>FSUR01000252.1_pt1 | contig 16410 bp, 10 predicted proteins | sample 1637491 | NCBI WGS metagenome assembly FSUR01 (sample SAMEA3914816, study PRJEB12502) | metagenome | biome: forest; material: soil | place: USA | collected 2011-09-16 | depth 0.3 m
AGCGTTGACGCAAACCGGGCGGATTTCGACGCCGTGCTCGCGCGCGTCGCGCACCAGCTGCGCCGGTGCGTAGAAGCCCATGGGCTGGGAATTGAGCAGCGCCGCGCAGAAGATCTCCGGGTGGTGGCGCTTCATCCACGACGAGGCATAGGCGATCATGGCAAAGGAAATGGCATGGCTTTCCGGGAAGCCATACGAGCCGAAGCCTTCGAGTTGCTTGATCAGGCGCTGGGCGAAGGATTCTTCGTAGCCGTTCTTCAGCATGCCGGCCAACATCTGGTCGCGGAAATTCTTGACCCCGCCTGTGTGTTTGAAGGTCGCCAGACTGCGGCGTACGCGGTCGGCTTCGTCGGGGCTGAAGCCAGCGCAGGTGACGGCGACCTTCATGGCGTGCTCCTGGAATAGCGGAATGCCATACGTTCTGCCGAGAATTCCCCGCAGTTCTTCTTTCGGAAAGTCGACAGGCTCCAAACCATCGCGCCGTCTAAGATAGGGATGCACCATGTCGCCCTGAATGGGACCCGGCCGCACGATGGCGACCTCGATCGCCAGGTCGTAAAAGACGCGCGGCTTCAGGCGCGGCAGCATCGACATTTGCGCGCGGCTTTCGATCTGGAAGACGCCGATCGTGTCGGCCTTGCAGATCATGTCGTAGGTCGGCTCGTCGTCGGACGGAATAGCCGCCAGCTCCATAGGGATGCCCTTGTGTTCCCACAGCAAGTTGAAACTGCGCTTCATGCACGACAGCATGCCCAGCGCCAGGCAATCGACCTTCATGAACTTGAGGATATCGATATCGTCCTTGTCCCATTCGATAACCTGGCGGTCCTTCATGGCTGCCGGCTCGATGGGCACCAGGTCGTCCAGCCGGTCGCGCGTCAGCACGAAGCCGCCGGGATGCTGCGACAGATGGCGCGGAAAACCCACCAACTGCCGCGCCACCTGGATCAACAGGCGCAGGCGGCGGTCCTTGAAGTTCAAGGCCAGCCCGTCGAGATGCTGTTCGTCGATATCGTCAGCCCAGTGACGATACTGCTGCGACACCGTCTTGATCATGTCTTCGGTAAAGCCCAGCGCCTTGCCGACATCGCGGATGGCGCCGCGCGTGCGGTACCGGCTGACGACGGACACCAGCGCCGCATGGTCTCGGCCATAGGTGTCGAACACCCACTGCATGACGATTTCGCGGCGCTCGTGCTCGAAATCGACATCGATATCTGGCGGTTCGTTGCGGTTTTCCGAGATGAAGCGTTCGAACAGAAGGTCGTGCTCCATCGGATTGACGGCGGTAATGCCCAGCACATAGCAGACCGTGCTGTTGGCGGCCGAGCCGCGCCCCTGGCACAGAATTTCCTGCGACCTGGCGAAATGCACGATGTCGTGGACGGTCAAGAAGTAGGAGGCGTAGTCGAGCTTTTCGATCAGGGCCAGTTCCGACGCGATCTGTTTGCGGACCTTGTCCGGAACGCCCTTGGGATAGCGACCGCGGGCCCCTTCTTCCACAAACCGTTCCAGAACCTGCTGCGGGGGTTCGTTCGGATGCATGCGTTCGTCCGGGTACTGATATTTTATCTGCGAAAGACAAAAGGTGCAGCGCTCCATGATCTCGCGCGTGCGGGCGATGGCCTCCGGATAGGTCTCGAACAGGCGCGCCATCTCTCCCGGCGTCTTGAGATGGCGGTCGGCGTGGCGTTCACGCCGGAAACCCAGCTGATCGATCGTGCAGTTGTGGCGAATGCAGGTGACGACATCCTGCAGGATACGCCGTTCGGGCACGTGGAACAGTACGTCGTTGGTGGCGATTGTCGGCACAGAGGCCGCGCCCGCCAAAAGCGACAGTTCGTGCAAACGCAAGGCATCGTTCGGGCGACGGCGCAGGGTCAGCGCCAGATAGGCACGGTCGCCGAAGATCTCCTTGAGGCGCCGCAGGTTCAGGGCGCAACTGTCGTCGGCCGCGTCCGGCGCCAGCATGGCGATCAGCCCTTCGTTCCACGTCGCCACGTCGCTCCAGTCGAGATGGCACTTGCCCTTGCCGGCGCGGCGCTTGCCGAGCGACAGCAGACGGCACAGGTGCGACCAGCCGGCCTTGTCCATAGGATAGACCAGCAAGGATGTGCCGCAGGCAAGATCCAGCCGGCAGCCGGCCACCAGCCGCACGCCATGGGTTATCGCCGCCTTAAAAGCCTGGACGATGCCGGCTACCGAATTGCGGTCGACGACGCCCAGAGCCTCCAGTTCCAGTTCGCGGGCTTTCGCGAACAGTTCGTCGCAGGCACTGGCGCCGCGCAGAAAGGAGAACTGCGTCGTGACCTGGAGCTCGACATAGCTTTTGCTTGTCGGGGCGTTCACGAAAATACTCCGTGTACGAACCATCGGCGCTTTTCGGGCTCGGCTGTTTCACCGTCGCCGGTGCGGAACAGCCAGAAACGGCGGCCGTCCTCGACCTCGACGTGGAAATAATCGCGCAGGCCGTCGGTCTCGGCCTCGCGCGTCCACCATTCGCCAAAGATGCGCTCAGGCCCGTCGGCTTGGGTGACGTAGTGGCGGACGCCGCGCCAGACGAAGGCCTTGGGCGGATAGTCGGGCAACAGACCGACCGTCGTCACCGCTTCGGGTTTACGAAACAACCGTACCGGACGCGGCCAATGCGCCGGCCAGGTGCGTCCCGCGTCCAGGTCCAATGCATCGGTACGCGCGACACTGCGTTCGGGCACGTCGCTTTCGACCGGTTGCAGGGCATAGATGCGTTCGGCGCCGATGCGGTTGCTCAAGGTATCGATCAGGGCCGAAATGTCGGGCGCGTGCGTGGCGTCGCCCGTGCCGGTCTGAATGGGGATAAGCGGCTCGGCCTCGCTGGCGATCAGCCGCATGCGCTCGATACCGAAGCCCGGATCGACGGTCTCTATTCTGTCGCACAGCAGCCGCGTCAGGCGCTTTATGTCACGCACCGGCCGCGCCATCGTCACGCGCACGGCTTCGATACGGTTGTCGACGCGATAGAAGACCAGGTCGAGCTGGCGCGCGCCCAGGCCCTTGCCTTCCAGGGCATCGCACAGGGCTTCGGTCAGCTTGCCGGTATAGCGCGCAATGGTTTCGGGCGCGCCGATCGGTTCGGCGAAGTGGCGCTCGACGCTGGTGACGTCGGGCAGGCGGACGGGATCGATCGGTTCATGGGCATGGCCGAACGCCTGGTCGAGACGGCGGCCGAGGTCGAGGCCGAAACGGCGGACCAGCGGCGCCCGCGGCTGGGCCAGCAGGTCGGCAATGGTCTCGAAGCCGAGCAACCCAAGCCCCGACACTGCATTTCGCTCGAGGCGCAAGGCCATGAGCGGCAGGGCGGGCAGCCAGTCGCGTGCTGCGCCCATAACGGCGGTCCGTCTGGGCAGAAAACGCGCCGCTGCCCAGGCTGCCCCCCAGCTGTCGGCTACCGCGGCGCGCGCCGTAATGCCCTCGGCCTTCAGCGCCTCGACCAGCAGGGTGAGCACGCCGTCCTCGCCACCATTGAGATGCGCCGCGCCCGTAATATCGATCACCAGGCCGTCCGGGGGATCGATGGCCACAATGGGCGAAAAGCGCCGAAGCGCCCGGCGCGCCAAGGCGTCGAGCGCTTCGGCATCGGCCTGCGGGTCGGCGTCGTGAACGACCAGGCCCTCGACCAGGGCCTGCGCCTTGGCCAAAGGCATGCCGACATAAAGCCCCTGGGCGGCCGCGGCCTTGTCGATGGCGGTGACGACGCGCCGGCGCCCATCCGAGCCCTTAAGAACCAGCGGCTGCTCAGGAGGCAGCGCGCAGGCTGAGCTGCGCCGCAACCGGTCGGTGGACCAGCGCGGCAGGTAGAGCGAGACGACCCTTCTCATCGCAGGCCTCCATGGTAAAACGGGCGGCTTCTCCACCCTTGCATCGCAGCAGTTCGATGTCCCAGCGCGCCCGGCCGAGCCCCGGAACGGGCAGGGGGGCTGACGGCAGTGCCGCCACGCGCCAGCGCGTCGTCGCCGAGGTCGGCTGGCCGAATTCGGCAGCGTCCCTGGCCTGCTTCCAGCGCCGCACGAGCATGCACAGCGTGGCATGATCCTCGGCCGCCAGTTGCAGGCGCCGCGAGGCCAGCATGGGCAGTTTCGCCACCTCGCCGACTACGGCACCGAGACCCCCGTGGCGCAGGGCTTCTTCGCATACGGCCAGCAGTGCTTTTTCGTCGCCGGCCTCGACATGGATGACGCGGTCGGGCGTTAGTCCGGCCTGCGCCAGGCCTGGCGCAAAAAGGTCTGATTGCGTGACGCACCACAGCACCTTGCCCGCCGTGCGCGCGGCAATGCCGGCGGCGAACAGGCCTGCCGCCGCGCCATCGACGACACCGTCGCCGTGGCCCGCCACCTCGTGCAAGGCGCCCAGCGCCAGTCCGCCGCCCGGCAGGCGATCGTCGATCGCATCGATGCCGAACGGCAAGACGCCGGCGGCGCGCCGGCTGCCGTCGAGCGCCTGGATGCGTTGGCGCAGTTGGGTGAGGCCCGCAGGGGAGAGCTTCGACATGACAACCACCGTTGATCCGATTTCTTCGGAAATATGTTCCCTTTTTGTTCTTGTTCGAAATAAGAGTCAAGAGGGAACGATTTTCGGGAACCTTTCAGCGGCTGGCGCATCCAATGTTCGAAGCGTCGCAAAGGGCGAACGTTTCCTACAAGGAGGATTGCCATGTTCGTACGCACCGTATGCCTGATCGCCGGCCTGATGCTACCGGCCGCCGCCCTGGCCGCGCCGCAGATCAACGACGCCCAGATCGCGCACATTGCCTATACGGCCGGCACTATCGACATCGACGCCGCCAAACTGGCGCTGAAGAAATCGCACGATCCGAAGATCCGCGCCTTTGCCGAAGACATGGCGCGCGACCACAAGGCAGTCAACGACAAGGCGCTGGCCCTGCTCGGCAAACTGAAGGTCACGCCTGAGGACAATGCCACCAGCCAGGCGCTGAAGACCGCGGCCGACGCCAAACTGAAGACGCTGCAAGGCCTCGACGGCGCCGCCTTCGACAAGGCCTATGTCGATAACGAAGTCGCCTACCACAAGACGGTCAACGGCGCCCTGCGCGATACGCTCATTCCAAACGCGCAGAATGCCGACCTGAAAAGCCTGCTGCAGACCGGGCTAAAGCTGTTCGAAGCGCACCAGGCCCACGCCGAAATGGTCGATGGGGAACTGCATTGAGACAAGCCGCTATCCTCGCGATGGCCGTGCTGGCGCTGGCCTTTCCGGCTGGCGCCCGCACCTCGCAGACGGTGACGGTATATATCAAGGACATGGCGTTTCAGCCGCCGTCGGCTGAGCTGAAGACCGGCGATACGCTGGTCTTCAGCAATGCCGATTCCTTCCGGCACACCGCCACGGCCAAGGCTGAGTTCGATCTCGATCTCAAGCCGGGCGAAAGCCGCAGCGTCGTCCTGAAACACTCCGGAACCTATGAGGTTACATGTCGCTATCATCCCACCATGACGATTCGTTTGCCGGTGAAGCCGGCGCCTGTGACTGCGGGCAAGGCGCACAAAAAATCCTGACGCGTCCCAGCCAGGCGGCCGCCGAAGCCGCCGTGCGCACCCTGATCGCCTGGGCGGGTGACGATCCGGCGCGCGAAGGCCTGCGTGACACGCCCGCCCGCGTCGCACGCTCGTATCGCGAGCTGTTCGCCGGCTATGCCGAAGACCCGAAAATCTATCTCGAGCGCGTCTTCGAAGAGGTCGGCGGCTACGATGAGCTGATCGTGCTGCGCGATATTCGCGTCGTCAGCTTCTGCGAACACCATATGCTGCCCGTGGTCGGCCGCGCCCATATCGGCTACTTGCCCGACAGGCGCGTCGTCGGCATCTCGAAGCTGGCGCGCGTCGCCCACGGCTTTGCTCGCCGCTTGCAGATCCAGGAAAAGCTGACCAGCGATATTGCCAACGCCATCGCCGGCGTGCTGAAACCGCGCGGGGTCGGCGTCGTCATCGAGGCGGAACACAGTTGCATGACATTGCGCGGCGCCAATACGCCGGGCAGCCAACTCACCACCCGGTGCCTGTTGGGCGCCATTCACGACGATCCGCGCCTGCGGGCGGAATTCCTGGCGGAGGTGCAAAAATCGCAATGCTGACCGCCATAGACTATCAAGCCTTAAGCGAAGACGCCCTGGTCATGCACGCCCGCACGGGTGACCGCGACGCTTTTCGCGCTATCATGCAGCGCTGCAACCAGCGCCTGTTCCGCATCGCCCGCGCCGTGCTCGGCAATGACGACGAGGCCGAGGACGCACTTCAGGAAGCCTATCTGCACGCCTTTGCCGCCATGTCTGGCTTTCGCGGTGAAGCCGGCCTGTTCACCTGGCTGTCGGCCATTACGCTCAACGAAGCCCGCGGGCGCCTGCGCCGCCGACGCAGGACGGTTGATATGACGATCATGGACGATCAGCCCAATGTCGTGGCCTTTCCGTTGACGGCAGCACCGGCGGGTCCGGAAGACGAAGCGGCGCGCAGCCAGGTCCGCCGCCTGCTCGAACGCGCCGTCGACGACCTGCCGGTCGATTTCCGCCTGGTCTTCCTGTTACGCGAAGTCGAGGGCTGCTCGGTCGAGGACACGGCCGAACAGCTTGGGCTTAAACCGGCGACGGTCAAGACGCGGCATCACCGCGCCCGAAAGTTGATGCGTGAAGCGCTCGACAAACAGCTGTCGGACGCGTTTGGCGACGCCTTCGCCTTCTTGGGGGTACGCTGCAACGCCATTACCGAAGCGGTGCTGCAGCGCCTTGACGGCTAACTATTCCGCTGGGCAGGCCGCGCCCTGCTTGGTTTCACCGAGGCGCACCTCGTTCAGGACGACATCGAGCGTGCCGGCGGTTTCCAGGTGCATGACGGTCGGCGTTTTCGCCAGGTCCTGCGCCGCGAAACACGACAAAGGCACGGCGATGGTGACGGTGCCCGGCGTCAGCAGTTTCGTCACCGGTACCGAGGCGGAACCGACACCCAGCCGAACCTCGGACGACGGTGCCGATTTGACGGTCAGGCTGACGCTGAGCAGCATGGCGCCATTGGCTTCGCGCGCGATGTCGGACGGAGCGTCGGCGCCGATATCGACCCAGGATTTGCGCTTGCCGGTCCATTGGGCCGCGATGCCGCCGCTTGCCGGCTGGACAGCAACTGCCGCCGAGCCGTATAGCACCGTGCGCGTGCCGACATAGGCCATGTGCGGCGCATTTGTGTCGCCGATCGTCAGCTTGTAGCCGTTCCACAGCTGGCCACGGGCAAGATAGACATTGCGTTCGCCGTAGCGCACGGTCTCCTTGACCTCGGGCAATTGCGCCGTCGTTTTAGGCGCCGCGTAGCTGAGGCCGAAACCATAGGCGAACTGCGGGTCGTAGGCCTTGTCGCCGACATTGAGCGGTGTCTGGTCGGGACGCTTCGGCCACGAGAAGCTCAAACGGCCGTTGAAATCATGTTGAACCTTGCCATTGGCGCCGGCCAGAAGCACGTCGGCGACGCCTTCGCCCTCCGAGCCCGGCAGGAATGCCGCGACGAAGGCATCTGACGCATTGATCTGCGGGTTGACGTAGAGCGGCCGCCCCGACAGCAGCACCGCTACGGTCGGAATGCCTTGCGCCTTCAGTGTCTTGAGCAGCTCCAGGCTTTCGACATTGTCGTGATGCAGCGCCACGTCCGACTGGTCGCCCATGAATTCGGCATAGGGCGTCTCACCAAAGACGACGATGGCGACATCCGGCTTGTGCGTGAACTTGCCATCGGGCGACAGGGTGGCGTGGCCGCCCGCCTGTTCAGCCGCGGCCTTGATGCCGGCATAGATAGACGTCGCACCCGGGAAGTCGCCCGGGCCGTTGTCGGCGCCCTGCCACGACAGGGTCCAGCCGCCCGACTGCATGGCGACGCTGTCGGCGCCGTCGCCGGCCACCAGGATATTGGCCTGGGGTTTGACCGGCAACACGCCGTTGTTTTTGAGCAGCACCAGCGACTTGGCGACAGCTTCGCGCGCGATGGCGCGGTGCTCCGGTGCGCCCAGACCCTTATAGGTATTGGGACGGTCCTTGGGCGCTGGTTCGTCGAAGATGCCGGCGCGAAACTTGACGCGCAGGATACGGCGCACCGCGTCGTCGAGGCGGCTCATCGGGATGGCGCCCGATTTTACTTCACGCACCATATTGCCGTAGAGTGCCTTCCAGTCCTGCGGCACGTTATAGATGTCGAGTCCGGCATTGAAGGCGGCCGGGCAATCGCCATTGCTGCAGCCCGGAATCTGGCCGTGGGCGTTCCAGTCGCCCATGATGAAGCCGTCAAAACCCATCCGGCCCTTTAGCACGTCGGTCATCAGCGCCTTGTTGGCGTGCATCTTGATGCCATGCCAGGAATTGTACGACGCCATGACCGACTGGGTACCGGCATTGACCGCGGCCTGGTAACCCGCGCCATGGAGGCGGGCCAGATCGGCTTCCGATGCCAGTGAATCCCCTTGGTCGCGGCCACCGGCGGTCGAGCCGTCGCCCAGGAAATGCTTGGCGGTAGAGATGACGTGGTCCTTGTCGAGGAAGGTCTTGCCTTCGCCCTCGAGCCCTTTGACCATGGCGGCCGCATACTGCACGACGATCTTCGGGTCCTCTGAATAGCTTTCGTAAGACCGGCCCCAGCGGTCGTCGCGGGCGACCGCGATGGTCGGTGCAAACGACCAGTCCATACCGGTGGCGCGGACCTCGGCGGCGGTGGCTTCGCCGATACGGCGGATCAGCGCCGGATCGTGGGCGGCCCCCAGGCCGATATTGTGCGGGAACAAGGTCGCACTGAAAACATTGTTGTGGCCGTGGACGGCGTCGGACGCCCACATCATCGGAATGCGCACTTTATTGGCGCGTGGATCGACCGAAGCTTCCCAGTAGGGATTGATCAGGTTGACCCAGTCCTCGACGCTTGCATGCTTGTTGCCGCCCGGCACGGCGCCGCCGCCGTTCTCGATGCTGCCGATGTGATAATCGCGCATTTCATCGGGTGTAATCGATTTCCACTCAGGTTGAAGCGTCTGCCCGACCTTTTCTTCGACCGACATTTGCTTAAGGATCGCGTCGATTTTCGTTTCGATGACGGGGTTCAGCCCGACCGGCGATTTCGCTTGCGGCCACAGGGCGAGATGGGCATGCGTCGGATCGATCCTTGCCGTCCTGGCATGTTTGGCACGGGCTTGCGCGCCGGCAGCAACGGCAACGAGACACAGGCTTGCGGTGGCCAGCCAGCGGACTTTGCGCCGGCCTTGCGACGGTGTGGACATGACGATCTCCCTGATTATTTAATTGCGCCGACAGGACCACGCTGACAACGTTGTCGTCAAGAGGCGGCGAATCGATAGGAGACAAACACATGCAAACTTTCAGGACCCTGGGCGAGACCGAGGCAAGGCTGGCGATCGATGAGGCGGTGGCGGAACTGCGCCGGCGCGGCAAGGCGGCGACCGTGGCCGTCGGCGACAGCCACGGCGAGCTGATCGCGCTCTTTCGCATGGACGGCGCCAACCTGCCGTCGATCGTCATCGCCGGAAACAAGGTCTATACAGCGGCGCGCCTCGGTGGCTTTTCCGGTGAGATCGGCCGCGCCACCTTCGCCGACAATGCGTTGATGAGCTATCACGGCGACGAGCGCTACGTCGGATGGGACGGCGGCGTGCCGGTGGTAATCGATGGACATTGCGTCGGCGCCGTAGCAGTCAGCGGCCTGGCGGGCGAGGAAGATCTCGCAATCGCGGAAATCGCCGTTGCGGCGGTTATAGCAGCTTTGGACTGAATAGATATCGAGTACAGTCTTATGCCAGCGTTGTCATAGAACACAAACGTTATATTTCACCGATTTTCAGTAATCAAAATGCGATAGCATGTTGCGTCGCAGATGAAATGTTTGACGTGTTGTTATTGTCACATATTGTCAGTCTATAAGCCATTGTGGCGCCTTTGCGGCAAAATGGCCTTGCAAATCCCGGTTGGATAGCGCTACCAATAGGCCAACTATCCGATAGGCACAAATGACACCGGTATCAATCGGCGTTTGTGTCGTCTGAGTAATAAAAAAATGGTCGCAATGCGGCTGGTTTGCTGGGAAGAGAATTATGAAAATCGAAAAATTAAACGGGAATCGTGCGTCCAAAGCTTGGCTATACGGTATTTCACTGTTGGCGCTGGGTAATTGTCTGTCCGTTACTGAAGCCCAGGCTCAGGATACCAAGGCAGCCTCAGGCGATACCTCCACCATCGTCGTGACAGGTTACCGCGCCTCGCTGCAAAGCGCGCTGAACACCAAGCGCAAGTCGAACGTCATGCTCGACGCCATCAATGCCGACGATATCGCGTCGTTCCCGGAAGCCAACCTGGCGGAAAGCCTGCAGCGCATCCCCGGCATCTCGATCGACCGCGACAATGGCGAAGGCCGCAACATTTCGGTCCGCGGCCTGGGCGGCGACTTCACCCGCGTCCGCATCAACGGCATGGAAGCCCTGTCGACTTCGGGTTCGAACGATTCCGGCACCAGCCCCAACCGTTCGCGCGCCTTCGACTTCAACAGCTTTGCATCGGAACTGTTCAACAGCATTCAGGTGCGCAAGTCGTCCGATGCCCAGACCGACGAAGGCAGCCTTGGCGCCACAGTCGACCTCAATACCGGCCATCCGTTCGACTACAAGGGCAAGAAGTTCGCCCTGTCGCTGGAAGACGCCTATTACGAAAACGGCAAGCACCAGAACCCGCGTATCGCCGGGCTATTCTCGACGCGCTGGGCCGGCGGCAAGATGGGTTTCTTGATCTCGGGCGCCTATCAGGTTCGCGACACCTCGATTTCCAACTATGCCCGCCAGGCCGGCTCGGCCGACTATGCCTATCGCGGTAGCTCGTGGACCGGTAACGAATATCCGCAGCGCGCCGGTTTCGCCGCGCCGACGGGCACGACCTTTCCGACCCAGGTCCTGATCGCGACCGGCGCCTGCCCGACGACGCCCGGCAATGCGGCGCCGACGCCCACGGGTGCCGGCAAGCCGGTAGGCACCATCTGTACCGGCAACGCGTCCAACTACGCCATCACCAACGCCGCAGTCCTGGCGGCGCAGACCGGCTCCGATCCAACGGCCTATGCCGCGCTTTTTCCCGCAGGCTATGCGACCCCCGGCCGCTACGACGACTCGCTCGTCCGCATCCCGGCGCTGATCACGCTCAACGATACCGAACTGCATACCGAGCGTCTCGGCATCACCTCGTCCTTCCAGGCCCAGCTTTCCGACAATACGCGCTTCACGGCCGACTACCTCTATTCGCGCTTCCGCAGCGAGTCGCAGAACTTCCAGCTGCAAAGTGTCGGCCTGAACCGCAATAATACCAACGCCGCGCTGAATACGATCCAGAACTCGGCCACCATCTCGACCAAGCGCGGCCTGTACCCGAACACCTGTACCGCGGTCACTGAGACCAATATAGTCCCCGGTCAGGATTGCGGCGGCACGCTTTACGGCACGACGCCGGCCTTCGCCACCGGTTCGAACGGTTCGGCCGCCGTCTTCGGCACCAACATCTTCTCGGTCAACCCGTACAACCTCGACCCGTACGACTACTACAACAACCCGTTGTCGGTCGGTTATTCCGCCGACCCGACCGGCATCGCCGGCCGCATCGCGCTGATCGGCCGTCCGTCGGTCAAGGTGCTCGACGCCCACGTTACCAACGGCACGGCCGACTATCTCAAGCTGTCGAACGTCGACTGGCGCTCGGGTAACGACGCCAGCTTCTACACCACGACCTTCGGCCAGGTTTCGCTGAACCTCGATCATCGCTTCAGCGACACGTTCAAGATGAATGCCCAGTACGGCTATTCGAACTCGATCAACGTCAACGAAGGTTTCCTGGTCGAATTCAATGCCATGGACCGTCCGGAAACCCTGGTCTACGACGAGCGCGGCCATTCCGACACCATGCCGCTGGTCAATCCGGGCTTCGACGTCGCCAATCCGGCCAACTGGGGTGTCGTCAAGGCCTTCTCGGGCATGCGCCACTTCATGCGCACCACCAAGTCGACCTTCGACAACGTCAAGGTCGACTTCGACTGGACGCAAAGTGAGCACCTCGACTTCAAGTTCGGTGCCACCAACAAGAAATTCGCCTTCTCGACCAACCAGTTCGAACGTAACAGCGACTCGATCAACCCGACCGAAAAGGAAGCCGGCGTTTCGGTGGCCTCGCTCGGTTCGGTGCATCCCTTCGGTCAGGGCCTGGAAGTCGCGTCGGGCACCCCGACCAGCTTCTTTGCGCCCAGCCTTCAAGCCTTCTCGAACGCGTTCGGCTATGATTGCGACTGTATCAACAAGTATGGCGACTTCCGCCTGACCAACAAGCGCAACAACACCGCCTCGTTCTCCGTCAACGAAACCGACAGCGGGCTCTATGGCCAAGTCGACTATAATTACGAGATCTTCGGCCACGACCTGACCGGCAATCTCGGCGTCCGTCAGGTCAAGACGCAGATCCTGGCCAACGGCCGCACCAATTCGGGCCGTCCGATCATCGATACCAACGAATATTCGGACACCCTGCCGTCGCTCAACGTCAACTTCCACGCCATGGACAACCTCTATATCCGTCTGGCGGCGTCGAAGGCGATGGCGCGTCCGGTCCTGGCCAACCTGTCGCCGTCGGTTTCGGCGATCAGCGTGCCGAACGATGGTTCGGCCATCGGCGGTTCGCTGACGGTCGGCAACACCAAGCTGAAGCCCTTCCGTTCGAACAACTACGATCTCAGCGTCGAATGGTACTTCGCCAAGAACGCGCTCGTGTCGTTCGCCATGTTCGACAAGGAAATCTCCAGCTTCCCGCAGACCATCCTGTTCGACTCCAAGCTGTCTGACTTCCTCGACGCCGACTCGATCGCCGCCGTGAAGGCGAACTTTACGGGCTCCGCGATACAGATCGCCAACGCCACGGCCTATGTCGACAATGGCAGCCCGTTCACGGCTCGCCAGGTTCGCGACGCGCCGGGCGGCAGCCTGTGGGGTTGGGAAGCCAACTACCAGCAGGACCTAGGCTACCTCCACACCTTCATGCCGAGGATCTTCCCCGAGTTCACCAAGAACTTCGGCATCCAGCTCAATGCGACGCACATCAATTCGAAGCTGACCTACATCCTGGATCCGGGCACCAAGATCAACGGCGTGCAGACCAAGCCGCAGACTCTGGCCAACGGCCCGTGGCTCAACGCTTCGCCGGACGCCCTGAACCTGACGCTGTACTACGAAGTGGAAGGTTTCTCGGCCCGCGTCTCGATGTCGAAGCGCGCCGCCTACTACACGACCTTCCCGATCGCAGCCGGCTCGTGTAACCCCGGCCTGCAGGATCCGACGAATACGACGACGGCGATTGCGTCCTCGGCGACCCAGGTTGCCTGCGACGCCCCACTGCTCAACGACTTCACCGGATCGCGTGAAACGACCAATGTCGACGGCAAGATCACGTGGAATTTCAACAAGCGCCTGTCCCTGTCGCTGGAAGGTCTCAACCTGACCAACCAGACCTCTAACCGCTATGCCTATCCGCTGACTGCGTCGCCGGTCGTCACGCTGTACAGCTCGACCGGCCGTCAGATTACGGTTGGCCTGCGCTACAAGTATTGATCCCGATTTCCGGCGGACACGATTTGTTGTCCGCCGGATTCCATACCAGCTCCCCGTTGTAACCATTGGTCGCACAAGCTGGGCACCTGGCGCTGGTTAATACCCGGCGCCTTTTTCCGTCTCTATATTCTGACTGAGGACCATGACATGAGTGAAACCAGCCGCCGCGACGCTTTAAAATCGGTGAGCCTGGGGGCTTTGCTGTTCGGCGCGCCGGCGGCGGCCGAAGCGGCGCAGGCCAAACCTTCGAAGCCCGCAACGTGGGCGAAGGGCGTCGAAGGCCAGCGCAAGGCCGACCTTGGCAATGGCACCTTTCTCAATCCGATCCTGGCGGGCGACCATCCCGATCCGGCTATCCTGAAGGATGGCGACAACTACTATATGACGTTTTCGTCGTTCGACGCCTATCCCGGCATGATCATCTGGCACTCGAAGGACCTGGTGAACTGGCAGCCCGTGACGGCTGCGCTCAAGACCAATGTCGGCTCGGTGTGGGCTGTATCCCTGGCCAAGCACAACGGGCGTTATTTCCTCTATATCCCAACCAAGCAGACCGCGGTGCCGGGCTCGAAAACGACGTCTTGGGTCATATGGGCCGATCATATCGAAGGGCCGTGGAGCGAGCCCGTCGATCTCGACCTGCCGAAACACATCGATCCGTGTCACGTCGTCGGCGAAGACGGTTCGCGCTGGCTTTTCCTGTCGGGCGGCGATCGCGTACGCCTGTCGGACGACGGCCTGAAGCGCGTGGGTGAGCCCGAGCACGTCTACGATCCGTGGCACTATCCGGAAGAATGGGACGTCGAGGGCTTTTCGCCCGAAGGCCCCAAGGTCATGCGGCACGGTGACTACTTCTATCTGATCACCGCCGTCGGCGGCACGGCCGGCCCACCGACCGGCCATATGGTCATCGCGGCGCGCTCGAAATCGATCCATGGCCCGTGGCAACAGCATCCGCGCAATCCGCTGGTCCGCACGACCTCGGTGGACGAAAAGTGGTGGTCGCGCGGCCACGCCACGGTCATCGACGGGCCAAATGGTGACTGGTGGGCGGTCTATCACGGCTATGAAAACGGCTTCTGGACGCTTGGCCGGCAGGCGCTGCTGGCGCCGGTCACCTGGACGAAGGATGGCTGGTTCGATATCGGCGGCGGCGATCTGTCAAAACCGCTGCCCAAGCCAAAAGGAAGCGCAGCCGGGCCGCACGGCATTGCCTTGTCGGACGATTTTTCGACCGACAAGTTCGGCGTGCAATGGAATTTCTTCAGTCCGTCGGCGACCGAAAGCCAGCGCATCCGTCGCGAAGGTGGCGTGCTGCACCTGACGGCGACCGGCGAAGCCCCCGGCACGTCGTCGCCGCTGACCCTTGTCGTCGGAGACCAAGCCTACGAGATCGAGTGCGATATCGAGATCGACGCGGGCGCCCGCGCCGGGCTTTTGCTCTTCTACGATCAGAAGCTCTATTGCGGTCTTGGGTTCGACGCCAAAAACTTCATCACGCACCAATACGGCATCGAGCGCGGCCGCCCGGCCAATCCGAACGGCACACGCATGAAGATGCGGCTGCGCAACGACCGCCACATCGTCGCCTTCCACACGTCGAAGGATGGCGAGACATGGAAACGGTTCGATCGCGGCATGGAGGTGTCGGGATATCACCACAATGTCCGTGGCGGCTTTCTGATGCTGAAGCCGGCCATCTATGCCGCCGGAACGGGCGAGGTCCGCTTCCGCAACTTCGTCTATCGGGCGCTGGCTTGAGCCAAAAAAAGCGCCGATCGCGAGGATCGGCGCCAGTGTCCAGCTGTGTTGGATCCAACGGGGAGCTGGGGAGAGGCCGCCGCGGCCGAACCGCGGCGGAAGTCATCAATAGCGGTAGCGCAGGCCGACCGTGACCTGACGGCCGGTCGACGAATAGTTGGTGACCACCGGATTGGCGGTATAGCCGAACTCGTTCGTCGTCTGGTTGGTCAGGTTCAGGCCTTCCAGGGTGAACGCCAGATGCTTGGTGTAGTTCCAGGTAATCTTGGCGTCGACATTGGTCGTGTCCTTGGCGCCGGTAAAGTCATTCATCAGCGGCGACGAGCAATATTGCTGACCCGAGCTGGTGGCCGGAGCGAGACCGGCCGAGCAGTTGCCGGCCGAGATCGGGAAGGTCTTGTAGAATGAACTGCGCTTCGACACCGAGATGCGGGCATCGATGGCGTCCGTCGAATAGTAGAGCGTGGCGTTGAGCGCATCGGGAGACGCGCCGAGCCACGGACCGGCAGCATAGCTCGGCGCCACTGCCGCTGCCGTCTTGGTCGCCGCCGCACCCGGATCGAGGATGTAGGTCAGTTTCGAATAGACGTGCGTCAGGTTGAGCAGCAGGCCGGTATTCTTCAGCTTGCCCGGCAGGAAGTCGAACGGTTGCTGGTAGTTGGCTTCCCATCCGCGCAGCAGGCCGCCCGGGGCATCGCGGAACTGGCGCACCGCCACGGCCGAGTCGGCCTGGATGTAGGCCTGATAAGCCGTATTGGTCGAGTTGCTGCCAAGCGCCGCGATTTCGTCGGCATTGAGCAGTTGCGACAGAGGCGCCTGATAGTTGATCACCTGCGGGAATGAGGCGATTTCCTTGTAGAAGGCAGCGAACGACAACAGGCTGTTCTTGTTGAAATACCATTCGACCGCCAGGTCGTAGTTCTTCGAGCGGATCGGGTTGAGGCGCGGATTGCCGAGCGTCATCGAAGCGATCGACCCGTCGGTCGGCAC
>FSUR01000418.1_pt1 | contig 15906 bp, 14 predicted proteins | sample 1637491 | NCBI WGS metagenome assembly FSUR01 (sample SAMEA3914816, study PRJEB12502) | metagenome | biome: forest; material: soil | place: USA | collected 2011-09-16 | depth 0.3 m
CTCATGCACTTCGCAGGCGCCTTTCCACGCGATGATCTTCACCTCGGTCTTTGAGGCCACATATTTCGCCAGATACTGATCGGGCAGGAAGATCACCGTCGGCGCGTTGAGGCTCTCGACCACCTGCACCGCGTTGGACGAGGTGCAGCAGATATCGGTTTCGGCCTTCACGTCGGCCGTGGTGTTGACATAGGTGACGACCGGCACGCCGGGATAGCGCTGCTTGATCAGGCGGACGTCGGCACCCGTGATGCTCGATGCCAGCGAACAGCCGGCGCGCAGGTCGGGAATCAACACGGTCTTTTCGGGCGCAAGAATCTTCGACGTCTCGGCCATGAAGTGCACGCCGCCCTGGACGATGATCTGCGCGTCGCACTTCGCCGCTTCGCGCGCCAGGCCCAGGCTATCGCCGACATAGTCGCCGACGCCGTGGAAGATTTCCGGCGTCATGTAATTGTGCGCCAGGATGACGGCGTTCATGTCTTTCTTCAGGCGGTTGATCTCATGGATCAGTGGCGCCTGGAGCTGCCATTCCAGCGGCGAGACCTTCGTCTTCAGCTTGTCGTAGATCGGTGCAGTCGCCGCCTCGACTTCAGGCGTGAATACAAAAGGCTTCCGGGCCTCGGTCTTCGGCGCGTCCATGGTGATGACAGTGTGCGGCATGCGCATCTCCTGAAGTCTTGACCCATCCGTATCCGGAGGCAGCGACTTATGCTCAAAATTAGCATAAGGTCGGCTTAAAATAATCCCGTGACCGCCGGATGCAAGAGGGATTGTGACCGTGGCGATCACATATTTTGTCATAATCCGGCACAAATGTGTCTGCCGGGCGGCAAAAGGCGGCGTTGGGCCGACATTCCCGAGGACAGTTTTCGAACCGCCTTGAATCCTTGCAAACCTTCATCATATCCGGGGCTGCCAACTTTTGAGAGGAGCCGGCATATGGCTACAGCAGCAAAAACAGCGGATACCGACAAGGGCGTTGCCCACGAACTGTCAAAGGTTTTGGCCGACAGTTTTACCATCTACCAGAAAACGCATGGCTATCACTGGAACGTGCGCGGCCCGAACTTCCGGGGCCTGCATCTGCTGCTGGAAGAGCAGTACACCGAGATCTGGACGGCGATCGACGAGATCGCCGAACGCATCCGCGCCCTCGATCAGTTCGCGCCCATGGGTCATGGCGCCCTGGGTAACCTGACCTCGATCAAGGACGGCGATCCGACGCTGTCGGCCAAGGACATGCTGAAGGATCTGGTCGATGGCCATGAAGTGACGATCGCCACGCTGAAGGCCGCTGCCGAAGCCGCCGATGAGGCCGGCGACCTGTCGACCAACGACCTGTGCACCCAGCGCATCACAGCGCACGAAAAGCACCGCTGGATGCTGAAGGCCAGCCTCGAAGCCTAAGCGCCTCGCTTCCAACGCGTAAAGGCCGGTGGTGTTCCGCCGGCCTTTTTGTTATGCGCACATCATGGTTTTCATTACGCCCAAGATCAGCGTTCCCGACGACGAACTGCACGAAAGCTTCGTGCGGGCGTCCGGCGCCGGCGGCCAGAACGTCAACAAGGTGTCGAGCGCGGTCGAACTGCGCTTTTCGATCGCCAACAACTGGACCCTGCCGTACGACGTCAAGCAACGCCTGACAAAGCTCGGCGGCCGGCGCGTCACGAATGAAGGCGAACTGGTGCTGTTCGTCCAGGTCCACCGCACCCAGGAGATGAACCGCAAGGCGGCGTTGGAACGCTTCGTCGAGCTGGTGCAAAAGGCTGCCGAGCCGCCGCCGCCGCCGCGCATCAAGACCAAGCCGACCCGGGGGGCGGTGCGTCGGCGTCTGGAAGGCAAGGCCATCCGGGCGACTGTCAAGACCAACCGCGGCAAGGTAACGGACGAAGATGAGAATTGAGGTTCGCGACGGACACATAGGTGATTTCGAGGCCCTGCTCGATCTTTACAGCGCCGTCGCGGCGGTGCCAGGCGGCCTGCTGCGCCGCCAGGCGGAAATCACGCCCGACTACGTCCGCTATTTCCTGAAGCACAGCCAGGCACGCGGCATTTCGGTCATCGCCGTCGATGAGGAGCGCAAGGTCGTGGGGGAATTGCATGGCTGGGTGCCGAATATCCGCCAGCTGTTCCACGTCATGGGCGACCTGACCATCGCCGTATCACCGGGCACGCAAGGCAAGGGAATAGGCCGCTTGCTGTTCGAAGGCTTTCTGTCCCGGACCCGCGAACGCTTTGCGGGAGTCGAGCGCGTCGAACTGTTCTGCCGCTCCGACAATGCCCGAGCCACCGCGCTCTACACATCGCTGGGTTTTGTCGAGGAGGGGCGCTTGGTCGGCCGGGTCAAGGATGAGCGCGGCTTTATCGCCGACGACCTGATTATGACGCTGAAGATTTGAGCAATTTTCGCCGCAGGATAGTCCAGCCGACGCTGAGCACGATGACGACGGCGGCCAGGGCAGGGAAGCGCAGGTCGGTGCCAATGGTGTTGCCGTAGAAGCGCGCGAAAAGTCCGACCGCCGAAGACAGGGCGCACAGGGCCCAGACGCGAAGCGCCAGCCACCCATGGCTGGGGTCGCGGTGCTGCAGCCACAGCTGGTACAGGTGTTCCTTGTGCGGCTGAAGCAGGTTGCGGCGCTTGCGCGCCCGCACAACCAAGGTCAGCACGACGTCGACGAACAGGGGCGCCAGCAGGTAGCCGCCGAGCCAAACGGAAGCAACGCCGTAGGCCTTGACCTGAAGACACGCTCCGGTCACCAGGGCACCGCCGAACAGGGCGCCGGCATCGCCCTGGAAAACGCGGCCGAGCGGCAAGTTCAGCGGCAGGAAACCGAGCTGCGCGCCGGCGGCGCACACCCACAGAACCAGTGGTACACCCAGATACCAGGCCAGTGGCGCCGACTGCGCGACCGTAAGGGCAAGTCCGGCGATGACGATCAGGGCGATGCTCTGCGCGCCGACCGCCAGGCCGTTCGAACCGTCCATAAAGTTGATGGCGTTAATGCCGAGCAGCAGCCACGCCGCGCTTCCCAGCAGGCCGAGCGGCGGCCAGACCTCGATCGTGACACCAAAGCCGAACGACAGGGAGGTGACGCGATAGAATACAGCGAAGATCAGGCACAGGACGATCTGGAACAGCAGCCGTGCCCGGGCCGGCAGGCCGAAGAGATCGTCGATCCCGCCCGACAGCCCCATGAGGGCGGCAAAGCCGAACAGCAAAAGGCCGTCCAGCCCCTGGCCCGGGATCTGCGTTCGCCACGCCCACAGAATGACGGCCAATGGTATGGCGGTCGCGGCGATGATGGCCATGCCACCACTGGTCGGGGTGGGACGATTGTGCGCGCCGCGGGTACGCGGGGCGTCGACCGGCCCGCACCAGGCAACCAGGAGGCCCAGCAGGACAGCCAGCCCGAAGGCAGCGAAAAAGCCGCCGGCGAGAATCGCCGGCGGCACAAGCCATTCATGAGGCAAGAAGGAGATCACTGGCAGCCGTTCTTATTTGAGGCTGGCGCAGAACCTCTGGATGCGCGAACAGGCTTCGGTCAGGACCGCTTCCGATGTCGCGTAACTGATACGGAAGAAGGGCGACAGACCGAAGGCGGCGCCGTGGACGACGGCAACCTCTTCCTGCTGCAGCAGTTCGCCGGCGAAATCCTCGTCCGAATTGATGATCTTGCCCGACGGCGCCTGCTTGCCGATCAGGTCCTTGATCGTCGGATAGACGTAGAAGGCGCCTTCCGGCATCGGGCACTGGATGCCCTTGGCATTGTTGAGCATGGCGACGACCAGGTCGCGGCGCTTCTGGAAGATGGCGGCGCGCTCGGGAATGAAGTCCTGCGGGCCATTGAGTGCCTCGACGGCGGCCCATTGCGCGATCGAACACGGGTTCGAGGTCGATTGCGACTCGATCTTCTGCATCGCCTTGATCAGCGGCTCGGGGCCGGCGGCGTAACCGATGCGCCAGCCGGTCATCGAATAGGCCTTCGACACGCCGTTCATCGTCAGCGTCCGCTCATATAGCTCGGGCACGACCTGGGCGATCGTCGTGTATTCGAAATTGTCGAAGGTCAAGTGCTCGTACATGTCATCCGTCAGGATCCACACCTGCGGGTGACGCTTCAGCACTTCGCCCAGTGCCTTCAGCTCGTCGGCCGTATAGGCGGCGCCGGACGGGTTGGACGGTGAGTTAAGGATCAGCCACTTCGACTTCGGCGTAATGGCGGCTTCCAGCGTCTCGGGCTTCAGCTTGAAGCCTGTCGACATTTCACCGACGGCGAAGACGGGGGTGCCGCCGGCTAGCAGCACCATGTCGGGATACGATACCCAGTACGGCGCCGGGATGACGACTTCGTCGCCGGGGTTCAGTGACGCCATCATGGCGTTATAGATGACGGGCTTGCCACCCGGAGCGACGTGGACCTGGGTGGTCTTGTAGTCCAGGCCGTTCTCGCGCTTGAACTTGTCGCAGATGGCGGCCTTGAGTTCGGGGATGCCGTCGACGTCGGTGTAGCGGGTTTCACCGCGCTTGATCGCCTTGATGGCGGCGTCGCAGATGTTTTCCGGCGTGTCGAAGTCGGGTTCGCCGGCGCCCAGCGAAATGACTTTCTTGCCCTGCCGCGCCAGTTCGCGCGCCTTGGCCGTCACGGCCAGGGTAGGAGAGGGTTTGACGCGCTTCAGCGTGTCGGATTCGGAAAACGCAGCCATCGGGTCGCTCTTCGCTTCTATCGGACCCCGTGTCGGGCCCTGTGTCGGTGATGTGCCAAAATGCAGGCCCTTCTTTACTCGGACACGCTCGTTTGTCCAACCGTCATCGTGCATCTTTTTCGCTTCCCGCTCCAAATATCGTGCTATGCGCAGGCGTCTTGGAGCCTTGCCCGCTTCAAGTGGAAGCGGGCAAGGCTCCACGTTTTCTATTTTGCCGCATTTCCTAACGGCGAACCGGCGTCCACTTCGCCGGGAAAATGCTTGAAGGCGCATGAATGAGTGCAATGCACAACAGATTACAAGAGACGTGGCGTCGCCTGAGCGGATTTTTCGTCCATCTCGATGCAAAAATGTACCGCGCTATCCTGGCGACGCTCGCGCTTTTCGGTCTGGTCGCGGCCGTGTTCCTGGCCGGAAAATCGCCGTGGGGCAAGGCGCTGATGGACGGGTTGAACGGCTGGATGCAGCAGTATCAGCATTCGCCGCTCGCGGTCCTCATCGTAACGCTGGTTTTCTGCGTCGCAGCATTGATCGGCGCGCCGCAATTCATCCTAATCGCCGGCTGCGTCCACGTCTTCGGCGCGTGGTGGGGTTTTCTCTATAGCTGGATCGCCACGGTCGTCTCCGCCGCCATGACATTTTATATGGGGCGGCTATTCGGCACCGGCGTGCTCAAAAAATTCGGCGGCAACCACGCCGATAAGCTGGCCGCCTATATCGGCAAGAACACGTTTTCCGCCTCTTTCATCATCCGCAACCTGCCGTCTGCGCCGTTCATCGTCGTCAACATGGCGTTCGGGGCGGCAAGGGCGCCCTTCGCCGCGTTCATTTTCGGCTGCACCTTCGGAGTCCTGCCAAAGACGGCCCTGGTCGCCATGTTTGGCCAGTCGTATGAGGCGGCGATGAAGGGGAACTGGAAAATGATGCTGCTCATGGCCGCCCTGGCCTTCGTCTGGCTTGGCCTGATGTTGGGGGCGCGCAAGCTATACGAGGCCGGAAAGGCGCGCGGCGGTTAAAGCGTTTTCAGGCAGGATGGACGTCGTTTGGCGCGGAAAATGCGGCTGACTGAAACGCACCGGGCGGGGCTGTTCGCGTCTTCGTTTGCCGGAGGCGTGAGAGGATGACATTTTTTGTGATTATGCTGCGCAACACGCTTTGATTTACAAGCAAAAACAATAAATTAACCATTTCGCTTGTAGGTTGAAACTATCTTTTTCATCAAGCCCCTTGAAATTCGCAAAAAGTGAGGGCAAGTGATGGCTTTCCGGAAGGCAGAGCCTGTGATTCAAGCCCCTCATAAGGCTTGGCTATGCACCGTCCTATCCTGATCTCTTCCCTTTCTCTCCGGCCCCCTCTCGCACCCTTCGGAACACCAAGGCAGTCCAGTCCATGTTCAAGTCCTTTTTAGGCGGTTTTTCCAACGATATTGCCATCGACCTTGGTACGGCCAATACCCTTATCTACATGAAGGGGCGCGGCATCGTCCTCAATGAACCGTCGGTCGTGGCGCTGCGCAATGTCGGCGGCCGCAAGATGGTTCACGCCGTCGGCATAGAGGCCAAGCAGATGCTGGGCCGCACACCCGGTCACATGGAAGCCATTCGTCCCATGCGCGACGGCGTCATCGCCGACTTCGAAGTCGCCGAGGAAATGATCAAGTACTTCATCCGCAAGGTTCATAACCGCAAGAGTTTCGTGAACCCCAAGGTCATCGTCTGCGTGCCTTCGGGCGCCACCGCGGTCGAACGCCGCGCCATCAACGACAGCTGCCTCAATGCATCGGCGCGCCGCGTCGGCCTGCTCGATGAGCCGATGGCCGCGGCTATCGGTGCCGGCCTGCCGATCCATGAACCGACCGGTTCGATGGTCGTCGATATCGGCGGCGGCACGACCGAAGTCGCCGTCCTGTCGCTGTCGGGCATCGTCTATTCCAAGTCGGTCCGCGTCGGCGGCGACAAGATGGACGAAGCCATCACCAACTTCATGCGCCGTAACCACAACCTGCTGATCGGCGAAACCACCGCCGAGCGCATCAAGAAGGACATCGGCACCGCCCGCGTTCCGCACGATGGCGAAGGTATGGCGATCGAGGTCAAGGGCCGCGACCTGATGCAGGGCGTGCCGCGCGAAGTCCGCATGTCTGAGCGCCAGGCCGCCGAAGCCCTGGCTGAGCCGGTTGCCCAGATCATCGACGCCGTCAAGGTGGCGCTGGAAGCCACGCCGCCGGAACTGGCCGCCGACATCGCCGACAAGGGCATTATGCTCACTGGTGGCGGTGCACTGCTGCGTGGCCTCGACGTCGAAATCCGCGACCAGACCGGCCTGCCGGTGTCGGTTGCCGAGGACCCGCTGTCGTGCGTCGCCATCGGCTGCGGCCGCGTGCTCGAGCACCCGCGCTGGATGAAGGGCATCCTTGACGCGACCCTGTCGTAATAAAGGTGTAACCTGTCCGTGAGTCGGCGCGTAGTGCCATAAGGCCGCCACGGAACAGCGATAACCGACGGGCGGCCATCAGAAAGTTTTCCGGCCCGGGACGGGCAAAGGAAGTAAAGCGTGTCTTACGGGGACAACAAGCATTTCGAACACCTGAAACTGCCCGTCACCTGGGCCGTTATGGGGATCGTTGTCGTCGTCGGCGTCATAGCCGCCCTGATGCTTTTGGGCGACCGACGCGAAGAGGTCGACGGCAAGACCTACGGCGATCGCGCGGGCTTCGACACCACCGCCGAAAAGGCCAATGCCGTCCTGTCCATGCCGGTCCACGGCATCGGCGCGGGTACGTCCTGGCTCGACGACTACCTCTTTGCCGTACGCGAAAACCGCATCCTGAAGAAGAAGGTGGCGGAGCTTACGCAATACAAGGACTCCTACGTCGAAATGAAGGACATCAACACGCGCTACGAGGCGCTGTTGAACCTGCGCACCGAGCCGCCCGTCGACACCGTAACGGCGCGGTCGGTGTCGGTGGCGCGCGGCCCCTTCAACAACAACCGCCTGATCGATGCCGGCGCCGACAAGAAGATTACCTTTGGCAATCCCGTCATCACCGATCAGGGATTGGTCGGCCGTGTCGTCGGTGTCAGTAGCGGCGTCTCGCGCGTCCTGATGGTCACCGACGTCAACAGCCATGTGCCGATCATGGTCATGCGCACCGATGCACGCGCCATGATGGACGGCGACGGGGGGGGCGCACCCAAGCTCGACTGGGTGCGCGGCAAGGATTCGGTGCGCAAGGGCGACCAGATACTGACCTCCGGCGACGGCGGCATCTTCCCGCGCGGCCTGCCGGTCGGTGAGGCGGTCCAGGGCATTGACGGCGGCTGGCGTGTCCGGCTCTATGCCGACCGGGCGCCGATCGACTTCGTCAAGGTGCTGCTGTTCAAGGACTTCTCTCAGCTTCCGAATGCCGAGACCCTGCTGCGTTCGCCTTCGGTCAATCAGGTCCTGCCGGCGCCGGTGGTGCCGAAGGCCGGTGACGCGGCATCGTCGTCCTCGACCTCTGCCGTCAGCGCCTCGGCTGCGACGACATCGTCGACCGGCAAGACCCAGGTTGCCGCTTCGTCTTCGACCGCCCCCAAGCCGGCGGCCGTCCGGCCCACCGCGCCCAAGCCCGCCAAGCCTAAGCCCAAGCCAGCCGCCTCGGCCGCATCATCGAGCGCACCGGCCGCAGGCGATCTGAGGCCCTTCGTCCCACCGACCACGACGTCATCGTCGGCAGGCGGCGCCCGATGAAAACGCCGCTCGACCGGGGGTTTTTCAGCCGCGACAATGCAAAGAAATTTGCCCAACTGAGCGGAAAGTCCCTGCGCAACGGCATGGCGTCGCGCATCATAAGGCCGTGGGACTGGATCCTCTTGCCGGCGCTTCTGGCTGTCGCCGCCACTGTCGTGCTAGGTACGCCGTTCCAGCCGTTCGGGTTTCAGCTGCCTGAACCAGTGTGGCCGCTGATCCTGGCCTTTGCCTGGCCGCTGATCCGTCCGTCCTATATCGCGCCGGTCGTGCTGGCCGCGCTCGGCATGTTCCTCGATTTCTACTGGTCGGCGGCCGGCGGCTTCTACACGCTGTGCCTGATGCTGGTTTATGGCGTGCTGATCCTTGCCCGGGCCTACGTGATCGGTCAGGACTGGCGGGTCGTCTTTGGCGCCTGGTTTGCCGCCGTGCTCGCCTTCTTTGCCATCGGCGTCCTGTTGATCGCGCTCGATACCGGCTTTGTCGTCCGCCTGTGGGGCGTGTTCGAGCAGATGATCGCCACCGTCGCCCTGTTTCCCATTGTTTTGTTCATGCTGGAAAAGTTCGTCAACGCCGACGTCCGTTTTCAGTAGGGTCCTGTAATGCCCGAACCGTCGATAGTCTTCACCGATGTCAATGAACGCCAGGGCGCGTTCCACCGCCGTGCCTTCATCATGGGCGGCGTGGTGGCGTTTGGCCTGTTCGCGTTGACGGGCCGCCTGGCCAGCCTGCAGATCGTCCAGGGCAGCAAGTATCAAAAACTGTCGGCCGCCAACCAGTTCAACTTCCGCCTCATCGCCCCGCCGCGCGGCAATATCCTCGATCGCAACGGCAAGCTGATCGCCGGCAACCGGCCGTCCTTCCGCGTCATGATCGAGGCCAACGAAGTCAAGAACATCGACCAGACGCTCGATCAGCTGTCCTATATCCTGCCGCAGACCTTGACGGCGCGGCGCCGTATCCTGCGCGACATCAACCAGAACCGCCGCTCGGTGCCGACGATCGTCGCCCAGGACCTGTCGTGGGACGATTTCTCGCGCGTCAGCCTTTACGCCAACGATATTCCGGGCGTGGTGGCCGACATGGACTGGGTGCGCGCCTACTATTTCGGCGGCGCCTTCAGCCACGTCGTCGGCTACGTCTCCAAGATTTCCGACAAGGACATGACGCGCGAACTCGACTCGCCGGACGCCGATTCGGACCTGCTGCACCATCCGTCCTTCCGCATCGGCAAGCAGGGTATCGAAAAGGCTTACGACCAGGCGCTGCGCGGCACCAAGGGCGGCCGCAAGGTCGAGGTCGATTCGCGCGGCCAGGTGGTCCGGGAAGATCCGGCCGGATCGATCTCGCCGAAGCCCGGCCAGGAAATCGTTCTGACGCTAGATGCCGATATCCAGCAACGCGCCATAGACGTTTTCGGCACCGAATCCGGCGCGGCCGTGATGATGAACATCCACACGGGTGAAGTCCTGTGCATGACGTCCAGCCCCGGATTCGATCCCAACCTGTTCGTGTCGGGCATCCCCGGCGACACTTACAAGCTGTTACACGACTACGACCGCAATCCGCTGTACGACAAGGCCCTGTCCGCGACCTTCCCGCCGGGCTCGACCTTCAAGACGATGGTCGCCCTGGCGGCGCTCGAAAGCGGCTACGATCCAAACACTACCCATACCTGTAACGGCGTCTTTCCGTTCGGTAACCACGTCTTCAAGTGCGACAAGCATCACGGCACGCTGAACCTTCACCAAGCCATCGTCACCTCGTGCGATGTCTATTTCTACCAGTGCGCCCTGTCGATGGGCGGGCCCGATCCCGTGGCCAAGGTTGCTACGCGGTTTGGCCTCGGCCAGCTTTTCGACATCGGCATCGACGGCCAAAAGGCCGGTCTGGTGCCGACGTTGGACTGGAAGAAGAAATATTTCGAAAAGCGCAATCCGGCCAATATGCGTTGGTGGCCGGGGGAAACGCCGTCGTTCGGCATCGGCCAGGGCTATACCAATGTCAACGCCCTGCAGAATTGCGTGATGGTGTCGCGCATGGCGAACGGCAGGAAGGCGATCAACCCGATCCTGGTCAAGTCGATCGACGGCGTCGATCAGGTGTCGAAGGTCGTCCTCAAAGACCTGCCGTTCAATCCTGAGCATATTGCCTTCGTCCACCAGGCCATGGCCGATGTGGTCAACAGCGGCACTGCCGCAGGCGCGGCCGACCTAGGCCTGGGCCCGGTCAAGATGGCCGGCAAGACCGGCACGGCGCAATCGGTCGGCGCCGGCGGCGGCCGTACCGCCCACGGCGCCGTCGGTCAATGGAACCGCCGCGACCATGCCTGGTTCGTCGCCTTTGCACCCGCGGACGACCCGAAATACGGCATAGCCGTTATCGTCCAGCACGGTGGTTTCGGCGCGGCCGCGGCGGCGCCCAAGGCGCGTGAAATCATGCGCACGGCCCTGCTGAAGGACCCGGACATTCAAAAACGCATTGTGGGAGTCAATATCCTGGACGCACCGCCGCCCATGGACGACTCGACTTCCACGGACCCGGATGCTGCCGCCGCGGATGCCGCGCCGGCGCCCGGCCCAACGACCTGAGGCACACATGGCCGAATCCGCCCTTTCCCGTCCCGGACAACGCGAGCGCTACGACAGCAAGCTCACCCAGATCAACTGGGTGTTTGTCGGCGTACTGATCACCCTGACCGGCATCGGCATCCTGATCCTGTACAGCGTCGGCGGCATGAACTGGCAGCCCTGGGCCTATAAGCAGCTCATCACGTTTGCAGCGTGCCTGGTTCTGATGCTCGGCCTGTCCCTGCTCGACCTGCGTGGCTGGCTGTGGCTCGCCTATCCCGTCTATGGTATTTCGCTGCTCCTGCTGGTGCTGGTCGCGGTGCATGGATCGATCAGTCACGGCGCCCGGCGCTGGCTCGATATCGGTCCGATCCAGATCCAGCCGTCGGAATTCATGAAGCTGGCCATCGTGCTGGCCCTGGCGCGCTTCTATCATGACCGCGACGCCAAGGACGCCAACTTCAGCCTGTGGCTGCTTGTCCCCATCGCCATGATCGGCGCACCGGCGGCGCTGGTGCTAAAGCAACCCGACCTCGGCACCGCCGTGCTGATCACCCTGACCGGTCTGGCCGTCATGGTCCTGGCCGGGCTGAACTGGCGCATCATCGCGATCGGCGCCGCGGCGATCGTGCCGATGGGCTGGTTCGCCTTCAAATTCGCCATGCACGACTATCAGAGGAAGCGTATCCTGACCTTCCTTAACCCGGAAGGCGACCCTTCGGGCGACGGCTACCACATCCTGCAGTCCAAGATCGGTATCGGTTCCGGTGGCCTGCTCGGCAAGGGGCTGGGGCTTGGGTCGCAGTCACAGCTCAACTTCCTGCCGGAAAAGCATACCGACTTCATCATGGCCGCCGTCTGCGAAGAACTTGGTTTTATCGGTGGATTCGCTGTCTTCTTCCTCTATGGCGCCGTCATCCTGATGGCCCTGCGCATGGCGGCGGTGTCGCACTCGCACTTCGGCAAGCTGGCCGCCGCCGGCGCGACGGCCACCTTCGCGCTCTACGTGCTGATTAATGGCGCCATGGTGATGGGGCTGTTCCCGGTCGTCGGTGTGCCGATGCCGCTGGTATCCTACGGCGGCTCGGCCATGCTGATGGTGATGACAGGCTTCGGACTTGTGCTTGGCGTGCGCGTGCACCGCTACCAGGAACTGCCCAAAAAGGATTCTTTCCTCTCCCAGCTTTTCGAACACTGAAAAGCCAGGTCTTTGGCCGATCAGTGCGTCGGCATCGCTGGCAGGTATTAGATATACCTGCTTCGCTCACCTCCTGCTGCTCGACTCAAATCTCTGGCTTTTCTGGCCGGGAGCGCGCGGTCTTATCAAGAACCGTCACACCTTACGGTTTTGGCATGATGCCCGCCGCGATGGCGGCCCCATAGGCTTTTTGCACGAAGTCCATCATGGCGTTCGACGACGACGAGGCTGTCTGGAAGGTCGGATTGTCGTGCAAGTCGCGGGCGACGTTCCTGACCTTGCGCGTCAGGCCCGGTTCGCCGCCCGTCGCCTGAAACACCTTCTCCATCCACCGTCTGGCCAGGTCCATGGCCTCAAGGGAATTTGGATCGCCGGCCTCCATCAGGTGCTGGGCTTCGGCGTGCAGTTGCGGCCAGTCGGTATCAGGCTGCAGCAGGCTTGCGACACCGTTGCGGTCGAGCGCGGCGCGGTCGCTTTCGGACAGATGTCTTGCGGCAATATCCTCGTAGATTTCGTTGAGTGTGTCGGTACGCTTTTCCGTCATGACGGTCTCCTTTGTCAGAAAAATGAGATCGTCCGTCGAAAGATGGCCTTGCGTCGCAAGCTTGGCACGCGCGGCACGCAAAAGGCGCGCGGCGCGTTGCAATGAGTTCAGTTCGGATGCCACCACCTGCTCGTGAAGCTTGAGCAGACCTGAGATATCCGGAACCTTGTCATTGAGGATTTCGGCGACCCGATTGAGCGGAAAACCGAAACGTTTCAGCGCCAGTATCTGGTGCAGACGCGCGATCTGCCCAGGGCCATAAACTCGCCAATCGGATGAGGTGCGCTCCGGGGCAACCAGGCCCTGCGCCTCGTAGAGCCGCAGGGCTTTCCGGCTTACGCCCAGGCGGCGGCACGTTTCCGCCACGGTGAGATCGGGTCCATTCTTCTGCAAGGCTGCATCCTTCTTCGAACCCCTGGCTTATCGGAGCGGCCCCAGGGGCAAGCGCAAGCAGAAAATCGATTTACTTCGCCAGTAGCGTCAGCGCTTCGTCGGCAGCGGAAACCAGGCCTTCCAGGACGCCGAGGTCGCTCGACGAGTGTCCGGCCTTCTTGACCAGGTTGAAGCGCGCCTCGGGCCAGGCGCGGTGCAGGTCCCACGCCGTGCGCATGGGCGTCACCACGTCATAACGCCCCTGGACGATCCATGCCGGAATATCGCGCAGCTTGCTGATATTGTCGAATACCCAGGTGTCGCTTTCGAAGAAGCCGCGGTGCTTGAAATACCACGACTCAATGCGGGCGAAGGCCAGGGCGAATTCGGGATCTGAGAACTTGGTGCCCGCTTCCGTCGGCCCTTCGATCGACAGGGTGTCGCCTTCCCAGCCGCTCCACGCGAGGGCGCAGGCGCGTTGCGCCGCCTTATCGGGGCCGTTCAGCCGCCGGATATAGGCGTTCAGCAGGTCGCCGCGCTCCTCGACCGGGATCGGCGCCACGAATTTTTCCCATATGTCGGGATAGATGTGGCTGGCACCCTCCTGGTAGAACCAGTCGAGCTCGGACTGCCGCACCAGGAAGATGCCGCGCAGGATCAATCCCAGCACACGGTCGGTATGCGTCAGCGCGTAGGCTAGCGACAGGGTCGAGCCCCACGAGCCGCCGAACACGACCCACTGCTTCACGCCTAGCTTTTCGCGCAGGGCTTCGATATCCGACACCAGGTGCCAGGTCGTATTGTCTTCAAGCGAGATATTTTCCGAAGCGTGCGGCGTCGACTTGCCGCAGCCGCGCTGGTCGAACAGGATGATGCGATAGCCGTCCGGATTGAAATAACAGCGCAGGTTGGGCGAGACGCCGCCACCCGGGCCGCCGTGCAGCACGACGACGGGCACGCCGGCCGGGTTGCCGCACTGCTCGTAATAGATGCGGTGCTTGCCGCCGACCGTCAGGTGGCCGCTGTCATAGGGCTCGATGTCGGGATAGAGGCCGCGTGGAGCAGGGGTGCGCGAGCGGGCGGAATAGGCTGGATTGGCGGAATCGATCATGGTCTTCTGAAAATGGATTGGCTTCGGCGCGCCCCGCAAACCGAAACCCGACATTTCGTAAGCTTACGACGCAAACGCCGTTCCCCACAACCCATTATTAGAGCTCAAGCGCCGCATGGCGCCTCGCCCATAGCGAAGCGCTACCGCTTCGCTGCTTGAGCGCAAAGTCTCGGGCGCGCGGTCGCGCTTGCCCAACGACGAAGTCGTTGGGGGCCAGTTTAGCCCCACAATTCCGCTTTAGGCGGCGCCAGCATCGAGCCGGTGATATCGAGCCCATGTTCGCGGTCGCGCGCCAGCAGCAGCGGGCCATCGAGGTCGACGAAATCCGCCCCTTGCGCCACAAGCATGGCCGGCGCCATCGACAGCGACGTCGCGACCATGCAGCCGACCATGATGCCCAAACCCTTGGCCTTCGCCGCCTGCTTAAGGGCCAGCGCCTCGGTCAGGCCGCCCGTCTTGTCGAGCTTGATGTTGACGCAAGTGTAAAGCGCCGCACAGCGCTCGAGTTCGTCGCGCGTATGCAGGCTTTCGTCGGCGCATAGGGGCACGGGACTGTCATAGCCTTTCAACTGTTCGTCATCGCCGACCTTCATCGGCTGTTCGATCAGCTTGACGCCGAGACGTTTCATGTCGGGCGCGATGCGCACCAGATCATCGAAGCTCAGACCCTCATTGCCGTCGACGATCAGCCGGGCCTTCGGCGCATTGTCGCGGACGGCTTCGACGCGGTCGATATCGTGCGCGCCACCGATCTTGAGCTTGAGCAGCGGACGCCGGGCATTGGCCGCGGCCTGCGCGCCCATGGCTTCAGGGCTATCGAGGCTGAGCGTATAGGCGGTCTTCAGCGGATCGAGGCGTCTCAGGCCGGCGGTCTTCCAGGCAGGGACGCCGCTTTGCTTGGCCTGGAGGTCCCACAGGGCGCTGTCGACAGCGTTCCTGGCCGCTCCGGCCTTGAGCAGGCTTTGCAAGGTGTCGCGCGTAAGGCCGGCTTCGATGGCGGTCCGCACGGTTTCGAGTTCGGCCATGGCGCTGTCGAGGCTTTCGCCATAGCGCGCATAAGGCACGCTTTCGCCCTGGCCTTTATGGACGCCGTCAGAGAGTTCGACATAGAGGACGTGCGCCTCGGTCTTCGATCCGCGCGCAATCGTAAAGCGCCCGGCGATCGGAAAGGTCTCGCTGCGTTGGATGAACTGCATCGGAACTAGATCAGATCGGCGATCGCCGCGTCGACCAGCAGGAAGGCGCGGCCACGGTCGTTACCCAGCACTTCCTGCAAACCGCGCGCCGCATCCTTAGACATCAGGGCGATGTTGATCTGCTGGTCGTAGGCGGTGGTAAAGTCGTTGGCCTGCTGACGAAGCGTGGGGTCGGACACCAGCCGGCGGCTGAGGCGGCGGATGGCGGCGGGCGCCACGCGGCGAACCAGGTTGCGCGCGCCTTCGTTGTCTTCCGACATGATGGCCAGGATGGCTTCGTCGATACGCGAACGGCTGAGCAGAGCGGCCGCGTCGACGCCCATGGCGCTGACCTCGCCGACCATCATGTCGTCAAGATTATCAAAGTCGGCGTCGGCCGGCGGCAGCGGTGACGCGGATTGGGTAACCTGGGAGGCCTGCATCGGCTGACCATTGCCGTCCATGCCGTTCAACAGGTCGCGCCACGACCAGCCGGCCGA
>FSUR01000305.1_pt1 | contig 15666 bp, 14 predicted proteins | sample 1637491 | NCBI WGS metagenome assembly FSUR01 (sample SAMEA3914816, study PRJEB12502) | metagenome | biome: forest; material: soil | place: USA | collected 2011-09-16 | depth 0.3 m
GGATAGATGGCGGCGACATTACCCGATGCATTCGAATGCCTAAAGAAGGCAGCACTCTTGCTTTCATTGGTCGACGCGTTGGCATTGCCATAGAGGCGCCAGCTGTCGTTGATCGGCTTGCCGGCGTTAATGAACACGCTGGCAATGCTTTGTTCCGGATCGCCGTAGCGCGTCGTGACGGTAGCAGGCGTTACCAACGGATCGATGTCGCCGCGGCTGGTCGGTTCGCGGTGGCGGAAGTCGCCCGACACGGTCACAAAGCCGTCGCTGCCGATGGGGATGCCCAGCCAGCCGTTGATGTCGGTGGTGGCGCCGTCGTGCGCCGTGCGCGACGAGTTGGCTGCCTTGATGTCGGTATTATATTCGCCGTACGACACCGTCAGGCCGCCGCCGTGGCTGGCTTCGCGCAGGTGCAGGTTGACGACGCCGGCAATGGCGTCGGAACCATATTGAGCCGAAGCCGCGTCTCGCAGCACTTCGACACGATCGAGCGCGATTTCGGGAATGGCGTTAAGGTCGACGGCGACCGAACCGCGGCCGGCCGAGCCGTTGATATTGACCAGGGACGAGGTGTGCCGGCGCTTGCCGTCGACCAGGACCAGGGTCTGGTCAGGCGACAGGCCGCGCAGCGTAACCGGACGAATGGCATCGGTGGCGTCAGTGCCGGACGGACGCGGGAAGTTCAGGCTGGGCGCAACGCGCGACAGGCCCTGGGCCAGTTCGGTCGAGCCTTGCGCTTGCAGGCTCTGGCTGGTCACGACGTCGACCGGCACGACGCTGTTGAGGCGCGATCGGTGCTGGGCGCGGCTGCCGGTCACGACGACCTCGGTCGTCTGGGCGGCTTCGGCGGTGGACGCCGCTGTATCTTGCGCAAAGGCATTGGCGGCGCTGAACGACAGGGCCAGGGTCAGGCTGAGCGCGGTAGTGTTGAGGATCGAGATGGTACGCATAGGGGGGAGGTCCTTTTGCTCTTCGGGTGTGCGTCTTATTTCCGACACGTTCGGTTTTAATTGCGCCTTATTTGGACCGGGAGCGGTGTTGTTTAAAGGGCAGTTTGATCAGAAAAAAATTAAAATATGTCGTTAGAAATACTAATGATCCGGTTTGACGCGAAATTGGTGGATAACAATCGCTGTTACATATGGGTTTTTTATGCGTTCGCCTGCGGCGCGAGCGTCTATCTCGTGCCGCCTGTATATTCGTACGAATGTTGCGGTAAATGAAAAGCGGTGTTCGCAGAACGCGAACGGCCGCCGGCTTTCGGACACGAAAAAGCCCCGCGAGGTGACCTCGCGGGGCTGGTATCGATAGCCGGAATGACTGCCGGTTAGGGCAATCAGGCTTCGTAGGGTGCGTCGGCCATGGCAGCGCCGGCGCCGCCTTCGAGCATGTCGGCCGCAGCGGCTTCGTCAGCCAGGCGGTCTTCCTCGAATTGCGCCGCGATGACGTTTTCACCAGCGGCCTGACGATCGGCTTCGTCCTGGCTGCGGGCCACGTTCACCGAGATGGTGATCGTGACTTCGGCATGGAGGCGAACCTTCAGGCTGTGGACGCCAAGCGTCTTGATCGGCGTGTCGAGCGCGATCTGGTTGCGCTCGATCTTGCCGCCGGCTTCGGTGACAGCTTCCGACACATCGCGGGCGTTGACCGAACCGTAGAGCTGGCCACCGTCACCCGCCTGGCGGATGATGATGTAGGTCGAGCCGTCGAGATCGGACGCTGACTTTTCGGCAGCGGCCTTGGCCGCGGCGTTACGGGCGACGATCTGGTCCTTCTGAGCTTCGAAGATCTTCAGATTGGCCGTCGTGGCGCGCAGGGCCTTGTGGCGCGGCAGGAGGTAGTTGCGGGCAAAACCGTCCTTGACACCGACGACGTCGCCGATGGTGCCGAGGTTTTCCACGCGTTCAAGCAAAACAACTTTCATGTCTGTCTCTCCTTACTTCACGACGTAAGGCAGGAGCGCCAGGAAGCGGGCGCGCTTGATGGCCTTGGCCAGTTCACGTTGCTTCTTTTGGCTGACAGCCGTGATGCGCGACGGCACGATCTTGCCGCGCTCGGAAATGTAGCGCTGCAGGAGCTTGACGTCCTTGTAATCGATCTTCGGCGCGTTGGCGCCCGAGAACGGGCACACCTTCCGGCGACGGAAGAACGGGCGACGGGCGGGGCCGGTACCGACGGGCGAACCGACGGTGGCGGGAGCAGTATCTTCAGCCATCTTCGGTGTCCCTATTCGGCAAAGGTGGTGGTGGGTTCGGACGACCGCTCGGGACGTTCCGGGCGATCGCGGCGGGCCAGGATCGGCGACAGTTCAAGGTCGAGCTCTTCGACGCGGACGGTCATGTAGCGAATGACGTCTTCGTTGATCGACAACTGGCGTTCCATTTCCTTGACGGCGGTAGCGGGTGCGTCGATGGCGAGGAGCGAATAGTGGCCCTTGCGGTTCTTCTTGACGCGGTAGGTCAGGTTGCGCAGACCCCAGTATTCGATCTTGGCGATGTGGCCGCCATTTTCTTCGATCAGATGCTTGAGCTGGTCGTTGAGAGCTTCCGCCTGTTGCGGCGAAATGTCTTGTCGTGCGATCACGACGTGTTCGTAATAAGCCATATGTATCCTCTTCCGGTAAGAAGGGTGGCATGGCTTGGAGCGGAAGTCTCTCAAGGCACGATGGGTCAATGGATCCGCGAATGCGGCTGACCACCCTTCAGGGGAGCGCCCTCATAAACGAGACGCTCCCGAAAGACAAGACTTTAACTGGCTCAAACGCCGCATGGCTCGCGCAAACGTGCGCGGCGAGCGGTCGCTCTTGCCAACGGCCCGGTCGCCGTTGGTATATATACTATTCCGCCGCGCCAACGGCCTTGAGCAGGGCCGGCACGTGGGTGGCCGCGTCTCCGTCGGCGTGGACAAAGGCTATCTTGCCGTCCTGTCCGACCACGTATGAGATGCGGTTGGCCATTTTCATGCCCATCATGCTGGCGTCGTATGATTTTGTCACGTCACCGTTCAGGTCGGACACGACGGTGAACTTGCCCTGGCAGGTCTGCGCGGAAAAGCGCTTCAGCGTGCCGACATCGTCGGTCGAGACGCCGACCACGGTGACATTCTTCGTCTTGAACTTGTCGACGGCTTCGGAGAACTGATGGGCCTCCAGCGAACAGCCGCCGGTAAAGGCCTTGGGATAGAAGTATACGACGACAGGGCCGGACTTCAGCGCCGCCTTGAGCGAAAAGCTGTCGCTGTGGCCGTTGGTGGCGGCGGCGCGCTTGAAGTCGGGCGCCGGATCGCCGACCTTGAGGGCAGCGAGGGCGGGTGATGCAGCAGCCAAAGACGCGGCGGCGAATACCATGGCAAGGCGTTTCATAGGCGTCTCCTTATTGTAACCGGTAACAGGACTAAACCCGTTGGCGCGGTGCGGCAAGAGGGAAAGCCCGGCTTGCTCTTCGCGGCGGATTGTCCTAACCAGTGCGCCGCTTTTCCAAGATGACAGGTGACCTATGACATTGGCTTTCGTTTTCCCCGGTCAGGGCTCCCAAAGCGTCGGCATGGGTGCCGAGCTTTACGATAACTTCCCGCGCGCCCGTGAGGTCTTCGAGGCGGTCGACGAGGCGCTTGGCCAGAAGCTGTTCGCGCTTATGCGCGAAGGGCCGGAAGACCAGTTGACCCTGACCGAGAACGCCCAGCCGGCCATCATGGCGGTGTCACTGGCCGTGGCGCGCGTGCTGGAAGCCGATTTCGGCGTCGCCTGCCAGGCCGCCAAATACGTCGCGGGCCACTCCTTAGGTGAATATTCGGCGCACGCCGCGGCGGGAACCTTTTCGCTGGCGGACACGGCAAGGCTGCTGAAACTGCGCGGCCAGGCCATGCAGCGGGCTGTGCCGGTCGGCGTCGGCGCCATGGCGGCGTTGATAGGCAAGGCGGACCTGCAGCTTGCCGAAGCGGCTTGCCAGGCGGGATCTGTGGCCGGTGTCGTCGTCGTCGCCAATGACAATAATTCAGGCCAGATCGTCATCTCCGGCGAAAAGGCCGCCGTGGACCTGGCCGTCGAAAAGGCCAAGGAACTCGGCGCCAAGGCCGCCATGCTTAATGTGTCTGCGCCTTTTCACTGCCCGCTGATGCAGCCGGCGGCCGACGAGATGCGCGACGCCTTGTCGAAGGTCACCATCAACACGCCGGTATCGACCCTGGTCGCCAATGTCACGGCGCGCCCGGTCGGCTACGCGGCCGAGATTGCCGACCTGCTCGTCAAACAGGTTACCGGCCGCGTGCGCTGGCGCGAATCCGTCGAATGGCTGGGCGGTGAAGGCGGAGCGACCCGCATCGCGGAACTGGGCGCCGGCAAGGTGCTGACCGGCATGATCAAGCGCATCGTCCCTGACGTCCAGGCTGTGGCGCTTAATTCGGCTGCCGATTTCGAAGCGTTTGCGCAGTCTTTGAAGTAAAGCCTTGGGAAAGTAAGGCCGTAGGTCTTGCCCTCAAGTGGTCTTTAGCGCTAAAGCCGCGGAAATTCTGAAACCCCGAGAGGAATCGCATGTTCGAACTGACCGGCAAGACCGCCCTGGTAACGGGCGCCACCGGAGGCCTGGGTGCCGAAATCGCCCGTGCGCTCCACCGCCAGGGCGCCAAGGTCGTGCTGTCGGGCACCCGCGAAGCCGTACTCAACGACCTGGCCGCCGAACTGGGTGAAAACGCCGTCGTTGCCGTGGCCAATCTTTCGGACTCTGCCCAGGTCGACGGCCTGGTTGCCAAGGCCGAGGAGGCCGCGGGTGCCGGGCTCGACATCCTGATCGCCAATGCCGGCATCACGCGCGACGGCCTGATCCTGCGCATGAAGGACGAAGATTGGGAGACCGTCATCAAGGTCAACCTTGAAGCCTATTTCCGCCTGGCGCGCGCCGCCACCAAAGGCATGATGAAGCGCCGCTTCGGCCGCATCATCGGCATTACCTCGGTCGTCGGCGTCACCGGCAATCCTGGCCAGACCAACTACGCCGCGTCCAAGGCCGGCATGATCGGCTTTTCCAAGGCTCTGGCCCAGGAGGTCGCGTCACGCAACATAACCGTCAACTGCATCGCGCCGGGTTTTATTGCCTCTCCGATGACCGACGAGTTGAATGAAGCCCAGCGCACCACCATCTTGGGCCGTATCCCCGTCGGTGCGCTCGGCGCCGGCGCGGATATCGCCGCGGCGGCCGTGTACCTGGCGAGCGCCGAGGCAGGCTATGTCACCGGCCAGACGCTCCACGTCAACGGCGGCATGGCGATGATCTGAGGCGAGTTAAGGCTTCATGTGTTGCAACCCCTTAAGCGTTTGGGGTAAGAAGGCGCGAAATGGCTTGAATCGCGCCGGATGTGTGAATACAAGTCGAAACCGGATTCTGATTACCCCGGCGGGTTTAGGCATTGGCCACCCCGGACGAGGGATCTGAAAAGTTAAACCTCTGAAGGGACTATAGATGTCTGATGTTCTTGAACGTGTTCGCAAGATTGTGATCGACCACCTGGATGCTGATCCGGACAAGGTCACGGAAAAGGCGAGCTTCATCGACGACCTGGAAGCCGACAGCCTCGACATCGTCGAGCTGGTTATGGCTTTCGAAGAAGAATTCGATATCGAAATCCCCGATGACTCGGCTGAGCACATCCTGACTGTTGGCGACGCCGTCAACTACATCCAGGAAAAGCTGGCGGCTTAAGGCCTGAACATGGCTTTTCACGGAGCGCGGTTTTCAGGCCCTTGCATTCAGGGGGTTTGGCCGCGCTCTGTTCGTTTCAGGCAAAGGCTGGTCACGGCAAAGGCTGGTTTTCGCGCTTTTTAAAAAAATACAAATCGGGACGCGGCCGTCATCCGGGAAATAATGACGGCGGCAAAGGGTGGAAACTATATGGTTCGTCGCGTCGTCATTACCGGTCTGGGCCTGATTTCGCCGCTCGGCGCAGGCGTCGATATCACCTGGAAGCGCCTTCTCAACGGCGAATCAGGCGCGGGCAAGATCACTGCCTTCGATACCACCGACTATGCCTGCCAGGTGGCGTGCGAAATACCCAGCGTGGATGGCCGTGGTGGCGGCGGGCCCGACATCGAGGGCTCATTCGACCCGTCCAAGGTCCTGTCCAACAAGGAACGGCGCAAGGTCGACGACTTTATCCTGTATGCCATTGCCGCGGCCGACGAAGCGTTGAACGATGCCAACTGGCACCCCGAAGCGCAGGAAGACCAGATTCGCACCGGCGTCATGATCGGCTCCGGGATCGGCGGGCTCGGCATCATCGCGGAAACCGCCCTGGAACTGCGCGACAAGGGGCCGAAGCGTATTTCGCCCTTCTTTATCCCGTCATCCCTGATCAATCTGGCTTCCGGCCAGGTATCGATTCGCCACGGCCTGAAGGGCCCGAACCATTCGGTCGTCACCGCGTGCGCCACGGGCGCCCACGCCATCGGCGACGCGGCACGGCTGATCGTCCACGGCGATGCCGACGTCATGGTGGCCGGCGGCGCCGAATCGGCGATCGTGCCGATCGGCATTGCGGGCTTCATCGCCTGCCGCGCCCTGTGCACCGCCTTCAACGACGAACCGACCAAGGCTTCGCGTCCCTACGACAAGGACCGTGACGGCTTCGTCATGGGCGAGGGCGCAGGCATTGTCGTTCTTGAAGAATACGAACACGCCAAGGCCCGCGGCGCCAAGATCTACGCCGAAGTGCTTGGTTATGCCCTGTCGGGCGACGCCTATCACATCACCGCGCCGTCGGAAGACGGCGATGGCGGCTACCGTGCCATGGTCGGCGCGGCCAAGGACGCCGGCATCGATCCGTCCGAGATCGACTACGTCAATTCGCACGGCACCTCGACCATGGCCGATGGTATCGAGCTCAAGGCGATTGAACGCTTCTGGGGCGAACGCGCCAAGACCGGGACCGTGTCGTCGACCAAGTCGGCCATCGGCCACCTGCTGGGTGGCGCCGGCGCCGTCGAAGCGATCTTCTGTACGCTGGCCCTGCGAGACCAGATCGTGCCGCCGACGCTGAACCTCGACAATCCTGACGTCGAAACCAGCATCGATCTGGTGCCGCACAAGGCGAAAAAGATGGTTATCCGCAAAGCGATGTCGAACTCGTTCGGCTTCGGTGGCACCAATGCGGCGCTGATCCTGGGCCAGGTCGAGGGGTGATCACCATGCGGGGCGGGGACGAACCATCGAAACGCAGCATTCTGGCGCCGCTGGCGGGTTTGGCAGGCGGGGTCGTGCTGCTGACCCTGGCCGTAATCATGTTCAGCTATTCGCTGCTGTTCAGTCCCGGTCCCCGTGCCGATACTGAAGTTACCTTTCCGCGCGGCATGAGTGTCGCCGGCATGGGACAGGAACTGGAAAAGCACGGCGTGATCCACTCGGCCGCGGTCTTCCGCGTCGCCGCAAAGGTCGGCGGCCATTCCAAGGGCCTGCACGCTGGCACCTACCTTTTTCCGAAGGGGGCGTCATTGATCGCCGTCCTTAAGCAGATCGAGGAGGCCCGTGTCGAGCAGACCTACGTCACCGTCCCCGAGGGCCGCACTTCGGCCCAGGCCGTGCGCGCGCTGATGGCGACGCAGGGCCTGACGGGCGATGTCGACGTGCCGCCGGAAGGCTCTATCCTGCCGGAAAGCTATCTTTATCAGCGCGGCGAGACGCGCCAGGCGGTGCTTGACCGCATGCTGCAGGCCGGGCGCAAGACGCTCGACGGACTGTGGGCGACGCGCGCCAAGGGCCTGCCGCTTAAAACCAAGGAACAGGCCTTGATCCTGGCGTCGGTGGTCGAGCGTGAAACGGGTAAGGCCAGTGAACGTCCGCGCGTTGCAGCCGTCTTCGTCAACCGTCTGCGCAAGGGGATGCGGCTTGAGTCCGATCCCACCGTCATCTACGGCATTACGCACGGCGAACCGCTGGGCCGCGGGCTGATGAAGACCGAGGTCGAAACGTCGACGCCATGGAACACATATACCAATAGCGGCCTGCCGGTGACGCCTATCGGCAATCCGGGCCGGGCTTCGATCGCAGCAGTGCTTAATCCGGCGCCGACGGAAGACCTGTATTTCGTTGCCGACGGCACCGGCGGTCACGTCTTCGCCGCGACCTATGAACAGCACCTCGCCAATGTCGCCCACTGGCGTGAGATCGAGGGCCAGGTGAACCACTATTCGACTCCCGCCTACGATGCGAATTCGGCGCAGGCCGCGACGTCGCCGGCCGGTGGCGTCGTGGCCGCCGTCAAGCCGCCGCTGTCGGCCGTGCGGCTGCGCGGCACATCTCACTAATTTAACCCCCGCCGTGGCAAGGCTGATTTTTGACTTCGTCGAACTTCGCTTCGCACGACCTAGAGGATATTTGTGATGACACTTTCCAGCATGACCGGTTTTGCCCGCTGCGACGGGGCGCATGACGGCCTTAGCTGGGCTCTTGAAATCAAGAGCGTCAACGGGCGCAATCTCGATATCAAGTACCGTGTTTCGCAAGGCTTCGAGGCTGCGGAGCGTCTGGGCCGTGAACTGTCCAAGGCGCGGTTCGCGCGCGGCCAGATGAACCTCAGCCTGTCGGTGTCTTCAGCGACCGCCCAGGCCGGTGTCAGCCTTAACCACGATGTGCTCGCTGTCTATCTTGCCGCTACCCAGGCGCTTGTCGAAGAAGGCAAGGCGACAACGCCGTCGGCCGATGGCCTGCTGGCGCTCCGTGGCGTTATCGAGGCATCCGGCGACGAACGCACAGAACTGACCGAAGACGGGGAGGCGGCACTGGCCGCCGACCTGGCGATCCTGTTCGACCGCCTGAAGGCGGCGCGCGACTCGGAGGGGCGAGCACTCGAAAGCGTGCTGCGCGGCCAACTCGTCGCCATGGCCGCGGCCGTCGAGCGCGCCAAGTCGCTGGCCGACCAACAGGTCGAAGTCATCCGCGAGCGTTTTACGCGCCGGCTCGACGAACTGTTGCCCGCCGAGGCCAAGGATACCGTGGAGGAACGGATTGTCCAGGAGGCCGCCGTCCTGGCGGCAAAGGCCGATGTCCGCGAGGAACTGGACCGTCTGACGTCGCACCTCGAACAAGCGCACGGCCTGATCGACGGTGAGACCGCACCGGGGCGCAAGCTCGACTTCCTGGCGCAGGAATTCATGCGTGAAGCCAATACCCTGTGTTCGAAATCGGCCTTCATCGAATTGACGCAAACCGGTCTGGAGCTTAAGGCCGTGATCGATCAGTTTCGCGAACAAATTCAGAATGTGGAGTAGGCCTTGACCATCAACGTCGAAGGACACGGCTTTCAGAAGATCCAGCGCGGGCTGATGCTCATCGTCGCGGCGCCGTCAGGCGCCGGCAAGACGTCGCTGTGCCGCCGGCTGGTGGCCGACCATGCCGACCTCGATCTGTCGGTGTCGGTGACGACGCGCGGTCCGCGTCCAGGTGAAAAGGACGGCCGCGAATACCATTTTATCGGCGACGCCGAAATGGACGAACTGATCAGAAATCAAGCCTTCCTGGAATACGCCGCCGTCCATGATGCGCGCTACGGTTCGCCGAAGGAGCCCGTCGAGCGCGCGCTGAGCCATGGCAAGAACGTCCTGTTCGACATCGACTGGCAAGGCGCTCAGCGGATCTCGGCCAAGGCGCCGTCGGACGTCGTGCGCGTCTTCATTCTGCCGCCGTCGATGGCCGAACTGAACCGCCGGCTGGTGGCGCGCGCCCAAGACGACGACGACGTCATCCGGCGCCGAATTTCGCGCGCCAAGAGCGAAATCTCGCACTGGGCGGAATACGACTACGTCATCCTCAACGATGATTTCGACCGCAGCTACGCCGAGCTGGTCCATATCTACCACGCCGAAACGTCGCGGCGGTCGCGTGGCCTGTGGATATCACCGTTCGTCGACGAACTGATGGTCGAGAGAATTTAAAGCGATGTGCCGAAAAGTGTCAGCAGTTTTCTGCATAATATCGCTTTAAAACAAAAGTTTAGAGTGGAACGATGAGTCATTCCGCCCTAAGCCGACAACTCTGCCATACGCAGAAATGCTTCGGGCGCGACAGTTTCGGCGCGCGCCGTGGGATCGATACCGGTCTGTTCCAGCAGGTCCTCTCCACCGACGCTTTTCAGCGAAGAGCGCAGCATCTTGCGGCGCTGGCCGAAGGCGGCGGCCGTGATCTTTTCGAGGGCGCGGACAATTGCGGCGTCCGGCTGGACGGCCTTGGGGACAAGCCGAACGACGGCGCTGTCGACCCGGGGCGGCGGCGTAAAGGCCCGCGCCGGCAGGTCCATGATCTTCTCACAATCGCACAGGCATTGCGCCAGCACGCTGAGCCGACCGTAATCGTCACTGCCCGTCGCCGCCACGATACGCAGGGCGACCTCGAGTTGGAACATCAGCGTCATCGACGCCGGGCGCCAAGGTCCCGTCAGCCATTTTATCAGCAGCGGCGTGCCGACATTGTAGGGCAGGTTCGAAACGACGTGCGCTTTGCGATCGGCAAGGATGGGGCTCTTTTGCTTGCTGTCGGCAAGCAATTGCGTCTCGTCGACCTTCAGCGCATCGCCTTCGATGATGTCGAAGCGGTCGCCGTAGACGGTCGTCAGTTCGCCCAGCAAGGCGATGAAGCGCGAATCCTTTTCGACAGCAATGATCCTTGCCGCCTCGGTTTCGAGCAGGGCGCGTGTCAGGCCGCCTGGACCTGGACCAACCTCGATCACGATGTCACCGACAAATGGGCCGCCCAGACGCACGATCTTGCGCGTGATATTGAGGTCGAGCAGGAAGTGCTGGCCGAAGGCCTTCTTGGCCATCAGGCCATGCTGTTCCAGGCTTTCCCGAAGCGTCGGCAAGGCATCGGACGTCATGCGGCGGCTCCGGTCAACGAGCGGTTGGCGGCGATACCAGCGGCCTGATGCAGCGCGTTTATAAAGCTGTCGGCGCGAGCCTGCGCCTTTCCGGCAATACCGAAGCCGGTGCCGTGATCGGGCGAGGTGCGCACGATGGGCAGGCCGAGCGTGATATTGACCCCGCCCCAGAAGTCGAGCGTCTTCAGCGGGATCAGGCCCTGGTCGTGGTACATGCAGACCGCGGCGTCGTAAGTCTTGCGCGCCTCTTCGTGGAACAGCGTATCGGCTGGCCAGGGGCCGGATACGGACAGGCTTTCGTTTTGCAAGCTTTGGACGGCCGGGCGGATAATGTCGATCTCTTCGCGCCCGATCGCGCCGTCTTCGCCGGCATGCGGATTCAGGCCGCATACCGCCAGCCGCGGCTGGTCGATGCCGAAATCGCGGACCAAGGCATTGTGGGTGATGCGGATCAGGTGCGATAGGTCGGCAGCAGACAGGCCGGCCGCCACGTCTTTCAACGGCGTATGGATGGTCGCCAGCACGACGCGTAAGTCCCGGGCGGCCAGCATCATAACCGGCGTGGGCGCTGTCGCCGCACCGTCGGGACGGCACAGTTCGGCCAGGAATTCCGTGTGGCCGGGGAAACGGAACCCGGCGCCGTAGAGCACGGACTTGGCGATCGGCGCTGTCACCAGTGCGCGGGCCTCGCCCGCCAGGCACAGCGCCACGCCGTGCTCGATCCAGCCGATGATGTGAGGGGCGTGGACGGCATCCGGCCGGCCTGCGACGGCAGGTTGCGACAGGGGGCGGTCGATGACCGGCAAAGCATGGGCGAAGTCGGCAGCGGTATCGCAGGCCTCCTCAACGACCGCGACCGGCACGCCCTGCGCTTCGAGCGTCGCCGCGTCGCCGATGACGCAGAAAGCCAACGACGCGTCGTGACGGACGGTGCGCCATGCCGACGCAATGATCTCGGGGCCAATACCGCACGGATCGCCAAGGCTGACGCACAGGGGAGGGAGAGAGCTCATCGCGCGGGTGTACGAGCCTGTTCACGGCAATGCAAGCACGATGCGGCAGGCCGGATGGCCAATTCAGCCTGCGAAACCCGGAGCGGGATTATCCTACTGCTTGTTCTCGATGGTCGCCGAACTGCGCAGTTCGCGCAGGTAGCGCTTACCCAGCATGGACAGGCGCTCGTTGATAAGATTGCCTTCCACCTGTTCACGACCGACGGCATTGTCCCCGGCCAGTTGGCGGTCGCAGACATAGAGGACGTTGACGTTCTGCGCATTGCGCAGCGGCGCCGTCGACTGGTTTTCCTTGAGCGGACGCAAGGCCTGGGCGTATTCCGCCTTCAGGAGGCTCAGTTGCGCGTCGCCCAGATTGGTGACCTGGACGCCTTGGACCCGTGCGCTGTCGATGGCGTCGCACGTCTTGACCCGGCTGCGGAACGAGGCCAACTGCGCTTCGGCGGCCTGGACCTGGGTCGCCGAGGCGTTGGCCGGCAGCGGCACGGCGGCCTGGCGTACATTGAAGATCATGTCGGCATTGCCTTGTGACTTCTGGCGCAGCAGGAAGATGTAGACGCCCTCCTTTGTCGTGACGGGCTGGCTCATCTGGCCTGGCGCCAGCGATTTCAGAACGCTTTCGACCTGCGGGTCGATATTGCCGGAGACCAGCCAGCCTTCATCACCGCCCTGGGCGGCCGAGGGTGCATTCGAGAACTGCCGCGCCACCGCCTGGAAGGGGGCGGCCTTGGACTCCATCTGCTCGTAGAGCTGCTGGGCGCCCTTTTGCGCGTTTTCGATGCTGCCGGCCTGCGCCGGATCAAGGAAGACCTCAGAAACCAGGTATTGCGGCTTCTGGCCGTCGGCGATGATACGGTCCATCATGGCGTCGATCTGCGCCTTGCCGACCGCCGCGCTGGAATGGTAGCGGCCGCCGACCAGTTGGCTCCAGCCCGTCTGCGACGCGATCTGCTCGCGCAGGGTCTGGGGCTCGATGCCGACCTTCTTGAGTTCTGCCAGCAGTTGCGGGCCCGTCATATTGCTCTGACGCGCCATGCGCGTGATTTCTTCGTCGATCTCCTTGTCGGAAATCTTGACCTTCCAGTGGTCCATTTCCTGCTTTTGCAGGTGCTCGTCGATCAGGCTGTTAAGGGCCTGCTGCTGGAAGGACGCATAGTTCTCATTGGTGACCTGGACACCCGAGGTGATGATCAGCAGCAACATGCGCTGCTTGAGGTCGTACGAGGTGACCATGTCGTCATTGACACCGACCAGCATGCCTTCGCCCAGCGCCGGCAGTTGTGGGGTCTGGGTGTTCTGCCCCAGCGCCGGCTGCGAAGCCAGCGCAGCCGATCCGGTGTCCGGCGTCGGCGACATTGATAGATCCGGCAGGCCGGCCTGTTGCGCCAGGGCGGGGCATACGCAGAGCGTACCTGCCGCAAGCGCGATCAGGCTGGCCCGCGAAACGGAACGGGGCAGGCGGGCGAGCGCTCGGGGAAGGTGCAGGATCGGCATGGTCGATTGAAAACCTTGAGGAATTGCGTCAGCGGACGTCGGTGAAGTCGGAGTTTGACTTGGTCAATGTGGGGAAATTAAGGCGGAACAGTATCGTCGATTGCGGCTTGCCGTTGCGGGCGTACAGGTTGCTTTCGTTGCGCTGGTAGACCAGTTCGTACCAGATGCAGTCGTTGCGGTAAATGACGCTGACGGTCGAACGCCGCCACGTGTTGGCAACAATGTCACGGTCGAGCCGCGCCGCCGCACCCCAGTTCTTGGTGAAGAAGTGCCGCGCATACAGCTGGAAGTCGCGATAGTTGTCGCCGAAGCGCTGAAGTTTGCCGTTGGCCGACAGGGTCGGCACCGGCAGGATATCGTTGAAGATGTAGCGCGCCGTCGCTTCGGTGTTCTTGCCGAAGACGCTCAGACCCCATTCGCCTTGGGCCAGGCGGAAGGTATCGCTGTCCATGCGCAAGCGCGTATAGCCATATATGCCTTTGCCGGTGTCGAAACTGGCGTCGGCGACCCAGTCCGAATTCTGCCGGCCGAGCCCCGAGGGATCGTAGCTGTAGGTCTTGCCGTTGAGGACAACGTTGCGCAGGAACTGCGCCTCGGGCTTGTCGCGCAGCGTCCGGCCGATCAGGCCGTCGACCTGAAGGCCGGAATCGAACGTCAATTGCGAATGCAGGCCGAGATTGAGACGGCGTCCTGATTCATAAATGTCGAAGCCCGGCGATTTGTTGGCGCGGAACAATGTCGTCGTGTCGAACTCGAGCGACTGGCTGTCCTCGGTCGGAAGATAGGGACTTGTTTGCGCGTCCGGCGAAATAGCCAACTGCGCAATGGGTTCGATGATGGCCGTGGCGTTTTCGAAGCGCCGCGTCAACGGATAGCTGAGGTTGATCCCGGCAGTGCCAAGATCGCGCGACACGTTGTAGGCCTGGCCCGTCGTGTCGAGATTGGTTTCGTGATATTCGTCGTGGCGGACGTCGACGAACGGTCCCCAGACAAGGCCGGCGGCGGTCGTCATGTGACCGTACCACGACGCCCCGGCACTGATCCGCGCCGTGTCGTAGGGGGACAGGGTCGTCTGGGCCAGTTGCGGTGCTCCGGACGAGGCCGTGTAAACCTTGTGCTTCAGGATGACACCGTTGAGGGACAACGTCGCCTGCCCGCCCAGGAAGCGCTGTTCCGGCGACCAACGCGCCTCGAGCATCGGCGCCAGGACCGGGTAGATACTGGAATTCAATGCCGCCGGTACATCGGTACGGAAGGTCGACGTGCTGGTGAAGACCTGCGGAATGCCGGTCGCCGGATCGAGAAACGCCCCGACAGCCAGGCTCTGAAAATTGGCCATCGACAGCGAGACGTAACTGTTGGGCGTCTGCCGCGTGATATGGGCCTGGTTGATCAGTTCGCGGGCGTCCGCCGTCCATTCGCCGACCTGGTCAAAGGCGTTGTCAACGCCGTAGCGTTCGAAGAAGTTCGCATAGTTGTATGCTTTGCCGGTCGTGGCGTCGATGAAACCTGACCGGTCCTTGACGTGCTGGGCGGTAAAGCTCCAGCGCCAGTCCTTGTTGATTTTGAAAGCGCCGTCGGCCAGCAGGTAATCGCGCGAATCCGACGTCCCGATGCGCTTGCCGTCACTGCCGAACATGGCTTCATTGGTGACGCCGAAACGGACCTTGAGCGAACCCGAATAGAAGTGGCGATCGAATTCGACGTTGAACAGCGGATTGACGCCGGCATTGAACTGCGGGCTGACGATCAGCGCGCTGTACGGCGAAATCGACCATAGATACGGCTGTTCGTACGAGAAGCCACCGCGCTTGCGGGCAAACAGGATCTTCGGCGTCAGAAAGCCCGACGACCGGTCGAGTTCGGGGTCGGGCGTCCACATGTACGGCATATAGAGGACGGGTACGCCTTGCAGCTTGATGATGGCGTTGTTGTAGAACACCATCTTCTTGTCTTTGCGCTGCGTGATCTCGCTCGCCTGGATCGACCATGACGGCTCGGTCGTCGTGCCGTGTTTGCGACACAGTTCGCAGGGGGTGTAGATGATGTTGGTCAGGCGGGTCGTGTAATCGTTGACGCGATCGACGCGGCGAGCGAAGACCTTGGCATTGTCCTTGTCGATGGCGGCAAAGTTTTCGCTGCTGCCCGATTCCTGGTTGCCGTTATAGGTGATGCGGTCGGAATACTGGACCGAGCCGTCGTCGTTTATCGTCTGGGTATGGCCTTCGGCGACGGTGATGTCGCTGGTTGAATTGTAAGTGATCCTGTCCGCGCGGACGATCTTGTCCTTATAACGCATCTGGAC
>FSUR01000107.1_pt1 | contig 15390 bp, 17 predicted proteins | sample 1637491 | NCBI WGS metagenome assembly FSUR01 (sample SAMEA3914816, study PRJEB12502) | metagenome | biome: forest; material: soil | place: USA | collected 2011-09-16 | depth 0.3 m
GGTCGGTTTCGACAGTTTCTGCCGCAGCTATTTCGGCATGGACGACATTATGTCGATTCCGGATATCCAGATTCTTCGCCTGCTCGATCAGTTGCCGGCCCTCCACCCGTTCCTGGTGCGTGAGCACCTCGGCCGCAACGGCTTCAAGCCCGGCGCCTGTTACCTCAAGATCTCGCCCTTCGACGTCCAGCGCATGGTCGGCTTCGCCAATGCCGAGATCGAACGCCTGGTCTGTACCGCCTTTGGCGACGGCTTCTCCGGCGATGCCGGCATCAAGCTGGCGGGCAAGATCCTGGCCGATGAACTCGACAAGGAACTGGCACCGCTACGCCGTGTGCTGCGCATGACGGAAGACGAGTTCTCCGACGGCATCTTTTCGTGGCGCGGCTTCCTTTATTTCAAGTGGCGGCATCTCGAACTTCAGGACGAGATGCGCCGCGTGCTCGAAGGGCTGGCCACTTACCAGCCGCAAGGCTCGGCGGACGAAGCGTTGAAGGAATATCTGCGCGAGGTCCGGCCGCGGCTGGCGCGCAAGATCGTCGACGCCATTGCCAATGTCGGCCGCACCCTGGCGGTCTACGACCAGGCCTACCATGCCCTGGTCGAAGGCGAGAACGCCGGGCCGTTCCGCCGCTTCCTGCTCGACGGACCGGAGCTGTTCTTCGAGCTGGGCGAAAATATCGGCATATTGAGCCATATCGGTTCGTTCTGGTCGTACCGCATGAACCTGGCGCTCGACCATCAGCGTCTGTCGCCGATGGAATATGCCGACATTCTGATGGATTTCGAAGACTCCCTGGCGGTGGTCGCCAAGGTTGATGAAGAGGGGCGGGCCTAGAGCGATGTGCGGAAAAGTGTCAGCGGTTTTCCGCATGACATCGCGACCAAGCAAAGACTAGGCCTTGCCTAGAGCGATGTGCGGAAAAGTGTCGGCGGTTTTCCGCATGACATTGCGACCAAGCAAAGGTTCAGGCGCGTCTGATTGAGAAAGCGTATCTGTGTTCGTTGAAGCCCCCATCATGGCCCGACTGGCCGACAGCGCCTTCAACAGCACACGCGAGCTGCGCAACCTTGCGCACCTGACGTACGGGGGCGCCAGCGACCGCATTCTCAACCTGTCGCGCATTTACCGCCAGTTCCGTGACGACGACGACTACAAGGAAAATCCGCTTTTCGAGAATTCGGCGCTCAACCGCGCCATCATCATCAAGCACAATCTGCGCGTCGACGAACGCCACCTGTTTCCGTCGACCCGCCAGACCGTAACCAAGATCATCCTGCCCTTCGACCCCTACGACCTGTCGTTGGGCGGCCGCACCTTGTTCGTGCGCCAGCAGCACTTCGAGCAGCTGGTCAAGACCTATCTGTCGATCGAGGATCTGCTGAAGAGCCGCGATATCGACATCCTGCGCACGCTCGACAACCTGCCATCGCTCGACCCGTTCCTGTTGCGCCAGCACCTGCTGCCGCTCAATGTGCGGCCATCGCCGAAATATTTCCAGATTTCGCCGGACGACCTCAACAGCATGGCGACGTTTACGGCCCAGGAGGTCGAAAACCTCGTCATGGCCGCCTTGGGCGCCGAAGCCGTCCAAGGCGCAGTGCGTTTCGGCAGCAAGATCCTGTCCGACAATCTTGATCGCGAACTGTGGCCGCTCAAGGACACACTGGGCATGACCGACGATCAGTTTTCGAACGGCATTATGTGCTGGCGCGGCTTCCTCTACTACAAATGGGCCTATGTCCGCCTGCAGGACCAGATCCGTGAGGTCTTGGCGGGCCTTTCGGGATACAAGCCGCTGTCGACGCACGATGACGTGGTGCGCAACTATTTGAAACGGTCCCGCCCGCGCGTCGCCAAGGCGTTGATCAAGACGATCCAGGACAGCGGCAAGCTTCTGGAACGCTACGACGAGGTCTATCAGGCCATGGCGGTCGACCGGAACCCTGAGCCCTTCCGCCGCTTCCTGATGCAGGGATCGACCCTGTTCCTGCAACTTGGCGAAAAGCTCGGCATCCTGAACCACATCGTGTCGTTCTGGAACTTCCGTATGGCGCGGGTGCTAGCCAACAATTCCAGACCTTTGGAAAGTGTCGAATACGCCGACATCCTGGTCGACTTCGAGGCCAGCCTGTTTCCGTCATTCGCCCACGAGCAGCAGGGGTAAAAACCAGTCCGCACATCGCTCTGGCAATCACGCGATTCCCACCACCTCGACGCTGGCGCCGGCGACCACAGAATCGTCGCCGACACCCTTCCCCATCACGGCCTGGGCCAGGGGTGACACGTAGCCGATACTGCCGGCGCGGGGATCGGCCTCGTCCTCGCCGACAATGCGGAACACTTGCTCCCGTCCGTCTTCGCGCGCGATCGTCACCGTGCAACCGAAAACCACCGTTTTCGGGCTATCCACCGGCTCGATCCGCTGCGCCGAAGCCAGTCGGGCGGTATAGTAGCGCAAATCCCGCGTCGCCCGCGCCATGGCGGTGCGGTCCTCGCTGACTTCACCGGACGCTTGCGCAGCCACATAGGCTGCCCTGGCCTGCGCGAAGGCGGCCTCCAATTGCGCCAGGCCTTGTGGCGTAACCAGGTTGGGATGGGACGAAATCGGGCGATCGGGCAGATTGGCGGCGGCTGCCTCGTGGTCTTCGTCGCGGGTAAAGGCAACACTCATCGGATTATCTTAGCGATATAGCCGTCGCCTGTCTAACGAGAGCGCAATCCGACGGCTAATCCATCAGCTTCTGTGCCAGATAAGTGAACTCGACGGCGTAGCGGTGGGCGGTTTCCCTGAGGTTGGCCGCGGCAGCATGGCCGCCTTCGGTGTTCTCATAGTAGAAGAAGGGCAGGCCCATATCGTCGAACAGGGCGGCCATCTTGCGCGCGTGAACGGGCCCGACGCGGTCGTCCTTGGTCGAGGTCTCGAACAAGGGTTCTGGATAGGCAATCCCAGCTTTGACGTTGTGATAGGGCGAGATCGAGCGCAGGAACGCCCCTTCAACCGCATCATTGGGGTCGCCGTATTCACCCTGCCACGACGCGCCGGCCGACATGTGCGTATAGTTGACCATGTCGAGTAGCGGCACCTGGACGACGACGGCATTCCACAGATCCGGACGCTGCGTCAGTTGCACGCCCATTAAAAGCCCGCCGTTCGAGCCGCCCATGATCCCCAGTCGGCGCGGCGTCGTTACCTTGCGCGCAATCAGGTCGAGGGCCACGGCCTGGAAGTCGTCATAGATGCGCTGACGGTGGGTCTTCAGGCCGGCCTCGTGCCATTTGGGACCGAATTCGCCGCCGCCGCGGATATTGGCCAGCACGTAGGCGCCGCCCTTTTCCAGCCACAGCTTGCCGACGCCGCCGGAATAGGCGGGCAGCATCGAGGCTTCGAAGCCGCCATAGGCGTAGAGCAGGGTCGGTGTCGCGCCGTCGAGCTTCACGTCCTTCCTGGCCACCAGGAAGTAGGGCACCTTGGTGCCGTCTTTCGACGTCGCCCAGAACTGCTGGACCTGAAGACCCTCGGCATTAAAGCGTTCCGGTGCCGACTTGATCTTTTCCACGTTTCCGGAAGCGGCGTCGGCGCGATAAAGCGTCGTCGGCGACAGGAAACCTGACGCCGTGACGAACAGGTGGTCGCTTTCGTCGTCGGCCGAGGCGATGTCGAGCGTCGAATTGGCCGGCAGGGCAAGGGCCTGCGACGACCACTTGCCGTTGCCATGGTCGAAGCTCAACACCTGGCCCGTCACATTCGACAATATGCCAAGGACGAGGCGGCCCTTCGTTTGCGTTACGGTTTCGACCGATTGGTGCTCGTCAGGCACGAAGACGGCGACAGGCTCCATATGCGCCGGGTCGCTAAGCGCAGCCTTCAGATCGATGGCAATGATCGCACCGCTTTTGAAAATCGTCCCCTTGGCCGAGATCCAGTCCTCCTTGAGGCGGAATACGGCCTGGCCCTTGAAATAGGCGCTGAAATCGGTGGTTTGCGGCAAGGGCAGGGTAACGGCGCCGTTCGGTCCGTACCAGGTCTGCAAGGTGTGGAAGAAGTCGAGCGAACGGTAGGCCATGTCCATGACGTAGGTGCCGTCGATGTCGCGCAGGACGTAACGGCCGGCCGACACGTCGCTCTTTTCGCCGCGGAAGATTTCGACGGCCTGGTCGAGCGTCTGGCCGCGCTTCAGCGACCGGGTAATGAAGGCATAGCCCGATGTGGTGACGTCGCCCGGCTGCCACTCGCGCGAGATGTAGATGGTGTCGCGGTCGAGCCAGCCCGCCGACTGCTTGCCGGCCGGCAATTCAAAGCCACCCTTGACGAAGGTTTTCGTCACCGTGTCGAACTCGCGCAACGTTTCGGCGTCCGTGCCGCCGTCGGCCAGGCTGATCAGGCAGTAGCGCTCCTCCGGCGGCAGGCAATCGGCGCCGTGATAGACCCAGGTCTTGCCGTCGGCCTTCGACAGGGCGTCGATGTCGAGCAGGGTCTCCCATTGCGGCGTGCCGGATTTATAAGAGTCCCAGGTCGCCCGGCGCCAGATGCCCTGCGTGTGCGTGGCGTCCTGCCAGAAGTTGTCGACATGGCCATGTTTCGCAAAAGTCGGAATGGCAATGCGGTCGGTCGCTTCGACGATCTTCAGCATGTCGGTTTCGTATTCGGCGAAGCGCGGGTCCTTCGACAGGCGATCGAAGCTCGCCTGATTGTGCGCCTTGACCCAGGCCAAGGCTTTCTCGCCGTCGATGTCGTCGAGGAAGGCACGCGGATCGGCGGCGCCCGTGTCGGCGGTATTGGGATTGGACGCGATGGATTTGGCAACGGTGGTCATCTGGGCCTGCGATACGTGCGGGAATGCAGCCATGATGGCCACGGTCGCAGCCACATATAGTGATTTGGATGGAAAGCGCATCGCCGCCCCTTGGCTGAGTAGACATTTGGCTGAACAGAAATATCGCGTGAAACTATCGCTTTTTCGGCGTCTGGCAAGGTACGGATTTTCCATTTCTCGAAAAGTACTTTACAAAATAAAGCTCTTTGATACTGTCGGCTAATCGCTGTTCAGGAGGCCTTGCGCCATGACGACCGACCAACTCGAATCCGAAATCGCCTACATGAAATCGCTGGCTGTATCGGGCGGACGCGGGCCGCTGAAAAACGGCGCCAACCTCTTTTGGGCCGGCCTGCTCTATGGCGCGGCCGCCGTGGCGCAATACGCCATCATCAAAGGCTATCTGCCGCAAGGCCTTTGGGTGACAGCCGGCGTCTGGCTGGGCGTCAGCCTGGCCTATGCCGTCATTATCGCCGTAACGGTGGGCGGCGGCCGCAAGGGCGTTGAAGCGCCGGCCAGCCGGGCCTCGCATTCGGCGTGGTCGGGAGTGGCCCTGGGTCTTCTGGCCTTCTTCGCTGCGATGATCGTCATGGCCAGCAAGGTGGCTGACTTCAACACCATGTCCTTCCTGCTGGCGCCGATCGTCCTTGTGCTTTACGGCGTCGGCTGGTGGGTCAGCGCCGCGGCTTCGGGTACGGGCTGGCTGCGCATAGTAGCGCTCGGCAGCTTCGCTGCGGCACCGGTCCTTTGCCTTCTGGTCAATCGTCCCGAACAGATGCTGGCCTATGCGGCAGCCCTGGTGTTGTTCGCCATGATCCCGGGCTTCATCCTGATGCGCGCCGAGAAGGCATAGCCCATGGATGCGTTCACCATCGACTCGCTCGACGACGTTATCCATGGGCGGTTGCGGTTGGGAATCATGGCTTTCTTGTCGACCGCCGGCTCGGCCGACTTCACCCTGCTGAAGACCCGCCTCCAGGCGACGGACGGCAATCTGTCGGTGCAGCTGCGCAAGCTTGAGGAAGCCGGCTACGTCGCTATCGACAAAGCCTTTGTCGGCAAGAAGCCGCAGACCACCGTGACCCTGACCGACGCCGGCCGGACCGCCTATATCGGCTATCTTGACGCCATGAAAAAGCTGATCGCCGATACGGACCAATGAGTGCCGTGGAATAGACCTCACGGCACTTTTATTTGCAAATGAAACTATAGTGCGACATCATCGGGTGACAGAGGATACGCCATGGACCTGATGCCCGCCAAACCTGCTTCGGAAAAACATGGAATTGTCGGCGGCTATGTGCCGGCGCGGCCCGACTGGACGATCGAACAGGACTGGGACGCCTATACGGCCGAAGAACACGCGACCTGGCGGGCGCTTCATGCGCGCCAGGTCGCCCTGTTGCCGGGCCGGGCCGCCCAGACCTATCTTGACGGCATGGCGGCGCTGCCCATCGGCGCCGATACGATTCCCGATTTTGCGAAACTGAGCGACGCCCTCATGCGCCGCACCGGCTGGCAAATCGTTGCCGTGCCCGGCATGGTGCCGAACGACGTCTTTTTCGACCATCTGGCCCACCGCCGCTTTCCGGCCGGCCAGTTCATCCGCAAGGCGCACGAGCTCGACTACCTGCAGGAACCCGACGTCTTCCACGACGTCTTCGGCCACGTGCCGATGCTGATGAACCCGGTCATGGCGGACTTCATGCAGGCCTATGGCGAGGGCGGCAAGCGTGCGGAACGGCTGGGCGTCCTCGACCGCCTGGCGCGGCTCTACTGGTACACTGTCGAATTCGGCCTGGTCGAGGAGGCGGACGGGGTGCGCATCTTCGGCGCCGGTATCCTGTCGTCATTTTCGGAAACGACCTTCGCCTGCGAATCGCCGTCGCCCAATCGGATAGGTTTCGACCTCAGGCGCGTCATGCGAACGCTTTACCGCATCGACGAATTCCAGGAGAGCTATTTCGTCCTGCCGTCGATCGACAGCCTGCTCGACTTCGCCAGCACGGATTTCGCGCCCATCTATGACGAACTGGCGTCGTTGCCCGATATTGCCGCGTCGCAGATCATCGACGGCGACAGGGTGTTCACGCGCGGTACCGGGGTTTATCACCAGGCGTTGACACAATGAGACTTGCCGGTTGTGCCGCGGTCGCCATATAGTCATGCAGAGGGCCCGGCATGCCAAGACTTCGCTCCGACCAGATCGATGACGCAAAAAACGTCTTGCCCCTGTGGCAGGTCGACGGCGACAGTCTGTTTCGCGATTTTGCCTTTCCCGACTTCAAACACGCCTTCGCCTTCATGACGGAGGTTGCAGCGGAGGCCGACCGTTCGGACCACCATCCCGACTGGTCAAACGTCTACAACAAGGTGTCGGTTTTGCTGACCACGCACGACGCCGGCGGCGTAACCGAAAAGGATGTGGCCCTGGCCAAATTCGTCGATCAGGCCGCGGAACGGAATAAGGTAAAATAAGACCGCATAAAGACGCGAAACGGGGTGTAAGTCCATCTCCGTATTTAATTTTTATTTTTCTGCACCTACTCCTCGGAGCAGGCGTAGCTATCATCTGAAAGGGACCGCGAGTCGCATGCTCGAGAAGAAAAATACGATCCTGATTGTGGATGATGAAGAAGAAATCCGCAAAATGCTCAGCATCTTTCTTGACGCTGCTGACTTCAAGGTTTGCGAGTGCGACAGTGGAAAACAGGCCCTGCGCTTGTCCGCGTCCGTACGCCCCGACCTGATCCTGCTCGACCTCGGCCTGCCCGATATCGACGGCAAGGACGTCATCGCCAAGATTCGTGAATGGTCGAATGTACCGATCGTCGTGCTGACGGCACGCGCCGAGGATTCGGACGCCGCCCCCGCGCTCAATGTCGGCGCCGATGACTATGTTACCAAGCCTTTCAGCGCCGAGGTCCTGCTGGCGCGTATCAACGCCAACCTGCGCAAGTCTGCGGTCAAGGAAGTCGGCGAGCCCGAGATCGTCCATGGCCCGATCCGCATGGATCTGGTGCGTCACGAAGTTTATATCGACAATGAGCGCGTGGCGTTTACGCCGAAGGAATACGACCTTCTGCGCTACTTCCTGGTCAATCGCGGCCGCATGCTGACGCACAAGCAAATCCTCAAAGAGGTCTGGGGTCCTGCCCACCTCGAAGACACGCAGTATCTTCGCGTCTATATCGGCCAGGTCCGCGACAAGCTCGAGACTCGCGAAGGTCTCGGCAAGTCGATCGTTTCGGAGTCGGGTATCGGCTACCGAATGGACCTTGTTGAATAATATCTTTTCCCGTGAGTGTGCCGACAACTAACCCCGATGCGCAAGCGTCGGGGTTTTTCTTTAACCGGCTTATAGTCTTCTTATGGTGGGGCTTTCCGACGCCTTTTGTATATTTATGGCAGGGTTTCTAACGTGGATTCAGAGGCAAGGGCGCGAACATCCGCGTCGACCAATTATAGGAGAGGCATCATGCTGAACTGGATCGTCACCTTCTTCATTCTGGCCGTGATCGCGGCCTTCCTGGGTTTCACCGGCATGGCCGGCACCTTCGCGGCCATTGCCAAGTTTATCGCTGTCGTCTTCGTTGTGCTGTTCGTCGCCAGCCTGGTCTACCGCATGATCACGGGCCGAAGCGCCAACCCGCCGCTTTAAAGCTGCCGATACACCCAATGAGAAAGGCCCCGCAGGCGACTGCGGGGCTTTTTTTGCGGTTTTTAGTAGGCGCTCCAACGGCGATAGAGCCGTTGGCAAGGGCGACCGCCCGTCGCGCACGTTTGCGCGAGCCATCGGGGGCCGCCCGTGCGGCGGCGCTTGAGCTGAAAAAAGCTTGACGGCAAGCCATCAAGCCCGGTGATCGCGGTAGAAGAGGGTGAAGACGGCGCCGCCCTCGGCGTGGTTGGTAAGCTCGATGCGGCCGTCGAGCAGCCGCATGATGTGCCGGCAGATGGTCAGGCCGAGGCCCGTGCCGGCGTTCTGCTGGTCGGCGCGCTGCAACCGCATATATTTGTCGAACACCATGGTCTGCTTGTCCTGGGGAATCCCGTCGCCATGGTCGCGAATGCGCACGAAGCCTTCGTTGCCCATGACGCCGTGCTCGACCTCGACATAGGGATCTTCGCCGCCATATTTGCGTACGCCGTGCTTGAAGGCGTTGTGCAGCACCAGGCCGATGGCGCGGCTGCCCAGCATGGGATCGGTCCATATCTCGTCACGGTCGCCGACGGCGCGGACTTCGAGCTCGCCGCGCGTCTTCAGCGGCCCGAGGCGCGACAGGCTGTCCTGGATCATCTGGCCCATACGGCAGGATTCAAAGCGCGGCTTGACGGCCGAGGCCTCGAACTTGGCCATGTCGAGGATGTTGGTGATGAAATAGTCGAGGCGGAAGGCTTCGGTCAGGGCGGAGCTGATGAGCGAGCGCCGCTTTTCCTCGGGCAGCTTGTCGTACAGCATCGTCATGACTTCGAGCGAGCCGATGATGGTCGCCAGCGGCGTCTTCAGGTCGTGCGAAACCGACGACAGCATCTGGCGGTGCAGATACTCTCGCATCTCGTCGTGCGATAGCGATGAAAGGTCGTCGGGAGACATAGGCGCGTTCATAACAACAATGCCAGCCGCAAGCAATCAAGCCAGGTGCGAAATCGGATGTGTAAAAAAGGGAGTCCAGGCCCGGCCCAGGCTCCCTGATGGGTGTCATCGTGCCGCAAGGTCAGCAGGGTCAATGGCGTATAGCCTCGCTGCTCGACGATAGTGACTGCTGGCGGTCCTGCTGTTTCTGGCGGTCCGACGCCGCCTTGACGTCTTCCGACGCTTCGGAAAGCACCGATGAAGCCGCATTTCCTGCCTTCGACACGGCATTTCCGGTGGCTTCCCCGGCCTTCGAGAGCGCGGTACCCGCATTCGACACAGCTGAATTGTCGGTCAGTTCGCTGGTGGCGCTGACCACAGTTGCAGCGCCTGAATCGACGACGGCGTCCAGCTTTTCTTCCGGCGTACGCGTATCGTGCCGGTTCAGCAGCCATGCGGCGGCGAAGACGATCAGCAGCAGAACGGCAGCAATGACAAGGACTCGTCCGAGAGCGTTCATGCGCGGCGGGCCCTACTGGTCAATGTGCTCGGCGATCGTCTTGAAAATGGCCAGTTCGTCCTGGTCTTCCTGCTGGTCGAACAGTTCGGGCGGCAGGTCGTCGTCGTAGAAGTCGCCGTCGTAACGGACCTGGTGGGCGTAGTCGGGCTTGCGGTCGGGAACGGGATAGGGAGTGGGCATGGGAAGCTCCGCATAAGACGCACCTGAGAGACCATCGGCAGGTCCTGGACAGGGTGCGCGAAAGATCAGATTTCAGGCCGGTCGACCGGCGGAATTTCGGGCATGACCTCCGGCGGCAGTCCCTCAGGAGGAGTGACGGGGTCGTTGGCCGGGATTTCCGGTTCGTTGACGTCCGGGTCGGTCGGGTCGTTGGGACCGGAAGTGTTGAAGGACATAAGGAATTCCCTGTCGTTGCGTAGTTGAAACGACGATAGGGAAATGCCTGCAAAGGCTCAGTGTCTAAGCGCGGGAAGGCCTGTAAGGGGCGCGTAAGACCATATGCGAACCGGACTGACCGTGGCCTATCGCAACTGGCCCAGTTTCAACGCCAGAATGTCCGGCAAGACGGGCTTGGAGATATATTCGTCCATGCCGGCCTGCAGGCAGCGCTCGCGGTCGCCGGCCAAGGCGTGCGCCGTGACCCCGATAATATTGTTACGATAGCCGCGGCCAGTTGCCTCCTTGGCGGACTCGAGGTCCCTGATCCACCGCGTCGTCTCCAGCCCGTCCATGCCCTGCATCTGCACGTCCATCAGGATGGCGTAATGTGGTCCGACCGCCGCCTTGATGATATCGATCGCTTCGGTGCCGGACGCCGCAGAGACGGTATCGTAGCCTAGCTCCTCAAGCATCAGGCTCAACACCATGATGTTCGGCGCATAGTCTTCGACGATCAGCACCAGGGGACGGCCATTTTCGCCGAGCACGGGCCGGTGCGTCGAACGCGGCGCGAGAAGCGACGATATCGAAGCGGGCAGGGCGCGCCCTGGTGCGACTTCGACGGCTTCGGGTTCTCCGGCGCGGGGCTGACGCAGGGTGACAAAGAAGCTCGACCCCTCGCCCTGGCTGCTTTCTACACGAATCGTGCCGCCCATCAGCTCGACCAGCGAGCGGGCGATCGACAGGCCCAATCCCGAGCCGCCGAAACGCCGGGTGATAGTCTCGTCGGCCTGGGTGAACTTGTCGAAGATCAACGGCAGCTTGTCGGCCGATATGCCGATGCCGGTGTCGCGCACGCTGAGATCGAGGATGACGTCGTCGCCGTCGGCCCGTGTTTCGGCCGCGATGACGATCTGGCCGCTGTCGGTGAATTTCAGCGCATTGCTGACCAGATTCATCAGAATCTGTTGCAGGCGCGTACGGTCGCCCATCAGCACGTCGCCCAGGGTGTGGTCCGCCAGCTCGAGACTCAGCCCCTTGCGGTTGGCGTCGGGCTCGAACATCAGGTGGATGTCCTTGAGGATTTCGGCGGGCTGGTAGCGGATGCTTTCCAGCGCCACCCGGTCATCCTCGATGCGGCTGATGTCGAGCAGGTCGTTGATCAGCTTGAGCAGCAGGTCGGCATTGGTGCGCAGGGTCTCGACGATCTTCTTCTGGTCGTCGTTGAGTTGCGATTTCGCCAATATGGTCGCCAGGCCGGTGACCACGTTCATCGGCGTCCGGATCTCGTGGCTCATGGTTGCCAGGAATCGGCTCTTGGCTTCGCTCGCCTGCTCGGCGCGCTCCTTGGCCTGCATCAATTCCTCACGCTGGCGGGCATTTTCGCGCAGCAGGCGTTCCTTGGTATAGGCAGCCTGCATGATGGCGGGCAGGAGGTCGAGATAGGTCTGGTTGACGTCCTTGACGGCGTAATCGGCGGCGCCGCGTTGCAAGGCTTCGAGCGCGATGCGCTCATCGCCGCCGACGGTCAGGATGACGGCGGGCGGCGAATCCGGAATGACGCCCAGCTTTTCAAGGAACTCCAGGCCGCTCATGCCCGGCAAATTATAGTCGACCAGCAACAGGTCGTATTTCCGGCCCTCGCCGGTAATGAATTCCAGCGCCAGTTCGGCAGTGCCGGCCGTTTCGACGGTCAGTCCCGCCCGCTCCATGCGCCTTTGCAGCAGGCGCGCCAGGGCGGCGTCATCCTCGATATAGAGGATGGTCTGCATGCCTGACTGCGGCTGAATATCGGGGTCGGAGTCGAGAGGCATGGGTATGAGGGTGTCAGTCATGAATATGAGGCACGCGGACTACGGTCATCATCAAGCCGAGCTTGCGGATGGCCTCGGAAAACTCGTCGTAGCCCACGGGCTTGGTCATGAATACGTTGCAGCCAAGGGCATAGCAACGGTCGATATCGCGCGGGGCGTCGGTCGTGGTCAAAATAACGACGGGCATGCGCCGTGTCGCCTCATTGGCCTTCAGGTGGCGCAGGATTTCGAAGCCGTCGATATCCGGCAGATTGAGGTCGAGAACCGCGACCATGCGGTCGTAGGGGCGGTCGGGTTGGTTGGGGCCGAAGAAATAATCCATGGCGGCGGCGCCCGATGACAAATGCTCGGTCGGGTTCTGCACGCCGCCGCGCTTGAGATTGCGCTTTATCAGGCTGGCATGACCGGCATCGTCTTCAACGAGTACGATCGAGAACGGTATTTCGAGGGGGCTGATCATGATGGGTCCTGACGGTCTTCCTCAACTTGCCAGTGCGCGTGGCTCATCCGCGTCGTTGCTTGCCGCTGGCGAAATCTTCTTCGGCAGGCTGAAATAGAAGGTGGTGCCGACGCCGACGTTCGATTCGAACCAGATGGCGCCCGACATCTTGCGCAGGGTCGCCTTGACAAAGGCCATGCCGAGGCCGAGGCCGCGCACGTCGCCGGTGTTGCGGGCGCGGCGGAAGATATGGAAGACCTTCTGGCTGTCTTCGGGCTCGATGCCGCGGCCGTTGTCGCGGACCGCAAACACGTAGTCGCGTGCCGTTTCCTGCGCCGTTATCTCGATATGGCCCGGCCGGTCCGGCTGCAGGTATTTGACGGCGTTATCGAGCAGGTTGGAGAATATCTGCTCCAGCGCCAGCGGGTCGGTGATCAGGTCCGGCATGGCGCCGATGACGACCTCGACCTCCTTGGCGGTGATCTCGTAGCTTTGCGCCCCCAGGCATTTGTCGATAATGGCGCGTGAACTGACGACCTCTTCGCGGTAGACGTACTTGCCGATGCGCGACAGGTCGAGAATCGCGGTGGTCAGGGTATCCATGCGGTCGACGGCATTGCCGATAAAGCCCAGCGCCTCCGGGATGTCGAGCCCGAGCACGGCCTGCAGCCGCGCCCACGTCTTTTCACCGAGCGTGTCCTTCGCCGGCTCCAGCGTCTTGTTGAGCTCGTCGACGGCCAGCGCCAGTTCGTGGCTGAAGCCCTTGAGGTTGACCAGGGGCGAGCGCATGTCGTGCGACGTGATATAGGTAAAGGCTTCCATGTCGGCGTGGAGCTGCTTGAACTCTTCCTCGCGCTGCTTCTGCTCGGTGATGTCGGTGTGCGTGCCGATCAGCGTCCGGATCTGGCCGAACTTGTCCCACACACCGACGCCGCGCGACATCACCCAGCGCCAAGTGCCGTCCTTGTGGCGCATGCGGAAGACGTTGTTGTACAGCGGCGTCTGCCGCATGATGTACTGGCGCCGCACTTCCAGCATCTGGGCGACGTCGTCAGCGTGGACCATGGCGATAACGCCTTCCGGCGTCAGATCCAGCTCATGATCGTCATAGCCGAGCATGGCCTTGAATTCCTTCGAGGCGTAGAAGGTCTCGGTGATGAAGTTCAGCTCGTACAGGCCGTCATTGATGCCGTTCATCACCATGCGGAAGCGGGCTTCGGCCTTTTGATTCTCGTCCTCGATACTCTGGTTTTCGGATTCGAGATTGATGATCGTCACCGTGCCGGCCAGCACGATGCCGATGCCCAGCACCGTGCCGATAATCAGGATGTAGCTGAAGTTGCTCTTCTGCGACTCGACGTCCTTGATGTGCTTCTTAAGGTCTTCGAGACGCGCCTTGACGCTTTTGTCCATCAGCAGGCGCAGGGCGTCCATGTGCTGGCGCTGGACTTCCAGATCAGCGACGGGGACGGCGCCGCGGCCGTGCGCCTGCACGGCGGTCACCTGGGTGTTGAGCAGCTTTTGCAGGTCCTCGATGCGGTCGAGCCAGACATTGGTCTCGGCGAAGAACGCGCCGTCATTATAGGTGGCGTTGCGCAGGCCGAACAACTCGGCGCGCACCTGGCCACTGACGCCGGCATAGGTTTCAAGAAACTTCGGATCGGCGGAAATAACGTAGCCACGGACGCCGGTTTCCATGTCGACCAGGTCGAGCAGGATCAGCCGCGTCTGGCGGATCGCCTCATACTGCCGGATGGTATAGGCGTTCAGTTCCTCGACCGTGCGGTATTGGTGATAGATGATCATGGTGAAAGAACACAGGGCAATGGACACGATACTGAAGAACGCCAGATAGAGATGTTTGACGTTTATGCCCCAGGGTAACCACATGGTGTCCGGTCAGCTTTCCCAATGCCCGCTGTTATTCTAACGCAAGGCTCCGCTGTCTTGTATCCCTTCGGGCTGTCGGAACAACAGAATTCTTGCTCGCGGCAGCCGGCGTCCATGTGAACGTTCCCACGATCGAACGTATGGCGTGTGATCACAAGCGGCAATAAGGGCTGGCGCTCCAAAAATAAAAAACCCATAAGGAACAAATGCTTCCTTATGGGTCAAGTTGCCAGGAGAAATACAGTAAGGCCTTTAGGCCTGAGGGTTACTTCGAAACCTTCGCACGCTTGCCAGCGGCAAAAATACCGTCGAGGAATGCCCCGGCCGTGTCCGTAACCGGAGCCAGTGGTGTTTGCGTACGGAAGACGTGCAAGACTTCCTCGCGCACGGTTTTCCATATATGGAGTGCTATAAGGACGGCCATCACGACCAAAGCCAGCGACGCGGCGGCGATAATTGCGCCCGCAGTGGCGATGCTGGCGCCGGCGCCCAGTATCCCGGCATATCCAAGCCAGAGCAGCGCACACACCATCAGGGCCGCCAACACGGTGGCGAAGACGCCGAGACAGATCACCAGCGCCAGACCTGCCAGCGCATTGAGCACGTGCGGTTTGGCCGAACTGAGCTTTCGGTTGACGATGAACAGTTCGAGAAACCGGCTAAGCACGTGCATCACGGCGTTTCTGGGCCCTTCAAGACGGCGCTCCGCAGAGCGCCCTGTTTCTTAGCGGCGGGTGAGCAGCGCGCCGAGGATAAAGCCTGCGCCGAGCGCAATCAGGCTTGACCGTACAGGATTGCTCTTGATTTCGTCCTGTACGCCCGCCGACACGCGATTGGACGATTCGAGGGTCCGGTCGACGAAGCCGCGAACCTTCTGGCCGGCTTCGTTGGCGTACTCGGAAACGGCGTCAACCGCGTCACGGCCTTGCCCGGCAAGATCGTCGGCGGCGGACTTCAA
>FSUR01000052.1_pt1 | contig 15150 bp, 9 predicted proteins | sample 1637491 | NCBI WGS metagenome assembly FSUR01 (sample SAMEA3914816, study PRJEB12502) | metagenome | biome: forest; material: soil | place: USA | collected 2011-09-16 | depth 0.3 m
CGCCGGGGCAACCCAACTGCCGCCGACGCACAGCACGTTCGGCAGGGCCAGGAAATCGGCCGCATTCTTCACGTCGACGCCGCCGGTCGGGCAGAACTTCGCCGCCGCCAGCGGGCCACCAATCCCCTTGAGCGCCGGGACGCCGCCGGCCGGTACCGCCGGGAAGAATTTCAAGTGGGTAAAGCCCCATTCGAGGGCGCGCATGACTTCGGACGAGGTCGCAACACCCGGCAGCAGCGGCAGCGACGTCTGGCCGGCCAGGGTTTCGGTCAGTCCCGGCGACACGGCAAAGCGCGCACCGTGATCCGCCGCCGCCCTGGCGTCAGCCGGCGTCAGCACGGTACCGGCGCCGACCACGGCCTCGGGGAAGGCCTTGGAGATGGCTTCGATCGAAGCCAGGGCGCAGTCGGTGCGCAGGGTGATTTCCAGCACCGTGATGCCGCCCTTGATCAGGGCTTCGGCCAGCGGCACGGCCTGGTCGAGCGACGGGATCACCATGACCGGCAGCACGGGGCCCATGGTCATGAACTTGGGGACATCGGGGTGGGTGGACATGGGAGGCCTCATAGAAAGGGGTGCGGCCACCGCAGGCAGCGGCCGGGAAATCGAGTACCGTGAAAGCGGTTGGGGGTTAGCCCAGTATTTCCGCATCCGTCAAGGCGTTGGCCGAACCGAGCAGCGCCGCGTAGGGATGAATGATGATGCTCGACGGAATGCCGGCGACAAGCGCCGTCATCGGCGCCTTGGCCTCCATGCGGGCGCGGAAGCGCAGCTCATCGATGTGCTTGATCAGACGCGGGGCGACGCCACCGGCGATGAACATGCCAGCCGTGGCGCCGTGCGCCAGGGCGAGATCGCCGCAGACGCTGGCCAGGATATCGAGGAAGGCCTCGACAGTATATCGGCTGCCGGTCGCGTCCTCGCCATCCAGATGCGTGATCTGCGCGGGCGTCAGGTCGTGCGCCGGTTCGCCGCGGATCGACGAAATAGCCTGGTAGAGATTGACCAGGCCGGGCCCCGACAGCAGCATTTCGACGGTGACGCGGCCAAACTTCTTGCGCAGAAAGCGCAGGATTTCCGACTCGTAGTCGTTGACCGGGGCAAAGCTGACATGGCCGCTTTCGGTCGACAGGCAATACGGACCGTACGGGCCGCCGACCAGCACCGAGGCACCGAAGCCGGTGCCCGCGCCCATAACGGCATGCACGTCGCCAAATCCCTTGGTCACTGTGCCGACGGTCTTTACGTCGGCGGCTTCGAGGTGCGGCAGGGCGTAGGCCAGGGCGGCATAGTCGTTGATCAGGCGCGCCCTGCGCGCCCCCGTCGTCTGACCCAGCAGATCCTCGCGCACCAGCCATTCAAGGTTGGTGAACTTGATCGCGCCGTCCTTCACCGGACCGGCGACGGCGACGACCGAATAGTCGAGCGACGGCTTTTCGCCGATCATGGCGAAATAGGCATCGAGCGCGGCGTACACGTCCTTGTACTCGGCGCATTCCAGCGACTTGAAATTGGAAAGCCGCGTCTTGCCGTCCAGGCGTTCGGCGACGGCAAAGCGGGCATTGGTGCCGCCGATGTCACCGACAAGTCCCCGCAGGACACGGTTGGCCGACGATACGGCCGAGTTCGTCTCGAAATGCGCTGTCATAAACCCTTACCAGAAGACTGCACCGCCTGCGTCCGCCGGTCCTACCGCGCGGCGCATGTGCGCAAAAAGTTCCCGTCCCATGCCGTCGGCTTCTTTTGACCGTTCAGCATTCGTCCGTTCAAGAAACTCGGTGGCATCGCCGAGATAGTCGACAGTTCCCTTTTCGCAGTCTACGCGCACCATATCACCATTACGCAGTTTGGCTATGGGGCCGCCGTCGATGGCTTCGGGCGTAAGATGGATAGCCGCCGTAACCTTGCCCGACGCGCCCGACATGCGGCCGTCGCTGACCAGCGCAACCTTGCGGCCTTCGTCGAGGATCGACGACAGCGACGGGGTCAGGGAATGGAGTTCAGGCATGCCGTTGGCGCGTGGGCCCTGGAAGCGGACCACGCAGATGAAATCGCCGCCGGGCAACGTCTTGGCTTTAAAGGCGTTGAGGAAATCGTCCTGGTCTTCGAAGACCACGCACGGCCCTTCGACCACCTGGTGTTCGGGCTTGACGGCCGAGGTCTTGGTGACGGCACGGCCGAGATTACCAGTCAGTTCGCGCAAGCCACCCTCGGCCTGGAACGGGTTCGAGAAGGGACGCAGCACCTTGTCGTCGAGGCTGGTCTCGGGCACCGGGCGCCAGGTGATCTGATCGCCGTCGAGGACCGGCTCCTGGGCATAGTCCTGAAGACCTGTACCCCAGATCGTCTCGACGTCGTTGTGCAGAAGGCCGGCCGACAGCAGTTCGCGAATGACAAAGCCGATGCCGCCCGCGGCATGGAAGTGGTTCACGTCGGCCGAGCCGTTAGGATAGACGCGCGCCAGCAGCGGCACGACGCGTGACAGGTCGTCCATGTCCTGCCAGGTGATGATGACGCCGCCGGCCCGCGCCATGGCCGGGATGTGCAGCGTGTGGTTGGTCGACCCGCCGGTGGCCAGCAGGCCCACCACCGCATTGACGAAAGCCTTTTCGGTCAGCACATCGGCCAGGCGTTTCGGGTTTTTGCCATTTTCCGCCGTCTGCGCCGCTTGCCGGGTGGCCGCGACTGTCAGGGCTTCGCGCAACGGCGTGTTCGGGTGGACGAAGGCCGAGCCCGGCACGTGCAAGCCCATGACTTCCATCATCATCTGGTTGGAATTGGCCGTACCGTAGAAGGTGCAGGTGCCCGCCGCGTGATAGGACGCCATTTCGGCAGCCAGCAGGGCGTCGCGGCCGACCTGGCCCAGCGCATATTGCGTGCGGATCTTGGCCTTTTCCGGATTGGGCAGACCCGACGACATGGGACCGCCCGGCACGAAGATGACCGGCAGGTGGGCGAACGACAGGGCGCCGATGACAAGGCCGGGCACGATCTTGTCGCAGATGCCGAGGCACAGCGCCGCATCGAAGGCGTCGTGGCTGAGCGACACGGCCGTGGCCATGGCGATGACGTCGCGCGAGAACAGGCTGAGTTCCATGCCTTCACGGCCTTGCGTCACGCCGTCGCACATGGCGGGCACGCCGCCGGCGACCTGGACCGTGGCGCCGAACTTCCGGGCGGCGGTTTTGATCTTGTCGGGATAGTCGTGATACGGCTGATGCGCCGACAGCATGTCGTTATAGGCGGTGACGATGCCGATATTGGGCACGGCGTCGAGCGCCTGTTGCAGCTTGTCCTGGTCGTTCGACGCCGCCACGACGTGAGCATAGTTGGCGCAACTCAGCTTCTTGCGCCGCGGCTCAGTCGATTTGTAACGGTCGGCGCGCGCCATGAAGGCGGCGCGGGTGTCGCGGCTGCGCTCGATGATGCGGTTGGTGACTTCGGCGAGGACGGGATGGATATCGGGCATGATGTTCACTCTTACGCAGTCCACACGAATTCGACGGGCGACGGGGATTGGGCCAGGAAGGCTCCGATCGGCGCCGTAAACGGATCGGTCGACAGGCACGCCGCCTTGAGGACGTTCAGCTTGGTCTGGCCGGTGATGTAGAAGACGATGCGCTTCGACGCATTGATCGCAGGCACCGTCATCGTAATGCGCGGCAGTTGTGGTTCAAGCGCGGTCGTGCTCCTGGCCACCGGCAGGACCAGCGACGCCGTGTTGTAGACGACGCCATTGATGGCATGCCCGGGGAAGATCGATGCATAGTGCGCGTCCGGCCCCATGCCCATCAGGGCGTAGTCGAACTGCGGCGCCGAACCGCCGCCGGCGTCGAGCAGGGTCTGTTCAGCCTTGGCGGCGCAGGCATACTGGTCGTTGATGTCCTGGATCAGGCTGACCAAGTCCATGCCCGATTTACCCTGCGCGGACAAAACCGGCGACAGGGCTTCGCGCATCATGCGCGTGTTCGACGCCGCATCGTCGGTCGGCACGAAACGCTCGTCGACCTGGAAGAGGCGGATCTTGTCCCAGTCGAGCCCGGCTTGAACCAGGCGCTCATAGATGGGCTTAGGCGTCGTGCCGCCGCAGCCGATCCACAACGCCCTGCCCTTTTGCGCCACAGCGGTGCGCAACGCAGTCGCGATGTCGTCGGCGATCCATGCGCCGGCCAGGGCCGGGCTGTCGAAGACATGGACCTTCACGTCGCCCTTGGCGGCGGACAGGCTGAGGGTTTCGGTGGGGGCCGTGACGGACATCAGTCGTTCCACGTCCTGCCGTCACGGTCGAGCAGCGTATAGGCACTGACCGGACCGAAGGTGCCGGCGGGGGACATTTGCGGCTTCGGATAGGCCGATTGCCACCCATCGATGATACCGTCGACCCAGCCCCACGCCGCCTCGACCTCGTCGCGGCGGACGAACTGGGCATTGTTGCCGTTCAGCGCATCGAGGATCAGGCGTTCGTAGGCGATACGGCGGCGGGCGGGCTTCGAACCATTGCCGTCGAAGGCGGTGGCCAGCGACAGCGACAGTTCGAGCTGCTGCAGGTGCATGCCTTCGGCGGTCAGGCCGGGCGCCTTGTTCATCAAGGTCAGCTTGATGTCTTCATCGGGCTGCAGGCGGATGACCAGGCGATTGGGCTTGGCCTCGCCGCCGAAGATCGAATGCGGCACATGCTTGAACTGGATAACGATTTCGGTGGCGCGCGACGGCAGGCACTTGCCGGTGCGCAGGTAGAAGGGCGTGCCCGACCAGCGCCAGTTGGCGATTTCGAGCTTGACGGCGACATAGGTTTCCGTGCCCGACGGCGAACCCTTTTCGACTTCGTAACCCGCGACCTTCTGGCCGTCGGCGAAGCCCGGGCCATACTGGCCGCGCGACGTGTTGAGAAGGACGTTGGACGCATCGATCGGCTTCAGCGACTTCAGCACCTTGACCTTTTCGTCGCGCAGGGCGTCGGACGACAGGCCGGACGGCGGCTCCATGGCGGTCAGGCAGACGAGCTGCAGCAGGTGGTTCTGCAGCATGTCGCGGATGGCGCCATATTCGTCGTAATAGCCGAGGCGTTCACCGACACCGACGGTTTCGGCGATGGTGATCTGGACGTGGTCGATCGCCTGTGCGTTCCACAACGGTTCGAACACCGTGTTGCCGAAACGCAGTGCGATCAGGTTCTGCACCGTCTCCTTGCCGAGATAGTGGTCGATGCGGAAGATGCGGGCTTCGTCGAAGGCGTGGGCGACCGAATCGTTGATGACCTTGGACGAGGCGAGGTCGCGGCCGATCGGCTTTTCGATGACGACGCGGTTGGGCACGGCGTTGAGGCCGGAATTGCGCAGATGCTCGCAGATCGGCTTGAACAGGGTCGGCGACACCGACAGGAAAAAGACGACGTCGAGATTGCTGATATCCGCGCCGAGCGCTGCCTTCAACTGGTCGCCCCAGGTCGGGTCCGACGCATCGAGCGCGATATGCGAAATGCGCTTGACGAAACGGTCGAGCGTACCGGGTTCAAGATCGCCGCCAATGCGCTTTTTCACCGCGTCGGCGACGCGGCTGACGAAAGCGCCATGGTCGAGCTTTTCGCGCGAAACCGAGATCACTTTCAGCGAATCGGTCAGGAAATTGTCCTGGTCGAGCATGGCCAGCGACGGCCACAGCATGCGGATGGCCAGGTCGCCGGTGCCACCGACGAGAACGAAGACCTGCTGGCGCGAACCCGATACTGATGAAGACATGGACGTTTGGTTTCCTGAACGTTGACGGACCCACCCTCTTACGGGGCTTCGGCAATATAAATGGTAAACGCTGCAGCCTTACTGAACTTGCCAGTTGACAGCGCTGTCATAGTGCCCGTGGGCGGGCGGGTCAAGCAAAAAAGCACAGTCCGGGCTATGGTTTAGGCCCGGTCGCACCATATAGAATATTCCATTATATGAACACAAGAGCGCGTCGCCGTTTCGGGGCTGAATACGAATTCCTATTTTCATTATTCGGCCGGATATCGCGATCTATCCCGTATTGCGCAGCGCCGAGGCGATGCCGTTGACGGTCAATTGCGTCGCCAGTTGCAGCAGCTTGTGGGTGTTGCCGCCGCGCCGGCGCGTCAGCAGATGGACTTGCAGCCGATTGAGCGCGTTGAGCAGAGGGTTCGAGCGCTCGATCTGGTTGCGCAGGCGTTCGTGCGTCGACAACAGGGTCGAGGCGCCGCGTGCGCGCTTGATCAAGGCGACTGTATCGTCGAACTCCTCGCGGATACGGGCGAAGATGCGCTGCGCCTGTTCCTGGTCGGGGGCCAGCGCGACGTAGAGGGCGGCAATCTCCATGTCGGACTTGGCCAGGGCCATTTCCATATTGCCGATAAAGACGTCGAAAAAGTCCCATTCGATCATGCCGGCCAGGGTCTCGTCCGAAATGCCAGCCGTCTTGACGCCCGACGCGAAGCCATACCAGCCCGGCAGGACGAAGCGCGATTGCGACCACGAGAATACCCAGGGAATGGCGCGCAGGTCTTCGATCTTGCCCGACGCCGTGCGTGAAGCCGGGCGCGAGCCGATCTTGAGGTCGGAGATTTCCGATATCGGCGTCACCGAACGGAAGAAACCGAGAAAATGCAGGTCGTCATAGACCAGGCCGCGATAGGCAGCGAACGAGGCGTCGCAGATGGCGTCCATGACCGGCGCATATCGTTGCTCCAGTTCGCTTTCGCCATCGTTGCGGTCTTCTGGCTTGCGGTGTTCTGGGGCCGGGCGCGGCACCGACGCCAGGAAGGTCGCCGCCGCGACCAACGCTGCCGCCGCGGCCATGGAACAGGCGCAGACCGACCCTGGCGCTTTCGCACACCGCCTTGACCGCCTTCGACCCCTTGTGCAGGTTCCAGCGCGAAGCCGTATAGCCGCCGTCCTTGTTCGAGTCGGAATAGCCGAGCATGACTTCCTGGATGGCCGGGCGCCCCATCAGCGAGCGCACGGCAAAATTGCCGAGCCACTTCTTCATGATGTCGGGCGCTGCCTCGAGGTCGCCGATGGTTTCGAACAGCGGCGAAATCTTCAGCATGGAGTGCGGCTGCGGTCCGCCGCGCACCAGGCCGGCCTGCTTGAGCAGGACCAGCGGCTCCAGGATGTCGGACACCGACGCGGCCTTGGAGATGACATAGGCGCCGAAGGCGTCCGGACCGAAGACGTGCATGATGCGCGCCGCCTCGTCGACGATGCGCAATTCCTTGCGCGTCTCGTCGCTGTAGCGGGCGTGCTCCCAGCGCAGGATGCGGTCGTTGGTCAGTTCGGAGAACAACAGCGAACAGCGCTCGCTTTCCGACATGCCGATATAGTCGACAAGTTCCGACGACTGAGTGAACAGCTCGGCGACGACGCGTTCATGGATGTCGGAATTCTGGCGCAGGTCGAGCGAAAGCAGGTGGAAGCCGCAGGAGCGCGCGATCTGGATCAGGCTCTTCAGCGTCTTGCCGATCATGCGCTTGCCGCCGTTCTTGACGATGCTGTCGCAGATGACCTTGAGGTCAGTAATGAAGGCCTCGACGTTCTCGTACGGCAGGAGCGACGTCGCGCCACGGCGCTCATCTTCCCCCAGCACGACCGAACGCGTGCGCTCGAGCCGCTTGGTGATATAGGCGATGGCGCGGCGATAGGGTTCGTCGACGCGGTGGATATTGGCGTCCATCGACTTGCGCGACATGTCGAGCAGGGGCTCCGACACCTGCACCAGTTCGTCCGACACGGTCAGCTCCATGTCAAGCTTGGCCAATTGCGCCAGGTAGAAGCGGAAAAGCAGCCGCGCCTGTTCGGTAAAGGCGAATTTCAGCGTGACTTCGTCGACGTGCGGGTGGCCGTCGCGGTCGCCGCCGATCCACGAGCCGAGTTTCAGGATATTGGGCAGGGGCCCGTCGAGATCGAGCTGGCGGTCCCAGTCGCCGTAAAGCGAGACGAGCGCCGGCAGGATGGCGCGTTCGACGGCGCCGAGCAGGTTCCTGATCTCGTCCATCACCGTGATGCGTTCGGGCCGGTTGAGCCGCGTGTTGAGCAGCAGGGCCACGGCGCGATAAAGGTCGTCGGCCAGCACTTCGCGCTCCGGGCCGGACGCCTTGTCGTAAGCCTGGAGCAGATTGGTGATCTCGAATTCGCGCTCGACGATCGATGCGCGGCGCATTTCCGTCGGGTGGGCGGTAAAGACCGGCGACGCCAGGATCCAGCGCAGGGTCTTTTCGATCTCGGCGTCATCTATGCCCTCGTGCCGGGCCGAGTCGACGGCGTTGACAAGGGTGGTCGACTTATAAGCACCGTCCGACGCCTGGAACTTTTCGACGATCTTGAGCTGGTCGACATCCTCGGAAATGACCTGCAGCGCCGACAGGCAGGTCATGATGCGGGCGGTGTGCGCCGCTTCGCTCTCGCTGAGATGCCCGAAGTCGCAGCGCCCGGCTGTAATATCTTCAACCTTGGCCAACACCTCGTCGCGGCCGAAATCGCGCACGGCGTCGCGCAGCAGGGTGTCGAGCAAGGCGATGTGATGACGGACCGGATCGATCGACGTGTCGTCCATAACGAGCTCTTTCCTGCAATCATACGGCTTCCGCCGGCTTCGCGGGCAAGCTTAGCGCTATTTTTGTGCATCGCAAGATGACCGCACGGGCCATCCCTTGTCCGACAAGTCTTTGCGTTAGCGCTAACAGTCCGCAATCGCTAAAAAAACCAAAGGGATGCCGCCGGCGGTTGCCATGATTGCGCTGTCAAAAAAATTTCATCAGGGCTGGAAAAATGAATTGTTTCAAGGGAAACAACGCCCTGCGCGTGCCGAACGATGTTTTGACGCAACCGTCAATAGTATTGCCTGTCGCGGTAGGACTTTGCAATTCCTAAAGGTTTTTCGTGTTGGATGCAGGATAGTCCAAATTCCAGTCTACAGAGTGCACCATGGCCAAGGCCGTCTTCCACCGTCACCAGCGCGTCTATGTCGAACCCGTCGGCACCTGGGCGTCGATCGAAAAGGTCAATCCGGTGTGGGTCAAGGGCTTCGACGAGCCGGTACGCGTGACCTACGACTGCGGCCTGGGTCGCGATTTCGCCGCCGAGGAACTGCGTCCGGAAAGCGAAGGTCTCCAGCCCGACCGTGAAACCGTTATGTCGCACTGGCGCCTGATGCGCGCCCGCAACAAATGGCAGACCGCCGAAGAAAGCCGCCACCATCCGTTTCCGGGCACGTACCCCGTCGTGGTCACCGACGTCAACGATTGGGGCGGTTGGCGCGTGCCGGGCGCCGAATACGAGCGCGATCCCGACCTGATTGAAATGCAGGCGCGCCTGGTTGCCAGCGCCCCGGCCCTGCTTAAACTGGCGCGCGACCTCCATACCCACGTCCGCCAGGCGACCGAAGTCGAAGACGACCTGGTCGTTCTGGCCCGCCGCGCCGAACAGATCCGCCAGATCGTCGACGGTGACGAAGCCGCGCCCGCCCCAAAAATCCAGGCCAGCTAGAGTTTTTGTTTTGTCGCGATGTTTCCGCGGAAACAACGTTCGGCGTAGCCAAAACCGCTGACACTTTTGGCTACGCCGAACTTCGTTTCCGCACATCGCTCTAACCGGCTTTCGCCACGGCGCCTTCAACCGTCGCCGGGAACATCATCCAGAACGTAGCGCCCTGGCCCTCGATCGAGTCGTAGCCGATCGTTCCGCCCATGTGTTCGACGATTTCCTTCGTGATATGCAGACCCAGCCCCGAGCCGCCCTTGGCGCGGGTGCTCGACGAATCCGCCTGGGCGAAACGGCCGAAGATGCGCGCCCGGAAATCGGCGGGGATGCCAGGACCTTCGTCGCGAACTGAAATCCGGACGTTCATGCCGTCAAGCGCGGCCGTAACCCGGACAGCGCCGCCGGCCGGTGAAAATTTCACGGCGTTCGACACAAGGTTGGTCAATGCCTGCTGGAAGCGCGCCGGATCGACGCCGATCACGATCTTTTCCGGCGGCAACCCGGCCTCAAGCCTGACATTCAGCCTGTCGGCAAACCCCTGGTTCAGCGCCAGGCATTGCTCGATCAGATGACCGACAGCGTCTTCACCGATATCAAAGCGCATGGTGCCCGAAGCGATCTTGTCGATGTCGAGGATGTCGTTGATCAATAGCACCAGCCGGTCGCAATTTCGCCGCGCCATGTCGAGGAGCCGGCGGCCGGCATCGTCGAGCGTGGCGGCGGACGACGCAGCAACGAAGTCCAGCGACCCGCGGATCGAGGTCAGCGGCGTGCGCAGTTCGTGGCTGACGGTCGAGATAAACTCGCTCTTCATCCGCTCCATTTCCCGGCGCTCGGTAATGTCCTGGATCTGCGAGATGAAGTAGTCGGGCCTGCCGTCGGGCTTGCGGACCAGCGCCACGCTGAGGAGGCCCCAGATGGTGCGTCCGTCCTTGTGGATGTAGCGCTTTTCCATGGTATAGCCGGCGATCTCGCCCGCCAGCACCTTTTCGAGCAAGGCCATGTCGCCGCCCAGGTCGTCGGCGTGGGTGATGGTCTGGAAATCGATTTCGAGCATGGCTTCGGGCGAATAGCCGAGCAGTTCGCATAGCGCGTTGTTTACCCGAAGCCAGCGGCCGTCGAGCCCGACCAGCGCCTTGCCGATCGGCGCATTGTCCATCGCCAGGCGGAAGGTCTGTTCGCTGGTCGCCAGTTTGTGGTTCGACTGCGCCAGTTCCCTTGATTTACGGTTCAACACGAGCAGTGCCTGCACTGTCAGGGCGCACAGGATGGCGATGATCAGCCCCGCGACCAGCGCAATCACCGGGAAGGACGACCGCAGCGAGGCGACGAAGGCTTCGGTCGGCCGAACCCTGAGCACCCATTCGGCATTGGCAATCTTCAATGTCCGGGTGATAGCCTTGTCGGACGCCGGCGTGTCGCCGGTGTCGTTGACCACGACGTCCCGGCCGTCGCGGCCGATGTCTATCTCGTAATTGCTCCTCACATCCTCGGTCAGGCTGCCATTTGCGAAGCCCCTGGCGTCGAAGTTCGCCACCAGGTAGCCGTCACCCAGGGGCGCCAGAAGCAGGAACCCGGCCGATCCACCGGGCCGGGGCTCTACCGCCGAGATCGTCGGCAGCCCGCGACGGGCTGTGAGATTGAACAGGGCTTGCGACGGCATGCGTCGTAACGCTTCGTTCGGCGCCGGTTCAGGCTCCATGCGGCGAACCTGCCCCTGCCCGTCGAACCAGGCCAGCGCTTCGAGGCCTCTCACATCTCCGGCCAGGCGTTTGGCGTCGGTGCGCCAGACCGCGTCCGGCATCTCCGGGCTCATGGTCCAGCGGGCAGCGGTGCGTTTCAGCGTCTTCACATCGTCCTCGGCCCGTGATCCCAGCAGTTCCTGGATGCGTGAAGCGTCGCGCTCCATCAGGCCGTCGGCGTAATGGTCTTCCTGGACCGACAGGGTGCGGTAGGTGAAGACCGAGCCGAGCAGCAAAACCAGAAAGACTGTCGCCGGGATAAGGAACTGCTCGCTCTTGCCACGGCCGCCCGCGATATCGACGTCTTTCAGACTCATGCCGAAGAAGAGGACCGCCAGCATGGCGGTAAACAGCAACCCGGCGCTGAGGATTAGGGTCGGCGTGACCGATCGGCCGGAATTGTCGAAGGCCCTGGTGCTTTTCCACACCACCAGCCACGTCGTCTGACCGACCTGGATATGGCGGCGCGCGGTGAAGGCTCCCACGGACGACGGATCGCCGCTGCCGTAGATCAAATTGGCCGGCTGTTCCTTGTCCTGATCGAAGATTTCAAGCTCGATCTGACTGCCCTGACTGCGGGTTAGGTCGGCAAGGAGGTTCTTCGCGATAAAGGGTGCGTACATCCAGCCCTTCAGCTCGGCCTGCCTGGCCGCTACGGTGTCGGGCACATGGCCGGACGCGAACAGCGGCGAGACAAGCAGAAAGCCGGGTGTCTGATCCTTGTCCTGGACAAGATAGATTTTCCTGGTGATCGTCGTGCGTCCCAGATCCCTGGCCTGGATAAGGGCATCGAGACGGTTGGGCTCAAAGGCGAGATCGAGGCCAAGCGCCGGGCGGTTGGCCTCGACGGGCTCGATATAGGTGATAACGAAGTGGGTGTCGCCCGGCACGGCGGGATGGACGGTGTAGCTTGCTTCACGGCCGCCAGCGACCTCCAAGGGGGCGATGTCGTGGTTTGCCACGGGCTCGATAAAACCGAGGCCGCTGATACCGGGATAGTTGGCGCGGATGTTCAAGGCGTCGACATAGGTCTTCCACTCGGCGTGGCTGACGCTTTTCTTGCCTGTCCAGAAGGCCGCCGCGCCCACCAGGGCGTTGTTGTACGACTCCATGCGGCGGCCCAGCGCCTTTTCACTTTCCTGCGTCAACGCCGTGAAAGCCTGTTCCTTGGCTTTGAATTCACCGATCGACACGATCTTCCAGGCGTAGAAGGTGAGACCAAGCGGGATCAGGACAAGAAACAGCGCCAGGGCGGAAATCCGGCCGACCGCGTTGCCGTTCAGGCGGATGGGGTTGGGATTGCCCGGCGCGATCAGGGCCAGGGGCAGGAAGACGATGACGCCGAAGACGTCGCCGCCCCACCACGACAGCCAGTTGCCGATGACGTCCTGGGGCGGAACCAGTCCCGCGATGCGCAAGGCGCAGACGCCGACACTGGCCGCGGTGACGCAGGCGACAGGGCCGGCCAGCAGGAAGAGACGGAAAATCTGCGGGACCGACACCAGTTTGAGCGGCGTGCCGACGAAGCGGCCGGCCAGCCCGCACGCCAGCAATATCTCGATCGTCGATCCGGTGGCGATCGCCAGGGCGACCGTCAACTTCGGCCAGAGCAGCCCCGCCGAGAGGTCGAAGGCGCCGGCGACATAGGCATTGAGTACGAAAGACCCGAGCAGGACGCCGGGCCAGAAGCGCCGGCCATGGACGAGGCAGATACCCAGTGCCAGGCCCGACGGCGGCCAGATCAGCGTGGCAAAGCCCGGCGGCACGGACAGCATCAGCCCCAGCTTGCCCGTGACGACATACAGGACGGCGAGACCGAGGACCTTAAGGCCGTAGGGGACGACAGCACCTTGCCGGAAGCGTTGGGGCTGAAAAACTGACGAAATGGCCTTGCGGCCGGGCAATGACATGGTGCGAACCCGTTCAGCCGATGGCGTCGCGCGCTGCCGACAGCAGTCTTTCGACGCTGCTCAGCACGACCGCGGTATCGAACGGCTTGGTTATATAGTTGCTGGCGCCGCGTTCCATGGCCTGCATGACGTCGGTGTTCTTGTCGCGGGCCGACAGGACGATAACCGGAATCGCCGCGACGTCGGGCAATTGGCTTTTTCCTTCCAGAAAGCCGAGGCCGTCCAGTTCCGGCATGGACAGGTCGGCCAGGACCAGGTGCGGCATGAACCGCGTCAGGACCTCCAGGCCGACACGGCCGTTCTCTGCCGTGGCGACCTCGTAACCCCGCGACATCAGCACGATTTCGAGCAGTTCACGGATGTCGGTTTCGTCTTCGACGACCAGGATGCGGGCTTTTGAAGCGGTCATGGCATATGCTGGTCCATCGCGCGGACGGAGTCTTCCGGCGCTTCGGAATTGTGCTGGACGCCGGCTAATGGCGCATTAAACGAATCTCACCGTCGCGGCACAATCCTGTGATTGGTCTTGGCCCGTGATAGCTCAGGCCAGTCAAATATCTGGACCATGAACAGCCGGACACTGAGGCTGAGGCACAAAAACGGATTGTGCCGCCTGCACATCTTTGAAACAGTGCCCATATCCGATCGAACCAGACATCAGATCATCAGGAAGGTTGCCAGCCCGCATGCGCACCGATACCCCCCAGTCCGTCCGCCTTGCCGATTATCATGCCCCCGATTTCCGCATCCCGAATACGGAACTCGACTTCGCGCTGGCCCCGGAAACAACGCGGGTTACGGCGCGGCTGACATTGGAACGCCAGACGCCAGGCTCGGCCCTGGTCTTGATGGGCGAACGGCTGAAGCTGATCCGCGCCGCCATCGACGGCCGGACGCTGGAGGCAAGCGAGTACCAGGTCACGGCCGAGACCCTGACCATCCCCAATGTCCCCGACGCCTTCGTGCTGGAGACCGAAGTCGAGATCAACCCGTCGGACAACAAGACGCTTGAAGGCCTCTATATGTCGTCGGGCCGCTATTGTACCCAATGCGAGGCCGAAGGCTTCCGCAAGATCACCTATTTCCTCGACCGGCCGGACGTGCTGTCGCGCTACCGCGTGCGCGTCGAAGCGCCGACCGACGCCTTCCCCTACCTTTTGTCCAACGGCAATCTGATCGAGACCGGCACGGCCGGCGACGGCCGCCATTTTGCGCGCTGGGAAGACCCGTTCTTCAAGCCCTGCTATCTGTTCGCCCTGGTGGCCGGCGATCTCGACGTCTTCGAAGACACCTTCATCACCATGTCGGGCCGGACCGTCGATCTTCGCATCTATGTCGATACCGGCATGGCGCCGCGCGCCGCCTACGCCATGGACGCGCTCAAACGCTCGATGAAGTGGGACGAAGACGCCTATGGCCGCGAATACGACCTCGACCTGTTCATGATCGTGGCCGTGCGCGATTTCAATTTCGGCGCCATGGAAAACAAGGGGCTGAACGTCTTCAACGCGTCGCTGCTGCTCGCCGATCCGGCAACCGCCACCGACCTCGACTACGAACGCATCGAAAGCGTCGTCGCCCACGAATATTTCCACAACTGGTCGGGTAACCGCGTCACCTGCCGCGACTGGTTCCAGCTCTGTCTTAAAGAAGGCCTGACGGTCTACCGCGACCAGGGCTTCTCGGCGTCGCAGCGCGGCCTTGCCACCTCGCGCATTAAGGACGTGCGGGCCCTGCGCGCGCGCCAGTTCCCCGAAGATTCCGGCCCTCTGGCGCACCCGGTCCGCCCGTCGTCCTACGTCAAGATCGACAACTTCTACACGGCGACCATCTACGAAAAGGGCGCCGAAATCGTCGGCATGCTCAGGACCTTTGTCGGGCCCGAAACCTACCGCAAGGCGCTCGATCACTATTTCACGGCGAACGACGGCACAGCCGCCACGCTCGAGGACTTCATCGCCAGCTTCGCCGTCACCGGCCAGGATTTTTCGCCCTGGCTGCAGTGGTACGTCC
>FSUR01000315.1_pt1 | contig 15025 bp, 10 predicted proteins | sample 1637491 | NCBI WGS metagenome assembly FSUR01 (sample SAMEA3914816, study PRJEB12502) | metagenome | biome: forest; material: soil | place: USA | collected 2011-09-16 | depth 0.3 m
TGGGTATTCCTTGGGGCGGCGCCGTTCTGCGGCGCTGTCGTTATAGCCGCGACGTTTGTCTCATTTCCGGGAGAAGTCAATCATGCGTCGTCGCGGCGAAATGCCGGTTCACCCGGTGCGCGAGAAAATAAGGAATCGATGAGGCCGCACCGTGGTTTTTGGCAATCTGCCATGCCTTGTCGTCCGCCGGGTTTGGAGGCTAATGGCGGTGCAACCGGTAGGCTGGTGCCAAGCCGTCACTTCCGGACAGACATTTTTTATTGAAGGGCCGATATGAGCGGCCAGACCCAGACAAGTTTTGATACGCCCCGGCGCGTCCTGATAGTCGACGACAACGAAGCGCTGGCGGTGACCTATTCCTGGTTGCTCGAAGACGCGGGCCTTGTCGTCAAAACCTGCCATAACGGCGCCGAGGCGCTCGACTGTATCGAGCCGTTCCAGCCGGATGTCGTGCTGCTCGATATCGGTATGCCGGTCATGGACGGGCTGCAGTTATGCAAGGCCTTGCGGGCGAGCGACGCCTGGAAGGACCTGGCCATTGTGGCTCAGTCCGGATACGGCGACGGCGACATGCGCGCCCGTACGACGGAGGCCGGTTTCGACCGCCACCTGGTCAAGCCGATCGAGTTCAACGATCTTCTTGCGACGCTGCAAGAGGTTCTGGCCGTACGCAGTCATCGCTAGACGAGAGAGTTTGTAGCGATTATGCGGAAAGCCGCTAACGCTTTTCCGCACATTGCTAATAGTCGGATCCGCTTCGCGGTCCCTTGTAATCCGATGGCGGCTGATGGTCCGGCGTCCAGCCCTGGCGGCGCTCCGGACCTTCGTAGGTCGCTTCCAGCCTGCGCCGGCGGTCGGGTCCGAAATAGACCGCCGTCTTGATGAAGGGGCGGGGAAAGTCGATGACGGCCACGACCTTGCGAAACAGCTCCTGGGCAGTCACCGGCTTGCAGCAGAATTCCGTCACCCCCGAATCGCGCGCCAGTTCGACGCGCGAGCGTTCCGAATGCGCCGTCAGCATGATGATCGGGACGTAGCGGTTGCCGCTGTCCGACGAGGTGCGGATCAGTTTGACGAAGTCGATGCCGTCGAGAATGGGCATCATGTAGTCGACGATGACGATGTCGATCGATTCGGTCTTGAGACGTTGAAACGCTTCGGTGGCGTCGCGCACTTCAAAGATATGCTTGGCGCCGAAGCCGCGCAGGATCGTGCCCACGATGTTGGTCATGTAGGCGTTGTCGTCGATGACCAGAAACTTTACCCGACTGAGGCCGGCCACGGGGAATCCTTAAACGCGCCTGCGGCCGACTGTGAAGACACCCGGCCGCGATAGCAATCGGAAATCCGACATAACGACGGCGTGTTAAGCGGCACGGATCACGCGCAGGAAGCTATCGACTTCGTCCGACAGGGCCGACACATCATTATTGAGGGCCGCCGCCGAGTCGAGCACCGTGGCCGAGGTCTCGGACGTCGTCTGCGACGCCTGGACCAGCTGGCCGAGGTCGGCATTAATAGTCGCCGCGCCGTGGGCGACCTGGGTGACGTTGCCGGCAATTTCGGCGGTAGCGGCGCTTTGCTGCGTTACGCCGGCGGCGATCGAGGTGGCGACGCTGTTGATATGGCCGATGGTGTCGCCGATGCCGCGGATGGCGGTCACTGTCTCGCCCGTCACCTCCTGCATCGTCTGGATATGGCTGCGGATGTCATTAATGGCGCGTGTCGTCTGCGCCGACAGCGTCTTGACCTCGCCGGCCACAACGGCAAAGCCCGCACCGGCTGTCCCTGCACGCGCCGCTTCGATAGTGGCGTTGAGGGCCAGCAGATTGGTCTGGGACGCGATATCCTGGATCAGCGCGACGACGTCGCCAATGCGAGTGGCGGCCTCCGACAGACGGTCGACCGTGCCTGTGGTACGGTTGGCTTCAATTTCGGCGGCCTGCGTCATCATCGTTGTTTCCTCGACCTGGCGGCCGATCTCAGAGATCGAGGCCGACAGCTCCTCGGTGGCCGAAGCGACGGTCTGCATATTGGCGGACGATTGCGAGGTGGCGCCGGCCATCGAGGCCGAGCGCTGATCGGCATCGCGGGCGGCGGTATCGAGCGTTTTCGCGGCCGAATTCATGGTGCGGGCCGTCTGGGCGACGCGTTCGGCAACGACCTTGATCTTGCGCTCGAAGGCTTCGGCCGTGGCCAGCACGTCGCGAGCGCGAAGGGCGTCGGCCTCAAGCTTGACCCGGACGGAGGCCTGTTCGGATTCGAGGCGCGTCAGCTCAGCTTGCGATTTCTGGAAGGCGGAGACGGCGCGGGCGATCTCGCCGACCTCATCGCTGCGCTGCTGGTCGGGGACCGAGGCGATGGATTCGCCGCCGATCAGGCGGTGGAGCAGGTGGCTGAGCACCTTCAGCGGCCGCGAGACGTGGCGGACGACGAACAGGTTGATGCCGGTGCCGAGCAGGAGGGCCAGCAGGCCGATCGTCGTGCCCATGATCAGGATGCTGTGCGACAGGGCGTCGAAACGGCTGTCGGCGGCGGCGGCGGCGGCGTGGCTGTCGGCGACCAATGCATTCAGCGGTGCGTCCAGACTTTCACGGGCGGCGTCGACTTCGCCGTCGAGCGTGCGGATTTCGGGCGTCATTTCCGAATTGGTCTCAAGCGCCGGCAGCATCTGCGTTTCAAACAGGCCGACATACTTGTCGTAACCCGCGCGGGCCTGTTCGAGTTGAGCCTTGCCTTCCGGTGTACGGACCTGGGCCGACAGGTCGGTGAACAGGCCTTCGGTCGCCTGTTTCTCCTTGGCCCAGTCGGTCTTGGTCACGGACAGTTCGTGGTTGATTTCGCCGTCGGCGATAATTTCGTACAGCGCCGATCCCTTGCTCGCCAGCGTCTGGGCGGCCGACGCGACCCTGACGAGGTCCATGCCCTCGTCCTGGAGCGTCTTGAGATGGTTCAACGATACGTATGATCCCGCCACCAGGGCGGTCATGGCAACGATGAAAACGCCGGAGCCGGTCGATAGCTTCTGTCCGATAGATAGTTTCATTACGCGACTCTTTTGTTATTCAAGGCCTTGAGTGTCTCGCACCTTGGTTAACGAGACCTAACTTCCGGTTGTCACAACGCCGCGAGAATACAAAAAAACGCACCTCGTTTCGGGCGCGTTTTTCGTTGTCGCCGTCTAAGGGATCAGAAGCCGAACTGGCTGCGCACCGCGAAGGTATGGTAGCTCTGGTCCATCAGGCCGCCCGAGCTGTTCATGCGCACGATTTTGACGTCCTGGCCTTGGAAGACGAAGCGGACGGCGGGATTGAGCTGCCAGCCGAGGCCGAGGGCGGCGATATCCTGCTTGCCGCCGCGCACACGGTCGACGGCGGTCGCGGCGTTTTCGTGGTAGTCGAGGTCGAGCGTCGAATATCGCGCCACAAGCTCCCAGGCGCCCCAATGACCGGACTTCAGGTCGAAATTGTGCGCCGGCATGACGCCGTCGAAGGCGGCGGTCGCCGTGTTGTACTTGCGCGTTTCGCCGGTCAACGACCAGCCGCCTTCGACATACCAACCTGAAAAGCTGGGGTCCGTGGCGCCGGCACCTGCGTCCTTGCGCGTGATGTCGAAGTCGAACGCTTCGGCCTGCGCGAATAACGGCCCGTTCTGCCATCCGAATTCGACGCCGGTTTCCGTTGCCGACTGCGCATTGATCGCGCCTGTGTCGATCAGCCGCGTGCCGTCGACGCGCAACTCGGGGCGGTCGCGTAACTGCACTGGATAGCGCGTCGCCGCCGCGGTGCCGGCATCGCCCGGATTGATGACGGCGGAATAGTTGACGCCGAGGTGGATCAGCCAATCCTTGCCCCTGAACGGCGTGCCGGCCAGACGGGCGGCGACGCCCAGTTGTTCGTCCGCATTGGCGGCGGTGAAGCTGCTGGCCTGGGTGTTGAGCGTAGAGACTGTGTTGCCAGTGATCGCCAGCGACCACAGGAAGCGGTCTGCGCCATTGAACGCGGCCACGGCCATGCGCGTGTCGCCGCCTGCCATGCCACGCGCCACTTCGGCGGCAGCTGGGCGCTCCAGGAATGGTGAAGCATTGGTCGACCCGGCATCGGCCATGCCGACATTGGGGGCGAATTCACCGACGCGCAGTTTTGCCGACTTGAAGCCGCTGTACTGGATCCAGGCCTCGTGGAAGCGGCCGACATCCTCAGCCCCGGCGCCGCCGAAATCGGTCAGGATCATGTAGTCGAAATCGTGGAACAGCTTGCCGGTGATGCCCAGGCGGGCACGGCGGAAATTGGTACCGGAATTGAGGTCGCGCGCCACGACCGCGGGGTCGAGGTTTTTGTCCTGGCCGTATGTCGCCGCGTCCATCTGGAAGATGCCCTTGAAGGCGATCGAGAAGTCGCCATCCGACGAGGCGATCGTCGTGGCGCCGGCCTTGATCGTGGTCGTGGTCGTAGCGGGCGGCGCCGGTTTCGGTTGGGCGGCGATCACGGCCTGGGCGACCTGCTGCACGGTCGGCGGGGGCGGGGTGGCGGCCGACCTGTCCTGCATGGTCTTCAACTGCGTCGCCAGGTCTCTGACCTGCGATTGCAGGGCGTCGATCTGCGCCTGCTTCTGCGCCGAGTCTTCGTCGTAGCGCTGCTTCTGCAGGTCGATCAGTCGCTGCGCCTCGATGGCGATCTGGGCGCGCAGGGATTGCGTCGATGCTTTTGGCCTTGCCGTTGCGGGCAAGGCGCCGGCCACGGCCGCGACGGCCAGAAGGCTGACGCCGGCTTTGATGGCGGGATGGAGGGACATGGCTGTTTTCCTTGGTGCCGAGTGTGCGGTAACGGTGGATATGGTTAATTACGCGTGGCCTGTTTGGCCGCCTGCCGGGCTATGCAGCCTTATGCGCGCAGGCGACTGACGAAGCCGTAGACTTCGGTCTGCAGGTCTTCGGAGCGGTGCTCCAGGTCGTTCGACAGGTTGAGCAGGGACTGCGCCGCCGAACCGGTGGCCTGCGCCGCCTGGCCCAGCCCGGCAATATGGGCGGTGACGTCGCGCGTGCCTTGCGCCGCCAGGTTGGTGTTGCTGGCGATCTCGTTGGTAGCATAGCCCTGCTGTTCGACCGACGAGGCGATACCGGTGGTCAATTGGCCGACGCTTTCGATCGTACGGACGATGGCGTCGATCGAGCTGACCGTGGTCGCCGTCGCGGCCTGGATTTCGCCGATCTTCGAGCGGATGTCGTCGGTTGCTTTCGCCGTCTGCTGCGCCAGTTGCTTGACCTCGGACGCGACGACGGCAAAGCCCTTGCCGGCCTCGCCGGCGCGCGCCGATTCGATGGTAGCATTGAGCGCCAGCAGGTTGGTCTGGGCGGCGATGGCCTGGATGAGGTTGATGACCTCGCCGATCTGGTTGGCGGCATTGCTCAGCGTGCGGATGGCTTCTTCGGTCTTCTGCGCCTCGGTCACCGCCATCTGGGTGACTTCGGAGGTGCGCATGACCTGGGAATTGATCTCGCCGACGCTGGCCGACAGCTCCTCGGTGGCGGCGGCGACATTGGCGACATTGTTGGCGGCGTCGACGGCGGCGTGGTTGACCGACTGGGCGCGCTGGCTGGCATCCTCGGCATTGCCGGTCAGCGAACGGGCGGATTCGGCGACGGTGCGCGACGAGTCGGCAAAGCGTTTGGCCAGTTCGCCCATCGTCTGTTCGAACTCGGTGGCGATGCGATTGCGTTCTTCGCGCATATTCTGCTCGATACGCAACTCTTCCTCGCGCTGGTGGGCTTTCAGGGTCTCGGCTTCAACGGCCTGGTCGCGCAGGGTGCGAATGGAACGCCACAGCGACGAGATTTCGTCGCGGCCGCGAGCGTCGGGGATGGCGGTATCATAGGCGCCTTCGGCGATGCGCACGACGCTGTCGGTGACGTGCTGCAAAGGCCGCGAGATCTGGCGGAAGGCGACCCACAGCGAGGCGGCCAGCAGGCCCAGGACGCCGGCGGCGGCGATCAGCACGAACTGCCAGATGCGCTGCGTCTTGAAGGCGTCGAGCCGGACATTGGTGGCATCCAGCTTGCCGTGGATGTCGGCGACCATGGCGTCGATACTCTGCTGGAAGGCCTTGCGGTTGCTGCGGTTGGCCTCGTTATTGCCCTGTTCGTTGGCAGCTTCCGGCGACACGTCGCGACCAAGGCGCGCAAGTTCGCGGCGGAAACCGACGAATTCATTGGCCCTCTGGTTCACACCGTCGAATTCGGGCAGCTGGCCGGGCTGAAGCTGGCCCTGCCAGTCGGTGAGCAGTTTCTGAACATCGTTGAGGTTCTTGTCGATGCCGTCGGCGTACTTTTTCGCTTCGGTGATGTCCTTCGCCATGTAGACGCCGCGCGATTCCATGACAACGGCTGTGACCAGGCGGTTCAGGTGCTCGCCGCGAAAGGCGTCTTCATGGGCGACGCTGACGTCGCGCAGGATGCGGTTATAGTCGTTGATGGTCAAGATGCCGAGACCGGTAATGGCCGATGCCATCAACGCGAAACACCCGACCAGAAGAACGATACGCATCTTGATCGTCATTGCAAACTCCTCGCGGCCAAACCGCGCCTTCGTGGATCACCGGCAATCGGCGCGGCGGAATTCCAACAAACGATTGCGTAAGCCGACCCTTAGCCTCAACCCGTGAATGAGTAGTTAAACCGCACGGTGTGTGTGTACCTAAGCGCCGGTTTTTTAATGCAAAAGTTCACGCTTTCGGCGCCGGAGCCAAAACTTTAAGTAGGCGTGTTGCCGGCCCCATTGGGGGCGTCCTCTGAGCATCAGAAAGTTCAAGGAGGTGCGGGCTGCTGCAACGACACGCAGCCTGTCGGATTCCCCGGCGATAGCATATTTCACGTGCAAAACAGGAGTCAGGACCATTCTATTTGCATATGCGAAAGCTAACGCACTGTAATATTTGAGTATAGTTTCTTGTGAAATTTTTCTTACCGGTTAACCAGTTCGCTCCGGCTTTCGTTAAGGATTTGTTCGCAAATTGGGACCCATATGCTCAACGGGGAGGCGAATATGGCCAGGGATTTTGTCGACACTGTCCTATTTCTGGTTGAGCGCGGCGAAATCACCGCGGAGGCCGCCGTTGACGCCCTTATCTCCACTATTTCCGAAGGTAATGACCTCCTGTCGCGGCCCGCGATCGCCGAGTTGAAAACCGATATGGAAAAGGCGCTCGACGATTTTCGTCACGCCCGGGCCAGTCGTCACTATACCACTCTGGCGCTGGCTTCGATGGTGCGCTCGGGCATGGCGCGCCACATCATTGTCGGCTTCCCGCAGCCCCTGGCCGAGGCCTGACGCCAAAGCTTCATTCCCTGTCGATCGACTTGACGCGCTGTTATGATAGCGCTAACAAATAGTCAGACAATTATAATAACAGGGTTTGGACATGAAAAAAGTCGTACCGGCTGCGCTGGCGTGCGCGTCGCTTGTCGTTTTGGCTTCTGCGGCGCATGCGGCACCCCTCAACTACACGGACAAGGGCATCAGTCTGCAGACTGATGCCGGCGTGCTGACGGTCGAGCCTTTTTCCAACCGCGTCGTCCATGTCCGCTTCGGCCCGCAAGGCTTTGCCGGTAACTATAATCCGGCCGTTATCGCCACCCCGTCCCCCGTTGCGTTCACGGTGTCCGAAACGACGGACACCGTGACCCTGTCGACCGCGGCGCTGAAGATCCAGGTGACACGCGACGACGGCGCCGTCACCTTCCGCACCTTGAAGGGCGATGTCATCCTGCAGGATGCGGGACGTGATCTCGGCCACGGCGTGACGCAAAGCTTCTCGCAGCCCTTCGGCAGCAACATGGTCGTCTACGGCCTGGGCCAGCACCAGAACGGCTTGCTCGATTACAGCGGTACGACGGTCCACCTGCAACAGGCCAATCGCGAGGTCGGCGTGCCGATGCTGGCGTCACCGAGTGGTTTCGGCGTCCTGTGGAATAATGCCTCGGTTACCGACGTCGATGTCGGCCTGGCCGCGAAGCCGGCGCTGGTCATTCGTTCCGAAGCGGGCAGTATCGATTACGATTTCATCTACGGACCTGAGCTTGACGACGTCATCGGCGGCTATCGAGTGCTGACCGGCGACGCGCCGATGATGGCGCGCTGGACCTGGGGGCTGTGGCAGTCGAAAGAGCGCTACGCGAGCCAGGCCGAACTGCTGTCGGTGGCGGCGAAGTACCGGGCGATGAAGGTGCCTTTCGACGCCGTCGTCCAGGACTGGCAATACTGGCTGCCGGGCCAATGGGGCAGCCACCGCTTCGATCCGGCGCGATATCCCGATCCGGCCGGCATGGTCAAGACGCTGCACGACGAGCACGTCCACACCGTCATTTCCGTATGGTCGAGACTCGATCCCGGCACGGAAAACGCCCAGGCGCTCGACAAGGCCGGCGTCCTCTTTCCAAAAGCCTATCCCAATGTCTATCCGGCGGGGCAGGGGCGGTGGTACGACGCCTGGAACGCCAAGGGGCGCGACCTTTACTGGCGTCAGATCATGCAGAACCTGGGCACGCTCGGCTTCGACGGCTGGTGGCTCGACGGCTCCGAAGCCGAACTTGGCGGCCATTGGGGCGAGATGCGCGACGTCGCGACCGCAGCGGGTCCCGGCGCCGAGGTCTATAACGCTTATCCGCTGATGCACACCGCCGCCGTCCACGACGGCATGGTGCGCGATCAACCGGACAAACGCGCCTTCATCCTGACGCGGTCGGCCTATGCCGGTCAGCAGCGCAACGCCGCCATCACCTGGTCGGGCGACACCTTCGGCACGTGGGACGTGTTGCGGCGCCAGGTGCCCGCGGCGCTCAATTTTTCGCTCAGCGGCATCCCCTACTGGTCGGCAGACATCGGCGGCTTCTTCGCCGGCGACCCGAAGGACCCGGCCTATGCCGAGCTGTTCACGCGCTGGTACCAGTTCGGCGTCTTCAACCCGATGTTCCGCGTCCACGGTACCGGCAAGGGCAAGGAACTTTGGGCGTTCGACGACGCCACGCAAAAAGTCCTTATCGATTACGACCGGCTGCGCTATCGCCTGCTGCCCTATATCTATTCGACGTCTTGGGCAGTGACCAGCAAGCGCGGCACGATGATGCGAGCGCTGGCCTTCGATTTCCGTACTGACGCCCACGCCCTGCAGATCGCCGACGAATATATGTTCGGCCCTGCATTGCTGGTCGCGCCGGTCGTCGAGGCCCATACGGACGTCCGCACCGTCTACCTGCCCGGCAATGATGCCTGGTACGACTTCTGGTCGGGCCAGCGCGTGACTGGCGGCAAGGTCGTCGTGGCAAAGGCCGATATCGCGACGATCCCGCTCTATGTCCGTGCCGGCAGCATCCTGCCGCTTGGTCCCGTCAAACAATATGCCGACGCCCCTTCGGCGGAGCCGCTGGAAATCCGCGTCTATCCGGGTCGCGACGGCGCCTATGAACTGTATGACGACGCCGGTGACGGTTATGACTACATGCACGGCCAATACGCTACCATCGCCATGACGTGGTCGAACACGGCGCGAAGGCTCGATATCGGCGCTCGCCAGGCTGGTTTCAAAGGCATGGCGGTGCGCCAGACCTTCAGCCTCCGGTGCGCAACCGGGCCGGCGCAGCCCGTCGCCTACGACGGCCGGGCCATATCCGTTACGCTCAAGGGCTGCGGCGCCAACTGACAAAGCCGTGTGTTGCAAAACACCGTTAACGCTATGTCGTAAACCGGTATTCATGCCTGTCTGCTAGGCTGAAAAGACCGAAAGTCGGTTTCTTTTCAGCATTAAGGCGGCAGGCGACTGCCGGAAATCCTTGCCAGTCATGAAGCTTTGGCGCCAATGGCGCCTGAATGTCAGTCCGACCGCGCGTACGCTGATCGCCACCGTCACCCTGTGTGGCCTTGCGACCATCGTCGCCGTCGTCATCCTGCTGAATTCGTCCCTGTCCGCCATCGCCGCCAAGGGCGACGAGATGGATGGCCGTCGCACCAATGACACGGCGTCGGCGGCCGCCCAGGCCCTGCTGACCCACATGACGCAGAAGGCCACCGACAACGCCCAGTGGGACGACGCGGTCGCGCCGGTCTATGGCGCGAAGGTTGATACCGCGTGGCTGCAACGCAACTGGGGCATTACGGCGCTCGACAGCAAGACCTATGACGGCGTATTCATCCTCGACGAAAGCCACAGGGTCCTGTGGGGCCGTTTCCGTGGCGAGGCCTATTCGGGCAGCGACGCGCGTGCCTTTGGTTCTGGCTTCGCGGCGCTGATGGCGGCGCATCCCCAGCCGCTGGCCAGCGGCGATACGGCGGTGGCCGGCTTCAGCCTGACGCGCTTCGGGCCGGCCGTGGTCAGCGTGTCGCTCGTGCGTCCGGCCGAGCGTCCGCTCACCGGCGTTGGCGCCAAACGCCGCTATCTCCTCATGACGCGCCACTTTACGCCCAGCCTGGTGCAGGGGCTTGGCGGCGCCTTTCGCCTCGACAATCTGCGCCTGGCGGCGGCCAACGATCCGCAGCTCCCCTTTCTCAACCTGCTTGGCGCCGACGGACGCATCGTCGCCCACCTGACCTGGAAGCCCCACCTGTCCGGCGAAGTCGCGGCGCGTGCCGCTGCTCCCCGCATCCAGCAGATCACCTGGCTGATCAGCGTGCTGGTCATCGTGTTCGTCGCCGTCGCGGGCTACGCCCTGCACCGGTTGGCGCAGAGCGAGGCCATGGCGAAGCGATTCTCGCTGACCGACAACTTAAGCGGCCTGCCGAACCGGCGGGCCCTGTTCGAGCATCTGCAATACGAAGGCAAGACGCACAAGTCGCGCACCCAGACGGTCGTTTTCATCGATCTTGACGGCTTCAAGGACGTCAACGACATCTACGGCCACAATACCGGCGACAAGCTGATCATGATCGTCGCGGCGGCACTCAAGCAATATCTGCCGGAACGCGGCATGCTGGCGCGCATGGGCGGCGATGAGTTCGCTCTGCTGGTGGCCGGCCATGAAGGCCCGGCGAAAGCCCGTGCCTTCGCAGAGAGTGCATTGGCCTTCGTCGGCGCACCGATCCGCATCGGCGACCGCTCGGTGCAGATCGGCGCCAGTATCGGCATCGCCACCAGCACGCTCAAGGCGTGCACCAGCCACGAACTCTTCCGCCGTGCCGACCTGGCCATGTACCATTCCAAAGGCACCGGCAAGGGCCGCATCACCCATTACGACGCAGCGCTCGACAAGGCGCGCCAGCACAAGCAACTGGTCGAGCAGGGCATTCGCAAGGGCCTGCAGAACGGTGAATTCGACGTCGTCTATCAGCCGATCGTCGAGGCCCGTACGCAGCGCATCGTCTCGGTCGAGGCGCTGGTGCGCTGGCCGGGCCGCCCGGAAGGCCCGTTGTCGCCCGATCAGTTCATCGACATCGCTGAAACCAGCGGCCTGATTCACGAAATCGGCCAGTTCGTCCTGCGCAAGGCGTGTCACGACATGAAGGCCGTGCCGGGCCTGCGCCTCAGCGTCAACATGTCGCCGGCGCAGTTCCGCGATCCGGAATTCGAACGCAAGGTCGAGGCCGTGCTCGAGGAAACCGGCTTCCCGGTCGACCGGCTGGAGCTCGAGGTTACCGAGGGCTATCTGATCGAGAACCCCGAGCGCGCCATCGCCGCCGTCGCCAATCTGAAGGCGCGTGGCGTGTCGTTCGCGCTCGACGACTTCGGAACGGGTTACTCCAGCATCGGTTATCTGCGCCGCTTTGCCTTCGACCGCATCAAGATCGACAAGTCGCTGGCCGGCCGTATCGATCGCGATCCTCAAGCCGCGGCCCTGGTCGCCGGCACGGTGAACATTGCCACCGCGCTGCAGATGACGGTGACGGCCGAGGGAGTCGAGACCGAAGACCAGGTCCGGCTGCTGCGCCTTGCGGGCTGTCACGCGCTGCAGGGCTTTTACTTCAGCCGGCCGAAAGCGCTGGCCGACGTCCTGACCATGCTCGATCAGGATCGGGCGCAATCGGTGGCCTAGGCGCGCGCTAAACTGCGCCCTGCCGCGGCCGCAGGATATAGCCGACACCATAAACAGTCTGGATCAGTTCCTGGTCGGCCGGGGCGCCGGGATTGGCGTATTGCAGCTTGCGGCGCAGGCGCGACACCAGGGTATCGAGGCCGCGTGGTGTGGTGAAGTCGTGGACCTCTTCCATGTTTTCCAGAATATAGTCGCGGCGCAGAGGCTTGTCCGGACCTTCGATGAAGACGCGCAGCAGGGCGAATTCCGCCGGCGACAATGCGAGAATCTTGCCCACCGGGCTGGTCAGCTTGCGCGTGTCGCGATCGAGCGTCCAGCCGCAGAACGACCAGGCGGCAGCGGCAGCGGCAGGGGCGGTAGGGGCGGGAGTAGCGCCGCGACGCAGGACCGCACGGATGCGCAAGGCCAGTTCATCGGCGTCGAAAGGTTTGGTGACATAGTCCTGGGCACCGAGCTCAAGCCCGTCGATACGGTCGAGCCGCTCGCCCTTGGCGCTCAGCATGATGATCGGGGGGCCACCGGCGGCCGTGATGCGGCGGCATATACTGAGGCCGTCTTCGCCGGGCATCATGGAATCGAGGATGATGATGTCGACTGGATTTGCCGCCAGGATGGCATCCATGGCAGCACCGCCGTCCGCCGCCAGGACGTCGAAGCCACGGCGGCTCAGCACCTCGGTCAGAAGGGTGCGAATATCGTCCGTGTCATCCACGACCAGGACGCGTGGCGAAGATTGGGTACTCAATGTCAGCCCCGGAAAACCTGCGAATCCTTTATACGGCTAGAGTATGTAGCCAAAAAGGGAAAGCGGCAATTGCGGGTTTGGCGGCGTTTACGCCGCCATCAGCTCGACGGTCAGGTTGATCAGGTCCAGCGGCTTGAACGGCTTTTTCAGTTCGGCGTCGGCGCCGTGGCGCAGCGCCGCATTCGTGGCGCGTTCCGGCGTAATGCGCGTCTCAAGCCCGGCCGACATGGCGACGACCTTGACCCTCGGCCACGTCGTCTTGATCACCTTGATGCCCTCAAGCCCCCCCATGCCGGGCATGAAGATGTCCGACACCACCAGGTCGACGTGACCGATATCGGTATTGGCCAGTGCTTCTTCCATCGAATTGGCGGTCGAGACGCGGAAACCGTTGTCGCTCAGGATTTGCGCGGTCAGGGTGACGACGGTCGAACTGTCGTCGATGACCAGGGCGTGACGGCGGCGCTTGCCTTCGGCCATGTCCTGCTCGGCGTTCTGCACGATGGCGCGGATCTGCTTGCGCGCGAACGGCTTGCGCAGGACGTAGTCGGCATTGGCCTTGCGCGCCATGTCGAGCGTTTCGTCGATCGATTCCTTGCGGCTGCCGGCGGTCATGACGGCAATGGTGGAATCGACCGCCAGGTCACGAATCTGCGCCAGTTGCGGCAGGCTGTTTTCTTCGCCCAGGAAGACATCGACGAAGATCAGGGTGGGATGTTTGTGCACGATCTGCTGCACCGCCTCATCCAGTGTCTTGGCGGTGACGCAGGCCCAGTCTTCGTCCTTGAGCATGCGGCCGATGATATTGGCCTGTGTCTGGCTGTCCTCGATAATCAACGCAAGGCCTTCAGCCATGTCCACGTCTCCGCTCAAAGGCCGGCCCCGGCGCCCGCCTTTGAGTGTTAACTCTAAGGCGTCAGCGTTAAGGGACCGTTGCGCAAATCATTCATCGCCGACAGGAACTTTACGAAATCGCGGTTATTTTCTCATGTGCTTCAAATATTTGCGCCCGTATACGTAAAAAACGGTCTGGACGGGGCGCCGGGAAACGTCGTCGGCCGGGTGACATTCACGGTATCAGACGTTTCATTATGTGGTTCAAAAAGAACAAGCGCCTTCTCACCATCGTCGCGGTTATAGCGGCCCTGTGCCTCGTCCTGTTCGGGCTCAAGGCCTGTTTCTTTTCCAAACCGAAAAACGCTGGGCAGGTGACGGCCGCGGTCACCTATGGCGACGTCGAAAAGACCGTGCTGGCGACCGGCGAGCTCGAGCCGGTCAAGCTGGTCAGCGTCGGCGCCCAAGCATCGGGGCAGGTGACATCGCTGAAGGTCGACGTCGGCAACGTGGTCCGCAAGGGCGATCTGATCGCCCAGATCGACCCCCAGACCCAGACCAATAATTTGCAGACGTCCCAGGCCCGGCTCAACGACTCGCGCGCCCAGCTGGCGGCGGCGCAGGCGACACTGGCCAATGCGCAAAGCACCTTCGTGCGCCAGCAGACCCTCTACCAGGCCGACGCCGGCGCGCGCTCGGACTATGAGGCGGCGCAGGCGAGCTTGCGCAGCGCCGAGGCCAATGTCCGCTCGGTCGACGCCCAGATCCGCCAGGCCGAGATCGCCGTGCGCACGGCCAGCCTGACGCTGGGCTATACCCGCATAACCGCGCCGATCGACGGCACCATCCTGGCCATCGTCACCAAGGAAGGCCAGACCGTCAACGCCAACCAGACCGCGCCGACCATAGTCAAGATGGGGCAGCTCGACCGCATGACGGTCAAGGCCGAGATCAGCGAAGCCGACGTCATCCGCGTCAAGCCGGGCATGCAGGTCTATTTCACCATCCTCGGCGATCCGACGCGCAAATTTCTGGCCACCGTGCGCAGCATCGAGCCGGCGCCGACCACCTACGCCACGACCGACACCACGGACGCCCAATCCAATACGACCGCGGCGGCGGTTTACTATTACGGCCTGTTCGACGTCGACAATCCCGATGGAACGCTCAGGCCATCGATGACGGCGCAGGTGTCGATCGTGCTGCAGAGCGCGCGCCACGTCCTGACCATCCCCGCGGCGGCGCTCGGCCGCAAGACGAAGGACGGCGGTTACATGGTCCGCGTCGACACCGGCAAGGACAAGCCCGAGATGCGCAAGGTTACCATCGGCGTCAACGACGGCTCGACCGCCCAGGTCCTGACAGGTTTGAAAGCAGGCGAAAAGGTCGTGGTCATCGAACGGTCTGCCAAGTCGGGCCAGGCCGCGCAA
>FSUR01000037.1_pt1 | contig 14995 bp, 6 predicted proteins | sample 1637491 | NCBI WGS metagenome assembly FSUR01 (sample SAMEA3914816, study PRJEB12502) | metagenome | biome: forest; material: soil | place: USA | collected 2011-09-16 | depth 0.3 m
CGATCTGCGTCGTCGTCATGGCGCCGACCCCGTCGCCGCTCAGGCCGGAAAGCTGCGCCGTCGTCAGCACCGCCAGCTGCGTGGTCGACAGGCTCTGTAACTGCGTTGTTGACAGGTAACCGACGTCAGCGGCGGTCAAGGCCTTGACCTGGCTGGTCGATAGCGCGGCGATTTCCGTAGTGTTGAGCCCCGACACCGCGCCCGACGAAAGCGCGCCGATCTGGCTGGAATTGAGCGCGGCCAGTTGCGTCGCCGTAAAGGCGGCGATCTGCGTGTCGCCCAGGCCCGCAATGGCGGTCGCCGTCAGCGCGCCGATCTGGGCGGCGCTCATGGCGCCGATCTGGGTGACGCTGAGGGAGGACACGGCGCCAGACGTCAGGCCGCGGATCTGCGTCGTCGTCATGGCGCCGAGTGCGGTGGCGGTCAGGCCGCTGATCTCGTCGGCGGTCAGGGCGCCAACCTGCTGCGACGCCAGACCCGAAACCTGGGTAGTGGTCAGCAGTGCCATCTGGTCGGGCGTCAGGCCACGGAAGCCGGTCGCGCTCAGGCCCGACAGCTGGGTAGCGGTCAGGACCGCGAGTTGCGCTCCCGTCAGCGCCCCGGCCTGTGTCGCGGTCAGCGCCGCCAGTTGCGATGTCTCTAAGATGCCGACTTCAGTGGTCGTCAGCGAAGCGATCTGGTCCTCGTTGAGCGCGGCAATCTGCGTCGCCGCCATCGCCCGGAACTGCGACGTCGTCAGGCTTTGCAGCTGCGTCTCGGACATGCGGGCGACGCCGTTTGTGCTCAGGCTTGCCACCTGGCGCGTCGACAGGGTCCCCAACTGAGTGACGGTCAGGGCGGCGACCTGGGTATCGGTCAGGCCAGCCATGCCGGTCGTCGAAAAGGCGCTCAGCTGCGTCGTCGTCAGAGCGGCGATCTGACCGGTGGTCAGCGCCGCCATCTGCGTCGCCGCCAGCTGTCCGAGCTGGGTCGTCGACAGCGTCGCCAGCGCCGTCGTCGACAGGCCGGAGACTTGCGTGGCGGTTAGGCTGCCGATCTGCGCCGTGCTGAGTGCCCCCAGCTGCGTGGCGGTCAGGCCGGCGATCTGGTCGGTCGTCAGGCCGCGCAGCGATCCCGTCGACAGGGACGCGACCTGGGTGCCCGACATAGCGCCGATCTGGGTGGCGTTGAGCGCGGCAACCGCGGCCGACGAGAGGGCCTTGATCTGGTTGCTATCCAATACCGCAAGCTGTGTCGCCGAAAGCGCCGCCGCCTGGCTGTCGGTCAGGGCGGCGATATCGGCCGTCGACAGGCTTTTCAGCTGGCTGGTCGACAGCGATGTCAGTGCCCAGGTTTCGAGGCCGGCGACCTGGGTGGCGGTCAGCGCGCCGGTCTGCGTCGTCGTCAGGGCCGGCAGGCTGGTGGCGCCGAGCGCGTTCAGCTGGTCGGTGGTCAGTCCCTTGATCGCCGCCGTCGTCAGGCTTTTCAACTGGGTTGCCGTCAAGGCCTGGACCTGGCCGGTGTCGAGCGCGGCCAGCGATGTCGCAGACAGGCCCTGGAGCTGGGTCGTGGTCAGCCAGCCGATCTGGGTCTGGGTCAGGCCGCTCAGATTGCCGCTGGAAAGCTTGGCCATGGCTGTGGCGCTCAGGCCGGCGATCTGGGTGGAGGTCAGCGTCCCGATCTGGTCGGCGCGCAGCCCGCCCAGTTGCGCGGCCGTGAGCGATCCGATCTGCGACGACGTCAGGGCTGTCACCTGGGCGTCGCCGAGGCTGCTCATCTGGGCCGGCGTAAGACCCGCCGCCTGCGTCGTGGTCAGGGCTGCCACCTGACCCATGCCGAGCGCGCTGACCTGGTCGTTCGACAGTTGCGACACCTGCGTCGAACTGAGGGCGCGCAGCTGCGTCGTGGTCAGGGCCGCAATCAGGCCGCTGCCAAGGCCGCTGAGGCCGGTCTTCGACAGTGCCGCCATCTGGCGTGTGGTCAGCGCACCGAGCTGTACGGTGTTCAGCCCGGCCAGTTGCGTATCGACCAGGCCGGCCACAGCCGCGGTCGACAGGGCCGAGATCTGCGTCGTCGTCAGGCCGGAAATCTCGTCGACGGTCAGGGCCGCCAGTTGCGCCGGCGTCAATGCCCCGAGTTGTGTCGTCGTCAGGTTCTGCAAGGCGGTCGTTGTCAGGTTGGACACCTGGTCGGCCGTCAGCCCCTTGACCTGCGTCACCGTGACGGCATTCCATTGCGTCGTGGTCAGTCTTGCCAGCTGGTCGTTCGACAAGGCGCCCAACTGCGCCGAGGTGAAGCTGGCGACCTGCTTTTCCGACAGCGCCGTCAGTTGCGTCGTGCTCAGTTCGCCTAGATCCGTGGCGGTCAGGCCGCGCAACTGTGTCGTCGTCAGGCTTTTCAGTTGTGTCGTGCTCAACGACTGCATCTGCGCCGTGGTCAGGGCCGAAACCTGGCTCGATCCCAGCGCCGCCCATTGCGAGGTGTTGAGCGCGGCGACCTGGTCGCTGGTCAGCTGCGAAATCTCGGTCGTCGTCAGGGCGGCGACGATGGTTTGCGGCAGGGACCGCAACTGCGTCGTCGTCAGCCCGACGATCTGCGCTTCGTTCATCCCCTTGACGGCGGTGACGGTCAGGGCCTGCAGCTGGCTGGTCGACAGGATGTTGATCTGGGTGTTCGACAAGGCCGCGACATCGGCGGCGTTGAGCGCCTGGACCTGTGTCGTGGTCAAAAGCGCGACCTGGGTGTTGGTCAGTGCGGCGACCTGGTTTGGCACCAGCGATCCGACCTGCGCGGCGGTAAGCGCGCGCAGCTGCGTCGAACTCAACAGCGCCATCTGGCTTTCGGACAGGCCGCGAAGTGCCGTGACGCTGAGTGCTGCGATCTGCTGCGACGACAGTCCCGTCAGCTGGGTGTTGGTCAGGGCCGAGATGCTGTCGTCGCTGAGGCCGGACACCTGCGTCGACGTCAGCGCCTTGAACTGGTCCGAAGACAGGGCGGCCAACTGGTCCGAATTCAAGGCCGCCATGGCCGCGGCGGTCAGGCCGCGTACCTGCGTCGTGCTGAGCGCCGTCAGGATCGAGGTACCCAGTTCCGACACCTGGGTGGTCGACAGGGCTGCGATCTGCGTCGAGGTGACGCCGGAAAGCTGGGTCGACGACAGGACGTCGAAATCGTCGTTCGACAGGGCGCGGAACTGGTTCGACGACAGGACGCCGATCTGGTCGCTGCCCATGGCCTGGAACTGCGTGGTGTCCATGGCCCGGATCGCCGTCGCCGTCAGGCCCAACACCTGATCGGTGCGCAACCAGCCGATTTCCGACGTCGTCAGGACCGAGATCTGGCTTTCGGTCAAGCCTGAAACCTGGGTCTGGGTCAGGCCGGCGATCTGGCTGGAGGTCAGGGCCGCGACGTCTTCGAGATTGAGGTTGGCGACCTGCGTCACCGTCAGCGCCGCCATCTGGCGCCCGGTCAGGCTGGCGAACTGCGTCGTCGACAAGGCGTCGATCTGGGTGTCGTGCAGACCCTTGATCTGCGTCGTCGTGATCCACGCCACGCGGTCAGGCGTCAGCGCCTCCATCTGCTCGCTGCTCAGGCCCGACAGCGCCGTCGGCGTCAGGCTGGCGAACTGCGTGCCGTCCATGGCATTGAGCACGGTGGTCGTCACCGACTGGAGCTGTCCGGATGTCAGGTAATAGGCCTGGGCCGTGCCGATCCCCGACAACTGCGTCGTCGTCAACTGGTTGAGTTCGTCGGGCGTCAGCGCCTTGATCTGGGTCGAGGTCAGGGCACCGATCTGGGAGGGATTGAGCGCGGCGACCTGTGTCGTGGTCAGCGACTGAAGCTCGGTCGTCGTCAGGCCCTTGATCTGCGTCGCCGACAGGCTGGCTATGTCGGTGGCCGACAGGCTGCCCAGGCCGCCCGTGCCGATCCAGCCCAGTTGTGTCGCTGTCAGGCCCGACAACTGCGTCGTCGTCATCGCGGCGATGAGCGAGGTCGGGATATTAGCCAGCTGATTGGCGCTGAGCCCGGACAGCTGGGTCGACGACAGGGCCGACAGCTGTGTCGTCGTCATGACGCCAAGCTCGTCGGCGTCGATGCCCTTGATCTGGGTGGAGGAGAGCGACCCCAGTTGCGTGGCGGACAAGGCCTTGAACTGGTCGGTCGACAGCTCGCCGATATCGGTCGAGGTCAGGCCCTTGAGCTGCAGCGTGGTCAGGGCGCCGATCTCCTCGACGCCGAAACCCTGCAGCTGCGCCTCGATAAGCACCGACAGCTGCGCCCCCGAAAACGCCATCTGCGCCGTCGTGAAGGCGCCGATCTGCGACGCCGTCAGCGCCTTCATCTGCGTCGTCGAGATGGCGGTGATCTGCGTCGTCGACAGGGTCGAGATGGCCACGGTCGAGAAGGCGGCGATCTGCGTCTGCGCCAGCGCCGCCACGTCGGTCGTCGTCATCGCCGCGACCTGGGTGGTCGTCAACGACGCGATCTGGCTGACCGAATAGTAGCTGTAGATCGATGCAACCAAGGACGGGGTTTCCTGCAAACGCATGCGCGAATCGCGCGCGCCGCGATTCGTTTGCGTTAACATACCTCACGGACGGTCAGATTGCAGGTTGGCAAAAAGAAGCTGACGGCGTGCGCCAAATATAGTTATGCTTCCGAAAACGATTACAACGGATGGAAACGATATGAAGCGCACATTTATCGCGGCTGCAGCCGCGCTTTTACTGCCGTCAGCCGCCATGGCCGCCGGGCCCCAGATTGCCCTGCCGCAGGGTACCGTCGAAGGCATCAGCCAGTACGCGGTCGACAGTTTCAAGGGCATTCCGTACGCCGCCCCGCCCGTCGGGGCCTTGCGCTGGCGCGCGCCGCAGGCGCCGGCCAGCTGGCAGGGTGTCCGCGTCGCCGACCGCTTTGCGCCGGACTGCATGCAGGTCCCGGTGTCGTGGGACGACGCGCCCTCGACCGTGAAGCCCGCCGAGGACTGCCTCTATCTCAATGTCTGGCGGCCGGCCGCGGCCGCCGCGGGCCAGAAGCTGCCGGTCATGGTATGGATCCACGGCGGCGGCTTCGTCAACGGCGGCACCTCGCCCGACATCTATGACGGCTCGGCCTTCGCCAAGGACGGCGTCATTCTGGTCAGCATCAACTATCGCCTCGGCCGTTTTGGCTTCTTCGCCTTCCCGGAACTGAGCCGTGCCGACGCCGACCACGGCCTGCTCGGCGACTACGCCTTCATGGACCAGATCGGGGCCCTGAAGTGGGTACAGGCCAATATCGCTGCCTTCGGCGGTGACCCGGCCAATGTCACCATATTCGGAGAGTCGGCCGGCGGTGCGTCGGTCCACGCGCTTCTGACCGCGCCCGACGCCAAGGGCCTGTTCGCCCGCGCCATCATCCAGTCGGGCGGCGGACGCAGCCTGTTGCCGCCGCGCGACATCAGGACCGACCGCGCCGATGCCCCTTCGGCCGAAACCCTGGGCGTCAATTTCGCCCGCAAGAACGGCATTGCGGGCAGCGACGCCAAGGCGCTTGCGGCTTTGCGTGCCCTGCCGGCTGACGCGGTCGCCGGCGAACTCAGCATGGCGACCAGCGGCAAGCAGCAGGATATCTATCCCGGGACCATCGCCGATGGCCGCCTGGTCCGCGAAACGCCCGACAAGGCCTATGCTGCCGGCCGCCACGCCCACGTGCCGGTCATGGTCGGGGCCAATACCGCCGATATCAGTAACGTCAACGTCGCCAGCAAGGACGATCTGTTCCAGCGCTTCGGGCCACTGGCCGCGCAGGCGAGGGCGGCCTACGACCCGAACGGCGACAAGCCGTTGGCCCAGACGCAGTTCGAGGTCGGCATGGACGGGCTGATGAGCGAACCAGCGCGGCTGACGGCGCGGACCCTGGCGGCCCAGGGCGTCACGACCTACGAATACCGCTTCGGCTATACGGCCTCGGCCAAACGCGCCAGCTCGCCTTTCGGCGCACCGCACGCCTCGGAACTGCCCTTCGTTTTCGCCAAGGTGGCGCAGCGTTACGGCGTCGATGCGACGCCTGACGACTACGCCGAAGCGCGGCTGATCCATGCCTACTGGGTCAACTTCGCCAGGACCGGTAATCCGAACGGTCCGGGCCTGGAGACATGGCCGGCCTACACGGCGGCCGGCGACGCTGTCCTGACCTTTACGCCCGACGTGAAGGCGGTTGGCGCCGCCGACCCGTGGAAGGCGCGGCTCGACGTCACCGAGGCCAGGGCCAGAAGCCAATAATGCTATAGGAACATCAATCTTTTTACGGTTATAAGTCGTATAAGCACTTTATATCGTAGGGGTTCTGTTTGAAAACGGTTCTATTGACCGGTGGGGCCGGCTATGTCGGCTCGCACTGCGCCAAGGCCTTCCATCAGGCCGGCTGGACGGTCGTCACGCTCGACAACCTGTCGCGCGGCAACCGGGCGCTGGTGAAGTGGGGGCCGCTGGTCGAAGCCGACATCGGCGATCGTGAGGCGGTCGCCGCGGCCATCCGGCAATATCGGCCGGACGTCTGCGTCCATATGGCGGCCTTCGCCTATGTCGGCGAGTCGGTCGAAAAGCCCGAGATCTATTACGAAAACAACAGCGCCAGATCGCTACGCCTGCTGGAGACCCTGACGGCTGAAGGGGTGAAGAGGCTGATCTTCTCCAGCACCTGCGCGTCGTACGGCCATCCGGTAAAGCTGCCGATCGACGAAAGCCACCCCCAGGCGCCGATCAACCCCTATGGCTGGTCGAAATTCATCATCGAACGCATGCTGGAAGACTTCGCCGTGGCGCACGGTTTCAATTCGGTGGCCCTGCGCTATTTCAACGCCGCCGGCTGCGACGCCGACGGCGAAACCGGCGAATGCCACGAACCCGAAACCCACGTTATTCCGCTGGCGCTCAAGGCAGCGATCGCCGGCACGCCGTTCCATATCAACGGCACCGATTTCGATACGCGCGACGGCACGGCGGTGCGCGACTATATCCACGTCTCCGACCTGGCGCGCGCCCACGTCCTGGCGGCGCAAGCCCTGGTCGACGACAGGCTTTCAGGCGCCAACGTCTTCAACCTTGGGACAGGTAATGGCACGTCGGTGGCGGAGCTGGTGGCGGCCGTCGGCCGCGCCGTCGGCCGGCCATTGAACGCCATCTATGGACCGCGCCGTCCCGGCGACCCGGCCATGCTGATCGCCTCGGCCGAAAAGGCCGCCCAGGTCCTTAGCTGGACGCCTCAGGTGTCGGATATCGATCATATCGTTCAGACGGCGCTTCGCTGGGAGACGCGGCCGCAGTGATCGAAATCATGTGGTCAGGCTTCGGCAGGACGTCCGGCCTGTGGGTGACGACGATCAGGGTGCGTCCGGAGAAGTGCATAAGGATCCGGTCGTAGATTTCGCGCTCCATCCGCCCCTGGACCGCGCCCAGCGCTTCATCGAGGATGAGGATTTCGGGCTTGCCGAGAAGCGCGCGTGCCAGTCCCAGGCGCTGACGCTGGCCGCCCGACAGGTTGAGACCGCGGTCGCCGACCGAGGTCGCAAGGCCCTGCGGCAGGTGTTCGAGAATATCCTGCAGGCCGCAGATATCGCTGACGCGCGCGAGGTCGGCGTCGGTGATGCCGGGACGGTTCAGCGTCAGGTTCTCGGCGATCGAGCCGGTAATCAGGTCGATGTCCTGGCCGGCCAGCGCAATGCGCTTCAGCCAGTCGTCCCGGCGGATGTCCTTCAGGTCCGTGCCATTGACCAGGATCCGGCCTTGCGACGGCCGGTAAAGCCTGAGCAGCAGGTTGATCAGGGTCGACTTGCCCGTGCCGCTATTGCCCGCCAGGATCGTCACGCCGCCGAGCGGAATACGGATGTCGAGGCCCGACAGCACGTCGCGGCCGTCGGGGCCGAAGCGGTAGGTCACGCCGTCGAAGGCGATGTCGCCCTTGAGCTCGGGGCAGGGCAGGTGGCCCGGATCGTCGCGGCGCTGTCCGCGCGGGTCGATGATCGGGCTGACGGCGTTGATCGCCGCCATGTGATGCGTCAGGGCCAGGCGGTTATCGTTGAATTCACGCAGGGACGGCTGGACGCGGTACATCATGATGATCGCCGCCAGCACCGATGGCGCCGGCACATGGAAGGCGGCGGCGCCGAGCAGCAGCGCACCCAACAGCAGGACGTAGCCGATCTCGTTGACCGGATCGATATAGGCGTAGAGATAGTCGATCCTGACCAGGAAGCGGCGCAACATGTCCGACGTGCCAACAAAGGCGGCCTTGCGGTCGTCCTCGCGCGCAAAGGCGCGGATGGTGCGCATGCCCTGGATGTCGGACACGATGCGGTCGGACATGACCGCCTTCTGCGCCACGATGTTCTTCGACTCGACGTCGGCGGGTTTTCCAACCCAACGGGCCAGGGTCAGGATGATGCCGGCGCCGATGACGGCAATCACGGCAAGCTTCCACGAGATAACAAGGATGAAGGTGCCGAAGATCAGCGCCGTGGCCGCCGTGACGACCAGCCGCGTGCCGAGGAAGAGTGTTTCGGCGATCGACCAGCTTTCCATGGTCAGCAGGTTGATCAACTCGCCGCGGTCCATCTTCATGATGGTGTGGTATTCGCTGTCCATATAGGACGCGTAGATGCGCTCGCGCACTTCGTGGCTGATGGCGTGCTGGGCCCACGATCCGGCGATAACATAGACATAGCCGCACGCCGTACGCAGCAGGGCCAGGCCGAAGATGACGGCGCCGGCCGTCACCAGGCTGTTGCCGAAATGGTCGCCGACGAAGCGGTAGATGTCCGACAGAATGCCGGCCTTGTTGAGCAGCATGCCGCCCGACAAGGCACGCGTCAGCAGCATGACCGCGACGCTGATCCCCATTGTTTCGGCCAGCGACGACACCAGTCCGACCACTGTCAGTCCGGCCAGCATGGGCTTGTAGTGCGCGAAGATGCGCAGATACATCCGCATGTACGAGCCGTGATGGCGGCGATCCGTCATGCCGAGGGTCCGGTCTCGAGATACTTCTTCGCCGTCGAGCGCCTGTGGCGCGTCAGCCAGAGGCGCAGGCGGCCCCAGAAAAAGCGGTAGGTTGTCTTGACCGGCGGGCGGCCCCTCGACCGGTAAAGCGCCATCCACGGGTCGCGCACCGACTTCAGCGACCCGTAGAGGATGGCGCGCTGCAGTAGGAAGTCCATGAAGAAGCGGCGGCCCCATTCGATCTCATGGCCGAAACGCTCGCCATAGATGTCGCGCATCGGGTCCATGACCAGGTCGTAGGAGCGCAGCATCTTCATCGAGTCGCTCGACATGTTTTCGGGCGTCCAGCGGTAGCCGGTCAGTTCTTCCTTCACGACGGCGAAGCGGTGACGGCGCGCGATCTCGAAATAGATCTTCAGGTCCTCGCAGCCTTGGGCGTTATTGGCGCGCAACGATGGGTCGTAGCCGCCGGCCTCGATGACGGCGGCCTTGCGCATCAGCGGCGACGAACCGTTGCCGACGATATTGCTCAGGCACAGGTCGCGCACGACGTCGCCTTCGGCCTCGTTATGCCCGCAGTGCGACATGACGCGGCTTTCGCCGTCGATGACGCGAAACCACGTATAGGCCAACGCACAGTCGGGGCCGGCCGCCTTCAGCGCCGCCATCTGCTTTTCGATCTTGGTCGGCAGCCAAAGGTCGTCGGCGTCGACCGGCGCGATGAAGTCGCCCTTCGCCTGGGCTATGCCCAGGTTGCGCGCCTCGGCGACGCCGCCATTGGCCTTGGTTATGGCCCGCACGCGCGGGTCTTCCGCTGCGTGACGTTCGGCTACGGCCAGGGTGTTGTCGCGCGATCCGTCGTCGACGACCAGGATTTCAAGATTGGTCCATGTCTGCGCCCGCACCGAATTCAGCGTTTCATCGAGCGTGTCCGCGGCATTATAGGCCGGGATGATTACGGTCACCAGTTCGGTCATCTTAGCAATCCAAGGCTGGGCACCCCCAGGCGGGTCGCCAGCGCGTCAGCGTCCATGGCGTCGTGGACCTCGATGCGCGGCAGGCGGTTCAAAGGATGGTCGAGGCCGGCTATGCCGTCTTCGGTCGTGAAGACGGTCGTATAGCCGGCATAGTGGTATATACGCTGCGCGCGTTCGTCCAGATTGCCGTATGGCGCCGCAATTGAAACAATGTCCTTGCCAAGACGCGATTGCAGGGTGGTGCGCGACTTGACGGCCTCGTACAGTAACTCGGACGAGGTCAGGCTGTCGGCGGCCGGGTGCGTCGCCAGGTGGCTTCCGAAGGCGATGCCGGCTTCGGACAGTCGGCCGATCGTCGTCCAGTCCATCAGCGGCGCCGGCGGGCCGTAGCGCGCGTCCCAGTCGGCCGTTCCCCCCGCCTTGTCGGTGACGACGAAGACCTCGGCAGAGAAGCCCCAGCGCTGCAGCCGCGAAAAGGCGTTGTCGGCAAAGTCGGCATAGGCGTCGTCGAAGGTGAGGACGACGGGACGCCCTGTCAGGGTGCCATGGCCTTCACGGTACCAGGCGAATTCAGCCGAATTGAGCGTGTGGAAGCCGAAGCTTTTCAGCATGCGCAACTGGTCGTCGAACTGCTGTGGCGTCACGGCATATCGTTTTAACGCGCCTTCGGTCTCCGCGACGCGGTGGTACATCAGTATGGGCACGGTACGCGTCACAGCCGTGCGCGCTTCGGCGACGCCGGGCCTTTGGCCATCGGGGAAGAGGGTGCGCAGCACGGCCGGCGCTGGAATGTCGTAGCCCTCTTCGCGCACATCGGCCGCCAAGACAGCGTCGGTCTTCTGCCAAAGGTCGATACGGTAAAGGTCGTTGCGGATCGATTTTTCGAGCTGCAGGCCCTCGGTTGCGCCAAACGTCGCGGCGATGGTGGCGGCGCCGTACGGCAGGTCCCAGTCGAAACCGGCGCGTGACGGGTCGTCGCTGACCAGGAAGGCGTGGGCGGTCAGCAGCCGGCCGCCGGGCTTCAGTGCGCCGGCGATCTTGCCGGCCACGGTTGTCAAGCGTTCGCGGTCCTCGAGATAGTAGAGCATCTCGGACACCACGATCAGGTCCTTGTCGCCGGGAATGTCGTCGCCAAGCACATCAACCGTGCGGAAATCGACGTTCGCCAGGCCCTCGCACCGTTCGGCGGCGCGGGCCAGGGCCGTCGCCGAGATGTCGGTGGCCAGGAGCCGGCCGACGCGCGGTGCCAGTTGCGCTGTAAAGTGACCCTCGGCGCTGGCCAGTTCGAGCGCGTCCTCAGTAACCAGGCCGTCGATCAGCGACAGGGTCTGTTCGTACTTGCGTTGTTCGTAGCCGCTGTCGTAGCGCCACGGGTTTTCGCGCGAAAACCACGTCTCCCAGAAGGCGGCGTCCTGGTATCCCGATCCGGCCGGCGCTTCGTGCGACTGCACGCGCGTGTCGCGGGCCACTGGCTCGGCGATACCGTCTGCCCGGCCGCGCTCGATCGCCGCCTGGCCGTCGCGGCCGATCAGCTCGGACAGTCCGTCGTCGCCGTCGAGCCGGCGCAGGGCGCCGAGGAAGGCAGCGTGACGCGACGGTTTGCCGTGCCCGAGCAAGGCCGTCTTGACCTGATGCAGCATTTCCTGCGCCTGCAGGACGCGGAAGGTCGGGACCGATTTGATCGCGCCCCACGCCTTGAGGTCGGCGCGCGTATGGATTTCAAACAGCCGCGCCAGGATGGCCCGCGCCGGCAGTTTCGACCATACCGGCAATTCGAAGCGGGCGATCACTTCACCCTGGTGGATGATGCGCAGATGGACGAGGCTTATGCCCGGATCGAAATCGAGGTCGTGCAGGGCGGCCAGGTCCATGGTCACGCCCGCCACTTGCGAAAAGACAAGCGGCGACTGAAGCGCGCTTTGGCGCACGATCCACAGTTCGAACGGATAGAGGGCCGCAGCCGTCAGGCCGGGGCTGCCGCGAGCCTCGAGCGTTCGCAGCATGGCGGTGATGGCGGCGTGGGACAGTTGCCACTGTGCGCTCAGGTCGCGCCCGTCGGTTCGCGTGCCGACGACCAGCGCCGATACGACGCAGTCGCGGATGCGGTCGGGGGTAAAGCGCATCGCGGTGTTTGGCAGCCTGGCCTCGAACCAGCCGGGAATTCCGCCGCCGGCCGCCGCATGGGTCGAGGCGTACCAGAAGACCTGGATGGCGACGGCTTCGTCGAGCGGCGTCAGCGCGGCTGGATCGGAGACATGGTGGGGCAGGCGCGGATCGGGCGCGCGGGCGCGGCGAATGACCGTTTCGGCGTCGGCAAGAACCTGGACGCTGTCCGACGACAGCGACGTCGGATGCATATGGTAGAGGCTCAAGGCGTCGCGGATGGTGACGAAGCCGACGCCCGAACGCGCGACGCGCAGCCACAGGTCCCAGTCTTCGCAGGTCTTGAGCGCCGTATCGAACCCGCCGGTGGCGCGGACGCGCGCAACCGGAAAGACCACGGAATGGACGGCGACGGCGCAGAAGTCCGAGAACAGCCCGACGGCGTTGTCGTCGATGCCGCGGTGGAGGATGGCGGGCAGGATTTCGCCTTCCGGCGTCCGATAACTATAGGCGCAGACAGCAGCCTGGGTAGACGATGCGAGGGCGGTTAGCCGCGCCAGGTGTTCGGGTAATATGCTGTCGTCGGCATCGAGGAACAGGCCCAGGTCGCCTTGTGCCTCGGCCAGGCCATGGTTGCGCGCCGAACTGACGCCGCCATTGGCTTGCGAGACAAGGCGGATACGCTGGTCGTGGGCGGCGAAATCGGCCGCCAGCGCCGCGGTATCGTCGGTTGAGCCGTCGTCGACGACAATGGCTTCCCACTCGGAAAAGGTCTGGGCAAGTACGCTGCCGATTGCTTCGGAGAGCGTCGCCGCGGCATTGAAGGCCGGTATGATGATGCTGACGCGCGGCCTCATGGATGGCTATCCGCGAGGGAGCAAAAAGAGCAGGCGTTGGCCCGGCGGCGTTCGGGGAAACGGGTGCGCGCGATCATGGCGTTGAAATAGCAGATCAACAGCGCGATGAACACCCGGAAGGCGACTGAAGTCGCTGTGTCCCGCCGATAGTGTATCTGTTGCGAAATATGATTGTTTTCGCTTGGCTGCGCGTGCATGATGTCCGTGAACGGCTTGTCAGTCTGATCGTGTTTCAACGCGTTTCGGGCTCTCACTGTCCAGCGCTATCCGAAATATCTTGTTTTTGGATGAATGCGCCTGCCGGCAAGGGGTTTTTTGCCGACAATCCGTTCGATTTCTTCGCGATGCGCGAGCCTCTGTTAATATTGTTTTTATTATCTTGAAGACCGTGGGCAATATAGGTATTTAGCCGGCCCATAATTTAAAACGATACCGTTAGTTAATGCATTTTATATAGATTGTTGTTCAGGCAATATAGGGCTGAAGTATGCCTCCTTTGGTGAGCGTTATTATCCCGGCGTATAACGCGCAGGCTTTTCTGCGCGCTACGCTCGATTCCGTACTTGCGCAGACTTATGATCGCCTTGAAGTCATCGTCGTGGACGACGGCTCGACCGACGATACCGGTGCGGTCGTTGCCGCCGTTAAAGCCACCGATCCCCGCGTCCGTCTTATTACCAAGACCAATGGCGGCGTGTCGTCGGCGCGCAATGCCGGCATTGCCGCGGCGCGCGGCGACTATGTCGCCTTTCTCGACGCCGACGATATCTGGCATCCGGAAAAGATCGCGGCCCAGATCGACGTCCTGCGGCCGGCCGGCCGCGAGCGCTACGTCGCGGCCTTTTCGCTCCATCTGCGTATCGACGCCGACGGCCGCGTCGCCGGCAAGTCGCGGTCGTGGCCGTTCGACGAGTTCAGCCTGCCGGCCCATATCGTGCTGCGTCCAGTCGGCAATGGTTCAAGCCTGATCGTGCGGCGCGACGTCGCCATCTGCGCCGGCGGCTTCGACGAAGACTATGTAACGCGCGGCGCCGGCGGCTGCGAAGACTTCGATTTCGAACTGCGGATCGCGGCGCAATATCCGATCGCCTGCGTGCGCAAATATCATGTCGGTTATCGCGTCTACGACGGCAACATGTCGAGCGACTCGCCCAAGATGGCGCGCGCCATCCACGAGACGCTCGACCGCCACCTCCAGCTTCACGACGACCTGTCGACCTATTGCCGCAAGATGGCGGAACTGCGGGCCTACGAATATTCGGTGTCCATCCTCAGGCCCCGGCACAAGGCCGAATGCCTCCGCCACGTCCGGGACATGATGGCGGTCGACGGCAGCCACGCCCTCGGCTTCCTGGCATGGGACTTCAGTCGCCGCGCCTGGCGGGCGGCAAAGCGCGCCACCAAGGTTTCGGGCAAGCCCGAGCCCTTCTATGCGGCGATGAGCGAGGACGATCTGCGCGCCTGGCCCGATCATCGCCTCGACGATCTCTATTACAGCCTGTCGCAGGGCTGGGCGCCGGTGCGCGACCGCCGGGCGCGCAACTTCCTTCCGGATGCCGTGCGGCCGAACGCGGTCGCCGCCGACACCAAGGGCTCGGCAGCCGTCTCGGGCTAACACCTTATTTCAGTTTGTCGGTCGGCAGCAGCGAGAACCATTTGAGGTTATCGTCGGGCCCCTGGCGCGTGATCCACGAATAATAGGTCTGCGTCCACGGCTTCACCCAGGTAGACAGGTTGTCGAGGATGTAGTCGCCTTCGGTCGTCGTCACGATCAGCAGCACGTGCTGCTTGTCCTCGGGCAGGGACACCATGGCCAGGCTCATGGCCGCCGAGGGAAAGCCCTGCTGGCGCAGCAGGGTCCATTTTTCCAGGGCGTAGTCTTCGCAGTCGCCAGCGACGCCATCGGCCAGGCCGGGCGCCACCCAGTAGTCGTCGACGCCGTAATAGTTTTCGTCCGTCGTCGGGCGGACAACGCGGTTGACCAGGCTGTTGACGCGAGTCAGCACCTGGAACTGGCTGGGCGTCAGTTGCACCCGCGGATAGATGGGCGCGGCCTCAGGCGCTGCCGCCGCTAGCGGTGTTTCCGTTTGTGGTGTTTCCG
>FSUR01000361.1_pt1 | contig 14988 bp, 14 predicted proteins | sample 1637491 | NCBI WGS metagenome assembly FSUR01 (sample SAMEA3914816, study PRJEB12502) | metagenome | biome: forest; material: soil | place: USA | collected 2011-09-16 | depth 0.3 m
CGCCTCGACAGCTTCGACCTCGTGGGTGGCGGCCTTGCAGATCGGCTGATAGGCGACGTCGAATTCGCCGTTGATCAGGCCGCAGCGGATCTCGGCCTCCAGTTGCTGGCGTTCGGCACGGGCCGTGTCGGTGACCGCCGCTGGCATCGATGGTGGCGTAGCCGCCTCGGCGCGGCGGTAAAGCGTCTCCAAGCTATAGTCGCCGCCCTGCGGCAGGCGTCTTAGCGCCCGTATGAAAACGGCGCCCAGCAAGACGAGCAGCACGCCTGTCACAATGCCGACGTCGATTGCCTGCGGCTGGACCGCCTGCGCGGCCAGGATGACAAGACAGGTTACGACACCGCCGCCGAGACAAAGGATGAAAGGGGCTTCCGGTCCACGCCAGACCCGCCGCCAGCCACTACGCTGCATTCCGACCCGCCTTCCTGTGCACGACTTTTTCCGTCAAACGTGTGCATTTGAGACTCAAGTGGTACGGCAGAGTCATAAATGGCGGGTTACGGGACAAGGTTGGTTTTTAGTGAATGCGCGACCGGTCTGTTATGCGAATGACGTATTTGGCCGCTAGAACCAGCGTGGCGGGCGGTACGTATACGTCCGGGAAGTTGGAGCGTTTGCCATGTCGTCCGGCCTCAGGGTGCTTATCGTCGATGACAATGCCGGTGTCGCCGAGATCATCCGCGACACCGTCGAGGACCTGGGCAACCTGGCCATGGCGTGCTTTTCCGGCGTTGAGGCGTTGCAGCTGGTAACGCGGTTCCGACCGGACGTGCTCCTGCTCGATCTCGACATGCCGGGTACGTCCGGCGTCGACGTGGCGCGGACCTTGCGTGGTGACCGGCAGTTCGATCGCCTGAAGATCATCGCCCAGACGGCGCACGGCACGGCCGAGGATCGGCGCGCAACAGCGCGCGCCGGCTTCGATCTTCACCTTGCCAAGCCGCTCAGTGTCCAGATGCTCGACGATGTGCTGTCCCTGCTGAAATTTCGATAATCGTCCGCCAAGCCGCCATCCTGCGCGAAGGAGGATGGCCGCCGCGGCGGATAGTCAACGCCTTCCGATCTCTGTCAGGATCAGACATCGATAACCGCTCTCCTGGTGCATGATGACCAAATCCTTTGTCCCCGACGAAACCTATTTCCTTGTCCGCTGGAGCGACCTTGAAGCAGCCTGGCGCATGCTGGCCTCGCCCAGCCGCCACGCCGACATCGGTGAGGTCCTTCAAACCCTGCAGACGCTCGACCGGAGCCCGGAAGCCGGCAAGGCCGTCTTCACCATGGTCGCCGCAACGGCCTGGCTGACCGACGACGAGGTCAAGGCAGGCGCGTAGCCCGCTTCAGGCCGTTCCCGGAATGGCGCGATAGCTGAAGTCGCGAAGGCGGATACTGCCCTGGCCGGCGCTATAGACGGCGATCTTGAGGCTGAGGAAGCCGCCAAAGACGTTGTGATGCAGGCTCGACACCTCCATGCGCAGGCCATTCTGCCTCTTGCCGGCGTCGTGCGAATGGTACCAGGTGACGATGTTGTTGTCGTTGGTGACCCTGATACGGACGCTTTTCGTCGCTATGTTGGCGCTCATCCACGGCTGCTCTTCGTTCTACGCAAAGGTACGCGAGCGTGTCGGGGTAAAACCCAGACCGACAAAGGCCTTGTTGTTGTAGAACAGCAGCAGGCCGCCTTCGGCATCACCATCAAGATCGATCGTGATTTCGGCCTCGTACGAACGGTCGCCGACACCGCTGGTCAGCGGCGAGCCATCGGCTGGCGAGGTGCCGCGGCCGGCGACGCGCAAGGCGCGGTCTTCGTACTTTACACGCTCCATTTCGTCGGGCTTGGGGTCGTGGAAGGACCACTGAGTGCCGAATCGGTTGCGGGAAAAGTCGTCCGACAGGGCGCGGCCGGGATGTAGATGAAATAACGGCCATTATGTTTGCACAGGTCGGTCGCCCAGATTGTGCCGAGCGGCTTGAACAGCGCCGGCCCGACCGGCGTCCAGTTCACCAGGTCGTGGAATGCCAGATGACTAGGCCGTGGTACGAAAAGAACGACGAAAACGTCATGTAATAGTCCGAACCATCCTTAAGGATGGTCGGGTCGGGAGGGCTTCGGCATGCGGATATTCCTCAGGACTTCGGCGATAGCTTGACCAGGACGAGGTCGTTGCTGTGCATCGGTACGGCGACGCTTGTCGCCCCGTTCGCCCCGACCGTGATGACGCGGTCGCTTTCCGGCAGGTCACGCGTCAGGCCTTGCAATTGCTGGGCTTGTGCCGCGGTCAGCGACTGGGGCGACCCCATCTCGATATAGGCGCTATAGGCGTCGTTGACCTTGTAGCCGGTGCGCGAAACCGTCACGCGGTAAGCACCGGGCTTGAGGCCGGCGAACTTCAGCGTAACGGGGGCTGACACTGCGTTCGGTACCAGCTTGCTGAAGAAGGTGCCGTTGCTGCCCTTCTGCGCCGGCTGCTCGAAGTCCCAGACGACGGCCGCTACCGACGCCCCGTCGCTGGCCGCCCACACCTCGGCGTCCGCCGACGGAATCTCCTTGCCTTTCAGGGCATTGAGATACTTGTAGGCGAACCAGGCCGGCTTGCGGATACCGTCTGGCGTCATCAGGCCGAAGCCCCCCTGGAAGGCCTTGGTCTGTGGACCGGGTTCCTCGAACAGGTCGGAATAAACCCAGTAGCTCATGCCTTGGGCAATGCCTTGGACCGCCCTGAGCTTGTTCACGATGTACGGGGCGGCGATATAGGAATCGTGGCTGAGGTCGCGCGGATTGTAGCTGGTGCTCCACTCCGAGAAGTAGAGCGGCAGGCCGGGGAAGCCCGATGCTTCGATTTCGGCGCGCACCTTCTTGACGTCGCCGATGACGGCGTTCGGGTTCTTCGACAGCTGAAGATCCATCTTGCCCTCCTCGTCGAGATAGCCGTAGTCGACGCCGTAGGTGTGCGTCGTGACAAAATCGACCGGCGCATTGGTCTCTTTGGCATAGGCCAGGAATTCCGGCACCCAGGCGGCCCCCGCCGTGGCAGGCCCGCCAACGCGCAGTTTTGCGTCGACTGCCTTCAGCGTGCGCGCCGAGACTCCGTAGAGCGCGAAATAGTCCTGCTGGTCGGCATACTGCCAGAAGCCATCGAGATTGGGCTCGTTCCACACCTCGAAATACCACGACCGGACCTCGTCAATGCCGTAGCGATCGATCAGGTGGTGCGCAAAGGAATCGACCAGGTTCTTCCACAGGTCGAGGCGAGGGTGCGAGGTATTGCCTTTCCAGTAGAAGATCGTCTGATCGGACGTCTTGAGCGCGTCTGGCGTGAAGCCGAGCTCGACGAAGGGCTTGATGCCCGACTTGAGCATGTGGTCGTACAGGTAGTCGATTTTCGTCCAATCGTAGACAATCTTCTTATCAACCATCTTCACTGTGCCGAGATCATCGGCGAAGATGTTATGGAAGCGCATATAGCGGAAGCCGAGTTCGTCGGACGCGGTCTTCAGTTGCTTGAGGTTGGCGTCGCGGATTGTCGTCCCCGGAAAATCTGCGCCGACCGACAGGTCGAAGAAGCGGTCGACGGGCTTTGTTGCCTGGGCCACATCGAGCGTGACCTGGCGGCCCTTCGGCGTTTCGGCCATGGTCAAGCCGGCTACGAGCGACAGCACCGCAACAAGACCAAGGCTGGCGCGGCGAAGATAACGAACGGTCATGGATTTGCTCGAAAATCTGAGGTCAATAGGCGCGATGTTCCGACAGAGGGGTACTACATCGCGGCCAAAAGTATAGGCCCGTCGTTACTCCAGCCTGTTGGCCTTGAACAATGCCGGGAACAGCCTGATCCATACACCGGTGACAATCAGCGATCCGACGCCGCCGAACAGGGCCGCGCCGACCGGGCCTATCAGGCGCGCTACGACGCCGGTCTCGAATTCGCCGAGCTCGTTCGACGCGCCGATGAACAGGTATGAGACCGACGAGACGCGGCCGCGCATATGGCCGGGCGTGACGATCTGGATCAAGGTGCCGCGGACATAGACGCTGATCATGTCGGCGGCGCCGAGCACGATCATGGCGGCGATTGACAGGACGATCGAGGTCGACAGGCCGAAGACGATGGTGGCGATGCCGAACACGGCGACGCCGCCAAACATCCACGGTCCGGCGTTGCGGCGGATCGGCTGGTTCGACAGCAGGAAGGAGGTCGCGATGGCGCCGATGGCCGGCGAGGCGCGCAACAGGCCGAACATTTCCGGGCCGGCCTTCAGGATATCCTTGACGAAGATCGGCATCAAGGCCGTGGCGCCGCCCAGCAGCACGGCGAACAGGTCGAGCGATATGGCGCCCAGGATGACCTTGTTGCCCCAGATATAGGCCATGCCTTCCTTGAGCATGGTCATTTTCGAGCCTGACGGGGCGTCGGGCGCCGTGGGCGTTCGGATGGTCAGGACGAGACTGGCGGCGACCAGCGACAGGACGGCGCAGAAGCCGTAGGCAAAGCGCGGCGAGAAGCCGACAAGGACGCCGCCCAAGGCTGGACCGACGATCAGGCCGGTCTGGAAGGCCATAGAATTGATCGCGATGGCGCGCGGCAGGACGTGTTTCGGCACCAGCATCGGCCCGATGGCGGAACTGGCCGGAGCGGCAAAAGCACGCAGCCCACCCAGCACGGCACTGAGCGCGAACAGGCCCCAGAAGGGCGGGTGCGGCAGGAAGGAATAGGCCAGGAAGCCGATCGACAGGACGAGCTGCCCCATAAGCACCAGGCTGACGATGCGCTTGCGGTCGTGCCGGTCGGCCAGGATGCCGGCGGGGATAGTGAAGGCGAACAGGGTCAGGAACTGGGCCAGCCCGATCAGGCCGACATAAAGCGCCGACTCCGCGATCCCCTCCTTCTGGCGGGCGATGTCATAGACCTGCCAGGCGATAGCCGCGCTCTGTGCGGATGTGCCGAGCACGCCGCACAGGCGCGACAGCCAGAAAGCGCGAAAGTCCGGGATCTGCAGGGGATGGCGATTATCGGGTTGCGGATCGGGCAGGGCGGCGGTGTCGGTTGTCGGCAAAGGTGTCGTCACGGCAGTTCCAAACTGTTGCGGCCCGGTATCAGTTTTTTAGCTCAAACGCCGCATGGCTCGCCGCACCAGCGGCGGCGGGCAGTCGCCCGCTGCCAACGGCAATTGAGCCAAATCAATCGCCGTTTGTATTACAGCAAGCCGCCCGGCAAAGACAAACGGCAAAGCGGAAAAAGCTTATCACACTCGGTTGACGGCTGGCGGGATCCGGCTTGGCAAAAAGACGCCGCCATCCCGGAAGGAATGGCGGCTTAAGGTGCCGTCGCGTCCCGGGGAAGACCGGCGGTATTATTTTGCGGATGTCCAGCCGTCGAAAAAGACGGCGTGGATGTGCCGGATATCGGGCTTCGCGGTCCATTTGATACCGATGTCGCTGTGGGCGCCGCCGGGCCCAGACGAACCGGACTCGAAGAAGCGCGAATCCTGCGGCAGGAAGCGCGCTGTCTTCGTGCCGTCGCGCGCTGTTCCCGCCATTTCAGTCCAGTGGTCGTTGCGGATATGCGCATCCATGAAACAGTCGATGAACGTGGCCTGACCGACGGCATTCGGGTCGGCATAGCGGCCGTCGGCAAACGTCGTCGTAGGGTGCCACGGCCTGCCGAGCGCGACCGAGCCGTCGGGCACACCCGCTTCGCGGGTCAGGCGCGACCGGTAGACGACGATGCCGATCTCCTGTGATAGCGGCGTCGACGGCGCCAGGACGAAAGACTGGAATTCGCCGGGGGCGAAGGCGGTGGCGCGGCGGCGGCTTTCGATCGTGCTGTCCTCGATCAGCACCTGGCCGTTGCCGAAGATGAAGTCGACATTGCCCGAGATGAAGCCCTTGCGGATCAGGAGCCGCTTGCCGTTGGCGAACAGGGTGTCCTGATTGCCAATCAGTGCTGTGTGGCTCAGCATGACGCGGTCGCTGTGGACATCCGCCAGGATGGCGACGCCTTGTGAATTCGAGATCTTATTCGCATCGCCAGCCGGAAGGGTATCATTGGCCAAAAAGTCGTAGCTGTTTTCGATCGTCAGGCCGTCGATCGTCACCAGGTCTGCGTCGACCGTGACGGTCGCCGAACCGGGCGTGCCCCAGGCGTTGCGGTGATAATGGCCGGCCGTCTGGGCGACAGCGTCGTATTCGATGCGCGTCTTGCCAGCGCCGTGCCCCCTCAGCTTGGTCTGCGGGCGGCTGACCGTCACCTTTTCATGGTAGTGGCCGGGCGCGATATCGACGATCACCCAGTTGCCGCTGTCGTCCCTGGCCGAGGCATCGAGCGCCGCCTGGACACTGGTGAAGCAGCGCGCTTTTCCACCGCACTCGGCCTTGACGGAATAGCGAACATCAGCGGCGTGGACCGGACCCGCCAGGAGCACCAGGAGTGTCAGGGCTGTTGAGGTTTTCATCGGCTGGCCTCGATCTGCAGGAAGGCATCGACGTGGTCGGCTATCTGGCTGAGCCAGGGATCGAATAACCAGACATCATGCGGCGCGTTCTGGAAACTGAAGAATTCATAGCGGATGTCTGACTTCTGGAGCGCGGCCTGCACTTCGTCGCTGCCGGCGGTAAAGCGAACGAGGCCGCTGCTGATGACCAGCGTCGGCGGCGCCTTCGCGGTAATGTGCGTCACCGCGCTGGCCTCTTTCCACAGGCGTGGGGCCTGCTCATAGGGTCCGCCGAGCCACCGGGCCGCTACCGATTTGGCGCCGGCGGCATTTTCGTAGTGCAGGGCCAAGGGCGTCGTGAAGTCGAGCACGCCGTCGAGATCGACCAGGGCGTTGACCGAGGTGTCATCGCCTGCGTTCGATTTGAACAGGGGTTCGTTTTCGCTATAGGCCAGAAGCGACGCCATCTGTCCGCCGGACGATGCGCCGCCGATCGCCAGCCGGTCCTTGGGGATGCCGAATTCGTCGCCATGCGCCTTGATCCAGACGATGGCATCGTTGACGTCGACCAGACCGGCCGGATAGCGGCTTTCAGGCGCCAGCCGGAATTCGGGCAGGAAGACGGTATAGCCGCGCTGCGCCAGAAGATTGGCCAGGGCGTAGAAGTGCGACTTCGACCCCGACCGCCAGGCGCCACCGTGGACCAGGACGAGGCCCTGGTGCTTGCTTTTGGCAACGGCAGGCAGGAAGATATCGATACGCAGTTCGCGCGCGCCGATCGTCTTGTAGCGGCGGTCGAACAGGACCTGCTGCCCCGCCTGGAAGGTCACGGCCGGCCAGGCGATGCCCGGGTACTTGTCCTTGTAACCCTCGAAACGCTGCGAGATCGTATAGCTGTCGTCGACCACGCGCAGCCCGGTCGGGGCCGAGGAACAGGCGCCGAGGCCGGCGAGGGCGAGTATAAGACTTGCGGTTTTTTTCATGTGTCCACCGGAACGACCCCTCCGCCGGTTATACCAACGGAGGGGTATCATGTCCTAGTTCCTGTAGCGGATGCCGACCAGCCATTGGGCGCCGGTGTGGGTATATTCCCGCGTCAGGTCCATCGTGCCGGTGTCGCCAGTGCCGTAGACGCGTTCAACCTCGTCGGTGATGTTGATCCCTTCGAACGTCAGCGTGATGTTGCGGTTGAGATCGTAATGCGCCGCGAAATCGACGTGGGTCGGGCCATACTTCCGTTCCTGGATATGGCCGTTGCCGCCGGGTTGGCTCAGCAGGTAGTCGTCGCGCTTGTTGACCGAGATGCGGGCGCCGTACTTCGGGGCATCGTAGTACAGGGTCGCATTGTACGAGTTGGGCGACAGGCCTGTCGAATCCTTGGCCGAGACATGGGTGAAGTTTGACGCAACGCCCAGGTTAGACCAGGCGCCGGGCAGGAAGGTGAAGCCCTGGTTGTAAGTCAGTTCGAAGCCCTTAACGGTGTTGCCGTTGTCGTCGTTGACCGGGATGGTGAAGGTATAGGGCACCTTCGCCGGATCGGCATTGTATGACGTATCGTACTTCGGGTCGGCATAGATGGCCGGCCAGAAGGACGGGTCGATCATCTGGCTTATGACCTCGGTCTTCAGCGAGCGAACGATATTCTTGTTGAAGATGCCGACCGAGACCAGGCCTTCCTTGCCGAAATACCATTCGACGCTGAGGTCGGTGTCGTTTGATTCGTAGGGCTTCAATGCTGGGTTGCCGATATTGCCTACGGTGCGCGTCGTATAGCCGAACTGCGGGCCGGCGATGTTGAGCGAGCTCAGGCCCGGACGGGTCATGCTGCGGCCGACCGAAAAGCGGGCGACCACGTCGTCGCGTACGTCGAGCGCCAGGTTCAGCGACGGCAGGTAGTTGTCGTAGCTGAATTTCTGCTTGACCGGCGTGCCGGCGACGACGGCTTCCGATGTCACGTTGGTCTTGACGTAGCGAATGCCGGTATTGCTGCGCAGGCGCATGCCGGCGATCGTATATTCGCTGTTGAGCTCAAGATAGCCGCCATAGGTTTCTTCGCCGACGCGCCAGCCGAGCGACGGATCGATGACGTAGTTGGTCGAGACCAGGCCTGAACTGGCGATGGCGTCGAAATCGATCACCGGGAAGGACTGGAGCGTTGCGCCGCCGTCGAGACCGCTGCCGAAGTCGGCATAGGGGAAGGCTTTCAGATAGGTGCTGGGGACGAAGGACGGAAAGTTGCCATTGCCCTGGTCGAAGGTGACCTTGCGGTCGTTATAGCTCAGGCCGGCCTTGATCGAAAAGGTCTCGTCACGATACGTCGTGTCGAACTTCGCCGTGACATTGTCCTTGTTGTCGTGATTGACCTGGTTGGCCGCCGTCAGGGCGTTGACGTAGTTGCTGAATTTATTGGGGTCGTAGGTACCGAAGCTGATGACGGGGACGTACGGATTGCCGCCGGTCGTATAGTCGTAGGCGTAATAGTGCGGCACCGAGCGGCTGTAGAAGCGCAATTCGGTCCGGTTGGCGTGGTCGGACGCCGTTCCGGCCATGGCGTCGATCGTCAGCTTGTCGCTGAGGCGGAACTTGCCCGACAGCACCAGCTGGTTGAAGTTCGAGTTCGACTTCTGGTGCCGGCTTTCATACCACGAGGTGACGTCGTTAAACGTCGCCGCCTCGATGGTCCTGCCGTCGGCGCCGACGGTGAAGGACAACGGCGTCTGGCCGGTATAATTGCCGGGCGCGCCGTGCGTCAGCAGCCACTCCATCGAATTGGCGCTGTAGCGGTCGTTGAGCAGGTTCGAATGCAGCGCATCGAGCGTGATCAGGACGTTTTCGTTCGGCTTGTACTGGACCGAGCCGGTGAAGCCGACCCGCTTCTGGTCGTTACCGAACCAGTCGGCGCGCGGCAGACGGGGTGCCCACAGGCAGTTGAGCGCATCGGCTGCGCCGCAATAGTTGGACGGCGTGCCTTTGACGACCGTGCCGGCGTCGTACCAGGTGTCGCCGTTCTGATAGGGCGAGGTCCAGCGGACGGTCGAATATCCCTCCTGATGCACTGTCCGGTTAGCGACGGCGGCCGAGAACAGAACCCCCAGCTTGCCGCCGAGGAAGGTGTCGCTGACCAGCACCGCGAAGCGCGGGTCATTCTTCTTGGTCAGCGAATTGTAGTCGGCTTGCGCGTTGACCGACAGGGTAAGCCCCTTGTAGTCCAGCGGCCGACCGGAATAGAGGTCGACCGTGCCGGCGATGCCGCCTTCTTCGGTCGAGGCCTTCTGAGTCTTCTGCACGTCGATGCGGTTGAACAGCTCGGCGGCGAACAGATGGAAGTCGAAGGCGCGGCCGGCATTGAGCGTAACGCCGCCGGAATCGAGGCCGTCGCTGCTGGCCGGCACTTCCATGCCGTTCAGCGTCGTGCGCGTAAAGTCGGCGGAAAAGCCTCGAAGGGTGATGTTGCGGCCTTCACCGCCTTCGCGCGTCATGGCGACGCCGGGAATGCGTTGGATCGATTCCGCGAGGTTGGTGTCCGGCATCTTGCCGATATCTTCGGCGACGATGCTTTCGACGATATTGGCGGCGCGGCGCTTGATATCGCGCGCCTTGATCAGCGCGCCGCGCGTGCCCTTGACCACGATCTCGGCCGTTTCCGGTGTTTCGGTGGGCGGCGGCGCGTCGACCGCCGTCGCTGCCGGTTCAGCCTGACCGGCGTCGGCGACCGAGGCGGTCTCCAGGCTGGCCTTCATCAGGATGACGGCGCCGTTCTTCTGGGTAACCGGTGTCAGGCTGGTGCCAGTCAAAAGACGACGAAGGCCGGCCTGCACGGGCATGGTGCCCTGGACGGCCGAGGTCGTTTGACCGAGCGCGAGTTTTTCGGGAACGACGATCTGAAGGTCGGCCTGTTCGGCGAATTGCGGGATGCCCAACCGCGCCGGCTGGGCCGGGATATTGAACGTCCGGTCCTGGGCCTGTGCGGGAAGAGCCGACATCAGAAGCGTGGCTGTGCCGACAAGCGCGATCGGACCGCAGAAGCGGCCCATATGCGGGGTTTTCACTGTTTCCTCCTGTGGCGATCATGCGCCTTATAAAGGACCTTTCGTGGCCCTCTAATTAGGAGGATGACCGGGGGAACCGGTTCCGTAACAAAACCGTCAATTTTTTTTACCGATGTAGATCGTCTTGTCGCTATGGCGGATATCGGCGTCGAAAGCTACGGCGATGGCGTTGGAAAAGCCTTCAGGATCATCGGCGTTGAAGCGGCCGAGCAGATGTTCGCCGGCCAGTGCCTGATCCTCGATGACGATCTTGGTCTGATTATAGCGGTTATATTCGGCGGCCGCGATGCCGAGCGACTGACCGGTCAGGGCGATCTGGCCGTCCCGCCACGCCAGGGCGTCCTCGATCGCCTGTGGCGCGTGGTCGCGGGTGACGTGGCCTTTCGGCGTCAGGACCGCCGTGTCGCCGGCACTGAGCAGGATGGCCGGCTGGTCCGCCCCATCGAGCCACGCCTTTACCGTCCCTTCGGTGACCTGGACCTCGGTTCCGCCGTCGAGGCGGCGCACCGAGAAGGCCGTGCCGACGGCCTGGACGCGCGCGGCGCCGGCCATGACGACGAACGGGCGTTTTTTGTTCTTCGCCACCTTGAACCAGGCTTCGCCGCGCACGAGGTCGACGACGCGGTGCGCCGTGGTCATGTCGACCTTGATGACGCTGTCGGTATTGATGGTGGCGGTGGAACCGTCACTCATCGGCAGGCGGCGGATTTCGCCGACACCGGTCGTCGTCCTGTCGTTTCGCCGGCCAAGGAAGAAGCCGGCCAGGCCGGCCGCCGACAAGCCCGAGGCAGCGCCGGACGCCACAAGAAGATCGCGGCGTGACAGATTGGCCGAGATTAGGGGCTTTTTGCCGTCCCAGCGCCCGGTCGGACCAAGCGCCTGGGCGCGCGACAGCGACGACAGGGTGGCCTGTGCGCGCAACAGCGCGCCGCGGCGGCGGGTATCGCCGCTCAGCCATTGCCGCAAGGCCATGTCCTCGTCGGCGCTCAAGGGACGATCCTTCATCGCCCAGGCGGCGGCGGCGGCTTCGATCTGTTCGCTAGTTTCGCTGGATGCCGGCATTGCGCCCTGCCTCCTTCCGGGACCCGGGACGGCTGTCCTCCGAAGATATGGCCCGCATGATGAGCCTCAGACCTTTGGCGGCGTCGTTCTCGATAGTGGTTTCGCTAAGTCCCAGAATACGCGCAATCTCCTTTTGAGGCAGGCCCTCGACCCTGCGCATGACGAATATGCGCCGGCAGCGGTCGGGCAGGGACGAGATAAGGGTTTGCAGGCGCGCCAGTTCTGCGCGGCCCGATATGATCTGTTCGGGGGAAGGGTCATCGCTGCTGATCTCGAATCGCTCGATCTCGTCGATGCTTTCCATATGGACGATGCGGGCGCGCCTGAGGTGCGCCAGGGCGATGTTTTTCGCCACCGTCAGGAAGTAGGCGCGCGGCAACAGGATGTGATCGACGCTGGTCAGCGACGCCAGCCGGCAATAGGCTTCCTGGATGATGTCCTCGACATCGTCGCGCCCGATCCGGGCACGGCGCAGGCATGCCCGCACGTGGCCTTCGTGCGGCAATATCTGCGATCCGACCCAGTCGATAATATGTCGCGGCGCGGCGTCCATCATACCCATCCTGATGACAGGATGCATGGCCGCGGCATTTCCGTAAATATTTCCGCCGCTTTTTTCATTGATACGGTAGCCGGAGCGTCTTCACGAGGTTATGCATCTTTTAATCGTCGAATTATATCGAAATGAAAAGATCGACCCGAAGCCAAGGAAATCGCCGACGTGCTGTCGAAAAGGGCCAAATACTCGATCCGCGCCATGCAGGAGCTGGCCACGCTGAAGCCAGGAGAAACGCTTCAGGCGACGGAACTGGCTGTCCGCATCAAGGCGCCGCTGCATTTTCTCGAAGGCATCCTTCTCGAAATGCGCCGTGAAGGCCTGCTGCAATCGCGGCGCGGACGCTCCGGCGGCTACAGCCTGGGTAAGCCCGGCGACCTGATATCGATCGCCGATGTGATCCGTCTGATCGACGGCCCACTGGCCCTGACCAGTTGCGCCAGCCGCACAGCCTATGCGCCGTGTGACGACTGCCCTACGCCCAATGACTGCACGCTGCGCTCGATCCTGCTCGAGGCGCGCGACGCCATGGCGGTCGTGCTCGAACGCCACACCCTGGCCCGCTCAGCCCCCACGCAAAGGCGGATCAACGAGGCCTAGCACCGCAAACGATTTTCAGGACATGAAATGATACGCGAGATACTGAAAATGGGCGACGCGCGGCTTTTGTCGGTTGCCCGGCCGGTCGAGGACATTCACGACCCCGAGCTGAAAATTGTCATCGCCGACATGTACGAGACCATGTACGCCACCAACGGCGTCGGTCTGGCTGCGCCGCAGATCGGGGTCGACCTGCGTCTGATGATCTTCGGCTTCGAGGCCAATCCCCGCTATCCGGACGCCGAGCCGGTGCCGGTGACCACCCTGATCAATCCGTGGCTGGAAGTGCTGACGGACGTGACCGAAGAGGGCTGGGAAGGGTGCCTGTCCGTGCCGGGCATGCGCGGCTGGGTTCCACGCGCCACGCATATCCATTACGGCGGCACGCTGGAAGACGGCGCCGTCCTGGAGCGCGAGGCCGAGGGCTTCCATGCCCGGGTGTTCCAGCACGAGTTCGATCACCTCGACGGGGTGCTCTACCCCCAACGCATTCGCGACATGACGAAATTCGGTTTCATCGAAGCCCTGTTTCCAGACAGCCCGCTGGCGGCTCTGGAGTCCGACTGACGCCGACATTGTTACCGGCCCATTACGAACCAATCGATTGCAGGTACTGAATGCTTATCCGGTACGGCGTAGCATCACTACAGCAGGACGACCTCGGATAGCTTCGTCATCCCGCTCTAAGTTTTGTTTTGTCGCGATGGTTACGCAGAAAACCGCTCACACTTTTCCGCACATCGCCCCAGGTGTGGATAAATGTAATGGAAAAGGCGCGCGTGCTTGTCGTCGAAGACCATGAGGACGCCGGTTTTGTCGTTTGCGAGATGCTGGATGTGCTCGGATACGATGCCGACCACGTTCCGGATGGGCATGCAGCCGTCGAATACGCCGTCTGTAACCGCTATGTCGCTGTCTTGATGGACATCGAAATGCCTGTGCTCGACGGGTTGCAAGCCACCGAGCAAATCAGAAAAATCGAGTCCCAGGCCGGCATTGGTCCGAACCATATCATCGGCACGACGGGACACACCTCAACGGGCGTCCGCATCCTGTGTGAAAAGGCCGGCATGAACGGTTTCCTGTTGAAACCCTTCAGCTTTGAGCAGTTGGAGCAGGCGCTTGTCAAAAGGGCAATGCCGGCAAATCCCTGAAGATCACAGCCTATATCGCATCGAGGACAGCTACATCATCGAAGGCTGCCTGTAGCGGCGGCGTTTGCCGATTTGGCGGGCGTCGACATTTCGACCCGGCTGCGTGTGCGCAGAGTCTAATCCACGCCCGGCTTGTTGGCGTCGGCGGCGCGGGCCTCGGAACGGCGATGGCGATAGTGGGCCATGGTATCGCGCCGCCGCGTGACGAACGGCTCATGGGTTTCGCTCGGGAAGACCACGGGCACGTTCAGGCAGACGCTTTGGGCTGGCAGGATATCGCTCCAGCCCGAGATCAGATCCTTATAGGCGCTGCCGACGGCGCGGATATTTCGGTCGAGGTCGAACAGGCCGAGCGGATTGACGCGATTGTTTTCCTCACGCAAGGCCGTGTCCCAATCCACCTGATCGGTCAATGAATACCAGGTGAAGCCAACCGTCGGCACACCGGAATTGCGCACACGCACGACATTGGCCCATTGCCGCCACAGCCATTCGACGGCCTCATCGCCATTCGGGCCTTCGTTGCGGTTGGTCTCGGTATGCATGACCGGCAGCTTATAGCGGTCGTGGTACTGGCGCGTGATCTCGTCATAGCCGAAGACGTCGCCGGCGGCGCGCGTCGACCCGTCGGCGGCGACGCGGTGCTCATTCGTCCAGTAGTAGTCGTTGCCCATGATGCAGTGGTGGCGCAGATTGTTTTCGAGAAAGAAATGGTACTCGTCGCGCGTCATGCCGTTGTCGAGCAGGAACTCATACATCTCCGAGCCCAGCCGCCGGCCATAGTTCAGGTCGAGTGACAGGAAGCGGCGGGCGTTCAGAGTTTCCGACTGCTTGATCGCCGCGGGATTGTCGGCATGGAAATATTCCGACGACTCGCTCTGGATGAAGATGGCGTCGGCGCGGACCTGCAGGATGGCTTCCATGGCCAGCACATTGGCCTTGACGATGTGCTTTAGCGCGTTGACGAAGGCACGGTCCGACGTCTCCTGCTCGTTCCACCAGCCATAGGCGGCCGAAAAGGTGGCGCAGATGAACATCTCGTTGACGGGGGTATAGAGCTGTACCCACGGAAACCGTTTGGCGAAGTCCTGGGCGTAGACGGCGAACAGGTCGGGAAAGTCCGGATTCTGGAAATTGC
>FSUR01000390.1_pt1 | contig 14952 bp, 14 predicted proteins | sample 1637491 | NCBI WGS metagenome assembly FSUR01 (sample SAMEA3914816, study PRJEB12502) | metagenome | biome: forest; material: soil | place: USA | collected 2011-09-16 | depth 0.3 m
CGGCCGGCGGCGCGTGGGACGTTGCGGGACCGCGTGAACTGGCTTTCCTGGTCGAACAACTGCGCAATACACCCGCCGCCATCCGGGCGGCCGACGCAACAGCCCTGGCCATTTCCAAAGAGGAAGCCGGAACGCTCGACCGCGTCTGGCACGCGCTGGAACCGCTGGTGCCGTCATGCCCTTGAGGACGCCGCTGTGGTGGTACCGCAAAAACGCCGAAGGCGCGCCATGGTGGCGCCCGGCGCTGAAACCGCTTGCGGCCCTTTGGCTGGCCGTCAACGAATCGAAGCGCCGCAAGGCGCGCCCTTACCGTTCATCACTGTGCGTCATCAGCGTCGGCAATGTGACGCTGGGCGGCTCGGGCAAGACCCCGATCGCTGCCGAACTGTTACGGCTATTGGCCGGCCGCAAGGTTGTGGGCCTGTCGCGCGGCTACGGCGGTTCGATGGAAGGCCCTGTTCTTGTCGATCCCGACCGGCACACGGCCGCCGAGGTCGGCGACGAACCGCTGATGCTGGCGCGACGGGGGGCCATGATGGTGGCGCGCGATCGTGCCGAGGGTTTGAAAGCATTGGAACGCGACGGCTTCACCATCGCGGTGGTCGACGACGCCCATCAGAACCTCAAGATCGCCAAGGATCTGCATATCCTGGTGGTCGACGGCGATACGCGCAATGGCTCATGGCCGTTCGGCGACGGCGGCATCTGTCCCGACGGCCCGTTGCGCGAGCCGCTCGACGAAGGCCTTGCCCGCGCCGATATCGTTGTGCTGTGGATGCCCGACGCCGCGTCGTCACCCGATCCGGGCCTGATGGCTATGTTCGAAGACAAGCCGGTCTTTATCGCGCGGCTGACGCCCGACCTGCCAGCGGAACGCGGCGCCGTCATCGGTTTCGCCGGCATCGCAAAACCGTGGAAGTTCGAAGCGACGCTGCGCGATACCGGTTTCGACGTGCGCGCCTTCGAAGCCTTCGCCGACCACGCCGAAATCCCCGAAGGCCGCCTCCACGCCATGGCGCTCGAAGCCGAGGGTCAGGAGGCGCGGCTGATCACTACGGAAAAGGACTGGGTCCGCCTGTCGCCGCACTGGCGTTTGCACGTCGCGTCGTTGCCGATTGCCGCGCAATTCGATGATGAAAGCAGTTTTCTGGAAGCGCTCACAAAAGCGCTACCACCGGGTGCTTGACAACGATTACAACGGGGCTAGGTTCGTCACAAAATCGAGAAATTTCAGGGAGACGTCATGTTAAAGCCTCTGTTCTTCGCCGCCGTAGCGCTGGCCTTCGCCGCGCCCGCACTCAGCCAGACCACGGAAATCTCACCCGACGCCCAGGTCAAGGACATGGGCGCCGGCATCAATGTCGCCGCCGGCTGGGACCCGTACTGGGACGGCAATGCGTCTTCGAACTTCAAGCTGTCGTACATCGACACGATCAAGGCCGCCGGCTTCCGCACCATTCGCGTGCCCATCACCACCTTCCACCACATGGACGCCAAGGGCCATCTCGATCCGGCGACCTTCAAGCGGCTTGACGCCATTGTCGACGCCGGCGTGAAGGCGGGGCTGAACGTCATCATCGACGAGCACGACTACGACGACTGCCCAAAGGACGTCGATGCCTGCGCCGTCATCCTGCCGAACGTCTGGTACGAACTGTCGGAGCATTACAAGAACGCCCCGCCGTCGGTCATGTTCGAAATTCTCAACGAGCCGCATGAGGCCGTCGACGATAAGATCTGGAATGGCTGGTTGCCCGACCTGATCGCCATCATCCGCCAGACCAATCCGACGCGCAACATCGTCGTCGGTCCTACGCACTGGAACAGCAAGAACGACCTGCCCTTGCTCAAGCTGCCGGAAAACGACCGCCACATCATCGTAACCTTCCACTATTACGACCCGTTCCACTTCACCCACCAGGGCGCGTCGTGGGCAGGCGCCGAAGTGGCCGCATTGCGCAATATCGAGTGGAAGGGCACGCGCGAAGAACTGGCGCAACTCAATGCCGATTTTGACCAGGTGGCGGCCTGGGGCAAGGCCAACAACCGCCCGATCCTGCTCGGCGAATACGGCACCTATGGCAAGAATAACCCGCGCCTCGACGAACGCGCCGCCTGGACGAAAGCCGTATCAAAGGCTGCCGCCGCCCGCGGCTTCGCCCGCGCCTTCTGGTATTTCAGCGAAGGTCCGCAGGGCTTCACCGCCTACGACACCGACAAGAACCAATGGGTCGCGCCGATCAAGGACGCACTTCTGGGGCAATAGGCGCGTCGGCAGCAAAATGAAAAAGGGCGAGATGTCTTCTCCGACATCTCGCCCTTTTTTGTTTCAGTCGCAACTTTAAGCAAGAGCCTTAGGCGAGTAATAGCCGGCAAGCGACGGCTGTATTCTTATACAGCCGAGCGAAGACTGTGTATTAATCGGCCAAGGATCGCCGCTTAAAGGGCGCGCCAGCCGATATCGGAGCGGTAGAATCCCCCGGGCCAGTCGATCTTGGCAATGGCGTCGTAGGCGCGGTCACGCGCCTCCTGAAGTGTCTGGCCGCGCGCACAGATATTGAGCACACGGCCGCCGGCGGCGCGCAGGCTGCCGTCTTCGGCGCGCAATGTACCGGCGTGGAAGACCGTGACGTCGTCGCCGAAATCCTGGTTGGCACCACGGATGATCGAACCGGTCAGCGGGCTGTCGGGATAGCCCTTGGCTGCGAAAACGACGCAGACGGCCGCCTCATCCCGCCATTTTGGCGCCGGCATATCCTTCAGCCTGCCCTTGGCGGCGGCCATCAGGTAGGGCACGATATCGCTTTCCAGACGCAGCATCAGCACCTGGCATTCGGGATCGCCGAAGCGGGCATTATATTCGACAAGGCGCGGCTTGCCGTCCTCGACCATCAGGCCGGCGTAGAGCACACCCGTATAGGGATTGCCCTCGGCCTTCATGCCCTTCATCGTCGGTTCGAGAATGTCGCGGTTTGTGATGTCAAGCAGGTCTGGCGTCACGATCGGCGCCGGCGAATAGGTGCCCATGCCGCCGGTGTTCGGCCCCGTGTCGCCGTCGAAGGCGCGCTTGTGGTCCTGGGCCCAGCCGAAGACGAGCGCCGTTTCGCCGTCGCACAGGGCGAAGATCGAGGCCTCTTCGCCTGTCATGAACTCTTCGATGACGATGTGCTGGCTGGCGTCGCCGTAGCGGCCACCCAGCATGGCCTCGACCTCGGCGACGGCGTCCTGGTAGTCGGGCGAAATCGCTACGCCCTTGCCGGCGGCAAGGCCATCGGCCTTGATGACGTAGGGCGGTTCGTAGGTTTTCAGGAAATCACGCGCCTCGGCGACGGTGCTGAAGGTCTCGGACGCCGCCGTCGGAATGTCGTGGCGCTTGCAGAAGTCCTTGGTGAAAGCCTTGGATGATTCGAGTTGTGCCGCGCGTTTCTTAGGTCCGAAACAGGGGATGCCGGACAGGGCGCAGACATCGGCGATACCGTGGGCAAGAGCGCTTTCAGGACCGACGACGACCAGGTCGGCTTCCATGTCGCGCGCGATGGCGATCAAGCCTTCGACATCGGTCGCCTTGACCGGCCGGCATTCGCCCAAGCCTTCCATGCCGGGATTGCCGGGCGCGATGACAAGGCGGTCGCACAGCGGCGACTGCCGGATTTTCCACGCCAGGGCGTGTTCACGGCCGCCCGAACCGATCAGCAGGATGTTCATGGTCGTGGCCATGTCGCATGGCCGGGCCAAGGTCAAGAGGAAACGGTCGTTTTACGACGCCAGCCGTACCGCAAGATCGCCTTCAAGGTGGCGGTGGACCGTACCGAAGAATTGCGGCAGGTCGATCGGCTTGCTCAGTACGTCGGAGAAGCCGAGGCGATGCAGGTCGTCGGGCAGGTTTTCCGCCGCGGCGGTCAAGGCCACGATCGCCGCCGGGCGGTTGGGGCCTCGGCGCCCGGTGATTGTCTGCGTCGCCGATACGCCATCGAGCACCGGCATCTGGATATCCATGAAGACAAGGTCGAAGCGCGTCTGGCTGCACATCTGGACAGCTTCGGCGCCGTCGCGAGCCTCGTGCACCTCGAGCCCGTAATCCTTGAGCAGAAGGCGGATCAGTTCGCGGTTGACCGGGTGGTCGTCGACGATGAGCACCTTGCGGTCTTCGAGGAAGACCGGGCGCAGGTCGTCGCCCGTGGCCTCGACCGGGACGGCCGCGGCGACCGCCGGAATTTCGAACCAGATGCAGTTGCCTTGCGTCCCCGGGCTGCGCACGCCGATACGGCCCGCCATCAGGCGGACCAGTTCGTGGCAGATGGCCAGGCCCAGGCTCGACATGCCGCCCTTGCGCCCGCTTTCCGGTGAGATCAGGTGGCTGAATAGGTTGGTACGCTGCACGGCCGTCAGCGCCGGCGCGGAATCGCGGACCTCGATGCGCAGGCGGCGGGCATTGCGGCGACCGGTCAGTTCGGCACTGATCGTCACCTGGCCCTGCTGGGTCTGCCGGCAAGCGTGGGTGATCAGATTCGACAGCAGCTGGCGCAGGCGATTGTCGTCGCACATCAGCCAGACGGCTTCGTCGGGCGTGCATTGCATATCGAGTGCAATATGACGGCTATCGGTTTGCGACGCCAACTGGTCGAGCACTTCTCTCAACAATGCGCGGACGTCGGTAGCCTGCGGTTCCAGTTCGACCTGATTGGCCTCTAGGCGCGACAGGTCGAGAATATCCATGATCAGGCCGCGCAGGGTCTCGCCGGCACGGGCGACGCGGCTGGCATAATGTCGCGCGTCCTTGGGCAGGTCGTCCAGGCCGTTCAACAGGTCGGCATAGCCCATGATCGACGTCAGGGGCGTGCGGATCTCGTGGCCCATGCTGGCCAGGAATTGCGTTTTCAACTGCAGGCTGGCCTCGAGCTCGGCCTTGGCGGTGCGCAGTTCCTGCTTGCGGCGGCGCAACTCGACTTCCTGCTGCTTCATCGCGACCAGGTCGGAGGCTGTTTCCGCCACGCGTTCGAGGCGCCGCACGTCGTCGTCGTCGAAAACGCGTAAATCCACGTCGAAAATGCATACGGTTCCACCGCATGCCAATGTCGCGCCGGCGTAAAATCCAAAGGACGTGCCGGCAAATCGCACGTCCCGGGTGACGCCAGCCCCTTGGCTCAGCAGTTGGGCAGGGAGTTGGGCGTCGGCCGGATGAATGTGACGGCTGCCGTCGGGCAGGAGCACAGCGGCAAAAGGTGCGGAAAACAGATCAGCGGCGAGCGCGGCAATGCGCACAAGACCGTTATCGGTCCCGTCAGACGTATTTACGACGCTCATTGGCGTCTCCACCCGCACTTTATTTGTCATGGTACTCGGTTTTGGAACTCGGTATTGCACGCTCAACTGGTGTTACCCTAAGTCAGCAGCCCTAAATTCCGTTGAACAGACGTGGTAAATTCGCGTTAAGGCTTGGCGTCGGACCACCCGAGCGTTTAGTCTGGCGCCATGCCGGATCTGCTCTCGCCCGAATCGACAAACGCCGCGCCGTATACCGTGTCTGAGCTGTCGGGCGCGCTGAAACGGACGATCGAAAGCGCCTACGACCATGTGCGCATGCGCGGCGAGATTTCGAAGGTCACGCGCCATGCCTCAGGTCACGTCTACCTGACGCTGAAAGACGACCGCTCGGCCATCGACGGTGTCATATGGAAGGGCCAGGTGTCGCGGTTGCAGACCCAGCCCGACTATGGGCTGGAAGTCATTGTCACCGGCCGTATCACGACTTTTCCGGCGTCGTCGAAATACCAGATCGTCATCGACCAGATGGAGGTGGCCGGCGTCGGCGCCCTGCTGGCACAATTGGAGCGGCTGAAACAGAAGCTGAACGCCGAAGGCCTGTTCGCCCCGGACCGCAAACGCCCCCTGCCCTTTGCGCCGCGCACCATCGGCGTCGTCACTTCGCCGACCGGGGCCGTCATCCGTGACATCCTGCACCGCATCCGTGATCGCTGGCCGTGCCGTGTTGTCGTCTGGCCCGTCGTGGTGCAAGGCGACCAGGCAGCAGCCCAGGTCATCGCCGCGCTAAAAGGTTTCGAAGCCGGCATTCAGCAAGATGGGGGCGTCCCACGCCCCGACATCATCATCGTAGCGCGCGGTGGCGGCAGCGTCGAGGACCTGTGGCCGTTCAACGACGAAGCCCTGGCGCGGACGGTAGCGGGCCTGAGTATTCCCGTCATTTCGGCCGTGGGGCATGAAACCGACACGACGCTGATCGATTACGTCTCGGACCGCCGCGCACCGACGCCGACCGGCGCGGCCGAAATAGCGACGCCAGTGCTCGGCGAATTGCGCGCCCTCACGGCCGACCTTGAGCGCCGCCGCCAGGGCGTGATGACGCGCCTTCTGGAAATCCGACGCGAACGCCTGACCTTGCTGGTGCGCGCCCTGCCCAAGCCGCAGGACCTGCTTGACGCCGCCCAGCAGCGTCTCGACTACACCGCCCACCGCCTGACGGGTGGTCTGATGGCCAATCTCAACGCGCATGACAATGCGTTCGGACGGACGGCGTCACGCTTCCGCCCAGGCCTGCTCGAGCGCCCGCAACAGCTGAAGGCCGATCAGTTGGTGCAACTGACGGGGCGCCTGCACCGCGCGGCCGCCCGTAAACTTGCCCTGACCGAACAGCACGCCCGCCTCCCCCTGCTGGAGACTCGCCTTGGTGACGCCCTGCAACGCGCCGCGGCCAAAAAAGGCGAGCGCCTGCCGGAATTCGGCGCCCGCCTCGGCCAGGCCTTCCGCCGCCTGACGATCAAAAAGGGCGAACGATTGCCGGAATTCGACCGGCGTGTGCGCGAGGCCGTGGCCAGGAGTCTGGCGTTGAAGGGCGAGCGGTTGCGGGCACTCGACCAGGTGCGCGTATCGCTCGATCCCGATCGCCCGCTCGACCTCGGCTTCGCCCGTGTCAACCGCAAGGACGGCGCCCTCGTCACGGCGCCGGACATGGCGGCGGCGGGTGAAATCCTGGAACTGACCTTCAAGGGCGAGCGGAAACTCGACGTCACGGTCGGGCATGCGTCCGCTCCAAAACCTTTTGCCGCGCCCAAACCGGCCAAACCCGAACAGGGCAATCTGTTCTGAGCGCATGCTCTTGATTGCCGCGGCGCGGCGGCCTATGTTCACCTCATGAACATGCATTCCCCACCCCTGCTGCCCGGCCAGGCCGTCGTTCATTACGGTGACGGCGACTATTCGATCATGCGCCCCGGCAAGTTCGTGATCTGCGCCGTGTCCGGCAAGCAGATTCCGCTTGAGGCGCTGAAATACTGGAATCCCCGCACGCAGGAAGCCTATGCTGGCCCTGAGGAAGCGACGGCGCGATGGAAAAGCCGGAAGGCTTGAGCCGCCGACACATTCTTGCGCTTTGCGGCGGCGCGCTGGCGTCTGCCGCGCTGCCCCCATTTCTCCGGCCGGCATCGGCCCAGGCCAGTCTCGACGGCGACCTGTCTTTCGGGCTGACGGGGCGTTTTAGCCAGGGCGGCTATGCAGTCGGCCGCGGTGCGCCCGGCGCCGACATTCTGGTCGACGGCACATCGCGCGGATCGGTCGGCCCATCGGGCTGGTTCTATGCCGGTTTCGATCGCGACGCCGCGCCGACCTGCCATATCACCTTGAAAACAGCCACGGCGCATGAAAGCGCGATAGTGTCGATCCTGCCGGTTGCCTACGACATCCAGCGCGTCGACGGCCTGCCGCAGGACACGGTGACGCCGCAGGATCCGGCACTGCTCGACCGCATCAAGCGTGAGGCCGCGCTGAAGGCCGAAGCCTTTGCCAGCCGGATCGACGCCGACGCCTTTCACCGCGGTTTCGACTGGCCGCTGTCGAAATTCGTCGTTTCGGGCCATTTCGGCAATCAGCGCGTGCTGAACGGCACCCCCAGCAGCCCGCACATGGGCTTCGACATGGCGGCGCCTGTCGGCACACCCATCCACGCGCCGCAGGACGGGCTGGTCGTCCTGGCCGAGCCCGACCTGTTTTACGAAGGCGGCCTGATCCTGATCGATCACGGTCAGGGGCTGATTTCCATGTATCTTCACCAGTCCGAACTGTTTGTGCAGAAGGGTCAATGGGTCCGCCGAGCCCAACCGATCGGGCGGGTGGGCGCGAAGGGCCGGGCGACGGGGCCGCACCTGTGCTGGCGCCTGAAATGGAGCGACCGCCATATGGATCCCAGCCTTATGGTTGTTAACCGCACGGCGTAAGCGATCATCCTATTTGCAGATGCACACGTTTTTGTATTCGGACGAAATATTCGCTTGAAAGCGTAAGATGTTTCAGAATAACAGGATTACGCGTACCCTGATCATATTCAAAAAAAAGCGCGTACGAAGCGATGGCCGATTACAGCAGTCTTAAAATCCTGCTGGTTGAAGACAACCAGCACATGCGCTCCATTGTCGGCGCGATTCTAAAAGGGTCCGGCATCCGCAACGTCCGCGAGGCGCGCGACGGCGCCGAGGCTTTGGACTTGCTGCGGCAATATCCCGCCGATATCGCGCTGGTCGATTACAATATGGATCCGATCGATGGCGTTGAATTCACCAAGATGCTGCGCAACGCGTCCGACAGCTCCAACCCCTACCTGCCGATCATCATGATCACCGGCCATTCTGAACGCTCGCGCGTCATCCAGGCGCGCGACGCCGGCATCAACGAATTCGTCGTCAAACCGCTGACGGCACGCGCCCTTCTCGGCCGGATCGATTCGGTCGTCATGCGACCGCGTCCATTCATCCGCTGCAAGAACTACTTCGGACCGGACCGCCGCCGCACCGAAGACAAGGCCTATGGCGGGCCGTTCCGGCGCTCGACCGACCGGATGATGTAGGCGGCAAAACCCGGCCGTTAAGAAAGCTTAACAACACCCTTTGCGCCGGTTGAAAATCGCCTCATAGTATCGCGATGATTCTTTATTCGCGTGGCCGGACCCGTTGATGCGCAAACTGACGCCCTTCCTGATGATGGCTACCTACGTCCTGCTGGCGGCAAGCCTGGCTGCGTGGATGTACGCCCGGGCTGCCGACCCGAACACCGCCATTGCGGCCTTCTTCGCCGCCCTCGCCGTCGGCGTCGCCTTTCATGTCTTCATAGGCCAGCGCTTTCTTGAAGCGCGGCTGAGCAAGGATATCGAGCGGGTCCGCGACGCCCATCGCCTGATGGTCGACGCCATCGATTCGACGCAGAAGGACATGATTGAGCTGGCCGACCGCGTGCAGAGTCAGAAATCGTCGCGGTCCGAGGAACTGACCTCGGAAGTCCGCATGCTCGAAGACCTGGTGCGCAAGCTCGGCGAAAGCATCGAGGATCGCCTGGCCGACTGGCAAGCCGGTCCGGCTGTCGCTGCACCGGTGCCGCGCAACAGCCGCGAGGCCCAGCACCTCGCGCTCATCGAAACCATCCGCGAAGCGCTGGTGCAGAACCGGGTCGACCTGTACCTCCAGCCCGTCGTCAGCCTGCCGCAGCGCAAGACCATCTTCTACGAAAGCTTCTCGCGCCTGCGCGACATGACGGGCCGCGTCATGATGCCGGCCGAATACCTGGCGGTGGCCGAGCCCGAGGGCCTTTTGCCGTCGATCGACAACCTGCTGCTTTTCCGCTGCGTGCAGATCGTACGCCGCCTGGCCAAGCAGGACCGGCGCATCGGCATCTTCTGCAACATCTCGCTGACCTCCCTTCGCGACGAAACCTTCTTCCCGCAGTTCCTGGAATTTCTTAATGAAAACCGGGACCTTAGTGGTGCGCTGATCTTCGAACTGGGCCAGGACGCATTCGGGACGCGCGGCTCGGTCGAGGCGCGCAACATGGCCAAGCTGGCCGATCTCGGTTTCCGCTTCTCGCTCGACAAGGTCACCAGCATCGATTTCGATCTGCAGGACCTGCACCGTTCCGACGTCCGCTTCGTCAAGATCGGCGCCGGCGTTTTGCTCGAGCAACTACTCAATATCGAAGGCAAGCCGGCGCTGAAATTCCTCAAGGACATCCACGCCGGCGACTACGCCGCGCTTCTGGCGCGCTACGGCATCGAGGTCATCGCCGAGAAGATCGAGAACGAACGCCAGGTCGTCGACGTGCTCGATATCGAGATAGGTTACGGCCAGGGCCACCTGTTCGGCGAACCGCGCGCCATCAAGGAACAGGTGCTGGCAGAGACCGATCCGCCGGCCGGCTTCATCAAATCGACCCTGCCGCAGGTCCGCCGCCGGGCCTGACGCGCCGTAATGCTGACAAAATCCGCTTTGCACTCAAGGCGGCTTACTGTTAAAGGCGAAACGACTCATTTTCACGAACCGGGACGCGCGCCGTCAGGCGCCGTCGTCCAGAGCGAGCCGAATGCGCCATTACCTCGAATTCGAGCGTCCGATCGCGGACCTGGAAGCCAAGATCGACGAACTGTCCGCCCTGTCGCAAAGCGGGACGAACCTTGACGACGAACTGAAGGCCCTGCGCGACCGTGCCCAACGCCTGCGCAAGGATGTCTACAGCCATCTCGAACCGTGGCAAAAGACCATGGTGGCCCGTCACCCCGAACGTCCGCACTTCGTCGACTATATAAACGGATTGATCGAAGACTTTGTCGAGTTGCGCGGCGACCGCAAGTTCGGTGACGATCAGGCGATCGTCGGCGGGCTCGGCCGCTTCCGCGGCCAGGCGGTCGTCATCATGGGTCACGAAAAAGGCCACGACACCAATACGCGCCTCAAGCATAATTTCGGCATGGCGCGCCCCGAAGGCTACCGCAAGGCCGTGCGTCTGATGGAGATGGCCGAGCAGTTCGGTTTGCCCGTCCTGACCTTCGTCGACACCGCTGGCGCCTATCCCGGCATCGGCGCCGAGGAACGCGGCCAGGCTGAGGCCATCGCGCGCTCGACCGAAAAGGGCCTGATTCTCAAGACGCCCATGGTGGCAACGGTCACCGGCGAAGGCGGATCCGGCGGCGCGATAGCCCTGGCCGCAGCCAACCGCGTCCTGATCCTCGAACATTCGATCTACAGCGTCATTTCACCCGAAGGCGCCGCCTCGATCCTGTGGCGCGACGACAAGTCGGGTACGCGCGCCAAGGATGCCGCCGAGCAGATGAAGATCACGGCGACCGACCTGCTCAAGATGGGCATTGTCGACCGTATCGTTCCTGAGCCCGCCGGCGGCGCGCACGCCGACGCGGAAACGATGCTCAATACGCTTGGCAACGTTCTCGAAGAGGAACTGAAGGCGTTGAGCTTCATGACGCCCGAACAGTTGGTGGCGCAGCGCGCCGAACGCTTCTACGATATCGGACGCAAGGGTTTGGGCTGACTTATCGGCGGCTTATTTATCCGCCCCGATTTCGCTTTGTTTCCCGACGCCGCTTGCCGGATTTTCCGCAGACTCATTTTGCGGAGATTTTGCCATGCGTCGCGCCCTTTTCATTACCGCCGCCCTCGCCCTTCTCACGCCACTGGCCGCGCATGCCGAAGGCCCGGAAGTCGCAGGCGTCCGTCTTTCGACGCTCGGCGTCGGTGCAGAATTCGGCTATCGCGTGGCCCCCAACTGGTCGATCCGCGCCATCGCCAACGGCTTCAACCAGAACTACCACACGACGTCGGACGACATCGACTATCGTGGCAAGCTGAAGCTCGGCTCGTTCGGTATCCAGGCCGACTATCATTTGAGCGAGACCAATCCGTTCTACCTGACGGCCGGCATCTACGCCAATGGCAACAAGATCGACGCCACGGCGACGCCCACGACCACGACCGACGTCGGCGGCGTACCGTTCACACCCCAGCAGATCGGCACCATCACCGGCCGTGCCAAGTACAAGTCGACAGCGCCTTACCTCGGCCTCGGCTGGCGCTGGAACACAGGCGCGGTCTCGTGGAATCTCGAAGCCGGGGCCTACTTCCAGGGCAAGCCCGATGTCACCCTGACGTCGAACGGCACCTATGCGTCCGATCCCCGGTACCAGGCGGCGCTCGAGCAGGAACGCCAGGACCTGAGGGACGACCTTTCCGACCTGAAGACCTACCCCGTCGTCGCCCTGGGCGTAGGGTATCATTTTTAGCCGCTCAAGCGCCGCGGGCTCGCCACACGGGTGGCGGCGCGCAGTCGCGCTTGCCGGTCTATGAGAGACATAGACCAGGGATTGCCGGTTGAGCCGTTGCTTGAAGGGCGCCACATATCCGCAGTACATTCGCGCGGGCTATGCCGATGCCACCTTCTCGACAGCAACCTGATGCGGATAGGGACTATCGACCCCGGCCCCATCGAGCGCTTGCTTGACGGCAATCATCCAGCGTGAGCGCGCATTCAGCGCATTGGCCGGCAGGACCCAGATCCACATGCGCACCGTGATGCCGCTGGCCGCGAAGTCGTGCAGGCCCGCCCAGACCTCGTGCGTCTTGATATGATCGGGCTGCGCCTGGGCGACATCGCTCAATAGCTTCAGCGTCGCCTCGAGGTCGGCCTCGTAACCGATATCGACCTTGAGCTCCAGCTTGAGCGCGCCGTTGGTCGATATGTTGCAGATGTCGTTGGAGAATATCTTGGCGTTCGGCACGTAGACACGGATATTGTCGACATTGTCGATCTCGGTATTGAACAGACCCAGGCGATGGACGCGGCCATTGGTATCGCCGATCCGAACCGAATCGCCGATGCGGTACGGCTTGGTGAAAAGGATCATCAGACCGGACGCGACATTGCCGAGCGTGCCCTGCAATGCCAGGCCGATCGACAGCGAGGCAGCGCCCAGCACGGTGACGAACGACGCCGTCTCGATGCCCAGCCGGTTCATCACTGCCACCAGACCGATCGTCAGCAGCATCCAGCGCACGACCTGCGACAGGAATTCCGGCAAGGTCCGGTCGGCATCAGTTTGCGCCATGCGCCGCGCGACCTTGCGCACGGCGTCGGCCACCAGCCGCGAAATGACCACGGTCGCCAGCAGGATGATCAGCGCGGTTGCGACATTGGCCAGCAAGTCCGGATGCGTCACCGCGCGTTGCCACATGGTATGCGAATTGAGGTCGATGCCAAAAGCTTTCAGGGTCATGGCGCGACAATACGCGATTCGCCACGTTTACGGAGCGCGGGCGACAGTTCCGAAATAGCGGCGGGCAGCCTTGCGCCATAACGGCCCGAGATCGGCCCACGGCACGCGGAAATAGTCGCCGAAGCACACGCCGGAACCATCCATGCCGTCGTCCTGGCCGTGACGGCCGAACACAAGCCCCAGGTCGTCGAGCCAGGCATCGTAATAGGCCCCACCGTCCGCCGCGAGAAGGCAGTCCGCCCTGGTCGCCGCCGGCAAGGCCCACGGCGACACAGCCGAAAAGCCGGTGGCCATAGTGCGGTAAGCCTCCGACGGTGTGACCTTGCCGGCCTTGTCGACGCTGTAGAGGTCGAAGACGGCGTTCAGGTCGAGCCGCTTGCCCGTCGTCAGGTCGTAGAGCCGGTGACGATAGAACTGATGGCGATGCGGCCCGCCGCAGTAACTTTCGCCCTGATCTGTCACCTGGAACAGCGTCGTCGAAGCAAAGGACACGTTGACCTCGTATTTCGGCGTCCCCCAGTCATTGTCGGTCAGGGTCTTGCCGTATCGAAAGCCGGCGCGCCGGCATTCGAGATGGCTGACTGTCATCTGGATCAATCCGCGCCTGAGACCCGTATTGGCCGCCGCCATGGCTGCAGCATCGGGTGCCGACGACAGGTAGGGCGCCTTCATGCCGCTGTCGTCGCTCATCATGCGATAGCTCACGGGACCGGCGGCGATCGATGCACCGGCATGGACGTGACGGTCGAGCTTGGGGTCGTCATAGGCTTCGACAGGTTGCGCGCGCCACAGGGCACGGCTCAGCGCAGAATCGTCTTCGAGGTCACCACTGTCGGTGAAGTCCCGGCTGTCGATACGACGCAAGGTGATCCTGCGGTCGCCTTCCGACGGCAATAGGCCACGCCATAGTCCGCTGTAGGCGCCCTCGCCGGTTTGCCTGAGCGTGACATTGGCGTCGGTCGGACACAGCGGCGGCAAGGCGTATGAGAAGGTCTGCTGGCACATCAGGGCTTCGACACGCAAGGTCATGCCGCGTTTCCCGTCCTTGCGCACGAACATGCGCTCCATCCGATTGACGTGGAAATAGAGGCGGCCACCCTTTTCCGTGCGCCCGGTTGCCGGGTTGGTATAGGTCACCATCTCGACCATGATGGCCCGGTCGCCGACCTTGCCACTGTAGATCTCGGCATGGATGGCCCGGTCGGCCAGGGCCGGCCCCGCCAACAGCATGCCGATCATGGGCAGGACGAAAAGACCGAACGCTTTGAAAATTCGCATGAATCAAGACTGGCGCAAGGCAACAAAAGCGGCAAGCGGATTCACGTTTTGCGGCGTTCGCGGAAAAACCCTTTCAGCAGGTTGCTGCTGTCGTCGGCAAGGATGCCGGCCTCGACCTCGGGCCGCCAGTGGCATGTCGCCTGGGCGAAGAAGCGCGGGCCGTGGTCAACTGCGCCCCCCTTGGGATCATCGGCGCCATAGATGAGCCGGGCAATACGCGCGTGGCTGATGGCGCCGGCGCACATGGCGCAAGGTTCAAGCGTCACATAGAGCCACAAACCGCCAAGACGATAATTGCCGACAGCTTGACCGGCGGCACGGATTGCCAGAATTTCCGCATGGGCACACGGGTCGTTAAGCTCGATTGGCGAATTTCTTGCCGCTGAAACGACAGTTTTACTTGACGGATCGAAGATTAAAGCGCCAATCGGCACCTCGCCGGCCAGCGCCGCCTCGCGCGCCTGGTCCAGCGCCTGCCGCATCCACGTTTCGTCTTCGGAAGTCATGACGTTTCCTGAACGGAGCCCGCGCCGGGCGTCAAGCAAAAAGGCAGATGCCTCCTAATCTAAAGAAAGTTTCCCCGTGAGCGAAGACAGTAACGCTGGAGAGCGTGACAC
>FSUR01000319.1_pt1 | contig 14944 bp, 9 predicted proteins | sample 1637491 | NCBI WGS metagenome assembly FSUR01 (sample SAMEA3914816, study PRJEB12502) | metagenome | biome: forest; material: soil | place: USA | collected 2011-09-16 | depth 0.3 m
GCTTTCAGTTCCCTCGGGGCAGACCTGCGCCCAGGCCGGCGGCAAGCCCGGTCTGATCTTCAGCGGCTCGTCGACCGTGCCCAATGGCCGCATCGGCAACCTGCCGGGCGTCGGATCGTCAAGTTCGAACCCCGCGCTCGACGCCGCCCTGATCGCGGCCGGCCTGCAGAACATGACGACGCTGGGCGCCCTCTTCGATTCGACAGGCAAGACCGTGCGCCCCTACGTCGCGCCGGGCGACGCCTACGACCTGGGGCCGCTGTCCTACATCATCACGCCGCAGACGCGCTGGATGGGCAATGTCTTCGCCCATTATGACTTCAACGCCCACGCCACCGGCTACATGGAAATGCACTACAGCGACAATGTCGCCAATGTGCAGATCGCACCGACCTCGGCCAGCGGCAACTTCCTGGTCAATACCAACAATCCGTTCCTGTCGACGCAGATGCAGAATGTGCTGGTGCAGCTCGACGCCAAGGAATCGGGCACGACCAAGGTGACGACCGGCAGCCAAAGCCTGACGACGACGCAGAACGACGGCATTGCGGTGCTGAACCTCAACCGCCGCCTGCCCGACATCGGCACGCGATTCTCGACGTCCGACCACTCGGTTGTCCGCTTTGCGCTTGGCGTACGCGGCGACCTGGGTGACGTGTCGCCGAGCTTCCTGCGCAGCCTGAAATACGACGTCTACTATACGTTTGCGCGCACGTCGGAATCGGACACGCAGTCGGGCTCGATCTCGCTCAGCCGCTTCCAGAATTCCATCCTGTCCCAGGGCGGCGCCAGCCCAGTATGTAATCCGTTCGGCCAGAACATGACCGCCGCCTGCGCCGGGGCGATCGGCATCACGTCGAACGCCGGCCTGCGCGCCGAGCAGCAGGTCTTCGCCGGCACACTGACCGGTGAGGCCTTCGACCTGCCGGCCGGCCCTGTCGACTTCTCGACCGGTTTCGAATGGCGCTACGACTACGGCAAGTACATTCCCGACGTCTTTTTGGCGTCCGGCGACGTGTCGGGCTGGAACGCGGCGCGCGCCACCAGCGGTTCTACCACCGTCAAGGAAATCTACGGCGAATTCCGCGCGCCGATCCTGGCCGACCTGCCGCTGGCCAAGCGCCTCAGCGTCAATGCCGCCTTCCGTTATTCCGACTACGACACCAACGGTGTCGGCGGTGTGTGGACCTATTCGCTGGGCACCGAATGGGCCTTCAGCAGCGACATCGCCCTGCGCGCCCAGTATCAGCACGCCATCCGCGCGCCCAATGTCGGCGAACTGTACGGCGGCCAGGGCACGAATGGCCCGTCGGCGTCCGACCCGTGTTCCAACCGTCAGCCCACGGCGCAGCAGACCGCGGCGGTGAAAGCCGTCTGCGTCTCTACGGGCGTGCCGTCCAGCCTGGTCTACGACGTCTCGGTGCAGCCGACCAACTTCATCACTCAGGTGCTGGGCGGCAATCCGAACCTGACGCCGGAAACCTCGAACACTACGACGGTCGGCCTCGTCTTTACGCCGACAGCGATCCGCGGCCTGCAGCTCAGCGTCGACTATTACGACATCTCGCTCAAGGACGCGATCGCTCCGCTCGGCGGCGGCGGCCTGCAAAGCGTGCTGAATATGTGCTACAACGTGCTGCAGGACGCAAACAGCGTTTACTGCAAGGCGATCCACCGCGACCCGCTGACCGGCCAGATCACGGCGCCGGACTATGTCACCACGACCAACGCCAATATCGGCGGCATCAAGACGTCGGGCATCGATATCGAAGGTCATTACGGCTTCTCGACAGACTGGGGCCTGCTGGGCAACAGCCGCTGGGACATCGGTGAGAACTGGACCTACGTCAAGACGTTCGTCACGACGCCCGACCAGACCCTGCCGGCGATCGTCAATTCGTGTGTCGGCGCCTTCGGCGGCACCTGCGGCCAGCCCATCCCGCATTGGAAGGGCACGACGCGCGTGACGTGGAAGACCGGCCCGCTGACCCTGTCGGCGCGCGCCCGCTATATCGGCAAGGTGACGGTCGACACGGTCGTCCTGGCGCAGCGCCAGGGCAAGACGGTGCCGGCGCTCGATACCCTGACCAATCCGGTGATCGATGCCCAGACCTATCTCGACCTGACGGCGACCTGGGACCTCAACAAGGCCGTGCAACTGACCGCCGGCCTGCGCAATGCGCTCGACAAGGACCCGCCGATCCTCGGCTCGTCGCAGCTGCCGGGGGACAATACCATCCCGGCAACCTACGACGTCCAGGGCCGCGTCATCTTCGTCGGGGCGAACCTCAAGTTCTGAGGCCTTGCTCCCTGAACCTGCCCAGCCGGTTCAGCCATACTGCCCGGCCGTACTCCCTGGCGGCCGGGCTTTTTTTATTTTCGATCACGCGGTACCATCCAGAAAAATCGGAAACGCCCAAATGCCGCAACAAATGCCCAGCTTCATGTCCCGCCGCGCTTTTGGTATTTCGCTGGCCGCGCTCGCCGTCGCCACCTCGGCGCGCGCGCAAAGCTGCGGGCTTCCCGATTGGGTCGCACCCTTACGCCACGACCTCGAGGCCATGGCCGCGCGGCTGACGCAACGCCTGAAACCGTGGTCGGGACCGAAGGGCGTGGTGACGCCCGAAATGTTCGGTTTTACGCCGGGGGCTCTGGCGACGGCCGCGATCCAGAAGGCTATCGACGCTTGCGCGGCAAAGGGCGGCGGCACGGTGCGCCTGACCAAGGGTGACTACACCAGCGGCACGATCCAGCTTCGCGACAATATCCGCCTCGATATTGCAAAGGGCGCGCGGCTGCTCGGTAGTCTCGATCTCAAGGACTGGCCCGAGCACGTGGCCAGGCGGCGGACGGTTCAGGACACCAATATGGGCATGAACCAGTCGCTTATCTTTGCCGAAGGTGCGCACAACATCGCCCTGTCGGGCGAAGGCATGATCGACGGGCGCGGCGATAAATTCAAGGGCGACGAAACGATCCACGGCACGCCCGGCCGCCCGTTCATGCTGCGCATTATCGACTGCAAAAACATCCACGTCAGCGGCCTGACCATGAAGGACTCGCCGTGCTGGATGCAGAACTACCTCAATTGCGACGACCTCTTGATCGAAGGTCTGACGATCGAGAACCAGGCCAACTGGAACAATGACGCCGTCGATATCGACGGCTGCCGTAATGTCATTGTGCGCAAATGCCATATCAGTTCCGGCGACGATGGCATCTGCTTCAAGGGCGCGTCGCAAGCCGTGGCGGAAAATATCCTGATCGAAGACTGCGTCGTCTTCAGTTCGTGCAATGCGCTGAAGCTCGGCACCGATTCGCAGAGCGTTTTCCGCAACGTGCTGGCGCGGCGGCTGAGCCTGGGCGGGCCGACCGAGGCCATGCGCCGCATCAAAGGCGTCGGCGCCATTTCCGGCATTGCGTGGGAAATCGTCGATGGCGGCCATGCCGAAAACATCCTCAGCACCGACATCACCATCACCAATGCGCGCAGCCCGGTCTTCATGCGTCTCGACGACCGCGGCCGCGTCCAGCCGGACCAACCCAAGCCTGCGCCGGGAAGCCTGCGCCGCGTCGTGTTCGAGCATATCCGCGGCACGGACAACGGCCCGCGCGGATCGTATTTGATCGGTATCCCGGCGAAACGTATCGAAGACGTCGTCATCCACGACGTCGACCTGTCGCAGCGCGCGTCGAACAAACCGCCGGTCGAGGAGGCCAAAATCCCGGAAATGTACAACCTCTATCCCGACGCCGAGATGCTCAAGGACTGGGGCAACGAAGCCCCGGCCTACGGCCTGTGGGCGCGCCATGTCGACGGCCTGACGCTTATCGATTTCAAGGTCAGGACCGACGCGCCCGACCCGCGACCGTTTGTCGTGGCGAAGACCGACGTATCCCGGCTGTGTGGCGCATGAAGCCCTTCCTTCTCGCCGCCGTCTTGCTGGCCACGCCTGCCGGCGCCGCCACGCCGCATAGCTACACCAACCCCATCCTCTTTGCCGACTATTCCGATCCCGATGTAACCCGCGTCGGCAAGGACTACTATCTGGTCGCGTCGAGCTTCCATTTCTCGCCGGGCATACCGGTGCTGAAATCCAGCGATCTGGTGCATTGGCGCATCATCGGCCATGTCCTGCCGCGCCTCGATTTTTCGCCATCCTACGACATGGTGCCGCCCTTCACCCTGACCGATGCCGCGTCGAAACCCGTGGGCAAGGGCCTGCGCTATGCCGGCGGCGTCTGGGCGCCGGCTATTCGCCACCACAACGGCCTGTTCTACGTCTATTGGCCGACGCCCGACGAAGGCGTCTTCATGGCCACCGCCAAAAGGCCGGAAGGCCCATGGTCGCGCCCGGTACCGGTGCTGGCAGGACCAGGCTACGAAGATCCCTGTCCGTTCTGGGACGATGACGGCCAGGCCTATCTGATCCATTCGAAGGTCGGAGCGGGTCCCTTGATCCTGCACAGGATGAGCGCCGACGGCACCAAGGTGCTCGATGCCGGCAAGCTGATCGTCGAAGACAAGGTCAACCTGCCGGTCCTGGAAGGGCCCAAGCTCTATAAGCGCAACGGCTGGTACTATATCTTCGCGCCGATCGGCGGCGTTGACAAGGGCGGGCAGGCCGTTGGACGGTCCCGCAATATCTACGGTCCCTACGAATGGAAGGTCGTATTGGAAAAGGGAACGACCAGCGTCCAGGGACCGCACCAGGGCGGCTATGTCGAAACACCGTCGGGCCAAGGCTGGTTCATCCATTTCAATTCGACCGGCGCCTTCGGCCGCATCGACCATCTCGAGCCCGTACGCTGGCAGGACGACTGGCCGGTCGTGGGCGATAACGGCCAGCCTGTTTTGAGCCATGCCGCACCCGACACCGGCGCGTGGGCGATCGACCGCTTGCAAGACTCCGACGAATTCGCATCGCCGAAGCTCGGCCTGCAATGGGAATGGAACCACAATCCCGACAACACCAAATGGAGCCTCGGCGCTCGTAATGGCTATTTGCGCCTGATCGCCGATCCGGCCGAACAGCTGGTCCGGGCGCGCAACACGCTCACCCAGATCCTTCAAGGACCGTCCTCGACCGTCACCGCGCGGATCGACGTGTCGCACATGGCCGACGGCCAACGTGCGGGGCTTGTCCTGTTCGGCGTCAAGCCGGTGTGGCTCGGCGCGGTGCGCGACGGCGGCAAGACGCGCCTGACCTTTGCGTCGGCGGGCGTGGAGACGCCCGGGCCCGAAATCGCCGGCGTCGTGCAATTGCGCGCCGAAGTCGCCGCCGACCAGACCGTGCGCTTCAGCTACAGCGCTGACGGCAAGACCTTCACGCCCTTCGGTGATGGGACGCCCTTGTCGCGCTTTTCGTGGTGGAAGGGCTCGCGACCCGGCCTCTTCACCTACATCACCGCCGCGCCTGACACTGCCATCCCAAACGGCTTCGTCGATATAGACTGGGTGCATGTAGAGACCGGCAAATGATCGACCGTCGTACCCTCCTCGCCGCCGGTGCGGCCGCGATCGTGGCGCCAAACGCCCGCGCAGAGACGTCCAATACGCCGCGCTTCACCACCGCCAACACCGCATGGCAGGCGGCCTACGACAAGGCGCTGGCCGTGCTCGACGGCAATGTCCAGACGATGCCGCGCTATTCAAAGCCTGTGCTGATCGAGGGCTCGGCCTATCAGGGAATCTGGATGGAATGCGGCCCGCACGAGTCGCTGGTCTATCGCAAATTCCGTCCCGACGTGGCGAAGAACAGCCACATGTCCTTCTTCGAACTGCAGCGCGCCGACGGCCAGTTGCCATGCAACAACAAGGTCACCGAGACCGGTTTCGGCCAGATCCAGATGGTGGTGCCGATCGCCGCCACGGCGTGGGAAATCGCGCGGGCGACCGGCGACGATGAGTTACTGAATACCGCCTATACGGCCTGTTCTATGTGGGATGCCTGGCTGCTTAAATACCGCAATACGCGCGGTACCGGCCTGACCGAAGGTTTCTGTACCTACGATACCGGCCACGACAATTCGCCGCGCTGGGCGGGCATTCCTGCGCAGTGTCCAAACAAGGACGCCAAGCGTTTCCCACAGGGCTATGACCTGCCCTGGCTGTGTCCCGACCTGTCGGCAACGACCTTTGGCGCGCGCAAGGCCCTGGCCGAAATGGCCAAGGCCCTGGGCAAAACTTCCGACGCCGACCGATGGACGGAAAGCGCCGAACAGATGCGGTCGCTGATCCTGTCGAAGCTCTACGTCGCCGAAGACGCTGCCTTCTATGACATCGATGCCAAGGACCACTTCATCAAGGTGCGCGGCGACGTGCTGACGCGCATGTGCGGCGAACACATCGCCGATCAAAAACTGTTCGACGACCTGTGGGCGCGGCAGATTTCAAAGCCCGACGCCTTCTGGGCGCCGTATCCGCTGCCGTCGATCGCGCTCGACGATCCGAAGTTCGTACGGCCCATCCCGCGTAATTCGTGGGGCGGAGCATCGCAGGCCCTGACTGCCCTGCGCGCGCCGCGCTGGATGGAACATTACGGCCGCCCGGCCGAGTTCGGCCATATGATGGACCAATGGTGCAAGGCCTTGGTCGCCGACGGCATCTTCCGCCAGCAGATGGACCCGCTGACCGGCGCCTTCAATGCCGAGGACCCCGCGGGCTATTCGCCGGCAGCGCTGGTCATGATGGACTATACGTGGCGATTGATCGGCATCGATGAGACAGCCGAGCACCTCAACTGGAATATCCGCCCCGATCATTCCGCCGCGCAGGGCGCCGTCTTCACGATGAAGACCGACGATGGCAAGACGGCGGAGCTGCGCTACGGCAAGGGCGGCGCGACCTTGAGGTTGGCGGGAAACACCCTTGCCACGGTTTCGGGCACCGGCCGCATCACCACCGACACATCCGGCAGGCTTCTGTCGGCCACCGGCATCGACCTCAAAGCGCAAAAGGTCACGATCCGGTCGGACGGCCGCGACATGCGCCTGACCCTGGCGCCCAATCGTACCCGCGCCCTGACTGCCTGACATCCCTGTAAAGCTGGTTCAAGCCATTGCATTCGGTGACCTTGCAAAGGCCACCGCACATGCGCAAAGTCATTCACACGATTGACATTTGCCTTTGACAAACGCGCCCTTAAACATTTGTGATGTAAGATAATTACCTCGCAACCTTATTCAGGTACGGTTTTTGCAGGTGCGGGCGAGACGGTGCATCCTGTTGCAAATTCCGACAGAGCCGCAAAACGGGGCAAAGGTGGATTACCGCGTATGTTTGGCACAAACGATCTGATCCTGGCATTAGGTGCGGGTACCGGCCTGTTTCTGATCGTGTCCCTGGTCGCCGGCATCCTCGCCGCCATGAAGACCTTTCAGGTCCGCCAGTTCCAGGACCTTCTGTTCAAGGCCGAACGCAAGATCGACACCCTGGAACGGCGCATGTTCAACGTGCTCAACGCCGTACCCGTGGCCCTGGTCGAAACCGACAATACCGGCAAGTTTACCTTTGCCAATAAATCCGCCCACACGCTCCTGGGCCGCAAGGACAACGAGCTGATCGGCCTGAGATTCCATTCGGCAACGTGGGGCATCACCTTCCCCGACGGCCGCGCCATTCCCGCCGACATGCTGCCCATTGCGCGCACCTTGCGCGGCCAGACGGTCAAGGGCTTCCAGCACATGATCGTCAACCACGGCAGCCACGACAAGGTGCTGGTCAGCGCCACCTCGATGCCGATCATGAATTCCAACGGCGAGGTCATCGGCTCGACCTCGGCCATGGTTGAAATCGAAGCGACAGCCGGTGAAGGCGTCGACGACATCGCCGGCATCTGGCGCGGCCACTGGTTCGCCGCCGCCGCCGTGCCCTTCTGGGGCCTCGATCCCAAAGGCCAGATTCTCGACGTCAATGCCGCGGCGCTCGACGCCTTCGACCTGAAGCGCGAGGACGTGCTGGGCCAGAACTGGGCGCAGCTGTTCGTCGCCGACGCCGATTTCCAGATCGCCCTCGACTATCTCGGCGACAGCCAGGACGAGACCACCCCCGACCATGCCGAAGCCGTGCGCCTGACGCTCAAGGGCGCCGAGGGCGTCCTGCGCCCGACCCTGGTCAGCGCCTGGGCCGTCCATAGCTACGAAGGCAGCGAGCACGGTCTGACCGTCATGGCGATCAAAGACGACCGCCCCGCCCGGGCCGAGACGCCCCAAACGGAGACTCCCATGCCTGCGCCTTCCGCTGCAACCCTGACCGACGACGATGCCCAGGAGCTGGAAGACCTGCGCAATTCCGAAAGGGCCCTGGCCGCGCTGGGCGTCGGGGTATGGCAATACGATCCCGAAATCGACGCCATCATCGAAGACGAAGGTATGCGCCGCCTGATCGGGCGCGAGGAGCCGGGCGGACCGACACTGATTTCGGACGACGACCAGGAGCGCGCCGACGTCGAATTCACCCGGCTGCTGGCCGGCGACAGCATTGCGCTCAACATGGACATCCGCGTCGTGCACAAGGACGGCCGCGAACACTGGATCACGCTCAAGGGCCAATCGACGCGCGACGCCGACGGCAACCGCCAGGTCTTCGGGATCGCCTTCGATTCGACGACCTTGCGCACGGGTCATGCCGAGCCGGTCGTCGAGACAACAGGCCTGACCGAAGCCGATATCGAAGCGGCGCGCGCCGAAGCACTGGCGGCGGCACGCAAGGACTTCGAGGCGCAGCTGGAAGCGGCTAAAAAAGCCGCAGCCGAGGCTGTGGAGGCCGCAAAGGCCGTTACCGAACCAGGTGAAGCGCCGCAGCCGGTGATCGTCGTTGAGCCCGATCCGGCTGTCGTCGCAGAAAACGAACAGCTGAAAGCCAAGCTGGAACTGCTGCACGCCGAACTGGCCGACGCCAATACCGTTGTCGGCACTCTGCGCCAGGACATCGAAGCCGCCCAAGCCCGTCCCGCCCCGACGGCGCCGGAAACGGCCTTGGTGACCGAAGCCGATCCGGCCGTCGTCGCCGAAAACGAACAGCTGAAGGCCAAACTGGAACTACTGCATGCAGAACTGGCCGACGCCAACACGGTGGCCGGAAACCTGAAACGCGAAGTCGAAGTGCTGGAAGCCCGTCCGGACCCCGAGGCGCCCGAGCCTGTCGTCGTGCGCGAAGCCGATCCTGCCGTTGCGGCGGAAAACGAAGAGTTGAAAGCCAAGTTGGAGCGGCTCAATGCCGAACTGGCTGAGGCCGCCACGGCCGCGGACACCCTGCGCCAGGAAGTCGAGGCGCTTGAAGGCCGCCCAGAGCCCGTCGCCATCGATACCAAGCCGCTTGAAGACCATATCGCGACGCTGGAAGCCCAGCTCAAGGAAACGTCCGACGCCCATAACGAACTTCAGTTGCAGCTCGGCGAGATCCTGCTGGCGCCGCGCATGGTCGAGATGGCGGACGAACGCGATTCCCGCATCGAGGACCTGAATGCCGCGCTCGGTACGGCGCAAAGCGAAGGCCAGGCCCTGGCCGAGGAGCTGCGCGCCGTCAAGGCGCAGCGCGAAAACTATCTCGCCGAACTGCGCGCCATCGCGGACGCGCCGCAACCTCAGCCCGATACGTCGGAATGGGAAAAGAAGCTGGCCGCCGTGCAGTTCGAAATGAAGAAGTGGCAGGCCGCCTATGACGATGCCCAGGCGCGTCTTGCCGCCCAGCCCGCTGTCGATATCGATGCGCTGAATGGCCGCCTCGAAGAGCTGCAGGCCAGCCTGTCGCAATCGCTGGCGCAACAGGCCGAACTGCAGCAGAGCCTGCAGCGCGCCCAAAGCCAGCACGCCGAGATGCACGCCCGCGTCGAGCAGTTGAACACTGCCCTGTCCAATGCCCGAAAGTATGAGACCGTGGGCCGCCTGACCGGCGACGTCGCGCAGGACTTCGCCCAGATGCTGAGTGTGATCAATGGGGCGCTCGAGATCCTGTCGCGCCAGGGCGGCAACGAGCAAATCGTACGCCTGTCGGAAGCTGCCCTAGCTGCCGGCCGCCGCGGCGAACGCCTGACGCGGCAACTGCAAGCCTTTCAGTCGGAAGACTATTAAGCTCAGCTCTCCTCCCCATCGTCAGATGGGGAGGTGCCAGCGTAGCTGGCGGAGGGGGCGAAGCTAAAGGAAGAAGACCCTTCAATCCACGCCGTCTTTCCTTTTGAGTTGCCGCGATGTTTGTGCCGAAAACCGCTTACACTTTTCGGCACATCGCTTTAGATTACCGGCACAATGGCACGGTACAGTCTTAAATCGGAAGATGCGCGTCTGTGGGCGCTGGTGACGGCGACGGTGCGTCCGCGCGAAGCCCGGCCGGCAGCGTCCCCCGAGCCCCGGCCGGAGCCGGAAACCGTCACGGTCAAGGGCATGGCCGCGCCCATGGTCGCCCAGCCCGTCAAGGCCCTACCGCTGACGCCGTTCCGCCTTGGTGAAGCCGCCAAACGGCCGGCCGGCTTCACGCTTTCCTACGACAGCCCGAAATTCGAGCCCGATCAAATCGAGCCGCGCCGCAAGCGCCGGATCAGCCGCGAACGCGACCCGATCGAGGCGCGCCTCGACCTGCACGGCCTCAATTCGATCGCCGCCGAGGCGCGGCTGAAAAGCTTTGTCGAACAGGCCTATGCCAACGACTATCGCGCTGTGCTGGTCATTACGGGCAAGGGGATGGCGGAAAACGGCATTCTGAAGCGCAATGCGCCGGAATGGCTGGCCGATCCCCAATTGGCGCATATCGTCGCCGGTATCAGCCAGGCGCACGCCCGCCACGGCGGCACGGGCGCGCTTTATGTCGCGCTGAAACGCAGGGCGGTTTAAATCAGCCCGCGGCTCTTTGCCAGTTCAGCCAGATTGACATGCGGGCGCGGGCCGAAATGGCCGATGACCTCGCCGGCCGCCAGCGAGCCCAGATCGGCACAGCGCTGCAATTCCAGGCCGTGCGTCAAGCCGTAGAGGGCACCCGCCGCGTACTGGTCGCCGGCGCCGGTCGTATCGAGCACGGCATCGACCGGCGACGCCTTGGCCATGACCGTGTCTTCGGGCGTAATGACCATTGAGCCTTTTTCCGAGCGCGTGATGAACGACATCGGCACGCGGCCGCGGATATAGCCGACCGCATGGAGGAAATCGTCGGTCTGGAACAGCGACAACAGCTCGCCTTCGTTGGCGAAGACGATGTCGATATGGCGATCGATAAAGGCCAGCAGGTCGCCCCGCCAGCGGTCGACAACGAAGGTGTCCGACAGGGTAATAGCCACCTTGCGGTGCGCGGCGCGGGCGATCTGCGACGCCTTGGCGAAGGTTTCGCGGCCCGACGGCGAGTCGAAGAGATAGCCTTCGAGGTAAACCATCTGGGAATCGCGAATGATGGCAGCGTCGAGGTCAGCGGGCGAAATCAGCGCCGCGGCGCCGAGGTATGTGGCCATGGTGCGTTGGCCGTCGGGCGTGATGTTGATCAGGCAGCGGCCTGTATGCGCCGGATCATTGGTCAGGTAAGGCGTGGTGAAGTTGACGCCCATCTTTTTCAGGTCGCGGCTGAAAACATCGCCCAGCGCATCGTGCGCTACCTTGCCGACATAGGCGCATTTGGCGCCGAACGACGCCGCGCCCGCAATCGTATTACCCGCTGAGCCGCCTGAGGCCTGTTCAGTATCGGCCATCGCCTCGAACAGGCTGGTGGCGCGGTACGGGTCTATCAGCGTCATCGCGCCCTTGTGCAGGTCGTGCGCGGCCAGGAAGGCGTCGTCGCTGGCGGCCAGTACGTCGACAATGGCGTGGCCGACAGCGGTGATGTCGTAGGTGGTGGTCATTTAGCGGTTGCCTTATATTTCAACCTGTCGAATAGAGGCTGCATGACCAGGACGCTACTGTTTTTTACGCCCGATCCGCAAACCCCGTCACACCACGGGCGCTGGCCCTATGTGCTCGACGCCTACCGTGAGGCCTTGTCAGGACTGGATGTCGAGATTTTCGACGCGCCGTGGTCGGAGCCGTTGACGCGCGATTACGACCTGATCGTGCCCTTGGTCGCCTGGGGCTATCACAATGACCCCGTTCGCTTCCGCGCCGTTCTGGCGGGGCTGAAAGCCACGGAAAAACGCATCTTCAACCCTGCCGATATCGTGTCGTGGAATGTCGACAAGCGTTACCTGCGCGACCTGACCGAAGCCGGCATCCGCGTCATTCCGACGCGTTTCGTCGACCGCGTGACGGACGCACTGCTGCAAGAGGCGGTCGCCGACTTCGGCGATACGCTGGTCATCAAGCCGGTCGTGTCGGCCGGGGCCAAGAACACCGTCGTGTGGCGCAACGGCGACGTCCAGGCCTTCGAGTCCGTTGAAGGCAACACGCCGTCACCGGCCGAAGACGCCATGATCCAGCCCTTCATGCCGGCCATCCAGTCGGAAGGCGAATGGTCGCTGCTCTTCTTCGCCGGCGAATTCTCGCACGCCGTTCTGAAGACACCAAAATCCGGCGATTTCCGCTCGCAACCCGACTACCAGGCCAGCCTGCGTACCCTGCCGCCACCGCCCGAGGCTCTGTTGCTGGCAGCTGAGACGATCGACTTTATCGGCGCCGATCGCCTGCTTTATGCCCGGGTCGACATGGTACGGGACGCGCAAGGCCGGTTCTGCCTTATGGAGCTGGAACTGATCGAGCCCGACCTGTACCTCGCCTATGCCGACGGCGCCGCGGCGCGCTTTGCCCATGCCGTGGAAATCGCGCTGTTCCAGGGCTGCAGCTGTCACAGCTAATGCTGAAACTTCACGACCGAGCATAAAAGTCGCATCTGCGAAAGAAATGTTACGATGCGCACGCCTGACAGGCTTGCCTGTTGGACAGCGGTGCGGCTATCAGGCATCTAATCCATAACAAAATAAATAGTGCGTCCTGGGGATTAGTGATGAAGTTGGGTATGATCGGTCTTGGCCGCATGGGCGCGAATATCGCGCGGCGGCTGATGCGCAACGGCCATGAGGTCGTGGTTTACGACCGCGACGCCGACGCCGTCGCCACCATGGCGTCGGAAGGCGCCATTCCCGCCACCGGCCTGTACGACGTCCACAACCTGCTGGCCCAGCCGTCGCGCGGCCTGTTGGGTTTCGGCAAGACGCAAGCCCCCGCCATCATGTGGGTCATGCTGCCGGCCGGCATACCGACGGAACAGACGATCGCCGAACTGGCCGACCTTGGTACGCGCGGCGACATCATCATCGACGGCGGCAATACCTTTTACAAGGACGATGTTCGTCGCGCCAAGACCTTGCGCGGTCGCGGCATCCATTATGTCGACGTCGGCACGTCGGGCGGCGTCTGGGGTCTTGAGCGCGGCTATTGCATGATGATCGGCGGCGAGACCGACGTCGTGAAACACCTCGATCCGGTCTTTTCGGTATTGGCGCCGGGGCTGGGCGACATTCCGCGGACGTCGGGCCGCAAGGATCGCGACGATCGGGCCGAGCGCGGCTATATCCATGCCGGTCCCGCGGGCAGCGGCCACTTCGTCAAGATGATCCACAACGGCATCGAATACGGCCTGATGCAGGCGTATGCAGAAGGCTTCGACATCCTGAAGGGCCGCAATTCGGCGAACCTGCCCGAGAACGAGCGTTTCGACCTGGATCTCGTCGATATTTCCGAGGTCTGGCGGCGCGGCAGTGTCGTCACCTCGTGGCTGCTCGACCTCACCGCCAGCGCCCTGGCACGCGACGAAAAGCTCGACGCCTTCGGCACCCACGTGTCGGACAGCGGCGAAGGCCAGTGGACGGTCGAAGCCGCCATGGAAGAAAAGGTCCCGGCGCACGTGCTGACGGCCTCGCTCTACGCCCGTTACCGTTCGCGCGTCGAAGGCACGTTTGGCGAAAAGATCCTGTCGGCCATGCGCTTCGGTTTCGGCGGCCACGTCGAGACGTCGAAAAAATAAGGTTTAACGGCTTTCTTATCCGGCCGTTACGACCTCGCTTCGACTTTTTAGACCGGCTTCGGCATTCCACTAGAGTTGGATTGGTGAGGACAGGTCATGGCGGCGCGGCCCTATTGGAGCGGAAATCTCAGGATGTCGCTGGTTACCTTGCCAGTGAGCGTCTATTCGGCGGTCAACCGGGCGCAGGCGGTGCCGCTGCACGAGATTTATCGCAAGACGGGCGAGCGCGTCCATCGCCTCAACGTCACCGAGGACGGGGCAGAGGTCGAGCGCGAAGACATCATCAAGGGCTACGAAGTCGAAAAAGGCCAGTACGTCCTGATCGAGCCCGAAGAGATAGACGAACTGAAGATCCCGTCGTCGAAGACGCTCGACGTCAGCCAGTTCGTCAAGGTCGAGGATATCGACGACGTCTATTTCGACAGTCCCTATTTCGTTGCGCCGCAGAAGGACAGCGACGAACAGACCTTTGCCGTCATCCGCGACGCGCTGCGTAACACCAAGAAGATGGGCCTGGGTCAATTGGCGATCGGCGGGCGCGAACGGCTGTGCTGCGTCAAGCCTTACGGCAGTGGCCTGATGCTGATCACCCTGCGATACGAAACCGAGGTGCGCGACGCCGACCCGTATTTCGACGATATCCGCGAAAAGCCGGCCTCGTCGGAGGAACTGGACCTGGCCGAGGAGCTGATCCAGCGCAAGACGGCGAAGTTCGACCCCGGCAAGTTCCACGACCATTACCGCGAGGCCCTGAAGGAACTGATCCAGGCCAAGATCGAGCACCGGGAACCCATTGCCGTCGAGGACGACCAGCCCCAGCCCAAGGTCGTCAACCTGATGGACGCCCTACGCAAAAGCCTGGCCGAAAAGGAACCGGCGGCGCGCAAGCCTGAACCCGGTGAGCGCCCCGCCCGCAAAACTTCGATGCCGAAGAAGACGGCGCCAAAAACCCAGCGCAAGAAAGCGTGCTAATCAATGCCGGATCAAAGCGCCCCACTATCGAAATAC
>FSUR01000370.1_pt1 | contig 14756 bp, 13 predicted proteins | sample 1637491 | NCBI WGS metagenome assembly FSUR01 (sample SAMEA3914816, study PRJEB12502) | metagenome | biome: forest; material: soil | place: USA | collected 2011-09-16 | depth 0.3 m
AAGGAAAAGCTGCTGGCCGCCCTGCGCTCCGGCATCAAGACCGTGCTGATCCCCAAGGAAAACGAGAAGGACCTGGTCGACATCCCGGCGAGCGTCAAATTGGGTCTTGAGATCATCCCGGTCGGCCAGGCCGACGAAGTCCTGCGTCTGGCTTTGGTCAGGCCCCTGACGCCAGTCGAATGGATCGAGCCGATCATCACGGCAGCGACGCCCGTCAGCCCGGCGGTCGATGTCGAGGACGGCGACGGCGCGACAGCGCACTAACTGGTCTTATAGCGATAAATGAGCCCGCTGCCGGTGACGGCTGCGGGCTTTTTCTTGTCGTCCGCACCCGGATCAGGCCGAATCGAATCACTTCCTTGCGCTGCAACGGTTTGCGCCTGGAAGGCGACAGCCGTGTCAATTCCGCCCGTCGAAGTGTTATAATATTTCAAAAACACGGTAAAAACTCCGCAAACCCTTAAAAAAACACGGTTTGCAGTGCAACAACTGCCATTTCTGTTTTGACCTGAATTAATTTTTGTAGTCTCTATCGGCCTCACCTGTCGGCGACTCGGCGGGCCCGGCACCGGGCCAAGCGGGCTTCCGAAAAAACAGGTCGCTTAGCAACCGCCCGGGTACCGGGTAAGGGAGAGAGACAGATATGACCAAAGCTGAACTCGTCGCCGCCATTGCCGACTCGGCTGGACTGACCAAGGATCAAGCCAAGAAGGCGCTCGACGCTTTCACCGACAGCGTCGTGGGCGCCCTGAAAAAGGGTGATGACGTTCGCCTCGTCGGCTTCGGCACCTTCCTGGCTGTGAAGCGCGAAGCGGGCACCGCCCGTAACCCGCGTACCGGTGAAACGGTCCAGCGCCCCGCCAGCGTCACGGCGCGTTTCCGTGTCGGTGAAGGCCTCAAGGGCGCCCTGAACTAAGGGCTGCACCGACAACCGACAAGGGGCGTTTCCGGTCCGGCCGGAAACGCCTCTTGACTTTTACGGGCCGGATAGGCAAAGCCTCGGCCTCCCTGAGTAGGGGCGATTAGCTCAGCTGGCAGAGCGGCTCGTTTACACCGAGTAGGTCGGCGGTTCGATCCCGTCATCGCCCACCAGGGGGCAAGCCCCCTGGACCCGGATTTGCTACGGCGTGTGTTGCAGACGCCGGACTCCGTAGTTCGAACATTGGATCGCTCTGACGGGATAGGGGCCAGCCCCCTGGACCTGGATTCGCCATAGAGTCCGACGGCTTCGGTCGGTGTCCGAATTTTAGGTCAACAGATGAGGCTACTGCGCTGATCGCAGTCGCGCGTGCATGTCGTTATATGCCGCCATAATAAGCGCTGTGACAGCGACATTGTCGACATGTTGTCCCCAATGCAGCTTGACGTGACGCATTCGCTTGCCCCTGCCCTGAAGCAAACCAGACGGATCGGGAAGAAACGCGCCCTGGTAAAAGCCAATGTTCGCGTGCTTGCTGAAGGCGTTTACGTAGGCAAACGCCGCCTGGCCGACGCAAGCGGTAGGGCAGAAATCATGCATCAATTCGCATACGTCATCGCCGCAGCCGCGTATCCGGGTGTACCAGGGCTGTGCCACCAGTTTCAGTGGGTTGGAAGTGTCTGCGAACCATGCGTCAATTGACGGATCGCGGGTCACCGCCAAGGGGAATAGCATGAGGTCGTTCATGGCCGTCTCCATGCGCTTAGGAGCTTTGTTTACGAGGTCTCTGAAGCCGTCCGGAGGCTTCCTTATAGATACTGGTGGCCACATGGCCAACACCTTGCCCGTCCGCCTCGAGCGACAGCATGCCGTTCCGCACGCACCTCTGCGACCCGTCAGCATTTCCTCAAACGAAACCCGCCAGCCGGATAGGCTGGCGGGTTTGAAACTCCGTACGTTGCTCGCGGCCTCTAAAACTGGAAGCGCGTGCGCAGGCTGACCGAATAGTCGGTGTAGGCGTCCAGCTTCTCGTAGCTGCCTTCCAGAGCGAAATAGCTGTACTGGTTGTCGCTGGAGATGCGGAAGCCCGCGACCGGACCGCCGCCGGACACATCGCCGCCATTGAGCGTAAACGCTGTGCCGCCTTTGAAGTTCGCGACCGTGTCGGCAATCTTGGCCGAAACGTTCTGACGGACGCCGACCCAGACTTCGGGAACGACGAACCAGCGGTGATAGCTGAAGTTCAGCAGCGCAGAAGCCGTGGCGAGGTTCGAATCGCGGTCGGCAACGCTCAGGTTGAAGTAGTCGCCGCCACCGGCCTCTGCGTACTTTTGCTCCTTGAGGCCATACAGGCTGGTCATCACCTGGGGCGTCATGGTGAATGAGCCGGCCTTGTAGTCATACGACGCGCCGGCGCCGACGCTGTACGAAAAGCCGTTCCATTTGGCGGTTGCCGTGTGGGTGATGGAGCCGGTCAGCAGTTCACGTGTCGAATCGAATTGCGCATAGCCAGCACCGGCGTGTGCCCAGCCCTTGAAGGCGCCCGTGTTCATCCGCCAGTAGCCGCCAATCGTCAGGTCTGAGTTGATCAGTTGCTCGCGTGCGATGGCGTACGAATCGGCCGGCGTTGCCGAGGTGTAGGAGATGTAGACGCCCAGCATGCTGTGCGGGGTCATCGCGGTTTCGCGGCCACCGGAGAAAGCAAAGCCTGTCGAATCGAAACCGGCCGTCTCACCGCGCTCACGCTTGGTCTTGAAGCCGTATTCCTGCAGCCAGTACTGGCCGCCATCGTTGTCGGGAACCAGGGTGAGAGCGCCCAGTTGCTGCGTCAGCGCCGAGGCGCCGCGCGACAGGGTCAGGATGCTTTCGCCGGAATAGTCGGGCAGGTACTGGTTGTAGACTGCGTCGAAGGTTGGCTTGTCGAGCGCGGCCATTAGGACTGACGTAGCGCCGCTGTCCTGACGCGCGGCCGCCAGCACCGGGACGAGGCCGGCATATTCGTTGGCCGAAAATTTGCCCTCGGCCTGGGTCTTGAGGCGGAAGCTCGCCGTCAGCGCCGTATTGGCCGTGTTCGTACCCATCGTGGCGGCGTAGATATAGGGCACCTTGCCGTCGAGCGATGTGCTGATGTTTCCGAGATTGATGCTCGACGCTGTTAGCACCGTGAAGGTCTGCGGCGCGGTTATGAGGTCGCTGAGGGCCAGTTGCAGGTTCGCGCCGTTGTCGAACGTCGCCGCGCCCGAACCCGTGAAAACCGGAACCGTCGGATTGGCCGCATCAAGCACAAGGCCCAGCGTCCCGGTACTGCCGACATGAAGCGTCGTGACGTTCAGCTTCGTGCCGGCCAGCAAAGCTACCGTGCCGGAGCCAAAATCGGCTGCGACCGTTCCTGTGCCCGTCATCTTGCCGACGAAGGCGGAACTGCCGCTCATGGTGAAGGCGTTTGCGCCGGCGCCGAAGTCGATATTGCCGGCGATCGTGCCGCCATTGACGGCAATGGCGTCGTTACCCGAACCGAGAAGGATATCGCCGAAGATGCGCGGCGCGGCTATGGTGTCGTCGGTTGGCGCAAGGTCGTTCTGGGTAATGGTCACGCCGGACGTGTTGGCACGGACGTCGATGGCGATCGGGCGATTGGGCACGGCATCGGCAACGCCGTCGCCGTTGTCATCGCTGGCCGTGATCGAGGCACTGATCACGCTGTCGTTGACGATGGTCTTGAGCGATCCCGAATGGTCGACGATGGCCGTGGCATTGGCGGTCGAACCCGTGGCGGCCGCGGCGATACCGCCGCTCGACTTGGTGATGTTCAACGCGTTGACGGTTGCGCCTGCCGCGATGTCGATCGCGGTCGCTTTCGAGCCCTGGCCGGCAGTCGTGTAAGTGGTCGTGCCGGCCGTCGTGGTCGACGTCGTGATCGTCGAGGTGGTCGCCGAGACGAGGCCGCCCAAAAGATCGATAGCCGAGACCGATGCCAGGTTGCCGATCGAGATTGCCGTTGTATTGGCCGCCCCCGCTGACGAAGAGATCGTGCCGGATATCCCCATGCCGTTGGTGATCGTCACAGGCTGGCCAAGACCCCCGATCTGAATTGCGTTAGACGTGAAGCCGCCATAGAGGCCGCTTGCCGTCATGGATCCTTCCAGCAGCAGGCCGTACTTCACACTGGGTGCCTTGATGCCGGTCGACGTGTAGGTGAGGGGGCTGAGCGTCGTAGCGCCCGTCGACGACCCGATCAGCAGCGCCGGCGCCGTGCCGTACGACAGGAGGGCCGACGCCACCTGGTCGGTATCGGCAATGCCGTTGCCGTCTTCGTCGGTGTTGGCAGTGTCGCTGTCGGCCACTGTCGTACCGAAGCGCACGCCTTGCGCGAAGGTGCCGGCCAGGGTGACGGTGGCGCCCGACTGATACATGTCTGACGGCGTCGCAAGAATCGCCTTGATCTGGTCGGCCGTATAGTTCGACGGCGTTGTCGAGGCGTAACCGCTGGTCGAATAGCTGCCGTCGATATTGACCGAGCCCGAATAGGCGCCGTTGAGCACAACGGCCCGGGCATTGTTACCGTGGCTGGTGATGGACCCGCTGAGATAGCTGCTACCGGTCACGCCGCTCTTCAGCCAGATCGCGACATTGTCGTCGCCCTCCTGAGTGAGGGTGGCCTTCGAGGTAAAGTTGCCGGTGATGCTGTTGTCGAACACGACACCATAGGACTGGTTGCCCTGGACCTGGATGGTCGTGCCGGTCTTCAGGTTGACGTCGCCGACGAATGGCGAGGCACCCGTCGAATGGATGCCGTAGCGCCCCGTGCCCTGGGCGAACGGGCCGTCGGCGACCGCGTCCGTATTGATTGTGTCACTGGACGTATAATTGTCGGTGACGATGATGGTGCCGGTCGTCGTCAGGCCCGAGGTGCGCCCGCCGCTGACCAGGATGGCCGTCGAGTTGTCGGCCGAAGACGACATATCGATCTTGCCGTTGACCGTGACCGTGTTGTTCGAATCGACCGTGATCGCGGTACCGCTGGTCAGGGTGATCGTACCGGCCGTATCGACGGTCAGGTCGCCGCTTGTCGTCGTGGACACCGGACTCGTCGTCGCCGTCGAGATGGTCGTGGCCGCGGATGCCATCCCGGCAAAGGCCGACAAGGCCAGGCCCATGGCGGTGGCGGTCAGGAGGTGGTGTTTACGCATGCTGTTCGGCTTCCCCGTGTCTTGCGGATTTTCGATACGCGACGCTTGAACCGGAGGCGCCGGTCCCGTCCGGCGTCGACGATTGTGTCAGGTACGCCACCTATTAACCGCATTTGTTGGCGTGCGGAAGAGCGCACGTCACAAACGGCGTTTGTGGCGTTAGTCGGCAAACTCGAAAACAAAGAGGGCGTAATTATGTCTGCCGTCAAGCAAAGACGACATTTCGCGCAAAGCCTTCAAGGCTTTGCGTCGACTTTGGTAACGTAACGATGTCGAAGAAAGATGGAGGGGGAATGCGAGACCACCCGAATGCCGTTACCGGCAGGGGTGGCGCGAGTGACGGGACTCGAACCCGCGACCTTCGGCGTGACAGGCCGACACTCTAACCAACTGAGCTACACCCGCATTCCCTTGTCTCTTCGGCGGCACCGCCATCGTCGAGAGGTGCGCTGAGTAATGCGGGGCGCGGCGGGTGTCAAGCATGATGTGGCGAAACCTGTGAGTAATTTCACAATCGCGCCCGTTTTTCTGCGAACGATTTGCATACTCAATAGGCGCTTGCGGCATGGCGCCGCAACCTTGCCAAAAATGGAAGATAACAGAAAAAACTTCCTTTTTTTGCACTGCAAATGTTTGAAGCGCGCGGCGGAGTGGTCTAGAAGCTGAGTCCTCAAGTCCGCGGACAGGGTTAATGTGCCTGGCCGCTTTTGCGTTCGAGGGTGTCTCATGAATGCCGACCTGACCCGGTTGCTGCTGAACTATCTCCCGGTCATCATCTTTATCGCCATCGCCGCCGTGCTGGGGCTGGGTTTTATGGTCGCTGCGCTGGTGCTGGCGCCCAAGGCGCCCGATACCGAAAAACTGTCAGCCTATGAATGCGGCTTCAACGCGTTCGACAGCGCCCGGCAGAAGTTCGACGTGCGCTTCTATCTGGTGTCGATCCTGTTTATCATTTTCGACCTGGAAGCGTCATTCCTGTTCCCGTGGGCGGTTTCGATGTTCGACCTGCCGAAATCGGCCATGATCCAGGCCTTCTGGTCGATGGTCGTCTTCCTTGTCGAACTCGGCCTCGGTTATGTTTATGTGTGGAAAAAGGGAGCCCTGGAATGGGAGTGATCGTACAGCCCGATTCTAAGGCCTATGGCCTGGCCGGACGCAGCACCGTCGAAGGCTATAATCCCGATGTCCACGACAAGTTCTTCGAATCCGTGTCCGCCGAACTCGACGAAAAGGGCTTCCTGGTATCGTCGGTCGACGACGTCATCACCTGGGCCCGTACGGGCTCATTGATGTGGATGACGTTCGGCCTGGCGTGTTGCGCTGTCGAAATGATGCAGGCCTCGATGCCGCGCTACGACATGGAGCGCTTTGGCATGGCCCCGCGCGCCAGTCCGCGTCAGTCGGATCTGATGATCGTCGCCGGCACCTTGACCAACAAGATGGCGCCGGCCCTGCGCAAGGTCTACGACCAGATGCCGGATCCTCGCTATGTCCTGTCGATGGGATCGTGCGCCAACGGCGGCGGCTACTATCACTATAGCTATAGCGTGGTGCGCGGTTGCGACCGCATCGTGCCGGTCGACGTCTATGTTCCGGGCTGCCCGCCGTCGGCCGAGGCGCTGCTGTACGGTCTCTTGCAACTTCAGAAGAAGATCCGCCGCACCGGCGGCATCCGGCGCTAGGGAGGCGGGAACATGTCCATCGAAAAGCTCCAGGCCCTGGCCGCGCGCGCACAGACCGAATTCAAGGAAGCGATTCTCGAGAGCAAGTTCGCTTTCGGCGAGCTGACCCTGACCGTCGAACGCGAACGTATCGTCGAGATCATGGCTAAGTTACGCCAGGAACCGTACCGGTTCCATCAGCTGATCGATGTCTGCGGCGCCGATTACCCGCAGCGCGCCCGTCGTTTCGACGTCGTCTATCACCTGCTGTCCCTGACGCAGAATATCCGTCTGCGCCTTAAGGTCGAGACCGATGAGGTCGTGCCGGTGCCGTCGATTCGCACCGTCTATCCCAATGCCGACTGGTATGAGCGCGAAGCGTTCGACATGTACGGCATCCTGTTTTCCAATCACCCGGACCTGCGCCGCCTGCTGACGGACTATGGTTTCGAAGGCTATCCGCTGCGCAAGGACTTCCCGATGACGGGCCACGTCGAGGTCCGTTACGACGAAGAGCAGAAGCGGGTCGTCTACGAGCCCGTCAAGCTGACCCAGGAGTTCCGGCGCTTCGATTTCCTGTCGCCGTGGGAGGGGGCCAATTACGTCCTTCCCGGAGACGAGAAGGCGGCATTGACGCCGCAGAATTCCACTCAGGCTCCGGCGCAGCACGCGCCTAAAACCTGAGACCACGTCACCAGGGGGCAGGGCGATGTTGCGGTTCAAGGCGGTACGGTCGGCGATCAAGTTCTTTATGGTGAGCCTTTCGGCGGCTTACCTGTTCAGCATCGGGATGAAGCTTACGGGCTGGTTTACCGATGCGCCGGGCATACCGCCCGAGGCAATGGGATTGACCGGACTGTCGATCATCGGCGCCGTCGCGGTTTTGATTTTCGGGGCCGCCGTGCGCCGTTTCACCGCGGCGGAAACGCAGGCCGCACTTCTGGGAGCATCGGCTGTGCTGCTGGCTTCGCCGGTGGTCCAGGTGGTGACGACACGAAAGATCGATGTGTCCACGGCCGTCGTAAGCGGTCTGGGACTAATGACCCTGGTGATCGGCCTGATGGTTGCCGCCAGTCGCCGGCCCGCCGGGGAAGAATGACGAAGCGACCTTTTGGTGACGTTTCGGCAGTGTGTATGAAGTTACTGACGGATAAGGATTTTATCCATGGCTGATGATGTAAAGATTGAAGCCGGGCACAAGGGCGAGGACGATCGTAAGTTCACGATCAACTTTGGCCCGCAACACCCGGCCGCGCACGGCGTCCTGCGTCTTGTGCTCGACCTCGACGGTGAAATCGTCGAGCGCGTCGATCCACATATCGGCCTGCTCCACCGCGGCACCGAAAAGCTGATGGAGTATCGCACCTACCTGCAGAACGTGCCGTATTTCGACCGCCTCGACTACGTGGCGCCGATGAACCAGGAGCACGCCTACTGCCTGGCGATCGAGAAGCTGCTCGGTCTCGAGGTCCCCAAGCGCGCCCAATACATCCGCGTGCTCTACTCGGAAATCGGCCGCATCCTGTCGCACATCCTCAACGTGACGACCCAGGCCATGGACGTCGGCGCGCTTACGCCGCCGCTATGGGGTTTCGAGGAACGCGAAAAGCTGATGGTGTTCTACGAGCGCGCCTCGGGTTCGCGCCTGCACGCCAACTACTTCCGCCCGGGCGGCGTTCACCAGGATCTGACGCCGGAGCTGATCGACGATCTCGTTGAATGGTGCCGTGAATTCCCGGCCAAGCTGGCCGACATCGAGACCCTGGTCACCGAGAACCGCATCTTCAAGCAACGCAACGTCGACATCGGCGTGGTGTCGAAGGAACAGGCTTTCGACTGGGGCTTCACAGGCGTGCTGATTCGCGGTTCGAACATCGCCTGGGACCTGCGCAAGTCCCAGCCCTACGAATGCTATGCCGAACTCGAGTTCGACATCGTGCTTGGCAAGAACGGCGACTGCTGGGACCGCTATCTGTGCCGCGTCGAGGAGATGCGCCAGTCGATAAAGATCATGGAGCAGTGCCTGGCCAAGCTCAAGGTCACGACCGGTCCCGTGCTGTCGACCGACAACAAGGTCACGCCGCCGCGCCGCGCCGAAATGAAGAACTCGATGGAAGCCCTGATCCATCACTTCAAGCTCTATACCGAGGGCTTCAAGACGCCGGAGGGCGAGGTCTATGCCTGTGTCGAGGCGCCTAAGGGCGAATTCGGCGTCTATCTCGTGTCCGACGGTACCAACAAGCCGTACCGCTGCAAGATCCGCGCGCCGGGCTTCCCGCACCTGCAGGCCATGGACTGGATGAACCGCGGCCACCTGCTGGCTGACGTGTCGGCCATCCTGGGCTCGCTCGATATCGTGTTCGGGGAGATCGACCGGTGATGATCGCCATGATCGCCGATCCAGTTGCGCAACAGGCCGCTGCAGCGGCGTGGAAACGTGCGCACCCCCTGACCCTGCTGGCGATCTCGACCGTCATCTCGCTGGCGATCATTTCTCTGATCGTGGTCATTCGCTGGCTGGTCAGCAAGCCGGCGTGGCGATATCACCCCGGTAAGGCGGCAGGCTTCCTGAAAGACGAGTTTGCGCGCTGGGGCGTTGCGATCGGTCCAATCCTGCTGGTCGGCCTGTTCCTGAAGGCGTACATCTACATGTACCGCCAGGATCTCGACGTTCCCAACACCTGGATGATTTATGGGATGTGCATGATCGTCATCCGGATGGTCATACGCCGCATGCCCTACGTCAAAGCGGTCGCCCGCCATATCGATGCTGCGAAGGCGCAGGCCCGGGCGGCAAAGGCGGAGGGCAGGGCATGATGGTACGGAAATCTGTGAAGCCCCGATCTTTTCGACTGTTTTTCGTGGCCGTTCGGTGTAAAGCCCGGCCTGACTTTGTATGTAGAGAGGCCCGATGAGCGTTCGTCGTCTCGCCAAGGAACAACCGGCCAGCTTTGCCTTTTCTCCGGAAACGCTGGAGAAGGTGAACTGGTGGATCAACAAGTACCCGGAATCGCGCCGCCAGAGCGCGGTCATTCCGATCCTGTGGCTGGTCCAAAAGCAGGAAGGCTGGGTCTGTGAGCCCGCCATCAGTGCGATTGCCAAGCTGCTCGGCATGGCGCAGATTCGCGTCTACGAAGTCGCGACCTTCTACACCATGTTCATGCTCGAGCCGGTCGGTTCGGCGGCCCTGATCCAGGTGTGCGGCACGACGCCGTGCATGCTGCGTGGTTCCGATGCCCTGATCCAGGTGTGCAAGGACAAGATCGGTCCGAAGGACAAGCTGTCCAAGGACGGCAACTTCACCTGGCAGGAGGTTGAGTGCCTGGGCGCGTGCTGCAACGCCCCGATGGCGCAGATCAACGACTATTATTACGAAGACCTGACGCCGGAAAACCTGGCCCAGATCATCGATGACTTCGCGGCAGGCAAGTCGCCCAAGCCCGGCCCGTACAATGGCCGCCATACGTCGGAACCGTCGGGAGGGGCTACGACCCTGACCGAGGCCGCGCTTTATGACGGTTCGGCCGCCAGGCCGATCAAGATTCCCAATGCTCCCGGCACGGAGGTGCAAGCCTGATGGTCGGTATTCTGGAAGACAAGGACCGCATCTTCACCAACCTGTACGGCTTCCACGACTGGGGCCTGGAGGGTGCAAAGCAGCGCGGCGCGTGGAACGGCACTAAGGATATCCTGTCGTGCGGCCGCGACTGGATCATCACCAACGTCAAGAATTCCGGCCTGCGCGGCCGCGGCGGTGCCGGCTTCTCGACCGGCATGAAGTGGTCCTTCATGCCCAAGGAGGTCAAGGACCGCCCGCACTACCTCGTCGTCAATGCCGACGAATCCGAGCCCGGCACCTGCAAGGACCGGGAAATCATGCGCCACGATCCGCACCTGCTGATCGAAGGTTGCCTGATCGCCTCGTTCTCGATGCAAGCCCACGCCTGCTACATCTATCTGCGCGGCGAATACATCCAGGAGCGCGAGCGCCTGGAAGCTGCGGTCAAGCAGGCCTACGAGGCCAGGCTGATCGGCAAGGATAATATCCACGGATGGGATTTCGACGTCTACGTCCATCATGGCGCCGGCGCCTATATCTGCGGTGAAGAAACCGCACTGCTCGAATCGCTGGAAGGCAAGAAGGGCCAGCCGCGCCTGAAGCCGCCTTTTCCCGCCGGTTCAGGGCTTTATGGTTGTCCGACCACGGTCAACAATGTCGAATCGATCGCGGTAGTGGGTGCTATCCTGCGTCGCGGCGCCGCCTGGTTTGCCGGCTTCGGTGCGCCGAACAATGCCGGCACCAAGCTGTTCTGCATTTCCGGCCACGTCGAGCGTCCGTGCAATGTCGAAGAAGCCATGTCGATCCCGTTCCGCCAGCTGATCGAAGATCACTGTGGCGGCATCCGCGGCGGCTGGGGCAATCTGAAGGCCGTCATTCCCGGCGGCTCGTCGGTGCCGATGATCCCTGCCGAGCAATGCGAAAACCTGGCCATGGATTTCGACACCTTGCGTAATCTCAAGTCGGGCCTCGGCACGGCGGCGGTTATCGTCATGGACAAGTCGACCGATCTGATCCGCGCCATTGCCCGCCTCAGCTACTTCTACAAGCACGAAAGCTGTGGCCAGTGCACGCCATGCCGCGAAGGCACGGGCTGGATGTGGCGCGTTATGGAACGCATGGTCAAGGGCGACGCCGATCCGTCGGAAATCGATACCCTGCTTGAAGTCACGACCCAGGTCGAAGGCCACACCATCTGCGCGCTCGGCGATGCGGCGGCATGGCCGATCCAGGGCCTGATCCGTCACTTCCGTCACGAGATCGAGGACCGCATCGCACTTTACCGTTCGTCCAAGGGCAATTTCGCCGGCCATTCAGTGGCAGCGGAGTAGGAAGAGATGCGCGGCAAGGTGCTTTCGTTCAACGGTTCGACCGGCCTCATCAGTGGTGATGACGGTAAGCGATACACCTTTGCCGCCAGCGATTTCCAGGGCGACAGCGCCTACGTGCCTTCGGGCGCGACTGTCGATTTCGAGCCGGAAGGGTCGATGGCGACCAGCATCTACGTCATTTCGGTGGCGCTGGGTGACAAGAACAAATACGTGGCCGCGATCCTGGCCTGTCCGCTGGTTTTCGGGCTGGGCATGTTCGGGCTGCACAAGTTTTATATGGGGCGGATAACGGCCGGCATCATCATGCTGGTTGGAACCCTCCTCGTCATCACAATCCCCCTGGTAGCGATCGTCGCCTTTCTGGAAACGATCATTTACCTGGTGAAGAGCGATCAGAGTTTCTACGAGGATTACGTCGTCGGAGATAAATCCTGGTTCTGACCTGATGGTTGGAATGATGATAAGTTTTAGACGGTTGTACGAACACGTTGAGGTATAGGTTAAATGGCCAAGGCTAAAGTCAATGGTGTGGAGGTCGAGTTCGACCCCGGCATGACCGTGCTCCAGGTGGCTGAGCTGGCGGGGGAGGAAATCCCGCGCTTCTGCTATCACGAGCGCCTGTCGATTGCCGGCAACTGCCGCATGTGCCTTGTCGAGGTGAAGCCCGGACCGCCGAAGCCGCAGGCGTCGTGTGCGCTGCCGGCCGCCGAAGGCCAGGAGATCTTCACCAACACGCCTATGGTCAAGAAGGCGCGTGAAGGGGTGATGGAGTTCCTGCTCATCAACCATCCGCTCGATTGTCCGATCTGCGACCAGGGCGGTGAATGCGACCTGCAGGACCAGTCGATCGGCTATGGCCGCGGCGGCTCGCGCTATGAAGAAAACAAGCGCGCCGTCGAAGAAAAGTACCTTGGGCCGACGATCAAGACAGCGATGACGCGCTGCATCCAGTGCACGCGCTGCGTCCGTTTCTCGACCGAAGTTGCCGGCGTCACCGAAATGGGCTTGATTTCGCGCGGCGAAGACGTCGAGATCACCAGCTATCTCGAACAGGCCGTGACATCCGAACTGTCGGGCAATGTCAACGACCTGTGTCCGGTCGGCGCGCTGACGCACAAGCCGTGGACCTTCAACTATCGTCCATGGGAACTGTCGAAGACCGAAACCATCGACGTGCACGACGCAATTGGCGCCCATATCCGCATCGACAGCCGCGGCCCGGCCGTGATGCGCTGCCTGCCGCGCACCAAGGAAGACATCAACGAAGAGTGGCTGACCGACAAGTCGCGCTATGCCGTCGACGGCCTGTCGCGCCGCCGGCTCGACCAGCCCTATGTTCGCAAGGCCGGCAAGCTGCAGCCGGCAAGCTGGGAAGAAGCCCTGGCCGCCGTCGCCGCCAAGGTCAAGGCAACGGACGCGTCGAAGACCGGCGTCATCGCCGGCGATCTGACCGACGCCGAAACCATGAAGGCGGCGCGCGACCTGTTCTATAGTCTTGGGGTGACCAATCTCGACTGCCGCCAGGACGGCGCACGCGTCGGCCCGGTAAGCCAGTCGACGCCGCGGGAATCGTGGCTGTTCAACTCCGGTATCGCGGGGATCGAGGAGGCCGACGCCATCCTGTTGATCGGCACCGATCTGCGTCACGAAGCGTCACTGATCAATACCCGAATCCGCAAATCGTGGCTTAAGGGCGGCGTTCAGATCGGCCTGATCGGCGAACCCGTCGATCTGACCTACGACTACGCCCACATCGGCGCCGGCCCAAAAGCCGTCAAGGATTTCAAGAAGCACGCCTTCCGTGACATCCTGAAGACGGCCAAGCGTCCGGCCATCCTGGTCGGTTCGTCCGCCATCAACGGCGAGGACGGCGCCGCCGTCCTGCGCGAAATCGCCGACATCGCTGACACTTACGGCGTTCAGAAAGATGGCTGGAACGGTTTCAACGTCGTGCACACGGCCGCCTCGCGCGTTGCCGGGCTCGACCTCGGCTTTGTGCCGGTCGGCGAAGCGCTCGATGCCTCCAGCATGATCAAGGGCGGGGTCGACCTGCTGTTCCTGCTGGGCGCGGACGAGTTCAATCCCAAGGATCTGGGCAAGACCTTCGTCGTCTATATCGGCAGCCACGGCGACGCCGGGGCGTCCGCCGCCGATATCATCCTGCCGGGCGCGGCCTACACGGAAAAGTCGGGCATCTACACCAACCTGGAAGGCCGGGTCCAGATCGCCGAGCGCTGCGTGTTCCCCAAGGGCCAGGCCAAGGAAGACTGGGCTATCCTGCGCGCCTTGTCGCAACTGGTCGACAAGACCCTGCCGTACGACAACCTGACGCAATTACGCGAAAAGCTGATTACGGACCATCCGGTCTTCGGACGAATCGACGTACGTCCGATGCCGAAGGCTTTCGACCTGCGTGCGGTCGGCCAGAAGGGCGAGGTCCGTGACCGCGTCTTCACGTCGCCGATCGTCGATTTCTATATGACCAACCCGATTGCCCGGGCATCCGTCGCCATGGCGGAATGTTCGGCGTCGCGCCGGGGCAATGTCCCCGCCGCGGCGGAATAGAGGTAAGCGAGAATGGATAACCTTTCATCCTCCCCCTGGTGGCTGTGGCTGCTGATCACCGTCGGTGAGACCCTGGCGGTCATCGTCGGCGTGATGGTGTCGCTGGCCTTCCTGCTGTGGGGCGACCGCAAGGTCTGGGCCGGCGTGCAGATGCGCAAGGGTCCGAACGTCGTCGGTCCCTTCGGCCTGATGCAGTCCTTTGCCGACTTCCTGAAGTTCGTGCTGAAGGAAGTGATCATTCCGGCCGGCGCTGACAAGCCGGTCTTCCTGCTGGCGCCGCTGATCAGCTTCGTGCTCGCCTTCGTTGCCTGGGCGGTCATCCCGTTCGCCAAGGGCTGGGTCGTGGTCGACATCAATGTCGGCATTCTGTACCTGCTCGGCATGTCGTCGCTTGGTGTCTATGGCATCATCATGGGCGGCTGGGCGTCGAACTCGAAATATCCCTTCCTCGGCGGCCTGCGCTCGGCGGCGCAGATGGTGTCATACGAAGTCTCAATCGGCTTCATCCTGGTCTCGGTCATCCTGCTGACC
>FSUR01000133.1_pt1 | contig 14621 bp, 10 predicted proteins | sample 1637491 | NCBI WGS metagenome assembly FSUR01 (sample SAMEA3914816, study PRJEB12502) | metagenome | biome: forest; material: soil | place: USA | collected 2011-09-16 | depth 0.3 m
GGCCGAAATCCTGCCGGAGCTGGACGACGACATCCGTGAGGAGGTCATCGACACCCTCCACACCAACGACCTGGCCGAGGTCCTGCAGGAGCTCGAGTCGGACGACGCCACCGCCGTTTTCGAGGATCTGGAGGAAGACCAGCAAAAGGCCGTCCTGGCGGCGATGCCCGAGGCCGAGCGCGAGCAGTTCGTCACCTCGCTGACCTTCGAGGAAGAGACAGCTGGTCGCCTGATGCAGCGCGAAGTCATGGCCGCGCCCAGTTTCTGGAACGTCGGACAGACGATCGACCATATGCGCGACAGCGGCGAGGACCTGCCGGAACTGTTCTTCGACGTCTACGTCATCGACCCCAGCCACCGCCCGGTCGGTGCGCTGCCTGTATCGACCCTGATGCGGTCGAAGCGCGAGACGCTGTTGAGCGCCCTGATGGAGCCGGTCACGGAGATCACCGTCGACCAGGACCAGGAAGAGGTCGCCTATATCTTCGAGAAGTACCACCTGATTTCGGCGCCGGTCATCGACCAGTCGGGCCGGCTGGTCGGCCAGATCACCGTCGACGACATCGTCAACATCATCCAGGAAGAAAGCCAGGAAGACATGCTGGCCCTGGCCGGTGTGTCGGACTCCGGCCGCGATGCCTCGACGCTGGGCGTCGCCAAGTCGCGCTTCTGGTGGCTTCTGATCAATCTCGGCACGGCCATGCTGGCCTCGGGCGTCATTTCGAACTTCGAAGGCGCCATTAGCCAATTGGTGGCGCTGGCCGTGCTCAATCCGATCGTGGCGTCGATGGGCGGCAATGCCGGCACCCAGACCCTGACGGTTGCTGTGCGGGCGCTTGCCACGCGCGAACTGAACGCTGCCAACCTGGTGCGGACCGTATGGCGCGAGATCGCCGCCGGCCTGCTGAACGGCGCTGCCTTCGCCATCGTCATGGGTGCCGTCACCATGGTGTGGATGAGCGTCTTCCAACACGATATGGGCGGCGACATGGCGATAAAGCTTGGGCTGGTTATCGGCCTGGCCATGATCATCAACCTGTTTGCCGCAGCAATGGCGGGGGTATTGGTCCCGCTGGCGGGCGACCGCATGGGCTACGATCCGGCGGCGTCGGCGACAGTCTTCGTCACGACCGTGACCGATTGCGTCGGCTTTTTCAGCTTCCTCGGTTTGGCTGTGGTTATCCTTCAACTGCATACGTAGAGCATTTTCAGGTTAAATGGCTGCGGGTCGCCGTGGGAAATGCGACAGCATAAAAAACACGAGGCTGAGCGTGGCGTAACTTGCCGCACTACCTCCATAAATATCTTGTAAGTCGATCTTGGTATGTGGTTTGCTAGATACCAACTGCCGGGTTGTCCGGCGTATTGTTTTGGGGCAGGAGGGGCGCGCATCGCTGCCATCCAGCCTGGGGCCAGAAAAGCCGGAATGGGTCGGGAACAGGGATGAGAGCGCGTTTGAAGGTCTCCCGCGCCGGAGTCGAACTGATCAAAAGTTTCGAGGGGCTGCGCACCACGGCGGCGCGCCTGCCCGACGGTCGCTGGACCTTGGGCTATGGACATACATTCTCGGCGCGTGACGGCGCAACGGTGACGCAGGAAGATGCCGACGCGCTGCTGCGCTTCGACCTGCTGCCGATCGTCGACGCTATAAACAACCTGGTGCTGGTGCCGCAAAACCAGAACCAGTTCGACGCCTTGGTCTCGTTCTGCTTCAATATCGGTGTCGATAACTTCGCCGCCTCGACCGTGCTCAAGCGCATCAATGAAGGCCGCATGACCGAGGCCGCGCTGGCCATGGACAGCTGGCGGTCGGCCGAGTTCAATGGCCAGACCTACGTTCTGGCACCGCTGATCCGCCGCCGCGCTGCCGAAAAAAACCTGTTCCTGACGCCGGACGATGCGACGGGGGCCGCGCCGTCGCTGCTGATCCGGCCCGTGGAAGACGCCTCAGACGCACCGGCTCATCCGGGAGAGATCGAAGCGCCGGCGCCTGGCGGCATCCTCTCGGCCCGCCCGCTCGGCCAGCCCGAGGCTGCGCCGGTCGAAGCCGCGCCTCCAACCTACACGGCGCCCTATACGCCGCCATTCGAAATCTCGGCGACGCCCGATCCGGTCCCTGCGCCCGTCGCTGCGCCGGAACGCCAGGTCATCGACCTGGCGGCCTTTGCGCCGCGTAGCAATGAGACCATAGCCCCCAAGCCGACCATTCAGCTTATGGCCGATGTTTCGCCGTCGGCGCCGGTAACCGTGCCTGCGCCTGGCGTCGTCGAACAGTCGCCGACCGCCTACGATTACGATCCGACCCCTGCAATGAGTCCGGAAGTGCAGGCAGCGCTTTTCCGCGCGCAGGACGAACAACGCGCCGCCGACGCCCTGGCGCAGGAACGGCGTCTTCAGGATGAGGCGCGTCGCCAGGCCGAGGCTCTGGCCGCTGCGCGTCTGGCTGAAGAGGTCCGCCTGCGCGACGACATGCGCCGCCGCGAGGAAGAACGCCTGCAGGAATTGCAGCGTCAGGAAATGGTGCGCCTCGAAACCGAGCGTCTGGAGCGCGAACGTTTCGATCGCGAACGCCAGGAGCGCGACCGCGCCGAGCGCGAGGTTACGATACGCGCTGAACTGGCTCGCATGGAGCAGGAGCGCTACGAGCAATCGCGCCTCGAACAGGAACGCCTGGAGGCTGCCAGACTTGAAGCTGCCAGACTTGAAGCTACCAGACTTGAAGCTACCAGACTTGAAGCCGCCCGTTTTGAAGCAACCCGTCTCGAAACGGAACGCCTTGAGCGCGAACGTCTCGAGCGCGAACGCGCGGAGGCCGCCGCTGTCGAGGCTGCCAGATTTGAAGCTACCAGACTTGAAGCAGCCCGCCTTGAAGCCACTCGCCTTGAGGCTGCCCGTCTCGACTCCGAACGCCTTGAGGCCGCCCGTCTCGATGCCGCCCGTCTCGATGCCGAACGCGTCGAGCGCGAACGTCTTGCCCGCCAGCAGGAAGACCTGCGCCGCGAAGCCGAAGCCGCTGAACGGGCCCGCATGGAGCAGGCTCGCCTGGAAGCGGCGCGTCTGGAACGCGAGCGTCAGGCACAGGCTGTCGTTGCCAAGCCCGCCGACGACGCAGACCTCGAAAAAGTACGCAAGGCAGAGGCGGCCGCCGCGCTGATGCGGCTCTACTCGCCCTACGGCAGCGGCTCGCTTGGCAAGCCCTTAACGCCGCAGCCTATTCGCGCGCCCGAACCGGCGCCGCAACCCGTCCAGCCGCAACCCCAGGCCCAGCCTGTTCAACCGCAACCCGTACGGCCGCAGGCCGTGGCGACACCGCAGGCGCCGGCCAAGGCGCCGGAACCGGAGCCCGAGCCGGCGCGCCTGTCGATCCCTGAACCGCACGACGACGACGAGGCCGAATTCTCCGGTGGCGCCAGCTTTGCGCCGTTTCAGCCGGTGCAGTCGCCGTCGACCATGCCGCCGCCGACAATTACGGCGATTAATCCATACGCCAGGCCGATCCCGAAGGCCGAGACTCCGCGGGCTGAAGTGTCCAGAGACGCATCGCGTGACGTCTTGGTCGAGGTGCCGCGTCCGTCGGCCGTCCAACCCGGCGCGCCGTCGAATGCCCCCTTCGCCAATGGTGAGCCTGAGGGCGCTGGCCAGTCCGTGCACTGGCGCGAACAACTGAACCGCCCGCTGCCGGACAGCCGCCCCGCGGCTCCGGAGCAAACCAGCGTCTCGCGCTTCGAGCCTGCGGCCGAAGCGGCATTCCACGACGACGACTGGACCTTCGACGGCGACCGCGTTGCCATATCCAACGAAGAGGACGAAGACGACAACCATCCGTCGGTCTGGCGAATGTTCGTGTCGACGGCCTGGTGGTTTATTTGCAGTTGCTTCGGTCTGGTCCTGCTGGGCGTCGCAGCGGCCCTCTATTGGAGAGGCGCTTTTGATCCTACGGTCCTGCGCAACGGCAACCAGACGGACTTGATGTGGTATTCCGTGGCGATGGCCGCTGCAGGCATCTTTTTCGTCTGCGTCTCGGTCTGGCTGATCCTTAAGCGCCTGGGCGGGCTCAAGGACTGATCAAGGTACTGACACATATCGAAAAGGGGGAAGGTGCGAGCCTTCCCCCTTTTTCATTTTCCGGCGCTCTTCTGGGCCTTCACCGCGGGCTTGACGACCTTGGCCGGCGGCTTGGACGCTTCGTCGACATAGCTGGTGTCGTCAGGCGTGAAGGCCGGGATGTTGGGGTGGACGCTGCGGCCGAGCTTGCGCAGGGTGGTTACCGGTGAATCGAGCTGGGCCAGGGTCTCGACCGTCGTCTGGTAGCCGTTTTCGACAGCACGGTCATAAGCTTTCCAGTCGCGGATCTCGACGCCGTCGGGCTCAGGGATGATCAGCAGGTCTGTCGCGGCGCGGGACTGCGCCAGGTCGGCGGCGGTGGTGATGGTCGCCGAGCGCATCATAACCGAAACGATGGGCGGGCCTCGCCGCCATTCGCCGCGCGCGAACCAGGCGCCGACGTGGCGCGTCGACAGGGCACGGGGATCAAGGCCGCGCGCCCGCGTGACATCGACGCCGATGACGGTGCCAAGGTGTGTGTTGCGCATCATCGTTGCCGGGAAGGAGCGCATGACGGCGCCGTCGACCAGGACCTGTCCGTCCTCGACGACCGGGGGCATGACGCCCGGAAGCGAGATCGAGGCCCGCAGCGCCTGCCGAAGGAGCCCGGTCTTGTGGACCTTGAGTTCGCCGCTGGTCAGGTTTGACGACAGGCAGAAGAAGGGCAGGGGCATGTCTTCTATCATGACCTCGCCGAAATGCTTTTGCAGGCGCTCGTCGACCTTCTTGCCGGACGTCATGGCGATGAAGGGTAGGGTGATGTCGTCAAGCGGCGACGTATCGACGAAGGCGTCGCGCAGGCGAACATCGATCTCGTCATTGTCCCATTCCAGCGCGATCGTCGACGCCAGAATCGCGCCCATCGACGAGCCGCAAACGAAGTCGATCGGAATATGAGCTTCGCGCAGAGCCAGCAAAGCACCGATCTGGGCGAAGGCGCGGGCGCCGCCGCCGGAAAAGACGACGCCGACGCTGTGGCCACAGACGACGCGGCCGATGCGCCCCATGTCGGCGACGTCCTCGCGGCCGATATGGAACCAGCGCGCCGGCTTGATGGCGTCGAGCCACGAACGCGTCCGGCCGGGGATTGTCCCGCGGTCGGCACGGTTGTCATAGGTCAGGATCAGGTCGGGCGCGCGGTGGAGCAGCGACTTTTCGCCCTCGGTCTGCCAAAGATTGGGCTTCTCATTGGCATCGGCCACCAGGAAGACCTGGTCGACCTGGCGCGAGCTCAGAAGCCGCCAATGGCTTTCGTGCTTTTCGGCGACGTGCAAAACATAGTCGTTTTCCGCCTCTATGCGCGAAAAGGCATCGGGCGCGGTGCCGTGGAAGCCCTTGTCGAGGACGGCGACGCGATAGCCGAGCGCGCGGATCTGCGTGGCGATGCGTTCGATCATCGGCTGGATCGGCGTCTCGGAAATGGCAAAGAAGGCGAAGACATTGGGGGTGACGGCGGGCACGTCGCGCCGCGCGCGCTCGATCATCTTGCGCGACAAAGCCATTAGCAGTTCGGGATTGCTGTCGATGGCGCGGAAGAAGTCTTCGCGCGGCATGGCCAGAAGATCGGAATCGCGCAGCGCCATGACGGTGGCCGTATGCGGCGTGCCGGCGATCAACGACATTTCGCCGACGGGTTCACCGGGCCGGATGATGCCGATCAGGCTCAGTTCGTCGTGATCTTCATCGTGGCGAAAAGCGCCAAGGCGCCCGGAGCGCAGCAGATACAGGTGGTCCGATTCGTCCCCCGTGCTGAACAGTCGCGACCCTCCCGGCAGGGAGATCACGCTGGCGCCTTCGCCAAGCGAAGTGCCGAAAAGCCCTTCCAGCGCTGCCTGCAGCGTCGGGCTGGCCTTGTGCTTCTTGTCTTCCGTCATCCACTTCACACTGTAGCATATTGCCTCCGGACTATACGGAAGCGATATGTTTTACCGGTCTCTTTTTAAGCGATGCCTGTAAGACTGCGTCGCCTCCCTATATAGAGATGCGCTGAAATGGCTTCCAAGCTGTTAACCAAGCTGAACCCCTGAAAGGCTGCCCGTGGCAGATATCCATATCGTAAAATTGTGCGTCGGTGCCGACAGTCTCGACGACCTGCTCGGCTGGGAAAAGGCGCGCGGCGCCATATCCTATATCCACACGCGCAACCGACCGACGCGCTTCGAAGAGCTGCTGGACGGCGGCTCGCTCTACTGGGTGATCAAGGGCGTGATCCTGTGCCGTCGCGAGATCGTGTCGTTCGACCTGGTCGACGACAAAGAGACCCCGCACTGGAAAATCGGGCTGAATACGAAGCACATCGCCACCGAAGCCCAGCCACGCAGGCCATTCCAAGGCTGGCGTTACCTGACGCCGGCCGACGCCCCGCGCGACATCCTGGAAGGTGAACACGACCTGCCGCCGGAGATGGCGCGAGCGTTGAAGGACGCGGGTGTGTGGTAAGGGTTAAACCGCTATATTGTCGATCAGCCGCGTGGTGCCGAGCCAGACGGCGGCCAGGATGCGCGCGGCCTTCGTATCGGGCGTGATTTCACCAAGCGTATCGGCGTCGCGCAGGGCGATATAATCGATCTTGTCGAAGCCCGTGTCGGTCAGGTCGTCGCAGGCCTCGCCAATGGCGCGATCGGTATCGCCGCCGTCCTTTGCCACCGCGCGGATACGTTCGAGCGCCGCGTTCAGCTTGGGCGCTATCACGCGCTCCTGGGCACTGAGATAGGCGTTGCGCGACGATAGGGCCAAGCCGTCTTTTTCGCGTACGGTTGGAAAGCCTACAACGTCGATATCCATATCGAAGTCACGCACCATGGCGCGGATAACGGCCAGTTGCTGAAAATCCTTTTCGCCGAAGACGGCGACGTCCGGACGGACCTGGTTGAACAGCTTCGCGACGACGGTGGCGACGCCCGAAAAGAACTGCGGGCGGAAATCGCTTTCCAGGCCAAGGCCCGGCCCGGCCATCTCGATACGGCTAGCGAAACCCTTGGGATATAGCACGTCCGGCGTCGGCAGGTAGACCAGGTCGCAGCCGGCGTCGCGCAGCAGGGCGATGTCTGCGGCTTCCTGGCGCGGATAGCGATCAAGATCTTCGGTCGGAGCGAACTGCAGAGGGTTGACGAAGATCGACACCGCCACCACATCGGATACAGAACGGGCATGCCTCACGAGAGTGAGATGCCCTTCGTGCAACGCCCCCATTGTGGGAACGAACCCGACTTTTCCTTTGTCTTTCCGAAGCTTCGCCATTTCGCGGCGTAGATCCGGAAGCGTGCGGACAGTCAGGGGATGTGCAGGGGATGAGGCGTCCGGCATACAGAAAAGTCCGAAAAGTCATCGTGCAATTGCCTGGCGCGGGTGGGGCTCCGGTCATGGCAAACGCGTTTTAACCAAGGTTCCTAACGCCGACTTAAAAGCGTTATGGCACCATCGTCTCTATGACCGAAGCCATGCCCATTCGTAAAGTCATAATTGTGTGCAGCGTACTGGCGTTAAGCGCCGCCTTGACGGCGTGCAACGACCATCCCATGGACCGCGTGCTCACCGAAATCCATAATATCAAGGTCGATGCCCGCGATCCGGCGGCCCGTGCGACCGCGGCTGACCGCCAGTTCGACAAGAAGGACATCGACCTTGCCCTTCAGACGGCCAGGGACCTGACCGTCAATTCCGGCGGACTGCTCGACCGCAAGCGCCCGGCGGAAAAGCCGGCCGACACCACGCTGTTTTCGAGCGCGCCCGAGGCGGCAAGGATGAAGATCGAGGTTGTCGATCCCTTGCACGTGCCGCGCCCTGACAGCGAACAGCCGCTTGACGAACGTCCGAAAAACGTCACCTTCGACAACGGTTCTTCGTTGCCCGACGCAGCCCGTGACCTGCCCGACATCCCCGTGGCGCAAGCCGCGCGATCGGCCATGGCGGCGGTGGTCGCCGCGGCGCCCAGGATCATGGCTGCGGCCATTCCGGAAAAGGCCGAAGTGGCGCGTGTCGAAGCGATTATGCCGAAGCCCGAGCCGCGCAAAGAGCTAGCCGCGGCCGATGCTCGCCGCATCCAGGTGGGATCGTTCGGTTCGCTGTGGGCGGCGAAAAGCGCCTGGCAGGATCTGCGCGGCCGCCATACCGCGCTTGACGGCCTTAAACCCGAATTCGAGAAGGTCGTGACGCCCGCCGGCAAAACCCTGTTCCGTCTCAAGGTCGGCCCGGTAAAGAGCGATTCCCAGGCCAGGACGCTGTGCGGTCAGCTCGATATCCGCGACTCGTGGTGCGAACGGGCGGGTTAAACGCTACTCTTTTGTGGCGAGACGTCTATAATCCTGCCTTCCCTGACGAGGCGAGCGCCCCGTCCTGAGCCCGGGCACATGACGTCTAATTCCAGCGTTCAGCGCATTCTTTTCGATTCGGTCACGAAGGCGATACCGCGCCTGTTCGCCGCCGCCATGTTCGCGGCCGGGGCGCTTCTGCTCATCGCCGTCCTGACACCGATCGACCCGGCTGTGATGCCGGTAGTGCGACGCTGGCTGCCGCTTCAGGTCGTCGAGATATCTCACCTTGCCGGTATCGTCATCGGCGTCCTGATGTTGTTCCTGGCGCGCGGCCTGTGGGAGCGGATCGACACGGCGTGGTACATGGCCATCTCGCTGTTCTGCCTGGGCGCGGTCTTTTCGCTGACGCGCGAACTGGCGGTCCTGCCGGCCGTCCTGCTTGGGCTGTGCGCCCTGCTGCTGATGCCGTGCAAGGGGGCGTTCAATCGCCGTTCGCAACTGATGAGCCTGTCGGTCAATCCCTTGTGGGCGGGCTTGACGCTCGCGACGCTGGCTATCGTCGTCTGGCTCGGCTTCTATGTTTACAGCCATATTCCCTACGCCCACTCGATGTGGATCGACTTCGGCTATCACGCCGCCGTGCCGCGGTTCCTGCGCGGCCTGGTCGTCATGGCGGCGACGGTCGGCCTGGTTGGACTTTATCGCCTGTTCGGTATCGCCCACCGCCTTCCGCCCATGCCCGACGACGAGGATATGGATCAGGTCAAGGAGGTTGTGTCGACGACATCCAATCCGCAGGCTTGGCTGGCGCTTTTGCGCGACAAGCACATCCTGTGGAACGAGGCCCGCACTGCTTTCCTGATGTACGGCATTGCGGGCAAGCAATGGGTGGTGATGGGCGAGCCGGTCGGTGAGCCGTCGGCGGCAGAGCCCCTGTTCTGGACGCTGAAGGAGATGGCGTCCTTGAGAAACGCGCGGCTCAGCGTCTATCAGGTCGGCCCGAAACTCCTGCCGCTGATGATCGACCTGGGACTGAGGCCGTTCAAGATCGGTGAGGAGGCGCTGGTCGACGTGACCGCCTTCGACCTCGGCGGCAAGAAGGGCTACGGCTTCCGTCAGACGCTGAAGCGGTTCGACACGCTGCAGGCTGACTTCACGGTTATCGCGCCGGACGATGTCGATGCGCATATGGGGGAATTGAAAGCCGTTTCAGACGCCTGGCTAAAGAGCAAGAATGCCAAGGAAAAGCGCTATTCACTGGGCTGTTTCAAGCCGGAATATATGCGGCTGACGCCGGTCGCCGTCGTGCGATTGAACGGCCGGATCGTGGCGTTCGCCAACCTGTGGCCGACGCGCGACAAGGCTGTACTGACGCTCGACCTGATGCGCTACGCCACCGACGCGCCGCCCAGCGTCATGGAATATCTGTTCCTGCGCCTGATCGCCTGGGCACGCGATAATGGTTACGCCCATTTCAGCCTGGGCCTGGCGCCGCTGGCCGGGCTGGAAGCCAAGCCGCTTTCGGGGGCGTGGAACAAGATCGCCTCGGTCATCTATCAGCTGGGCGGCGAGGTCTATAATTTCCAGGGCCTGCGCGCCTACAAGGAAAAGTTTCGCCCGTACTGGGAGCCGCGCTATTTCGCCATCAAGGGCCAGGAGACGGCGCTCGGCGCCGCGCTGATGGCGGTGGTGGCGCTCGGTGCGCGTCAGCCGAAGGCGCGCCCCGACGATGAGGCCGAAGCGGCCTGATGACGGAAACTGGCAGGGGGCGGGCTTAAAGACGTCACGGGGCATCGAAAGGCGACATCATGAAAATCGACGCGATCAACCCCGAAACGACGCGCAATAGTCCGGCCTTCTCGCAGGGCATGCTGGTGACCGACGCCCGCAAACTGCTGTTCATTGGCGGCCAGAACGCCGTCAATGCGGCGGGTGAAATTCCCGAAGGCGTCACGGCTCAAACTGAATTGGCGCTGAAAAACGTGGCGGCGGTGGTGGAAACGGCCGGCGGTCACAAAAGCGATGTCGTCAAGATGACCATTTATCTGGTGCAGGGCGTCGATGCCAATGAAGGCTATGCGGCGTCTGCCCGTGCCTGGGGGCCATATCCGACGGCGATTTCCGTCCTGTTCGTGGCGGCGCTGGGCAATCCAAAATTCCTCGTCGAGATCGAGGCGGTCGCAGCCTTCGGTGCTTAATTCTGCGCGATAAGGGCACGCGCCAGGCCGTCGCGGCCTTGCGGCAGAAGGACGGGCTTGACGCCCAGCTCCTGCAGCGTTTCCGCCTGGTCGCCGGCGGGCAACAGTGCGACGATGTTCATGCGCGCCTGTTCCTGCGTTGCGCGCAGGGCGTTGAGGAAGGTCGCGAGAGTCTGGCGGTTGCCATCGTCGTCGAGATTCTCGAACGCGCCCGTGCTGATCACACAGGCGTCGACGCCGCCCTTGCGGGCAAGGGCCAGGGCACGTTCGCGCGTTGTCGATGTCAGGCAGCGGTGGCCCAGGCCTTCGAGCTGGTCGCGCAGTTCGGCAGCGCGCAGGCCGCTGCTGGCCAGCAACAATATGCGCAACGACGCATTGTCTTCTGGCTCGGGCGTCTCGATCTGCGGCCGTGCGGGCGGGGTTGCGTGGCTGTCGAACGGCAGGTCGACCCAGAACTTGGAACCGACGTCGAGAGTCGATTCCGCGCCCATGCCGCCGCCCATAAGCTCGGCAAGCGATTTCGACAGGCTCAGGCCGAGGCCCGCGCCGGGAGCGCCCGAAGACGTCCGGGCGATACGGGCGTGCGAACGGAAGGCGCGATCGAGCTCTGCGGGACTGAGGCCCGGGCCGGAATCGACAACCTCGAGGCGGACGAAACCGTCGACCGCCAAAACCTTCAGTTCGACGCGGCCGGACGGCGTGTAGTGGATGGCGTTGTTAAGCAGATGGCCCAAAATCTGTTCGACGCGGCGGGCATCGCCCATGGCGGCGCCAGCCGGCAGGTCAGCGATGGTCAGGGTGAAGGCCAGGTCCCGGCTGCGGGCAAGGTCGGCGAAGTCGGCAACAACACCCTCGCACAGCAGTCCGAGGTCTAGTGGTTCCCGGTCGACCGCGATCTGGCCGGTCTCGGCGTCGTCGTTGTCGAGAGTCGTGATCAGGATCGACCGCAGGCGTTCGACCTCCTCCAGCGCCGCTTCGACCTGTTGGCGCGGCGCGGGCGCGCGCACCAGATGGGTAAGGCTTGACGACAGGCCCTGTGCCACCCCGTTCAGGCCCGTCTTGATTTCGCGCGACAGGGTTTCCATCAGGGCGACCTTGCCGGCATTGGCGGCTTCGCGCTGGCGGGCCCCTTCCAGGGCGTCGTATTGCACCCGGTAGTGGTCGCGCATATGGCGGTTGAGGATGAAGCCCATGGCCAATGCCAGGAAAAGACCGCCGGTCATCAGGCGGGTGATACCGTCGCCTTCGTGCTGGGCCTGGAAGGCCCAGATCGGACCGGCGACCGCCAGGGGGCCGAGAATGAGAAAGTGAGACAGCACGGGGGCTGTGAAAAAGATAATGCCGACGGCCGCGCCGGCGCAGACGGTGATTAGCACATCGGCCGCAGGGCCGCCCGACGGCGCCGTCAGGCTGACGATCAGCAGGACCAATGTCCAGACGCCGCCGCCCAGGCCTTGGCGCCACACCCGGCCGCGCAAGGCGTCGGACGCAGATCCGGCCGAAAGCCTTTCGGCCTGGCCGCGCAGCGCCATGAAGACAGGCCATGCGAACGAAATGACCAGCAGGTAGAGCGCCATTAGCCACGACGACACGCCGGCCTTGGCTGCCCATAGGAACAGCGGCAAGCCTATACCGAAGAAGCCGAGCACGTAGGGGAACATGCGCGCCTGCGCCTTCAGGCCGTGATCGAGAAGGGTGGCATCGTGGTCGGACGGGGTGGGCTGGGCAGGCGTCATGTCGCAACCGTAACACCCAGACCTTGCTGTCGGGTTACGCGGGTCTCTTACTCTTCGCATTTCCTAACGACGAACCGATAACTACTTCATCGGGAAATGCTTGCTTCGTCGCATTTCCTAACGATGAACCGGCGACCACTTCATCGGGAAATGCTCGGGCGCTTCATGGTAAACGGTTCGTTAGCACAAAGGCGCGAGAGTGAGGGGCGGCAGAGATTCGCCGTGAAAATTCTTCAAAGACCATCAAGGTTCGCCATGACCGAAGCCTTTTTCACCGACACATCCGCCAACGCGCGCTCGCCCCTGTCAGACGACGATATCAAGCGACTGTTCAGGAGCAGCAATGCCGATGACCGCGCCGTGGCGACGCACAAGATTTGCCGGGTCATGGAACGCACGGAACTCGGCGACGGAGAACGCTCGGCCGCCCAGGAAATCATTCGCATGCTGGCCCAGGACGCCGCCGAGCTGGTGCGGCGCGCCCTGGCCGTGACATTGCGCACGTCCGAACTGCTGCCGCACGACGTCGCCATGCAGCTGGCGCAGGACGTGACGACCGTGGCCGTGCCGGTGCTTACCCATTCGCCGCTGTTCAGTGACAAGGATCTGGCCGAAATCATCCGTTCCGGTGGTCCGGTGCGCCAGGTCGCCGTCGCCAAGCGAGCCGAGCTGTCGGAGGCCGTTACCAATGTCCTGGCGGAAAGCGCCGTCGAAGAGGCTGTCGTCGTGGCGTGCGCCAACGACAATGCGCGCTTCTCCGAAAACGGTCTCGGCAAGGTGGTCGACCGGTTCGAACGTTCGGAAGTGCTGCACAGCGTGCTGGTCAATCGCGGGACGCTGCCGGTGGCGATCAGCGAGCGCCTGGTGCATCTGGTCAGCCACAACCTGCGCCAGCACCTGATCACCCGGCATGCCATCAAGCCGGAGACCGCTATCGAGATCGTCGCGGCGGCGCAGGAACGCGCAACGCTCGACATGGCCGACGCATCGGGCGCCAGCCACGACCCGCAGGGACTGGTGCGCCACCTGATCGCCAACAACCGACTGACGCCGTCGCTGGTGCTGCGCGCCGTGGCACGCGGCCATATTACCTTCTTCGAACATTCGCTGGCCGAGCTGTCGGGCGTACCGCACGAACGGACCTGGCTGATGGTGCACGACGCTGGGCCGCTCGGTTTGCGCGCCGTCTATGATCGCGCCGGTCTGCCGGGGCGGTTATTCCAGACCTTCCGTATCGCCCTCGATACCTGGCGGGGCCTGATGGCCGAGTCGGCCCATCTCGATCCGGTGTCCTTCCAGGAGAAGCTGATCGAACGCTTCCTGACGCAGGTCCCGTTCGCCCCGCGCGAAGACCTGATCTATCTCTACGAACGGCTCGACCGCGATTCGCGCGGGCGCCGGTGGGGCGATGTCCCGACCCAGGCCATGCTGGAAGCCGCATAGCCTTGTTTTGTTGAAATGCTTTAGCGCGGAACCGCTGACAATTTTCCCACTTTGCCGCATAGAAAAGGCCGCCTCTCGTTGAGAAGCGGCCTTTTCTATGAATTTCAATGAGATCAGGAAGCGGACTGGCCGATGGCATCCAGGTGTTGCTTGACGCGGGCTTCAAGCGTTTCGCACAGGATCTTGCCAGTCGGATTGTCGTCCGTCTTGATCTGGTCGCGGACCGCGGCGCGGATGGCGTCGAGATGGGCGTCGACCAGCTTGCGCGGCGCCTGCATGCGCTTGTCGTCTTCGTCGAGCATCTTGCACAGCGAACCGGCGAGACGCGTGATCAGGGGATAGCCGTAGGTGGTGCCGAGACCCTTGAGGTCGTGGGCGCGGTAGAAGAGCTGTTCGCTGTTCTCTTCGGTATAGCCTTCGACCTTGATCAAGGCCTGAACGTCTTCGAGTTTTTTGACTTCTTCGAGTAGCCAGTCGCCGAATTGCGACGACAGGTCGGCCAGCGCGGCTTCTGCCTTGGCAATGGCTTCGGCGTCGATCGCTCCGAGACGGCCGCCGACCTTGGCACGCAAGGTGTTGGGAACCTGGATAATCTGAGCTTTCTCGATCGGCATAGGCACTCCTGGACGCTTTCATACGGTGCGGCTTTGCTTAACCCTATCCGATGCGGGTTTAAGAAGAGCTAATATGGTGAAGGTTTTTGATAGAAACGCGCATGGAGCATGCCCGGCGGTATCAGTGGAAGCGTATTCAAAAACTCCGAAGTCGCAGACTTCGGCAAGCGCGACTGCACGCTGCGCACGTTTGCGCGAGCCCCCGCGGCGCCTGAGCGGCATCTAAAATGACCTCCGAACCGTGTAACGGTTTGGCAAGCGCGACTGCGCGCC
>FSUR01000186.1_pt1 | contig 14561 bp, 18 predicted proteins | sample 1637491 | NCBI WGS metagenome assembly FSUR01 (sample SAMEA3914816, study PRJEB12502) | metagenome | biome: forest; material: soil | place: USA | collected 2011-09-16 | depth 0.3 m
ATATTGAGGCGGATTGAGCGGAAAGATGAAGCGGCCGCCCTGGAAGTCCGGCGCCGTCAAGAGCGGCAAATTGAGCGCGCCCAGTCCGGCCGCCAGTGCCCATGCCTTATGGCCGCCGGGATAGTATTTGAAATAGATGGCGGCAGCGATCGCGTCGGCGATCATGATCATCGGCATAAGGCGAATCAACCGGACCACGACGAAGCCAGCCAGGTTGAGGCTGCGGTCGAGCCGCCCGGCATAGGCGCGCGCCAGCACGAAGCCGCTGAGGCAGAAGAAAAACTCGACGGCCAGATAGGCGTTTTCGGCGAGCAGGCGGCCGTTGGTCAGGCCGAGATGGTAGATCACCACCGACAGGGCCGCCAGGCCCCTCAGGCCATCGAGTGCAGGGTAGTGCCGTGTGGCGGTGGCGTTCATTGACGTCATTAAGGGTGGCGATCGCCGCGCGGTCAAGTTTCGCCGTGCGTCGTTTTTATAAATCGCGCTTTGGCGGACATTTCGTTCTTACCGGGCCGTGACGCACACTTGTCCCATCATATCGGGGAGTTCGTCATGCTTGGTACCATTCTTCTGATCGTTCTCGTTCTTGCCGTGGTCGGCGCCTTGCCCAACTGGCGCTACAGCAACAACTGGGGCTACGCGCCGTCAGGCGGTCTTGGCGCCATACTGCTCGTTATCGTTATCCTGATGCTACTGGGGAGGATCTGATCCATGACCACCGCTACTGCAACCTATGCCCAGCCAATCGCCCGCCACGGCTTCTTCGCCTTTTTGGCTGTCGTGCTGATCGCGGTCTGCGCCGCCCTGTTCCTCAACATGCCGCCAGAACGGTCGGTAGCCGCGTCCTATGACCCGGACGCCGCGGTCGACGGCGATTATGCGACAGTTGAACCGGCCGACGCGCCTGTCATCGACGCTCGTCCCGTATCGGGCGAATAGGCGGAATGTCGCGCGATCAGACGATTCCGGTCGGAATGGCGGGATCGTCTTTCAGCGTTTCCATCGAGATGTAGGCCGAAACGTCGAACAGATCGACGCGACTGACCAGCCGCTTATAGATGGCGTCGTAATGCGCGATGTCGCGGACGACGACCTTCAGAATATAGTCGACATTGCCGGCCAGGCGGTGCGCCTCGACGATCTCGCCGATACCTGACAGGGTGTCGCGAAAGGTTTCGAGCCAGTCGGCGGTGTGGCGTGCCGTCTTGATCATAACGTAGACGGTCGCCGCCACGTGCATTTTTTGGCGATCGAGCACCGCGACGCTACGCTGGATATAACCCTCTTCCTTGAGACGTGTGATACGCCGCGAGCAGGCCGACGCCGAAAGCGCGACGCGTTCGGCCAGGTCGGCCAGGGGCATGTTGGCGTCGCGTTGCAGCCATGACAGGATTCGGCGGTCGCGGTCATCGAGCATAGGTCGTCTCCGGCGTGGCACATAGATTCCGCAGTGCATTATAAATTTGCAATTCGAATGCGTCCGGCAGGCAATTAATGTCTCAAAACGCGCGCCAAATGCGGCGATAACACACTAAACTTCCGGTGACAGAGGCCGGTGATAGAGGAGGTGTGTGCAATGCGGAGAATAGGTCTTATCGGCGGCATGAGCTGGGAAAGCACGGCCGTCTATTACAAGCTGATCAACGAGGGCGTTCGGGCCCGGTTGGGCGGGCTGGCTTCGGCCGACATCGTCCTGCGCTCGCTCGATTTCCGAGACGTCATTGCCTTGCAGAAAGCCGACCGTTGGCAAGATGCGGGACGGCTGCTTTCCAATGCGGCTTGCGATTTGAAAGCGGCCGGCGCCGATGGCTTGCTGATCTGCACCAATACCATGCACATTGTGGCGCCCGACGTGACGTCGGCTTGCCCATTGCCATTGATCGACATTATCGATGCAACGGCGCAAGCCATGCGGGTTAAGGGCTGCCGGCGCCCGCTGCTGTTGGCGACGCGATATACGATGGAGCATGGTTTCTACGCTGAGCGTATGCAGCGCCACGGCATTGCAGTCCAAGTGCCGGACGCGGCAGATCGCGCCATTTGCCACGGCATCATCTTTGATGAACTGTGCCAGGGCATAGTGAAGCCGAGGAGCCGCCAGGCGCTCTACGACATGGCTGTGCGTGGTCGCGAGCGCGGCGCCGACAGCGTCATCCTCGGCTGCACAGAACTGGGGCTGTCGATCGAGCCGGCGGCCCTGCCCCTGCCCGGTTTTGACTCAACCGTGATCCACGCCAACGCCGCAGTTGCCTTTGCGCTTGGCGATGAGGGTGTGCGGCAATTGGCGTCATAAGCCTGGGCTGGCAGTCGCAAATGCGCGTGCTATATAGGAGACTTGTTTAGTTATCCGTTTGAGACCGCCATGCTCCGCTACGAAGCCATCACCGCCACGCCTGCCTCGGACTATCCGTTCCGCAACCTGATCGGCGAAGGCGTCATGCCGCCGGAAGATCAGGATGCCATCGAGCGCGACTTTCCGCAGATCGACAAGACCGGCTTTATGCGGCCCGAAGACTTCGCCATGGGGCCCGCCTTTCGCCAGTTGCTGGACGACGTGCGCAGTTCTGAATTCGCCCGGGCCGTCGGCGACAAGCTGGGCATCGACCTGACGGGCAAGCCGACCTGGGTGACCGTGCGCAAGTGGTCGGCTTTGAAAGACGGCCGACCGCACACTGACGGCGCGGACAAGCTGGCCTCGGCACTGATCTACCTCAACCGCGAAGGATCAAGCGGCGGCAACCTGCGTTTCCTCGAGGGCCCCAATCAGGACGGCCCCGGCACGGACGAGGTCAATCCGGGCTATGGCCACTTCATAGCGTTTCCGCGGCTCGACAATTCGTGGCATGGCCATACGCCGTTCGAAGGCGAGCGCCGCGTCATCCAGATCGCCTGGCTGGTCAGCGAGGACGCCGTCGCGCGCAAGGCGAAGCGCCACGGCATTACGGAGTTCCTGAAAAAGCTGTTCTCGTCGACCAAGCAGAAGCAGGACGAGATGATGTAGGGCTTACGGGGTCTATCGCTCGTTTTAGACCAAAGTGTTCGACAGATGCGAATCAGAAGACCAGCGTCGTCTGAACGCCGCCGCCTGGGATTCGCCAGTCGATACGCCAGCCACCGGCCACCGCCGACACCGCGTCCTGATCGCCGGTCGGTGCGGATACCGAAATCGTCCGTTTCCACTCCGCGCCGGCTGCCTCCGCCGTCAGGGTGATAGCCATAGGCGTACCCGAGGGCGGCGGAACCTGCGTCACGGCCGAATATTTTCCGTTCGTATCGCTGATCGGCTGGGCGCGGAGTTCGCCATTGACCACCAGGTTCACCGCGGCACGCGGTGCAACTCGGCCTGAAATACCGAGCGCACCTGCCGAATCGTAGTCGATCGCAACGATGCCCAAGCCGGGCGGTGTGACGGGCGCTGCCGGCGATCCCGGACGCAGCAGTACCGCCTTGGCCGTTTGGCCCGACGGCACGAACAGCCGGCCTTCGGCGTGTTGCAGTGCACCTGCGTCTTCCATAGACAGATCGTAGATACCGCCCGCCCCTGAAATCGGCAGTTCGGCGGTAAAGCGGCCCTGACTGTCGGCCGTTACGCCGACGGCACGCGCCTGGCCGTAAAGAAAGCGCACCCGGCCGTCGGGCAGCGCCTGGCCCGTCACGACCACCGTGCCGGGTGACGGCTGTGATACCGCGGTGATGACCGGCGCGCCGATATATCCGTGTTCGCGCAGCTCTGCGGCATGGTCGGTGCCGGGGGTCGCACGCGGTTTCTGGCAACCACCAAGGCCAATAGCAGCGGCGCAAAGCACGGGCGCCAGCCAAAAAAGGGATTTCGAAGCCATCTTTTTCACGTGCAATGCAATATCCGCTTTTCAGCGCTGCGAATAGAGGCTTACACTTATCTCCCAAAAACAGTGATTTTCGGATACCCGACTATGCCCTTGTCCAAGCATGAAATTAAGTCTGTGTGTGTTTATTGCGGGTCCTCCTTCGGCAATGACGACGCCTTTAAAACCGCAGCGGCCGACCTCGGTCAGGTCCTGGCGGGCGCGGCCTTGCGCCTGGTCTATGGCGGCGGCGGTGTCGGCCTGATGGGCGAAACCGCCCGTGCGGCTCACGAAGCCGGGGGCAAGGTGCTGGGCATCATGCCGCAGTTCCTGCGCGGCCGAGAGATTCTGTTCGACGACGTCGAAACGCGCGTCGTCGTTTCGATGCACGAACGCAAGATGATGATGTTCGAAGAATCGGATGCCTTCGTCGTCCTGCCGGGCGGCGTCGGCACGCTGGAAGAAGTCATCGAGCTGCTGTCCTGGCGTCGCCTCGACCTGCACAACAAGCCGGTCGTCTTCCTGAACATCAATAATTTCTGGCAGCCGTTCTTTGACCTGGTCGACTATACGCTGAAGGCGCAGTTCACGCCGCCGGCGTTCAAATACACCTATGTCAGCGTCGACACGGTCGCCGAGGTCCTGCCGGCGATCGCCGAAATGGCGTCGGTCGAGCGCCAGATCGACACCCGCCGGGTCTCTAACGCAGTATAGGCGAACCGTCTTCCTTGGTCAGAATGACGCCGTCCGGTACATCGATCAGGTCGAGCACTACCTCCGACGGGCGGCACAAGCGCGCGCCCTTCGGTGTGCAGACGAACGGCCGATTGACCAGGATCGGGTGCTTCACCATGGCGTCGAGCAGCGCATCATCCGACGCGCCGTCAGCCAGAAGGCCCAACTCGGCCGCCGGCGACTTGGTTTCGCGTAAGGCGCCGCGCGGCGTGACGTCGGCCGCCGCAAACAGGTCGAGCAATTGCGCCCGCGTCCAGCCTTCCGCCAGGTAGTCGACGACGATAGGTTTGAGCCCGCAGGCTTCGAGCGCGGCAAGGACGTTGCGCGACGTACCGCAGTCGGGGTTGTGATAGATGACAGCCGTCATAGTTCGGCTCCGGGTTTGAAGGGTTTGGCGACCTTGGTCTCGCTAAAAAGCCATCCGAAAACAACGACGCCAGCCAGCGCTCCGGCACATTGTCCGGCAATGAACAGCGGCACGCTGTGCGGAGCTATGCCGGCAAAGCTGTTCGACAGGGCGCGCGCAATCGTGACCGCCGGATTAGCAAACGATGCGGAGGCTGTGAACCAAATTGCCGAGATGACATAGAGACCGACGGCCACCGGCGTGAAATCTGCCTTGAAGCGAATGCAGCCGAGAATCGTCGCCATCAGGCCGAAGGTTGCTATGGCTTCGGAAAACACCAGGCCAGGACCATCGCGCAGCTTGGAAGACACTTGAAATATGGTCTGACCGAACATGGCGTGCGCCGCCCACACGCCCAGGATGGCGCCGATGATCTGGGCCAGGACATAGGCAGCGGCCAATCTCGCCGGCAGCATTTTCCGCGCGGCGAAGGCCAGCGTCACGAGGGGGTTGAAGTGCGCGCCGGAAATCGGTCCGAAGATGGTAACCAGCACCACCAGCCCGGCCGCGATCGACAGCGTATTGCACAGCAGAGCGATGGCTATATTTCCCCCGGCCAGGCTTTCGGCCATGATGCCGGAGCCGACCACCATGGCCAGCAGGAACGCCGTACCGAGCAGTTCGGCAAACACAGGGCGGACAAAGGACATCAGCAGCATTTCACCTGGTCGAGAATAGGCTGGCACAGTTCGGGTGCGCCGCCGCAGCAGTCTTCTATCAGGAATAGCACCAATTCGCGCACCGCGGAAAAATCGGCGTGGTAGCGGATGATGCGACCATCGCGAACAGCCATCACGAGGCCTGCCTGCGCAAGGATCTTGAGATGGCAGTTCTGGCGAATGCCTAGGCGTTCGCCGACCTCGCCCGCCGGCAGGCCTTCCGGCGCCGCGCGGTTCAGCCGCCGAGACGTTTCGCTATGCGTTCGCGGCCGATCAGGAAGGACAGCGCGCCCATGTCGGGGCCGTGGTCCATTCCGGTCAGTGCCTGGCGCAGCGGCATGAAAAGCGCCTTGCCCTTGGCACCGGTCTCCGTTTTGATCGCCTCTGTCCACGCCTTCCAGCTGTCGCGGTCATAGGCGGCGGGCAAGAGTTCCAGGGCCTTGGCGGCAAAGGCCGGGTCTTCGATGCGCGGCGTGACGTCGCCGGCGACGATGGTCGCCCACTCCTTGACCTCGTCGAACGTGTGAAGGTTCATGCGCACCGTGTCCCAGAACAGTTCGCCGAGATCGGCGCCTGCTGATTCGAGGCGCGGCTTGATCTCGGCATAGGGCGTGGCCTGCAGGATCTGCGCGTTGAGGCGCATCAGGTCGTCGAAATCGTAACGGGCCGGCGCGCGGCCCATCTTGTCGAAGTCCTGCAGTTCGGCCAGGGCGTCGAGTGAGACGGCGGCTTCGAGCAGGTCCGACGTGCCGATCTTGGCCAGATGCGAGGTAATGGCCAGCGGCTCGATGCCATCGTCGCGCATCTGGCTGATCGACATCGAGCCCAGGCGCTTCGACAGGCCTTCACCATCGGCGCCGACCAGCAGCGGCATGTGGGCGAAGGCTGGAAGGTCGGCGTCGGCGAACATCGGCGACAGGGCTTCGAAAATTTCGAGCTGTGTGCCGGTATTGGCGACGTGGTCTTCGCCGCGGATGACGTGGCTGATGGCCATGTCGAGGTCGTCGACGACCGACGGCAGGGTATAGAGGAAGGCGCCGTCCTCACGGATCAGGACGGGATCGGACATCGACGTCGTATCGACTTCGCAATGGCCGCGCACAAGGTCTTCCCAGGCGACGCGCTTGCCATCGAGCTTGAAACGCCAGTGCGGCTTGCGGCCTTCGGCTTCAAGTGCCGCATGGTCTTCATCCGTCAGTTTTAGCGCAGCGCGGTCGTAGACCGGCGGCAGGCCGCGCGACAGCTGGACCTTGCGGCGCCGATCGAGTTCTTCCGCCGTCTCATATGCCGGATACAAACGCCCGATTTTCTTAAGGTAATCGGCAGCCTTTTGATAGATGTCGAAGCGCAGGGACTGGTTGTAACGTTCGTCCCAGGTGAGGCCGAGCCACGCCAGGTCGGTCTCGATCAGGGCTTCGTTTTCCTTGGTAGACCGTTCCAGATCCGTGTCGTCGATGCGCAGGACGAACTTGCCGTCGTTCTTCTTCGCGAACAGCCAGTTGACGAGCGCGGCGCGGACATTGCCGGCGTGGATGCGGCCGGTGGGCGACGGAGCGAAACGTACCTTGACAGTCATGGGGATGGGGACTCTGACGGCTTGGAAAATGGACACACCCCATACGCCGCCATGCGCCCTTTTTCAAAGGCTAAATGCGACCGAACGCCGGTCACCGTCCTGAAGGTTTCATCAGATTGACGTAGCCGCGGGTGAAAAGAGCAAATCGTCCAAATCTGCCCTTATACGCCGGTCGGTGGCAGATCAATCGTCGCGATGGACGCGTTCGGAGCGCTCGTGGCGTTCCTGGGCCTCGATGCTGAGCGTCGCGGTCGGGCGGGCTTCGAGGCGGCCGAGACCGATCGGCTCGCCAGTCTCTTCGCAGTAGCCGTAGGAGCCTTCGTCGATTCGCGAAATCGCTTCGTCGATCTTGGAGATCAGCTTGCGCTGGCGGTCGCGGGTGCGCAATTCCAGCGCACGGTCGCTTTCGGAGGAGGCACGGTCCACCAGGTCTGGGTGATTCTCCGTTTCCTTCTGCATGACGTTGACGGTTTCCTTGGCGCCGCGAAGGATCTCGTCCTTCCAGGCATTCAGCTTGGCGCGAAAATAGGCCAGCTGGCTGGAATTCATGTAATTCTCGTCCTCGGAGGGACGGTATCCGCCCGCGACTTCGGGCGCTTTTGCGAGTGACATTAGGTCTCTATACCCCTGATCATGACGCTGACGTTTTTACTGCAGCACCGGTCCCGTAGCGGCACGACATCACGCCTTGCCAGCAAGAACGATACCACATCCGGGCAGGCCCCAAGACGCCCCGCCTGCGCGAACTGCGCGGCTTATAGTTCGGCTGATGAACGGTGGGAAGGGAATAATTTTTGCAGGTTACATCAGCCGGCGCTTGGCCAGCTCGACATAGGCCCTTGTCTCGATCTCGTTGAGCACGCCTTGCAGGCGCTGATCCTCGGTATCTTCACGGTGCTGGGCGATCAGGCTTTGCAGGCGCAGCAGCGCTTCGTCGTCGATATCGCCCGACAGGACGCTGACCTTGACGTCGTCGAGCGCGTCCAGAATGTCGTGGGAACGCTTGACCTGGCGGCGGCGGCGGCCGGTCAGTGCGTCTTCCGGGGCCTGGATGGCCAGCAGGGCATCGACACCCAGTCCGCCGAACGACGCCGACCCCTGGGCCGTCGCGGCCGATTTTTGCGTGTCGCCCGTCTTGCCCAGGCTGAAATCGCCGCCGGTACGGCGCGCTCCGCCGGCGGCGGGCGTCATACCCATTCCGGGTGTCGAATTGATCTTCATCGTCATGAAAGCAACCCACGTTTCCCGGCCGTCTTCGGGTGCACTCCCAAGGCGGCCACATCACAGTGAAAGAGACGTGCGCCCGTTTTTTTATGGGTCAGCGGCCATCCTGGCCATGCGCATCACGGGGTCATTATTGCCGCCCTCAGGTAAGTGAAGCCTTAACGGCCCGGCAGAATTTGCCCCCACCCCTTTTAGCCCGAAGATCGCAAAAGCAGTGCATTGATTTTGTTGTAGAAATTTATTGCCTTTTGACTGGCACGAAACTGGCATTCAAGCTGGCAGTTATGGTTAACGGACAAATTTCCCGATGCGTGCTCGCAAGCTAACCTACCTTACCCCGCTTTTCGGCACGGCGGCAATCGCCGCCGGCGCGCTAGTCTGCGCTGCGTTGATGTCGGGCCAGGCGCATGCCGCGTCGCGTATTAAGGACATAGTCGACGTCGAAGGCGTGCGGTCGAACCAGCTGGTCGGCTACGGCATCGTCGTGGGCTTGAACGGTACCGGCGACACCGTGCGCAACTGCCCCATGCTGATGCAGTCGATGGAAAGCATGATGGAGCGGTTGCAGGTCAACATCCGCGACGGCAACCTCAATTCCAAGAACGCCGCCGCGGTCATGGTTACGGCCGACCTGCCGGCCTTCTCAGCGCCCGGCGCCAAGGTCGATGTCACCGTGTCGGCCATGTGCGATTCGAAGAGTTTGCTCGGCGGTACGTTGATGGTTACGCCGCTGCTCGGTGCCGACGGCGAGGCCTATGCCGTCGGCCAGGGCACTGTACAGACGGGGTCGGTGTCGGCCGGCGGCGCGTCGGGCTCTTCGGTGACCAAGGGTGTGCCGACGTCCGGACGAATTTCGTCTGGCGGCACGATCGAGCACGACCGCGATTTTAACCTGAATGCCCTGCCCTGGCTGCGCCTGACCCTGCGTAATCCCGACTTTACGACGTCGAAGCGCATCGCCAACATGATCAACGCCGCCTATCCAGGCTCGGCCGTATCGGAAAACCCATCGATCGTGGCGATCAAGCCGCCGGCCGGCACGCGCATGAGCGATTTCGTTACCCAGGTCGAGCCCATGCTGGTCGATGTCGACGAGCCGGCCAAGGTGGTGATCGACGAAGTCAATGGCGTCATCGTCATGGGAGAGAACGTGCGGTTGTCGCGGGTCGCCATCGCCCAGGGCAACCTGACCATCCGCGTCGATGAAACGCCTGATGTCAGCCAGCCGGCGCCCTTCAGCCAGGGCGTGACCGCGAACATCCCCAACAGCAACGTCAAGGTCGAAGAGGAAAAGGGCAAGCAACTGCTGCAACTCGGCGGCGGTGCCTCGCTGTCGGACCTGGTGGCCGGGCTTAATGCGCTGAAGGTGACGCCGCGCGACATGATCTCGATCCTGCAGGCCATCAAGGCGGCGGGCGCCCTCCAAGCCGAAATCCAGGTGATGTAATGGACAGTTCCGCCCTTCTTTCCCTGCAGTCGGCGCAGACCAATGCCGGCATCAATGCCCAGAAATCTGCGACCAGCGCCCTGTCTTCCAAGGCCACCGACCCTAAAAAGCTGGGCATGGATTTCGAATCCATGTGCCTGTCGCAGCTGATCTCGCCGATGTTCGAAGGTCTGAAAAGCGACGGCCCGTTTGGCGGCGGCGAAGGCGAGGAAGCGATGAAATCCTTCTACGTCGACGCGGTCGGCAAGGAGATGGCAAAACACGGTGGAGTCGGTATTTCCAGCCTGATGCAGAAAGAATTGCTTAAGCTTCAGGGAGGAAATTAAGGGGATGGCTCTATCCGCTCAAAATCCATCCGACCGCGCCCGGCAATTGCTGGCCCTGACCGAGCGCCTGACGGCTCGCCTGGCCGAGGAATCCATTGTGCTCGAAGCCCACCGTCCGCAGGACCTGCAGGAGCGCCTGGAAGAAACGCGCAACCTTTCAAATCTCTACCGCATCGAATCGCTGCGGGTGAAGGCCGATCCTTCGCTTCTCAAGGGCATCACGGCACACGAAAAGCAGGCCCTGTTCAAGGCGACAGAAGCCTTCCACGAACAGCTGGCGCGCTATGACCGGGCGGTCAACGCCGCCAAGACGGTCACCGAAGGCATTGTCGCCGCCATCGCCGACGACATGAATTCGCGCCGTACCAGTACCATGACCTATGGGGCGCGCGGCCATACGCGTACGGCCGGGCCGCAATCGCTGGGGAGCGGCCGCGTCGCTTAACCGTCGCTTCAGCTTCATGGCGTAAACTGTTCCGATTGTTCGGGAGAGTATGCGTATGAAGTCGTGGCTGCAATGGATCGCCAACAGAGGCGGCAACGCCACAATGATTTTCGCGCTGTCGCTGACCACGCTGGTTATTGCGGTCGGCGCGGGCATCGATTTCAACAATGCCGTGACGGGCCATGCGCAGTTGCAGGACGCCGTCGATGCTGCCGTACTGACAGGTATCCGGGCATCATCGAACAATGTCGGCAGCGCCAGTTCCGCCTTCAGCGCCAATATCGACTCGTCGATCGCCAGCGCGGCCACCCAAAGCTATGGCAACGGCACGTCATCCTCGTCAACCTCGTCCGGGGCGGTCGATCTCGTGACGATGACCGGTCTGGCCAGCGTTCAGAAGCCAACCTTTATGCTGGGCCTAGTGGGGGTCAATACGTTTTCCCTGTCGGCCAGCGCCACCGCCGTGGCCAGCAAGTCGTCGTCCAATCCGTGCATCTATGTGCTCGACCCGTCGAGCAGCCAATCGCTGCTGGTCAATAGCGGCGCCAACGTGACGGCGCCCAATTGCGAGATCCACGTCAAGTCGACGGGCAATCCGGCGGCAATCTTCAATTCCGGAAGTGCGCTGAATTTGAAGAAGATCTGCATCGCCGGCGCCAATGTCATCCGCAATTCCGTGACCGTGCCGAACCTGTCGTTGAGCTGCGCCGCCAGCGACGATCCCTACGCCGGCACCCTGCCCACGCCGGCGTCTTCGACCTGCACCTATTCGAACGGTAATTATAGCGCTGCCAACGTCACGATGACGCCGGGCGTGTATTGCGGCTGGTTCAATTTCAATAATCCCAATTCGAAAGTGACCTTTCAGCCGGGCGTCTACGTCATCAAGGGCGGCGGTTGGAACGTCAATGGTGGCACATGGACCGGTAGCGGCGTTACCTTCTATTACGCCGACACCTCGAAAATTCAGTTCAATAGCGGGATTTCGGCCGATCTGTCGGCGCCGACCTCAGGGACCTACAAGGACATCCTGATGTATGAGGCATCGGGACTATCGAAAAGCCAGTTTGTTCTCGATGACTCGGTCAGCAACAAGCTGCGTGGCCTGATCTGGCTGCCGTCGCGCCAGATGACGCTCAATGCCAAGTCGGGCATCCAGAGCGACAGCCTGACCCTGGTGGTATGGCAGCTGATTCTCAACAATACGACGTGGAACCTGACGCCTATGAGCGGAAGCACGAACGGAAGTTTGAGCAATATCCGATTGATAAGATAAGGAACCGCGCCTTAGGAAGCGACGCGGATGTGCGAGCCTGTCAGTACCCCGTCTTTGCCTTGGGGTCATTGGGTGTGCCGTTATACACCCGGTCGTCCTTGGGGTTGGAATACTGGCCGGGTTTGCCGCCCTCAGACGGTTCATAGCGCGACTGAGGGGCAGCATTGACGCGCTTCCAGTAGTCGGCATTGCCGGGCTGCGTCTTGTAGCGGAGTTCGGCATCGCGTGCAGCGGCGGCGGCCTGAAGGCGGGCATCGGGCTTGAGCGCCAGCCCTCCCATCTGTCCCAGTTCCGCCATGTTGCAATCGGCCGGCGGCGTCTTGCCCGCCTTCTGGATGTCGATGCACGACTCGTGGTTTTGCAAGGCCTGCGTCACGCCGTTGCGCCCGCCCTTGAGCTTGCCGAACGCTGCCGCGCCGGCAGCCCCGCGTGATCCGGCGGCTCCGGACTGGCCCCCGGCTTGCCCAGTGTTCGATGGCGACGATGCCAGGCGCGACGTGTCGGGGCTGAGGCCGGACGGCGGCGGCGAGGCGGCGTCGACACTGGGCAGGGGCGTTTCGTGGACGCGCAGGTCAGTGGCGTCGCGGCGATTGGCCAGTTTGGGGTTGGCGTCGAGCGCCTCTTCTTCGCGCTTCTTCTTTTTGACCGCGTCGGTATTGATCTCCGGCTCCTCAGCGGCGACGGTCGGCAAGGCACTGTCATTCGACTGAACGGCGCGGTCGTTGCGGGCGCGCAATGTCGGCTTGGTCACAGACTGGAAGGATTCCGAATCGCGCGGAGCGACCTGGATGCTCTTGTCGGGCACAGGTGCGGCCTGGGGCGTCGGAACCGGCTGCGGCGACGTCGCGGTTTGCGGTTGCGGCGTCTGGACCTCGGCCTGTTGTGCCGGTTGCGGCACGGGTTCAGGCTCCGCCCGGCGCGGCTGGACACGCTCGACCGGCTGCACCTTGGGCTGGTCGGGCTGCGGTACCGGTTCAACCTGGTAAAGTTCGGCGTCGATGGTGTCCGGCTCGTGCAGGTCATAGGAGTGCGGCGCATTGGCGACCAGCATCCAGATAACCAGGAGATGCAACAGCAAGGCCGCGCCGGTGGCTCCGCTCAGCCGGCCGCGCTCGCCGATATCGAACCGGCGGCCGGCGATGGTTACCGAAATCACCTTGTGGCCGAGTGTAACCTGCATGGTTGCCCGTTCTGCCCACGAATTCAGGCCCTACTGTGTCGCGCATTCGTCGATTTGGCAAATGCTGCTGACAAAAACCGGTTGGCGGCCAGCGAATTGTGGACATCATCCCGAGGAAGCGTTTAGTGTTGCCAGAATGTTCTTGAATCGCGGTGGCAATCGCGGCATAGGTCCCTATATGACGGGTTTGTTGCTTCAGAGCGCGTTTCGATCCGATCGAGTCGGATCGGCGCTCTGAATTTTTTGTTTTACGCGCATCTGGGTCCAAAAAGTGCGTCACACTTTTTGGGATGCGCTTGGAAGGATGTGCGGCGTATGGCCAGTTCCCACCACGATCAGGACTTCATCAGGGTTCGCGGGGCCAGGGAACACAATCTGAAGGGCGTCGATGTCGACATTCCGCGCGGCCAACTGGTCGTGCTGACGGGCCTGTCTGGCTCCGGCAAGTCGTCGCTGGCCTTCGACACCATCTATGCCGAGGGGCAGCGCCGTTACGTCGAATCGCTGTCGGCCTATGCGCGCCAGTTCCTGGAACTGATGTCGAAGCCCGATGTCGACCTGATCGAGGGCCTGTCGCCGGCGATTTCGATCGAGCAGAAGACAACGTCGAAGAACCCGCGGTCGACCGTCGGTACTGTTACCGAGATCCACGACTATATGCGGCTGTTGTGGGCGCGCGTCGGCGTCCCCTACTCGCCCGCCACCGGTCTTCCCATCGAAAGCCAGACGATCTCGCAGATGGTCGACAAGATCGTGACCCTGCCCGAAGGCACGCGTCTGTTGCTGCTGGCGCCGTACATTCGCGGACGCAAGGGCGAGTACAAGAAGGAAATCGCCGACCTGCAGCGCCAAGGCTTCCAACGCCTGAAGATCGACGGCCAGTACTACGCGATCGAGGACGCGCCGAAGCTTGAGAAGAACTTCAAGCACGATATCGACGTCGTGGTCGACCGTGTCATCGTCAAGGACGGCATCATGGCGCGCCTGGCCGACAGCCTGGAAACGGCGCTGCGTCTGGCGGACGGGCTGGCGGTCGCCGAATTTGCCGATGTCGCCGAGGGCGAGACCGAGCCCCACCGCATCCTGTTTTCCGAAAAGTTCGCCTGCCCGGTTTCGGGTTTCACGATCGCCGAAATCGAACCGCGGCTGTTTTCTTTCAACAATCCGTTTGGCGCCTGCCCGACCTGCGACGGATTGGGCGTCAAGCTGGCCTTCGATAGAAGCCTGATCATCGACACCAAGAAAACGCTCGACGACGGGGCCGTGCTGCCTTGGTCGAAGGGACCGTCGCCGCTTTATGCGCAAACCTTGCAATCGCTTGGAATCCATTATGGATTCAAGCTCGACACCAAGTGGGACAAGCTGAAGCCCGAAATCCAGGAGATCATCCTTCAGGGGTCGGGCAGCGATAAGATCAAGTTCACCTATCAGGACGGGTCGCGGCGCTACGACGTCACCAAGCC
>FSUR01000271.1_pt1 | contig 14444 bp, 14 predicted proteins | sample 1637491 | NCBI WGS metagenome assembly FSUR01 (sample SAMEA3914816, study PRJEB12502) | metagenome | biome: forest; material: soil | place: USA | collected 2011-09-16 | depth 0.3 m
CACGGCGTCCTGCGTGTCGGCGACAGCCTGTCGGAATCGGGGACGATCCGCTTCCAGGGCCTGCCGAATTTCGCACCGGAAATTCTGCAGCGCGTCCGCGTCAAGGACCCGCTCAAGGCCAAGCATCTGAAGAAGGCGCTGGAAAGCCTGGCAGAGGAAGGCGTAACGCAGCTGTTCCGTCCGTCGATCGGCTCGGACTTCATCGTCGGCGCCGTCGGCCAGCTGCAGTTCGAAGTCATGGCCGACCGCCTGGCCAACGAATACGGCCTGGACGTCATCTTCGAAGCATCGCCATTTTCCGAGGCGCGGTGGCTGCACGGCGACGCGGCCAAGATCGAGGATTTCGCCGGCAAGTACCGCTCAGCCATGGGTGCCGACCTCGACGACGCGCCGGTCTTCCTCGGTAAGTCGGCTTGGGAGATCAACTACGTTGCGGAACGCTTTCCCGACGTGAAATTCCTGCGCACGAAAGAGCGCGGATAACCTTGCGGGACAGGTAGGGGCTGCCCATTTCGGGGAAGGCAATACAAGGAGCCTCCCCATGAGCAATGCCGCCGCTTCCGGAACCTTCGCCCTTGGCGATATTACGATCAACCGCCTGGGCTTCGGCGCCATGCGCATTACGGGGCCGGGCGTGTGGGGACCGCCTGCCGATCGCGACGAAGCGATCCGCGTACTGAAACGGCTGCCGGAGCTCGGCGTCAACTTCATCGACACCGCCAACTCCTATGGTCCTGATGTTTCGGAACAGCTGATCCGTGAGGCGCTCCATCCCTATGATGGCCTGCTGATCGCCACCAAGGGCGGGCTTGAGCGCACCGGTCCCAATGCCTGGCCGATGAATGGCAATCCTGACTACCTGATCCGCGAGGCGCATCGCAGCCTCGACAAGCTGGGGGTCAAACATATCGACCTGTGGCAGCTTCACCGCATCGATCCGAAGGTGCCGCGCGACGAACAGTTCGGCGCCGTAAAACAATTGTTAGACGATGGCGTGATCCGTTATGCCGGCTTGTCCGAAGTGTCAGTCGCAGACATCGAAGCGGCGCGGAAAGTCTTTCCGGTTCATACGGTTCAGAACCGTTATAACCTGGTCGACCGCGGCTCGGAAGCGGTGCTTGATTACTGCGAGGCGAATGGCATCGGCTTCATTCCGTGGTATCCGCTGGCCGCCGGTGACCTGGCTCAGCCGGGCTCTTTGCTCGATCAAATCGCCCATAAGCATGGCGCTTCACCGAGCCAGATCGCGTTAGCCTGGGTGTTGAAACGCTCGGCTGTCATGCTGCCGATCCCGGGCACGTCCAAGGTCAAGCACCTGGAGGAGAATGTCGCGGCGGCCGATATCGTGCTGTCGGATGAAGACTTCACCGCGTTGGATCAGGCAGCCCGGGCTTTGGCATAGTGTAGAAGGAAGAGGTCCACAGATTTCACAGATTTCGCCGATTATTCAGGCGGTTAACTCCGGCACGCGTGCACGGCCGACAAGCTGAATTGCGCGAAGCGCGATCATTTCGATGGTTTGCTATAAGCGCCGATAAGGCTCGGAATAATCGGTGAAATCTGTGTAATCTGTGGACCTCTTCCTGACCTTCCTTATTCGTCTTCAAACGGCTCCCAGTCACTGCGGTCTTCGTTCAAATCCCACGCGGCGAAGTCCAAAGCGTCTTCGACATCGGGCAAGGCCACTTCGGAAATCGTCTGGCCGCGGATCGACACGCCGGCCTTGTGGACCGATTCCGGGTCGCCGGTGATCAAAGGATGCCAGCGCGGCAAGGGCTTGCCTTCGTGCAGCCGGCGATACCCACAACTGGGCGGCATCCATTCCAGCGCTTCGATATTATGCGGCGTCAACTTGATACAATCGGGCACGTACTGCTTGCGGTTGGCATAGTCGGAACAGCGGCACAGCTCGCTGTCGAACAGCTTGCAATGGACGCGTGTCGGAATGACCTCAAGCGTCTCCTCGTCCTCAAACCGCACCAGGCAACACAGGCCGCAGCCGTCGCATAGCGACTCCCATTCGGGAACGGTCATCTGTTCAAGCGTCTTGGTTTGCCAGAAGGGGGCGTCGGTCATCGCGCCCATATAGGCGGTCGGGACGCATTTTGCACGCCTGTAAAGATCGTCAGTCGTTCAAATCCGAGCTATCGTCGGCGCCCCCGGGGTTATTGGTCCCATCGTCAAGCGCTTCGGCCGGCTGGCCGTTCGGCCAGTCGGCACTGGTCTTGCCACCACCCGACAGCCCCGCGGCGATAACGGCCGTGGTTGCCTTGGTGGCCTCTTCGTCGCTGAACGGAATAGCGCCAGTGTCGCGTGCCTGCACCATTTTGTCGTCCGTACCTTCTTCCGGAAAGGAGTCGGGCTCGTTGTGATCGGTCAGGTGCTCGCCGCGGCGGGCTGCTTCGACCTGACGGTCACGGTGCGCGGCGTCACCGTCGCTTTTCGAAATATCGGTCATGGCGGATCTCCTGATCGCAATCTAAACGCGCCGTGGTAAGGGCGCGATGTGGAAGCCCAGCACAGAAATCCTTTGAAATTCCGCCCCCCAGCAACTACATGCGGCATCATGAACGCCCGCGCCCCCCTCCTCGCCCTCAAAGACGTCAAGCTGATGGACGGACTGACACCGTTGTTCGACGGCGTCGACATCGCCCTCGAACCCCGCGTCCGCGCCTGCCTGGTCGGCAGGAACGGCGCCGGCAAGTCGACCCTGATGCGTATGATGGCGGGGCTGATCGAACCCGATTCCGGCGAACGCGTCCTCAACCAGGGCCTGCGCTTCGCCTTCGTCTTGCAGGAGCCCGAACCGACGGGGGAAACCCTGCTCGACTGGGTGACGTCGGGCGGCGCCGAGCGCTATACGGCTGAATCCGAACTGTGGGCCTTCGGCATCGATCCTTCGATCGGCACGTCGTCGCTATCCGGCGGTGAGAAGCGCCGCGCCGCGCTGGCCAAGGCGTTCGCCGAGGCGCCGGATCTCATCTTCCTCGATGAGCCGACCAACCACCTCGACATCTTCGCCATCGAAACGCTCGAAGACCGCCTGCGCGCCTTCCGCGGCGGCGCGCTTATTGTCTCGCACGACCGTACATTCCTCGAACGCGTCACCCAGCGCTGCTTCTGGCTGTACGACCGCCGCATCCTGCGCCTCGACAGCGGTTATGCCGCCTTCGACGAATGGGCGGCCAAGGTCGAGGCCGAGACGGCGGAATCGTTGCGCCGGCTGGAAAAGGCGATCGAGCGCGAAACCTATACATTTTATCGTTCGATCACCGCCCAGCGCACGCGCAATGAAGGCCGCGCGGCTCGGCTCGGCGCCATGCGCATCGACCACGCCGAACGCATGCGCTTCATGGACAAGCCGATGGAGATGGCCATCGACAGCGGCGGCGTTTCCGGCCGTCTGGTGGCGCAGCTACGCCACGTCGACAAGGCCTTCGGTGACAAGGTCCTGCTCAAGGATTTCTCGACCCGCATCATGCGCGGCGACCGGCTGGCTATCGTCGGCCCGAACGGCGCCGGCAAGTCCACGCTGGTCAAGCTGTTGATCGGGCAGATGCAGGCCGATGCCGGTGAGATCAAGCTCGGCACCAATCTCGACGTCGCCTATCTCGACCAGGGCCGCGACGCGTTGAAGGGCGATGAGACCCTGTGGGACGTGCTGGCCAATTCGGGGTCGGACTCGATCATGGTGCGCGGCCAACCGCGCCACGTCGCCGCCTATGCCAAGGATTTTTTGTTTCGCGAAAAGCAGTTGCGCCAGCCGGTGAAGACCCTCTCGGGCGGGGAGCGCAACCGCCTGCAACTGGCCCGGGCCCTGGCCAAGGCGACGAACCTCCTGGTGCTCGACGAACCGACCAATGACCTCGACATCGATACGCTCGACCTGCTCGAAGACCTGCTGGCCGACTATGACGGCACGCTGATCCTGGTATCGCACGACCGTGACTTCATCGACCGGTTGGCGACGTCCACACTTGCACTCAATGGCAATGGCGGCGCGGCCGAAACACCCGGTGGCTGGCAGGACTTCATTCGCCAGAACCCCGACTTCTTTGCCGAGATTTCGCGCACCGAGGCCCTGAAGATTAAGGCGACACCGAAGGCCGCGCCGGCGCCCGTCAAAACCGCCGCCAAAAAGCTGAGCTACAAGGACCAGAAGCGGCTCGAAGACTTAAACGCCCTGATGCCGAAATGGGCGGCCGAGATCAAGAACCTGGAAAAGGCGCTCGAAGACGCAACCCTGTATAGCCGCGACCCCAAGCGCTTCGACGCCACCATGAAGACGCTCGACGCCCTGCGCGCCGAACTGGAAGCAGGCGAGATGGAATGGCTGGAGCTGGAGGAAAAGCGCGAAAGCCTTGCCAGCTGAGCGGAAGTTGTCCGACGCAACGGACTATTAGGTGGTTATTAAACCGATTGCCTTAGCTTGGGCCCAAATAGTCCCTTACCGTCGGTTGTCATATGCCCTTTCGCTTTTGCCGTAGCCTCTGCGTGACGCTTGCGTCATTCAGCCTGCCCGGCATTGCGCTGGCCGACACCGGGTATCTGAGCTGGCAGCACAAGAGCGACAGCCAAAGCCCGCCAAGTGTGTCGAGCGGCGGGCAGGACTACCCTGTACCACCGTCGCCCTACGGCCAGGTCGGCGACCCGTTCGCGCGCACCCTGACATGGTCGGGCAAGAGTCGCACACCGACGCAGCAACAGCCGCAGGCCGATCCGCAACCCCGGCCGGTCGCGGCTGCGCCCGCCCAGGCACTGCGTCAGGCACCCCTTCGAGCAGCCGAACCTCCGCGCCAGCAACTGGCCAATGTCGAACCGCTGCCGGTGCCGCAACACCCGATCCCGCAGGTGAGCGCGCCCGTCCCCGTACCACAACCGAGGCCGGTGACCGTGCCCGAAGCCATGCTCAGGCCCGCCCTCAAGCCACAGCCTCAAGCCGCCGCCGCCCAAAGACCGGTTCCACAGCCTCCCGTCGTCGCCGCCGTCAAACTGGCGCCGAAGCAGCCCGCGCCGTCGCAGGCAGCCCCGACGCAAACGGCGTCCACAGGCTACCGTGTACCAATCACCAGCAAGTACGCCGCGCGCATAGCGTCGGCCCGGGCCGTCGCTGCAAAACAGGATGCCGACGCAACGCCCGCCAAACCCGCGGCTGCCAAGGCTCTGGACAAGAAGGCCTCCGAGACAAAGACCGAGGCCGCTCGTGCCACCGTGCCGGCGCCATCGTCGCAACTGGCGACCGAAGAGACCGATCACGTCTTCATTCCGGGCGAGCAGTATAAGAACGCTTCGGACGCGCCGCGCCTGTACAGCCTGCACCGCGCCTACGGCCTGACGCCCGACCCGATCACGGTCGACCATAATGCCACTGGCGCCATTCTCGATACAGCCGACCTCGACGCCAAGGTTGACGACTCCGACAATGACAAGGCTTCCGACGAAGACGCCAAGCCCGCTGCAGGCAAATCCAGTTCAGACTCTTCCGCCAGAACAGCGGACGCCGCCAAGGCGGACACCGGAAAGGTGACCCAATGAGTACCTCCCTCATCAGCCTGATCGAACTGGCCAAGGAGCCGTCGAGCGAAAAGCGCCGCGAGCTGCTGCGCGAAGTGACGACGATCTTCATGACGCACCCGGAGGAAATCGACGAGGCTGAAATGGCGCTTTACGACTCCGTCATGAGCCAGCTGTCGTCGGACATGGAATCGATCGTTCGCGCCGAGATCGCCAACACCATCGCATCGGCGCGCGTTGCACCGCTGGGCCTGTTACGCCGGCTGGCGACCGACGAGATCGAGGTCGCCGAACCCATTCTGACGCGGTCCAAGGCGCTGACCGAAAGCGACCTGATGCACGTCGTCGAGACCAAGGGCCAGGACTATCTGCGCGCCGTCTCGCGCCGCGAGGACGTATCCGAAAGCGTGTCGGGCGTCATCGTCCGCCGCGGCGACGACGATACGCTTCATACCCTGCTGTCGAACGACGGCGCCCGTCTGTCGCGCGAAAGCAATGAAGAGGTCGTCCAGCGCGCCCAGTCGAACCCGGCGCTGCACGAGGCCGTCGTCAACCGCAAGGACCTGCCGGCGGACCTGATGAACGACATGTATTTCGTCGTCGAGTCGCGCCTGCGCGAACGCATCATCGCCGAAAACGCCAAGCTCGACCCCAGCGTCGTCGAACAGGCCATATCGAAAAGCCGCGACAAGGTCGCCGTCGCCTATGGCAGCTTCCCCGACGACTACGAACAGATTTCGAAGGACGTCGGCCTGCTGCGTCAGAACAACAAGCTGACGCCGCAACTGCTCGCCAAATATATGCGCGATCCGAATCCGACCTATTTCCTTTGCGCCCTGTCGCAGATGGCGGAAATCGACTTCCTGACCGCCAAGCACCTGTGCGAAAAGAAGGAAATCGACGCCTTGGCGATCGCCTGCAAGGCCGCCGGCCTCGATAAGGCCCTGTTCCTGACCTACGCCATGATCATGCTGTCCGACCATCAGAACGCCATGGGCAAGGCGGCGGAATACGGCCAGCTCTACACCGACCTGCCGCGCGATACGGCGCTACGCACCATCCGCTTCTGGCGCATGCGCCGCGTCGGCGGCCATGCCGCCTGACGCGAGGTTTTTTTCGTCCTAACGCTTCGCTTCATGAGGACGAGCGTCGGCGGCCATGCCGCCTGACGCGAGGTTTTTTTCGTCCTAACGCTTCGCTTCATGAGGACGAGCGTCGGCGGACATGCCGCCTGACGCGAAATCTCATCACGAACAATTCCATTGACGGAATAATTCTTATGTGAAATTATTCCCTCGATGGCATGGGATGTCGAATATACGGATGAATTCGGCGGCTGGTGGAGCGGTCTGTCGATAGAGGAGCAGGAGTCCGTCGCCCATTCCGTTGGCTTGCTGGAAGTATATGGCCCCAATCTCGGCTTTCCACACTCAAGCGGGATCAAGGGATCGCGCCACAGCCATATGCGGGAATTGCGTGTCCAACACGAAGGCCAGCCTTATCGCGTCCTCTATGCCTTTGATCCGCGCCGGAATGCACTGCTGCTGATCGGTGGCAATAAAACCGGTGACGACCGATGGTACGATATCCATGTTCCTGTCGCCGACGTTTTGTACGACGACCATTTACTGGCTCTGAAAAAGGAGGGCCTGATCGATGACTAAGAAATTTGCAGACTTAAGGGCTCGGATGCCCATAGAATCCCAGGTGCGTGTCGAAAGCCGTGTGAAGGCAACCGTTCACGAAATGGCCCTGAATGAACTGCGCCAGGCCCGTGGCCTGTCACAGAAGGCGCTTGCCGAAAAATTGAACGTTCAACAGCCCAGCATCGCCAAGCTGGAAAGCCGGACCGACATGTACATTTCCACATTGAGGGAGCATATCCGCGCTCTGGGTGGTGAACTGGATATCGTCGCCCGCTTCCCAGAAGGGGACGTCAGCATCAAAACGTTCAAAGCCTTGTGAGTTCAGACCTTCTTGCGCCGGAAAAAGGCGGTCAGGTAGATCAGCCCGATCACGATGCCGGCCACGCCCTGCCAGGTTACCAGCAGAGACCCGTACTGCGAATGGATCTGCGGCAGGTCCCAGTGCGGCCGGTTCATGACGAAAGCCATGACCTGGTCGGATAAGCCGCTGATCTGGTCATAGATCGGTGAATGACCGCTGATTTCGGCGTTCGTCACAGCTCCGAATGCCTTGAACGCCATCATCGGCGCATAGATCAGCAGGCAGACGACGACGGTATTAAGCGCAATCAGGAACAGGAATATCGGTCCGGCCGGGCTGAAAAGCTTCCGCCAACCATGGAACACTGCATAGAGCAGGTAGAGTTCGTTGAGCAGCACCACGCCGATCTGGCTCGCCAGGGCCCCGTCGATCGACGACACGAAGTCGAAGTGGAAGACGTAGGTTGTCCACACGGCGTTGACCAGCGATGCAAAGAAGGTCGTCACCCAGCTGATGACATAGGCCTGCATATTGCCGTGCAGCAACGCAAACATCGACTGCGATTTGTCTTTCGCCATAACCCGCCCCTTTTGGATCGAGAGAAGGTTTACAGCAAAACGGCGTTCTCGCAAGCTGTAGGCTGTTACTCTTCCCCTTCGCGCACCCGGTCGAGCGTTTCGCGGGCCGCCAGCGCCAGGGCCTTCATACCGTGCTCGCCGAAGATTTCGTGGGCTGCTTCCAGCGCATAGGCCGCCTCGGCGCGTTCCATCATGAAACCTGTGATGTCGCCGCGCGCCACGTAAAGACGCCCGAGATTGCTCTGTAGGATCGCCCAGCCGACCGGATCGTCGGAGGCGCGGATGGTGCGCAGTTCAGCCTTGAATGCGGCTTCCGCCTTGTCGAGCGCCTTCAGGTCGCCCTTTTGCTCGGCATAGCGCGCAATGCAGGCGGCGCGGTTGTTGACCAGTTGCGCCCGCACCGCCAGGTGCTTTTGCAGCGGCCGCTTCAACGTCAGATCATAGACGGCCAGGGCCTGGTCGTAGACCTCATCGTTCTGCGTCAGCTCGGCCAGGGCTTGCAGACCCAGCGCCAGGGCGTGTTTGTGCGCCACCCAGTCGAGCGGCGAATGTTCGTAATCGGGCCCGCCGTCCTCGCTCGACAGCAGCGAGACGCCTTCGCTGACCGCGTTGGCTTCGCCGCCGATCTGGCCGGCCCAGATATGGGCCAGCGCCAAGCGCAACGTGACCCGCGCATGGGTGATCGGTTCGTAGTCGGCGTCTATGCGCTGGACCAGGGCCTCGAAATCGCTGATGACGGCGCGCATCAGCGAGGCGTCCGCACGATCCAGCCCGACCAGCATTAGCAGATCGGCGCGTTCGAAGCGCGCCAGCGCCGCTTCGATGCGGTCGCGGGCATGGCCGGTGGCGCGAACGCGGGTATCGGCGCGATCGATGGCGCGATCGATGCGCGCCATGGCGGCCAATGCCGGTTCCAGGTCCTCGACGCCGGCCTTGGTCGCCAGGCGCGCCAGCAGACGAGCTTCGGTTTGCGACAGCCTGGCCTTGAGCGCCTCGTCGCTGCCTAATGCCGCGCGCCCACCCGACAGCAGGTTTTCGGCCGATTGCAGCAGGTCCCAGGTCTCGAACAGCTCGACACCCAGTATGCAGGTCTCGGCCTGCTCGAGCGCCGCCGTGACGGCCTCGTCTGTCGTCTTGGCTTCCTTGCCGGCGTTTTCGGCGGCGCTGGCGGCGCGGCGGAGCGCCACCGGATCGCCGGTGCGGCGGGCATATTCGCGCCAGATCTGCGCCGACTCGATATAGGGGGTGAAGCGGTTCTTGGTCGAGACGCGGCCGGCTTCGACGTCGAGATGACGCCCCTGCCCGATCAGCAGCTTCAGGTTCAGCAGTTCATACAGGCTGGGATCAGTATCGATCCGCCCGGAATTGCCGAAGATACGCCGCAGTTCACGTCCGAATTCAAACATGACATTCTCACCTCCCCAGGAATGCGAAAAGCGTATCAAGACGATACGCCCCACCCGGGGCTTGGTTGACAAACTGCAAACATGAGGCCCATCCGTTCTATTGCCGTAACACAAGCGTCACACGGGCCTGATAGGTCCGGCTGAACGCCCTCTCCTTTTTTTGCGTCAGGTCCCCGATGCTCCGTTCCGTATTCAAGGCTGCTCTTCTGGCATCCAGTGTCTTGGCCGCTATCTCTGCCCAGGCCGAAGCAGCAAGCGCGCCGCGCAACGTCGTCGTCTTCGTGGCCGACGGTCTGCGCTACGGCATCGTCAACCAGGATACGGCGCCGACCCTGTACGACATTCAGCAGAAGGGCGTGGATTTCCGCAATTCGCACTCGGTCTATCCGACCGTGACCACGGTCAACGCCTCGGTTATCGCCACCGGTCATGCGCCCGGCGACACAGGCGAATACGCCAACAACATGTATTGGGGTGCGGCACCGCTGAAAGCCAGCAACAGCACCGTCGGCGACATGGAAGACGACGTCGTCCTAACCGAGGTCAACGGGCGCCTCGGCGGCAACTACCTCAACGAGGACAGCTTGCTGAAACTGGCGCGCGACCACGGCTACCAGACCGCCGCTATCGGCAAGGAGGGGCCGGTCCTCATCCAGGATATCGGCGCTGCCGACGGCAAAAGCACGCTGATTTTCGACGACGTCACCAACGCCGGCAAACACAGCGAAGGCGTACCACTGCCGGCCGACGTCGTCGACGCCATGAAGGCCGCCGGCATCGAGACCCGTGCCCGCGACCGCGGCCTCAACGGTTCGCCCGGCGCCTACAACATGCCGGGAGTGACTGTGTCCAACAGCTACCAGCAGCAATGGTTCGTCGACGTAACGACCAAGGTCGTGCTGCCGCGCTTTGCCAAATCGGGCCAGCCTTTCGCGCTTGTCTACTGGTCGCGCGATCCGGACGGCACGCAGCACAATACCGGCGACAGCCTCAACACCCTGTCGCCCGGCATCAATGGGCCGACCTCACTGGCCGCCGTGCGCAACGCGTCGGACAATCTCCAGGCCCTCATCGACGCCTTGAAAGCGCAGGGCCTCTACGACAATACCGATATCTTCGTCACGGCCGACCATGGCTTTTCAACGATCGCCCGTCAGTCGAATACGTCCTATGCGGCAACACTCAGCTTCCCCGACGACACGGTGAAGAGCTTCCTGCCGGCGGGCTTCGTCGCTGTCGACCTGTCGCACGCCCTGGGCCTGCCACTCAACGACGTCTATGGCCAGACGCTGCAAGTCACGAAAGGCTTCCACCCGGGCGGCGTCTCACTGATCGGCGCCGACCCGAAGAATCCCGATATCGTCCTGGTGGTCGGCGGCGGGTCCGATGTCCTCTACCTCAACCCGGAAAAGGCGAAGGACCTGGCGCCGAAGATCGTCGCCGCGCTGGCGAAGCAGGACTATACGGGTGCGCTGTTCGCCGACGAAAGCCTGGGGCCGATCAAGGGCGCGCTTTCCTTGAAGGACGCGCGGCTGAGCGGTTCCGCCAAGACTCCGAAACCCGCCATCTACATCTCGTTTGCCGACTACGCCCTGCCGTCGTGCGTCAAAAAGTGGAAGAATCCGGAGCTATGCTCGATCCTGACGGTGGACGGCAGCCTGCAACAGGGCCAGGGCAGCCACGGCGCCCTGACGCGCGCCAATACGCGCAACTTCATGGCGGCCATCGGCCCCGACTTCAAGGCAGGCTTTCCCGACCCGTCCCCTGTTTCGAACGCCGATATTACGCCCACCCTGGCGCATATTCTGGGCTTTCCGCTGACGCCAAAGGGCAGCCTCGTCGGCCGCGTGCTGTACGAAGCCCTGCCAGGCGGACCCGACGCCACGCCGGCGACACCCGCTGTAGTGCGCTCAGGACCGGCGGCCAACGGCTTTACCACCGTGTTGGAAACGCAGAGCGCGGACGGCGAAACCTATCTTGATGCGGCGGGAATGCCCGGCCGTGTGGTCGGCCTGAAAAGCAAGAAATGAAGAGCAATAAATAGGATTTGAAAAAAACGCGTTTGTCGCCAATAGTGTCCGTATAAGAAAAGATACAGGGCAAAAGACTATGGCTTTCAATGGCAACGGGCGGAAGGCCGTTATCCGCAAGATCGACGCCGACGAACTCGACGTCGTGCAGGAACTGGCGCTTGCCATATGGCCGGGATGTTATCGCAACATCATCGGCCCCGACCGCGTCGACGCCATGCTGGCCGTGCTGTATGCAGTCGAAGCCCTGGAAAAGGAAATGGTCGGCGAAGGCCACGTCTTCTGGATTGCGCGTTTCAATGACCGCGATGTCGGCTACGCCTCGGCCTATCGCGAGGCTGACCGTCTGTGGCTTAAAAAGCTGTATGTCCGCGATGACCACCGCGGCTACGGCATCGGCAAGGCGCTGACCGAAATGGCGCTCGACCATTTCGGCGAAGGCGCACGCCAGCTGGTGCTGTACGTAAACCGCGATAACAGGCCCGCGATCGACTATTACCTGCGCTCTGGCTTTTCTATCGCGGCTGAGGTTCCAGTGACCATGGGACCATATGACTTCACTGATTACATGATGCAGCGCGATATATAGTTGCCCGTTCTTTCGCGGCTGCGTACAAATTTACATCGGCCTTATAATGTGAGCGCTAACATAATTAAAGCTTTTACTTTACTTTATTCAGCGCCGCCAAGAGGTAGTAAAGGGTTGGTCGATTCTGTCGTCACGTAGATATGCCGCTAATAAACATTCCCGTTACTGAGCTAAACTCGCCTGTCAGGCACAATTTTTCTGTGATACAAAATTAAGGTCGCGTTAAGCCATGACTAAAGAACGGTTAACGCGACAGGCGGCCGCAAGAATGCCCGCCTCATAGAATCCTGGAGTTGAGACGTCCCCAAGGCGACATCCTGACCTGCCCGTACTGCCCGTATAGATAATGGGAGAATAAAATGCCCTATGCGCCCCGTACCCGAGCGATCAGCCTGGCCGAACTCGAGATCGTCCGCGATCTCGCCCTTCAGATCTGGCCCAAATGCTATCGCCACATGATAGCCCCCGACCATATAGACGAAATGCTTGCAGCCCTGTTCGACCTCGATACGCTCGAGCACGACATCACCCAAAAGGGCCACACCTACTGGGTTGTCCACGTCGGCCACCGCGACGTCGGCTTTGCCTCGGCCCACATGGAAGGGTCGCGAGTCTGGATTACCAAGCTCTACGTTCTTCAGGATTATCGCGGCTTCGGCCTCGGCAAGGCGCTGATCCAGGCGGTGCAGGACTATTTCTCACCCGCGCAAGCCATGTCGGTCTGCGTCCACAAGGACCAGGACATGGCGGTGGATTTTTGCCTGCGCCGCGGTTTCACGGTCGATCGTGAAATCCCGTTCGAACTCGGCAATTACGGCTTTACCGACTACGTGATGAACAAGGATTTGCGAAATTAGCGGAGCAGGTCGGCAATCGTCGGCCCACTGAAGAAGACCTGCCAGGCGAAGACGACAAGCCCGTGAAACAACACCGCCGGCCACAAGCTGCCCGAGCGGTAACGGGTGATCGCGCAGGCAAGCCCGAGCAGGCCCGCGCAAACCAGGAAGGCCGGATACAGGAATAGCAGGGCATTCCGCAGGATGATCGTAGCTTCGATGACGTGCCATACGACAAAGGCCAGGGTGCTGAGCGCGATCCAGCGGTGGGCATGGAAGCTCTCGCCGCGACCGGGGATCAACAGGCCCCGAAAAACCAGCTCTTCCGTAAACGCCGGGACGATGAAGACGCCTAAATGCACAGGCCAGAGGTCGAGGCGCGGCTGCCAGCGGATCAGCCCGAAAACGACGGCGATAGCGGCGATCGCGGTGGCCGTCATAAGGTAGATGACCAGGCTTACACCCCACTCATCGGCGCGCGGCCACGTTAGAAGCGCGGATTTCAGGCGGGAGAGGATCGGCATGCGCCGGTATTAAACCTTCCGTGGTCTCCGCGCCAGCATAAGCCACACCATCAGCACGACAGCGAGCGCATCCAGGATAATCTTGCCATAGAGGTCGACGGGCGCCGCGCCCTGGAACGCCACGAACATGATCGCGAAGTTGCCGAGCGTAACGCCATAAAGCGCGCCGATATCGTGCCAGCCGCTCCATTTTTCGTGCGCCATGAACCTCGGTACGGTCAGCGTCAAGACAATGGCCAGCACGACGCCTGCGGCCACCGGCGCGAGGGCCGGCACCTGCGGTGCAGCCCCGAAGGCCAGCATTTCGATGCCGAAGATCACAATCGAGACCACGACGCCCAGACTGAACAGGACGAGCGGATGCAAGGGCATCAGCGGCTTGGGCGTCCCGGCAAGCCCCCGGCGCACCGGCCCCAGCGCCGCCAGGATCAAAACGACAAGGGCTGCAGCGCCGATGGCGGCGAGATGCGGCGGAATATCGTAGGCCGGCAGATTGAAGACCTTTGTCCGCGCAATCTGGTTCCAGCCGTACCACGCCACCAAGCACGCCGGCACGAACAGCACGCAGATAATACCGATACCCCAGCCGCTCAGCCACGGCTGGGTCTTGCGGCCGCGGAAGATCAATTCGGTCAAACCCACCGGCACCAGCACGACGAACAGGGCTTCGTACAGCATCGCCCAGACGAAATAGACGTAGTTGAACCCGAAGGCACGGGCATATTCGACACCCTTCAGCTTGATGACCAGCGGGGCGAACGAAGTCTGCTGGATCAGGCACTCCTCGCCGACGGCCAGGGCCAGGGCGAGCAGAAGCAGGTTGAACCAGCCCAGGCGGTAACGGCGGACGAAATATCGCGCCAGCACCGCGCCGCCGCCCCAGATCACTGTCTCGATCGGAAAGAAGACCGCCGAACTGATCCGTGTCGCGCCCGGCAGCAGTTCCGCGATCAGCGCTGCCATCAGCATCAGGGTGATGCCGGGCAATGCCCTGTGAAACCATGATGTCTTTGGCGTTTC
>FSUR01000003.1_pt1 | contig 14413 bp, 8 predicted proteins | sample 1637491 | NCBI WGS metagenome assembly FSUR01 (sample SAMEA3914816, study PRJEB12502) | metagenome | biome: forest; material: soil | place: USA | collected 2011-09-16 | depth 0.3 m
GTGGTGCAGCATCGCGACGGCTTCAAAGGGCCCAAGCGCGTTGCCATCAGCGTCTTCAATGTTGCCTTTCCTCGCGAAAATGTTCAGAGCGCAAAGGCGCAAAAAAAGACCAGCTGGATGTCGACCAATGCCATAGGCAGCGTGTTCAAAAATACCGACACGACAACGAAGTCGATGAATCAGCACACGACCCTCGACGGCATCGATCCTGCGACGCAGCAGCGTATTGCCGATGCCGCCTATGCCGATTTCGTGGCGCAATTGACCACGGCCGGCTACGAGGTCGTGAGTGCCGACGAGCTCGCGAAACTGGCGCCGGAATACACCACCTGGACAGCAGCTCCGAATTTTTCGGAAGGCCGTTTTGGCTCATATGTTGCGCCGACGGGTCGTAAGGTCTTTTGGCTTATGGGGGATCAGGCCAAGCGGGACATGTCGTCGCACTGGGATAAACAGGCGAGCCTGTTTCGGGCAATGGACAGAACCCAAGCCTATCAGAGGTCGGCGTATCTTGCCCACGACGCGAAGGTCGGCATTATTGCTGTTACACTTGTCGTCGATTACGGGACCTACAAGACGACCGGTGACGCTAAATTCAACAGCATGGATGTGAGTTTCACGCCGGGTGTTACGGCGCAGGGCGGTACACACATCGATAGCGCCACCCTAGCTGAATACTGGGGAACCGATTCCGGCGGCTTCCCAGCCGTTGCGTTCCTTGCCGCACCTCTGACCTCCGACTTGCCTTTTGCTACCATAGGCGACAACAGCGCCAAGGTTGGCGACAGCGAGCCCGTGCTCCATGCCGATCCGGTCGCGTTTTCCGCCGCCGCAGCTGAAGTCGTCAAGGCAGCCAATGCCAAGCTTGTTGCTACCATGTCCGCGGCGCACTGATATTTGCTGCGATAATTTTTTTAGGCATTTTCTAACGAAGTCGACCGGCAACTTCGCCCTGGCGATTGCCATGGCGCCGGTCGTTTCCCGTTTGATGCGGAATGTCGCCTAGACCTCAAAACTGGCTCTCGCTTGGGCGCAGCGCGTGCTGATGCGCCCGCACACGGCCGGCTGCTCCAAACGTAATAGAGGCAATTCAATAATGACCCATGCCATCGCCCGAATGATCACACCTATCGCGATCCTCCTGTCCGCCAGCGGCTTCGTGGCCGGCGGCGCCGGAGCGCAGACGGCAAGCTCCAGCGCGTATGAGAACGGCGTTCTCGTGGATCCCGGCGCCAAGACGTTTTGCCTTGCGATCGGGCACAGCTTCACCGCCCGCGCAGCGCAGCTAGGCGAGAAAATGAAGACGTTCGACCAGACCTTCCCGGACCCAGACGCGGGCCAAAAAAAGATCAAGGACAACCTGACCAGTCTGCAGGAACAGCTACGCAGCTTGGGAAGCGCGTTGGAAGACATGTACGACGATGCCAACGCACCCGCGCAGGCGGAACAAGCAAGTGTCGATGCCATGTCCTTACGAGACCTTCTGTCTGCCTCGCAAAAATGCACGCAGTGAATGCCGCCTGGCAACATCCCTCCCGGCAAAAGCGCTTCTCTTCCCCGAGATTTTGTGAGTAGTCTGGCGCAAGACGGTCTCTGGGGAGGGATGCAATGGCCAAGTCCGCACGGGCACGCGCCTTTTACCGCGGCGCCATCTGTTTTACACTTGGCTGTATGTCGGCAAGCGTGCCAGTCGCCGCGCAGGTCCCATCGGCTGCACCTGCCGTCGAACTGACGCTCCATGATCGGATCCAGCACGTCTACAACGATGTGCCGCCGGCTGATCCGAAGCTTGAATTGGCGAATGTCCAGGCCTTGCGCGTTGAGGTGGCTAGGGCGTCCGGCGTGACGCCAAAAGACCGGGCCATTCTCGAGCAGGTCTACGCTAGCGCCCTGTCGCATAACGAGGATTACCCCGGCGCTGTAAAAGCCGTTCAGGTGAGCATGGACATCATGCAACGGACCGGCCTGACAGACGACGCTTATCAAGCAGAGCTTCTACAAAATATCGCTACCTATGAAGCCGCCGCCGGCGACATGCAGGCGGCACTGGACCACACCCAAGCCGCGCTGCCGATCAATGCCCGTCTGTACGGGCCGCAGAGTGAAGAGGTCGGTGAGGTTTGGACAACAATCGGATATACCTATTCGAAAATTGGCCGCCTCGGTGACGCGATTGACGCCTACAAGCGTTCGATCACTCTCACCCATCCGGGCGAGGGCAAGACACTGGCATATGTCGGGACGTATGACCTTCTCGGCGACCTGATGAACGATACCGGCGATATCGAGGGCGCACTCGAGATCAATCAAAAATCGGTCGAGCTTGCCCGCCAACTCCTGCCGGCCGGGCATCGAGTGCGCGGAATAACGCTCAACAACATGGCTACGGCCTTGATGCACGCAGGCCGTTATAGCGAAGCCGAAAGCACCTTCCGTGAGGCAGTCGATTTCGCCGTCACCAATCGCGGCAAGGCAAGCTTCGACACAGGCCGCTTCATGGCCAACCTGTCTGCCTGCCTGATCAAAGAAGGCCGCGACGATGAAGCCGAAGCGCTGGCCATTACCGCACTTGATATCCTGAAGACGGCCAAGAGCTCGCAGCCCGAGGCCGCCGGCGAAGTCGAAGACAGCCTGGCTTCGCTGGCTTATAATCGCGGGGACAATCCACTGGCCGAGTCGCACTTTGTCGACGCACTCGCCATGCTGCGCCGCGCAGGCGACAAGAGCCACGCTGACGCAACCATCAATTATCACCTCGCCGAGGTCCGCTTCGTCATGGGGAACTATGCCGGAGCCGATGATGCCGTTGGCAAGGCCCTGGCCTTCTTCCGAAAGGAATTGCCGGCGACCTCGGCAAAGCGCACCGATGCCGAAATGCTGGACGCGCTGATAGGGTCGCGCCGAGGCGCGACGGCACAGGACCTGGCTCAATCGTTCGGCCGGGCTCTGGCCGTCGGGCGGACCATGGAGACCGAACTGGCGGACAACCGCCTATCACATCAGGCGCGTCTTGCAATTGCCGAGAGCTATCGCCAGGCCTTTACGCGTTTTGCCGACATAGCCGTGACCGCGGGCCGGCCGGATATCGCGTTCCACGCCGCGCAACTGGCGTCATTCTCAGAAATCTCGGCTTCCTCACAAGCGCTGGCGGCGCGGGAAGCCGTCGCCGATCCGAAGGCCGCGGAATTGGTCCGCCAGGTGGAGGAGACTCAGTCGAAGCGCGACCAGCTCGATTTCGATCGGGTCTATGCGCTCGGCAAGTCCGACACGGAGATCGCGCAAATCGACACCGATGTCGCCGCACTCGATGCTAAGGTGGGCGCGCTTTCGGCAAAACTCGACGCCAGTTTCCCGCGATATGGCCGACTAAGCCGGCCGCAGCCCATGACGCCCGCTACCGCGAAGGCAAGGCTGCAAAGAGGTCAGGCCGTGATCATGCCGTTAATGGGCGACGACCGGATGACTACACTGGTTCTGACACGCGACGGGTTGACGGCTGACCAGAGTCCCTTGGCCCAGGTCGCCGCGACCCGGGATATCGCGGCGATAAGGACGTCCATCACGTCGACTCTCACCGGTGCCAAGGCTTCCGGTTTCGACCGTAGCGCCGCGTTCGAACTGGGTGGGGCCATTCTGACACCTAAGACGTTCTTGGCCTTGAAGGATGTGGTCGATCTCCAAGTCATGGGATCAGGCTCGCTGATGACACTGCCGCTCGGCCTGCTGCTGATTGCGCCCCCGGCCGCCGGCAAGACACCTACGCTTGCCCCTTTCGGCGGCGACTTTCTGATCAAATCGTTTGCCGTATCGGTCAAGCCGGCCTTCGTCCCTCAAGTTCAGCAGGCCAGTCATCACGCCACGGCCTTTGCAGGTATCGGCGCCCCGCAGCTCAGCGATGAAGTTGCTGTCATGGAGGGCAACGCTTCTATTGGCATGGCGTTCCGTGGCCTCATGCATGGCGGCTTTGGCGATATCGCGGCCTTGCGACAGTTGCCGGACCTGCCGGGCGCCAGTGGCGAACTGACTGCCATTGGCCGGGCACTTCACCGCTCGGGAAGCGCGCTCGTCCTTGGCCGCAAGGCAACGGAGACGCGGGTCAAGGCGATGGCACTTGACCGCTATGATGTCATCGCCTTCGCCACCCATGGACTGATTGGCGCCGACCTGGCGAACTTGCGAGAGCCAGCCCTGGTGCTGACGCCGCCGGACGTCGCATCGGAGCGCGACGACGGGCTGTTGACGGCGTCGGAAGTCTCACAGCTGCATCTCAATGCCGGCTGGGTCATCCTGTCGGCTTGCAATACCGGGTCCGGGCGAACGGCAGGGGCGGCGGGCTATTCCGGCCTGGCCACAGCCTTCATGCACGCGGGGGCCCGCAACCTTCTGGTTTCGCTGTGGCCGGTGCGCGACGATGTCGCTGCTCGCCTCAGCGTCGATACGGTCAGACGTACGGCGGCCGGCGCGCGGCAAAGTGTGGCCTTGCGCGGCGCCATCCTGTCGCTCATCAACGATCCCACGGTCAAGGACGCGACCGATCCGGCCGTTTGGGCGCCGTTTTCGTTGGTATCGCAATAAAGCTGGTGAAAGGTGACAAGGTTTGTAAATGGCCGCCGGTGTCACTTTACTGCTAGGGTGCCGGCGCAAGTCCATCAGAAGCGAGCGATATGCCCGACCCATCTATTCCAGTGCCCTCCATTCTATTGATCGAAGACGAGGCGGAAAGTGCGGGTATCATCCTGTCGACCTTGGCGCCCGACGGCTTCAACGTCGAATGGATAAACGATGGCCACAAGGGGCTTAATGCTGGCGGAATGAGGTCCTACGACCTCATCATTCTCGATCGCATGTTGCCGCAGATCGATGGTCTCAGCATTATTCAGCGCCTGCGCGATGCTGGCGTGGCAACGCCCATTCTCATGCTGTCCGCTCTGTCGCGCAGTGAGAACCGCACAGATGGGCTCCTGGGCGGCGCCGACGACTATCTTGGCAAGCCGTTCGACGGTCATGAGCTGATCGCCCGCGTCCGGGCCCTGCTGCGGCGCTCGCAGAACAAGGTGCACAGCGCGATCATGCTCTATGCGGACATCGAACTACACGTCAAATCGCGCACCGCGCACCGCCAGGGCCGGCATCTGGCGCTCAGCCCCAAGGAATTCGAGATCCTGAAATTCCTCATGGAGAATGCCGGCGAGATCGTTACCCGCGAAATGTTGCTGCAACAGGTTTGGCACCTCAATTTCGACCCGCAAACCAACGTCATCGACGTCAATATGAGCCGCCTGCGCCATCGTCTGGAGGACGGCTTCGAGCGGGCCGTGCTGGAAACCGTCCGCGGCGTTGGCTTTCGGCTGATGTCCGGCGCGACAGATGAGGCGATGTGAGCTGGTCGGCCTCCATTGCAATCAAGTCGGCGAGGCGCTCGTCTATCGCGATGACGGTTGCCTTGCGCGTCGCGCTGGCTGTTGCGTTCGTTTGCACCCTTGTTTTTATCGTCCTCTATGTCGGCATGGCACAGCAGAGCCGATCATTGCTGCTCGGCACGGTCGATACCGACATCGCAGGCCTTGTCGACAGCAACGAGGCGGAGGGCCTTCCAGGTTTGGTGGCTCGGCTCGACGACCGCCTGGCGCTGTCGCCGACGCGGGAAGAGCAGCCGTACTACTTGCTGCGAGACCCGGCGGGCAAGGTGCTTGCCGGCAACGTAATGGTTTGGCCCGCCCTGCGACCGGAGCGCTCAGAGACGGGGACGATAACTTGTGACAACCACGTACGTGTCCTTGCGCGGGTGACGCGCTTGCGTGGCGGCTCAGACCTCCTCGTTGGACGCGCGACGACCGCGCGCGACCATACGCTGGGCCGCGTCCGTGTCCTGTTCATCGCGGCTATTCTCGTCATGGTAACCGCGGCATTTGTCATCGGCGCATTGGCCGCCCGAAGACTTCGCGTTCGTGTCGACCATATCAATGGCATTTTCGAAAGGTTTGGTGACGGTGGCCTTCCTGCCCGTGCTGAGGTCGCAGGTAGGCGCGACGAACTGGACCAGCTCGGCCTGCATATCAATGCCGTTCTCGATCGTGTTGAACGCTTGCTAGCGGCGCAGCGCGACATCAGCGACAATATCGCCCACGAGGCGCGGACACCGTTGATGGGGCTCAACCAGCGGATCGAGGCAGCGCTAGAACTGAGCCGCGACCCTGCTGTGAATGCCCACCTCGAGGCCGCCCAAAGCCAGGTCAAGGCGCTCCTGCGCTTACTTGACGCGCTCTTGGACATTGCGTCAGCCGAAGCCCAGCGCGGCGATCTCCGGGCGCTGGGGGAGATCGACCTGTCGAAGGTCGCCGTGTCTTTGGCAGATCTTTACGCGCCGAGCATTGAAGAGGCAGGACTGACGCTGCTCTGCGACATCGACGACGACGTCATCATGCGCGCCGATGCGATGCAGATGTCACGCCTGCTGGTCAATCTTTTCGACAATGCCCTGAAGTACGGCGCTGCCGCCGGCGGTGTCTTGTATTTCGCTATAAAGCCGGGTCCTATCATAACGGTCGCCGACCAAGGCCCCGGTATTGCCGAAATTGACCGTTTGCGCATATTCGAACGCTATCGCCGCAGCGGTGACACAGGTGGCCGCGGACACGGCCTTGGCTTGGCACTCGTGGCAGCGATAGCATCGCGGCACAGACTCACCGTCGCGGTGGAAGACACGCGTCCAGGTGAAGTCAACAAGGGTGCGCGTTTTGTCATCAGACCGGAGGGCGACGTATGAAGACGACGACCAAAGCTATCGTAGTTGCGTTGGCGGTCGGCGCTATGGGTGCTACAGTTGCGGGCGGCGTTCAAGCAGGGCCGGCGCAAGATGTAGCCCGGATTTTGGCGGCCGGCCTCGATGCCGAAGGCCGCCAGGATGGTCCAGCGCTGCTCGAAAATGCGCAGGCGCTTCAGCGGTCAGGGGCTCATTCCGATGGCGGCGATGATCTTGCGCGGGCATGGATCCGTGAAGCGATCCACCTGGGTGTCGATCCCGGTCCCGATCAGATATGGCGCGGCCGGACGCTGGGGCCAGCCTACCGCAATGGCCGTGTCATCGGCCACGGCGTCTTTCGCACCCGGCAGACCTTCAATGCCGGAGAAAAGGCCGATATTGCCGTCGTTCCGACCCAGGGGGGTGCGCTGGGCCTCGATGTCGAGGACGGCGACGGCAAGTCGATTTGTTCTGTCGGCCCCTCTACGCGCGATCTCGGCTGCGACTGGGTACCGGCATTTACCGGCGGCAGCGCCATCGCCGTGCACAATGATGCTGAGGATGCCCAATCGTTTTACATTGTCCTGAACTGAGCCGACGGCCGGTTCACGTCGTTACAGGCGCCGGCTCAGTGCCCTTCCTGCCAGGTCAGGCATTTTGCCATTGTCTTTTCGAGGTTGCGCATGGAATGTGTCACGCCCCAGAAAACCTTCTCGTCATCGACATAGGCGTCGACAAAGGTGTCGTCGTGAAACACCGACAAAGCATCAGGTTGCAGTGAAATTACATATGAGTCCCAGTCGGCTTGATGCTCGACTTGGGCGGCATAGGCAAAATTCTCGCCGTCATTGAACGACATTTGCACAGTTTGAGGTCGGGCATTTTCGATGCTGCCGAAGTAGAGGTCTACCCGCGATCCATTCGACTGGCGAAAGCCCCAGAAGCGGAACGGTGTTTGATCCGGATACTGGGCCTCCGCGTCGCATAACCCGCCAGGCAGGGCCCAAACGACCCATTCGTTCACTTCCCATTTGTGATCGAACTTGACTGGCACCAGTCCTGAAAAGGCCGCTTCCTTGGCGGCCGCCGGGGTCACCGAAAACACCATAAGGACAGTGGCGACAAGCCCGCACACCGAACGCGTGACATCGCGCATCAGCTCGCGCCGAACGCCTGGCTGCAGGACACAAAGGCAGCGAAGGCGTCATGCGAACCGCGCATGTCCTTATCAAAGATGACGGTGTCGTTGAGACTTGCGCGAAACTGGAACCCGTCGGGCTCGCCCGCTGCAATCTTGTCGCCCTTGAGCTTTAGATAGATAACCTTGAAGCCGCCAAATTCACCCGCATTGCCCGAAGTATCAAACTCCGGGCTGCCCTTGAGGCTGACCTTGAGCGGATAGTCGGTGCCGACGGTAATCAGGCTTTGGTCGGCGGGAACGATCATCACGCCGCTGGCGCCGCTTTTCGTCGTCATCATCAGGAACTTGTTGCCATCTTGCACCGTGCCAATCGAACAGAAAGTTGGCTCCGAATCCAGGGTCCACATGCCTAATGTTTCGGCCCCGACCGGCGCTGCCGCCGCGAAGGTAAAGCCCAGCACGGCAATGCAAGCCGTCGTGAAAATGGATGCGCGCATTCTGTTTCCCCTTTGGTCGTTCAGCGTGAACATGCGGGATCATAGGCGGGCAGGCATCGCGCCCCTAGTTACAATGGCTGCAATGTTCCAAGGCCTCGCCCGGCATTCAGCGACGCGAGCGCGGGTGCGACGCCAGCGTATTTGGAAGGTCGTTGCGGCCTCTGCACTGTTCAATTGGCTCCTCACCCAAGCATCAGTGGTTTTGAAAACTGCAGATGCGGCACTTGTTACAGATGCTGCAGTTGTGATAGGCTGGGTGCCAAGAGAAAAGAGCCATGATCCGTCAAGTTGAAATCGATGACCGCAGTCTCCCCGTCGCGCGCGAGGTCACCAAGGCCCTGGGCTTCCTCGACCAGGCGCCGAAGGGTGGTATCGTCATCACCGCCGCCAACGGTTCGGTGACGATCGATTCTTCGAAGTTGGTGGCGGTCCTGGATTTTGTCCGCGGCCTCGTCCAGGCCGAGCTTGATCCGTCCGCGGAAGTATCGCCCCAGGAGGCGGCCAAGCGGCTGCGCATGTCCCGTCCGACCGTCATGCGGCTGATTGCCGATGGGAAGATCGGTGCCCGTCGGGTCGGGAGCCATTATCGCCTATCGGAAGCCGAGGTCATGGACTTCAAGGCCAACCAGGCGACCATCCGCCGGAAAGGGCTCGACAATCTTGCAGCCTTCTCCCAGGACTACGATCAGTAGCCGCCTGATGCCTGTTGCCGTCCTTGACGCCTGCGTCCTCTATCGCGGAACCGTAACCGATTTTCTGTTAAACGCGCCGACGCAGGGCTGTTCGAACCGGTCTGGTCCGACGTCATCGCCGATGAATGGGTGCGGATGGTGCCAACCGGATCTGAAAGGTGCATGTCGACGATGCCGCTGCCGCTTTCGTTAGAGCCCTTACGACGGACGATGCTATCGGCGTGCTGAACGTTTCCGATGGTCAATCCGTATCTGGCCGCGAACTTGCCGAAGCGATTTCAGAAAGGTCAGGCGTCGGCGAAGTTCGATCGATCGACAAGGAGGACGCCACCGCGAGACTTGGTCCGATCCTTACCACCCTGCTGTCGATGTGGAACGAGCTCGCTGCCTCGGAGACAACGGCCCGGCTGGACTGGCATCCGAGATCGACTGGTTCTTTGGCAAGGGCTATATAGGGGCGAGTTGCTACTGGCGAGAATTGCCGAGCGAAAGCCGCCGATTGCCATGCACAAAGGCACCGCTCGCCGTGCCCCGAAAAAATGTGTGTTCCAGCAGCCGTTCGTCGGCTTCGCCGTGTTCTAGCCTACTACGAATACCACTCCTCCAACTTGATCGTGACTGTCGATGGCCGGGTTCTGAAGACCGGAGTTCAGGTGCAATCTATTGCTATCGGCAGCAGAACGAATGGCTTCGGACAGATGCCGGTTACCGTTGCTAAGAAACTCTAGTGTTCTCGCTGATGCCTGTGGCGACGAAGTCCACCGCTACATTAGCCCGTTGAGGTGTGGAGAGCGCTTTGCAACGATGCGCAGCGCTAGTCCACCCAAGCCGCCTGGCACGACCTACACGGTGAGGGGGCAGGGTCGAAGTAGACCTTGCAGGGATGAGGCCGAAGCCGAGACCTGCCGCTACCAGCGCAATCTGCAAGGCAGTGTCCTGAACTTTCGCAACTATCCTTGGCTTTATTCCAAGCGACATAGTCTTGGAGAAAAGAATCCGACGTGGGTCGCAAGGCTCTTGGCGGACTATCCAAGGGCCTTCGGCAAGTATCAAAGCCGAGACGGGCGCTGGAGCGCGAGCCGAGGTAACGACGGCTAATGTATCAACGCCAAGGTCTTCCTCGTCCTTGCTGCACGCATCTGGCGTTAGGAAGAAAGCCGAGCAGCGCTGAGCATGTAGAACAGCAGCCTCCTGTCCCTCAAACATGCCTATATAGGCAATTTCGCGAACGCAAAAAAAAAGTAAAGATTGACAAGGTCTTAACGCCGGAAGCCGCACCAGCGCGGCCCGCGCGCCGAGGGGGCCACGTCAACTCAGGGGCCATGCGCCATGTCGCCGCGTATCCATCTTTTACTTTACACCGCTATATGTTCCACTCTTCCGAGCATCGCTGCCGCGCAACAGACCTCACCAGCCCCCTCGATCAGCAATAATTCTAATGCCCCCGTCGGCCAGACGGTGGCCGGGCCCATGGGCGCCCCGATGGCAAGCGGGGGCTACAGTATCGCCGTCGGCGACGGAGCGGAGGCCTCGGGCTATCAATCCACTGCCATGGGCGAGGGGGCGACAGCGGACAATTATCAAAGCACGGCGGTCGGCTATGGCGCTTTCGCCGATGCCGTCGACGCTGTCGCCGTCGGTGAAGGCGCCTATGCGGGCGGCGCGGATGCCACAGCGGTCGGGCATCAGGCCGATGCCACCGGCACTTCAGCGATGGCGTTGGGTTCGGGCGCCATGGCGACGGGCAATTTCGGCACGGCCGTTGGATCGGGCACAAAGGCCAATGAGCTCGAAGCGACGGCGATCGGCAATATCGCCACCGCCCGTGCCAAGGGCACGGCGGTCGGCTCCGACGCTCTGGCCTACACCAATGCCGTGGCCCTTGGCCAGCAGGCGACGGCAGCCGATGACAAGACAATCGCTATCGGCCAATTGTCGGACGTCCGCGGCACCGGTGCCATCGGCATCGGCGCGGGAGCAACGGTAGGCACACCTTCGCAAGGCGCTGTCGGCGCGATCGGCATAGGTTCCGGCGCGACCATCGGGATCGGGCAGGATGGCGCCGTCGCCATCGGCCAGAACAGCACCGCCCAATATCAAAGCGTCGCCATCGGTTATCAATCGACAACCCAGACCCAGTCCAACAGCGCCACCGCCATCGGCGCTTCGACTACTGCGGGCTATATGGGGCTGGCCGGCGGCTGGGGTGCTGCGGCCTCGGGCGGCTACAATACCGCGCTCGGCGGCCACGCGCTGACCGATGGTAATGCCAACGGCTATGAAACGGCGCTGGGGGCTGATGCCCAGACCTCGGGCGTGGGAGCAACGGCGCTTGGCGCGGGCTCTCAGGCAAGCGGCCTCAGCGGCACGGCCGTTGGAACCGGCGCCAATGTCACGGCCGACAATGCCGTGGCGCTTGGCAACAGTTCCCTGGCCGATCAGGCCGATACGATCTCCGTAGGCACCTCGGCGAACGGCGGCTATACGCGCCGCATCGTTAATGTCGCCACCGGCACCGGTGCGACGGACGCCGTCAATCTCAGCCAACTTCAAGCCGCAATCGCCGGCGTGGTCAATGGCACGACGACACCGGCACCGGTTTCGGCCGACAACCATTCGAACAAGACCTTCCCCACAGCGACGGGCAATGATGCTCTGGCCGGCGGCTATGGCGCGCAAGCGTCCGGTGATACGGCGCTGGCCATCGGTTCCGGCGCTACCGCCAGTGGCAATAATGGCTTGGCCATCGGCGAAGGCGCGCTTTCGGCCAATGTCGACGGGGGCGGCACGGCTATCGGCTTTAGTGCCCACGCGACGGGTAACGCGGCGACCGCGTTGGGATTCAGCGCCCTTGCATCGGGCGACTATGGCAACGCCATCGGCTTTGACGCCACGGCCAGCGGCCCGGATTCGCTGGCCTTCGGCCGTCAGTCGGTCGCTAGCAGGGCCAACGCCCTGGCATTCGGCCACGGCGCCCAGGCTTCGGGCAGCGATGCCCTGGCATTCGGCAGTAACGCCTCGGCCACCGCCAATACTTCCGTGGCACTCGGCTCGGGATCGGTGGCCGATGTGGCCAATACGATATCGGTCGGCGCCCCTGGCGTTCCCGATGGCGAAGGCGGCTTCACCGGTGGCTATCACCGACGCATTACCAATGTTGCCAATGGCACCGGCACCTATGATGCCGTCAATTTTGGGCAGCTGTCCGACGCTATCCAGCATGTCCATATCGACCTTCCGTTCGCCTTCAACGACAGCAATGCCGACGGCACGCCTTCGGCCAATGGCGCGCAATCGATCGCGGTTGGCAATGGCGCGGGCGCCGACGCAGATAATTCATCGGCTTTCGGCGATCTCGCGCTGGCACAGGGCGTCGGCTCGACAGCCCTCGGTCAGAACGCCACGACCTTTAGCAATTTCAGCGTTGTCGTGGGCACCGGGGCCCACGCCGATAACGACAGTCACAATTCTGTTGCCATCGGTTATCAGGCCGGTACCGCGAGCTTCAGCAGCGTCGCCATCGGCGAGGAGGCCACGACCGGTGGCGCGCTTAGCGTGGCAATCGGTCAGAACGCCACGGTCGATGGCGTTAATTCGGTCGCCGTCGGCGCGGGCGCTGGCGCGGCAGGCGATGATGCTGCGGTGTTCGGCGCGGGGGCCAGCGCCGGTCACATCGAAGGCACCGCGATCGGCTTCAATGCCGGCGTCCCCGGTAACTACGGGGTCGCTGTGGGCTCATGGAGCTCGGCTCAAGGGGACAAATCGCTGGCGCTTGGGTCCACGGCCTACGCCAATTCGTCCGGCACAAATTCGGTCGCTTTAGGCTACGGATCGCTGGCCGACGCCGCCAATACGGTTTCGATCGGGACCAGCGGGTCGGAGCGGCGCATTGTCCATGTCGCCGCCGGCACCGATGGCACCGACGCCGTCAATCTCAACCAGATGAACAACGCGATATCGAGCGCCGTCGCTGCCATCCCTGGCGGAAGCGGCACGACCTATCCGGTGGCCAGCGACACGACGACATTTACCAGCGGCAGCGTGACTGTCGGCGGTACGGCGGCTCCCACGGCAACAGGCGCGGGGGCGCTAGCGGTCGGCAACGGCGCATCGGCTGGAGCCCTTGGTGCCACGGCCATCGGAAGTCAAAGTTCTGCCGCCGGCACCGGTGCAACGGCGCTTGGTGTCCTCGCCAAGGCTAGCAATAATGGTGACGTGGCGTTAGGCAGCGGCTCGACCGCATCAGGTGGGAGCAGCCTGGCCCTGGCAGGCGGCACGGCCAGCGGGGCCGATTCTCAGGCCATCGGCGGAGCTTCCACTGCTTCGGGGCGCAATGCCATCGCCCAGGGCTTGCTGTCTACTGCCGCTGGTGAAAGCGCCGTCGCAGTGGGCGCCTATGCCAAGGCTGCGGGGACACAGGGCACCGCTCTGGGCGTCGAAAGCAAGGCCACCAATACCGCATCGACGGCGCTGGGAGGTTTTGCCGAGGTCACTGGCGACCGCGGTACGGCTGTCGGCTACGAAGCCAAGGCCACGGCGGCGCGCAGCGTGGCACTCGGTTATAACACAGTGGCAAATCAGGCGAATACCGTCTCGGTCGGCAGCGATGACGCGACAACCGGCTTCGCCCGCCGCATCGTGAATGTCGCAGCCGGCACTGGTACCAACGACGCCGTTAATCTGGGTCAGATGAACAACGCGATTTCCAGCGCCGTCGCAGCCATTCCCGGGGGAGGCGGAAGCGGTGTAGCCTATCCGGTAGCCAGCGACACGGCCGTATATATCAGCGGGAGCGTGTCGGTGGGCGGCCAGGCTGCGCCCACGGCGACCGGGGCCGGAGCACTGTCGGTCGGAAATGGGGCATCGGCCGGCGCAGTGGCCGCAACGGCTGTCGGAAGTCAAAGCGTTGCAAGCGGAATTGGTGCGACGGCATTGGGCACACTGGCCAAAGCCAGCAATAACGGCGACGTAGCGCTCGGCAGCGGTTCGATCGCTTCCGGTGGCGGCAGCCTAGCCCTTGCCGGCGGAACGGCCAGTGGCCAGGATTCCCAGGCTATAGGCCCGGCATCCGCCGCTACGGCACGCAACGCCATCGCCCAGGGCTTGCTGTCCTCGGCGAGCGGTGAAAGCTCTGTTGCGATAGGCGGCTACGCCAGCGCCGCCGGGGCACAAGGCACCGCGCTGGGTGTTGAAAGCAAGGCCACCAATACGGCATCGACGGCACTGGGCGGTTTTGCCCAGGTGACGGCTGACCGCGGCACCGCTCTTGGTTACGAAGCGAAGGTTACAGCGACTCGCGGCGTGGCGCTCGGTTACGGCGCCGTGGCAAATCAGGCCAACA
>FSUR01000212.1_pt1 | contig 14397 bp, 13 predicted proteins | sample 1637491 | NCBI WGS metagenome assembly FSUR01 (sample SAMEA3914816, study PRJEB12502) | metagenome | biome: forest; material: soil | place: USA | collected 2011-09-16 | depth 0.3 m
CTGAACCCCGGCGACCTGCTGGTCGTTAACGACACGCGCGTCCTGCCGGTACAACTGCATGGCGTCCGTCGCCGCGACGGCGCGGACACGCCGATTGAAGCGACCCTGATCAAGTCACTTGAGCCCACACGCTGGCAGGCCTTCGTCAAGCCCGGTCGGCGCGTGCGTCCCGGCGATACATTGCATTTTGCAAGTTCAGAACACCCGAATTTCAGCTTGCAAGCCGAAACCGAAAGCAAGGGCGAGGACGGCATCTACGTATTAAGCTTCGCTTGCGAACCGCAAGATATGATCCCGAACCTGCAGACGGTCGGCGCCATGCCATTGCCGCCCTATATCCGTTCAAAGCGCCGCGAGGACGAACAGGACAAGAGCGACTACCAGACCATCTTCGCCAATGAGGCAGGGTCCGTGGCTGCCCCCACGGCCGGCCTGCACTTCACCCCTGCCCTGCTTGAGCAGATACAAAACAAAGGCGTCGGTATCGAGCGTGTGACTCTGCACGTCGGCGCCGGCACCTTCCTGCCGGTCAAGGTCGACGACACGGAGGACCACGTCATGCACGCCGAATTCGGCGTCGTGACGCCCGAAACCGCCGACCGCATCAATGCCGCGCGTCGATACGGCGGCCGCATTGTCTGCGTCGGCACAACCAGTTTGCGGCTGATCGAAAGCGCCTGCGACGACGACGGCATCATTCATCCCTTCGCCGCCGAGACCGCGATTTTCATTACGCCCGGCGTACGCGTGCGCTCATGCGACCTGCTGCTGACCAACTTTCACCTGCCGAAATCAACCCTGTTCATGCTTGTGTGCGCGCTGGCAGGCACTGAAAACATGAAGGCTGCCTATGCCCATGCCATCGCGTCGGGCTATCGGTTTTTCAGCTATGGCGATGCTTGCCTGCTGACCAATACGTCGAGAGCATAAGCGTCATTTAAGGACGCCAAAATTGTGTGGCCTGATGTAAAGTGGAATGACTTCGAATGGAATTATCATTCCGCTTTAAACACTCACACTTTGCCATACGACGTTTTAAAATGTCGTTGGTCCAAGAGCTTGACCAAAAAATTTAGAAAATTAGCGTCCTTTTTCAATTTTAGGCAGCCAAGTGACGGGCCCGATATCGGATAAAAAATTTATGCTCACAGATCGAGAATGGCGAAAGACTGAAGGGGCCTCGTTTGAAGCCATCGAACGCTTAAAGGCCATTGCTCCGCTTAGGCTTCCTCAAAGCTATCTTTCGCTCCTGTGGTCAAGTGATGGCGGCGAAGGTCTGTTACCCGTGCAACCATATTGGTTATGCCTATATCCCGCGCGAGAGGCAACACAGGTCGAGGAGGAAGCTTCCTTTCAGAAGTTTTTTCCAGGTTTGTTCGTAATAGGTGGCAATGGTGGAGGGGAAGCCATTGCGCTTGATTATCGTGGGGCCGAACCATATCCCGTTGTTGCTTTCGACATGTGCAACTGTGATCTTTCGGAAAGCATTATGGTCATCGCTCCATCGTTCGATGACGTGTTGGAATTTATTGGTCGCGATACATTGTAGGAAATGCACGACTAGGCTGAGCGGACGCGTTGAATGGCCCGTCACCTTCTAATAACTTTACCCAAACGATCATCGCCGCTATGACGCCGCGATGAGTGCTTTCCCTTTTGAAATCCACGCCCACGACGGCCAGGCGCGCACCGGCATCCTGAAAACGCCGCGCGGCGATATCCCAACCCCCATCTTCATGCCCGTCGGCACGGCCGCGACGGTCAAGGCGCTGACGCTCGACATGGTGCGACAGGCGCACGCTAAGATCATCCTCGGCAACACCTATCACCTGATGCTGCGCCCCGGTCCCGAACGCGTGGCGCGGCTTGGGGGTTTGCATAAATTCATGGGTTGGGACGGTCCGATCCTGACCGATAGCGGCGGCTTCCAGGTGATGAGCCTGTCGAACATCTCCAAGGTCAAGGAAGACGCCGTCACCTTCGCCTCGCATATCGACGGCTCAAAACACGTCCTGTCGCCCGAACGGTCGATCGAGATCCAGGCCGATTTGCTTGGTTCCGACATCGTCATGCAGCTCGACGAATGCGTCGCCTATCCGGTCGAGGAAAAGCGCGCGCAACAGGCGTTGCAGTTGTCGGCGCGCTGGGGCCTGCGCTCCAAGCAGGCTTTCGGCACGCGCGATAGCCAGGCCCTGTTCGGCATCCAGCAGGGTTCTACCTTTGAGCACCTGCGCCGGGAATCGACCGAGCGCCTGCTCGATATCGGCTTCGACGGCTACGCTATCGGCGGGCTGGCCGTCGGCGAAGGCCACAAGGCCATGTGCGATACGCTCGATTTCTGCGCCCCGCTCCTGCCGTGGGAGCGGCCGCGCTACCTGATGGGCGTCGGCAAGCCGATCGACCTGCTGGAAGGCGTGGCGCGCGGCGTCGACATGTTCGACTGCGTTCTGCCGACGCGCTCGGGCCGGCACGGCCAGGCCTGGACGTGGGATGGGCCGATCAACATGAAGACTGCCCGCTTTGCCGAGGATGATACGCCGCTCGACGATACGTCGGATTGCCCGGCCAGTCGCGACTATTCCCGGGCCTACCTGCATCACCTTGTGCGCTCGGACGAAATCCTCGGCCAGATGCTCTTGTCGTGGCACAACATCGCGTTTTTCCAGGCGCTGATGATCCGCATGCGCGCCGCCATTGCCGACGGCACCTTCCAGACCTTGCGCCGCGACCTGCTTAGCCGGTGGTCGAAGGCATAGGTTTCACCTTTTTCGGACTGTTGAGCAGCGGCGAGCCCGTGTCGATCAGGCCGTTTTCGCGCGACACGAGGGTGGCAACCAGAATCTGGCCGGTGACATTTGTCGTCGTACGCATCATGTCGATGATGCGGTCGATCGCCGCCAGGATCGCCAGGCCGTCGAGCGGAAGGCCCGCCGCCGATAGCGTCACGGTCAGCATGACCGTTGCCACGCCCGGCACACCGGCGGTCGCCAGCGACCCCAGGATCGAGCTTAGCGCGATGATGACATAGTGCGACGTCGTCAGGTGGATGCCGAAATAGTTGGCGATAAAGATCGACGAAATCGCAGGATAGATGGCGCCGCAGCCGTCCATCTTCATATTGGCGCCAAGCGGCAGGGCAAAGCCGGCATAGGATTTCGGCAGCTTCAGGTTATCGACAGCGACCTGCAGCGACACCGGCAGGGTGCCGATCGACGAACAGGTGAAAAACGCCGCCTGCTGGGCGGTGAAGATGCCCTTGTAAAAGCCGCGGACGCGCAGGCCGTGGACCTTGAGCAGGATGGGGTAGACGACCAGAAGCTCGATCAAACAGCCCATATAGATCAGGCCGATGTAGGGGATCAGTGGCTTCAGTGCATCGAGGCCGTAGGATGCCACCACTGAACCGATCAGACCAAAGACACCGATCGGCGTCAACTGGATGATCCAGCGCGTCAGCTTGAACATGACCTGCGAGCCCTGGTCGATCAGGGTCGACAGCTCGCGCGTCTTTTGCCCGAGCGCGCCGAGCGCCGCACCCACCAGGATGGCAAACACGACGATGCTCAGGACCTTGCCTTCGGCGAAGCTCTGGAAGATGTTCGACGGCACGATGCCGGTCAGGACTTCGATGGGGCCCGGCACGACCTTGATGGGCGACGGATCGACCGGCAGGATACCGACGCCGTGGCCCGGCTGGAAATAGATGCCGATGGCCAGGCCGACCGACACGGCGATCGCCGAGGTGATCATGAACCAGCCGATGGTGTAGACGCCCAGACGCAGCGCCCGGCTGCCGGCGCCGGTTTCGTGGTCGCCCTCACCGCGGCCCAATCGCGCGATCGATGCTGCAATGGTGAAAAAGACCAGCGGCGCCACCAGCATCTTAATGGCGCGAATATAGGTGTTGCCGATGGGATCGAAGACGGGGAGCGCGTCCTTGCCCCAGTAGAGCGCCACGGCGACACCGGCCGCGAAGGCGATCAGGGTCTTTACCCAGAACGGAATTTTCCCGAGTAACTTGAACATGACGATCTCCGGTGTTGAGGCGGCATAAGGTTTCAACGGAATCCATATGGCCATAAGTCGCCGCTTTACGAACGAAAAAAATTGCTGTGACGCATAAACGGATTTAAACCGTGGATATTGTCGTACAAAAGGAAACGCCATGCGCGCCCTCTTCAGCACCCTGTTGCTTCTTTCCGTCGCGCCGGCTTTCGCGGCGACCGCGTCCAAGCCGCTCTACCGCGATCCTGTGTACGACGGCGCCGCCGACGTTTCGACGGTCTATGACGGCGCGCACAAGCGCTGGACTATGGTCTACACCAACCGCCGCGCCACACTGAAACTGCCTGACCCTAAGGATGTGTCGTGGGTCCACGGTACGCCGATCGGCGTCGCCACGTCGAAGGACGGGATGAAGTGGCGCTTTCAAGGCCAGGCCAAAATCCCCGAAAGCTGCACCGGCGCGACCTTGTGGGCGCCGGAAATATATGAAGAGGCCGGGACCTACCATATGTGGCTGACCGTCGTGCCGGGCGTCTTTGCCAACTGGAACGGTGCCCGCAGGATCGTCCACCTGACCAGCCCGGACCTTGAGCATTGGTCGTGCGGCGATACGCTCGACCTCGGTTCCGACCGCGTCATCGATGCCAGTGTCGCCAAACTCGACAGTGGCGCCTACCGCCTCTGGTTCAAGGACGAGCGCAAGGGCAGCCGCCTGTTCGCCGCCGACAGCCCCGACCTTGTCCACTGGACACGCCAGGCGCTGCCTGTCGTCGACGTGGCCGCCGAAGGCCCCAAGGTCTTCCGATTCAAGGGGTCGTACTGGCTGATCGCCGACGCGTGGAAGGGCCTGATCGTCCTGCGTTCGGACGACGCCCAGACCTGGACGCTGCAGGACAGCCGGCTTCTGGAAACGCCGGGCCGCAAGCCGACCGACACCGCGAAAGGCCAGCACGCCGACGTCGTGGTCAATGGCGACCGCGCCTTCATCTACTACTTCGTCCATCAGGAGGCCGAGCCGGAAGCAAAGACCGACCCGTGGTGGCATCAGCGTACGGTCATTCAGGTCGCCGAACTGAAATATGCCGGCAGTGTGCTTAGCGTCGACCGCGATGCGCCGGTCGACGCGGCGCTGAAAGCCCCGCGATAACGTTGCACCCACTGACATAATGGGCTAAGCGAACGCCAGTTTCGGCAGGCGAATTGCTCATGTCCCACAATACCTTCGGCCATCTTTTCCGCGTCACCACCTGGGGCGAAAGCCATGGGCCGGCGCTTGGCTGTGTTATCGACGGCTGTCCGCCGGGCATCCCGCTGTCGGAAGACGACATCCAGTGGGCGATGGATCGCCGCAAGCCCGGTGGCTCGCGCTTCGTCACGCAACGCCGCGAAGAAGACCTGGCCAAAATCATGAGCGGCGTCTTCGAAGGCGTCACCACCGGCACGCCGATCTCGATCCTGATCGAAAATACCGACCAGCGCTCCAAGGACTATGGCGATATCGCCAAACAATTCCGCCCAGGCCACGCCGACTACACCTATTTCGCCAAGTACGGCGTGCGCGACTATCGCGGCGGTGGCCGGTCGTCTGCGCGCGAAACCGCCGCGCGCGTCGCCGCCGGCGCCGTGGCGCTGAAGGTGCTGCAAACCCTGGTGGGCGGTATCGCCGTGCGTGGCGCCCTGGTGCAGCTTGGCGTCCATAAGGTCGAGCGCGGCAACTGGGATTGGGACGCGGTCGACCAAAACCCGTTCTTCTGCCCCGATCCGGCCTCCGTCCCCGCCTGGGAAGACTATCTCGACGGCATCCGCAAGGCCGGCTCATCGATCGGTGCCGTCGTCGAAGTCCAGGCCGAAGGCGTGCCGCCCGGCTGGGGCGCGCCGCTCTATGCCAAGCTCGACTCGGAACTGGCTGCCGCCCTGATGACCATCAATGCCGTGAAGGGCGTCGAAATCGGTGAAGGGTTCGGCGCGGCCCTGCTGTCGGGTGAAGACAACGCCGACGAGATGCGTATGGGTGAAAATGGACCTGAGTTTCGCTCGAACCACGCCGGCGGCATCCTGGGCGGCATTTCGACCGGCCAGACAGTCGTGGCGCGTATGGCGCTGAAACCGACCTCGTCCATCCTGACAAAGCGGGAAAGCATCGATATGACCGGCCAGGAGGTCGAATTGATGACCAAGGGCCGTCACGACCCATGCGTCGGCATCCGTGCCGTGCCGGTGGCCGAGGCCATGATGTCATGCGTGTTGCTCGACGCATTCCTGCGCCACCGCGGCCAGACCGGTGGCGCAATCTTTACGCCGGGCTCAATCGCCTAAAGTGACCTGCCCCAGAAGCTGGTCGGGCTCCTTCGGTCCGCGGTAGACGACCGAATAGGTCCCCGTCTTGATCTTGCCGATCTTCGCCGTCGGACAGACCGCCTGGCCTAGTCCCGCGGTCGTCGCCGCTGTCACATAGATGGTGCTGCTGTTGTGCGACGCCTTGATCGACGTGCAGGTCAGGCCGGAACTTAAGGTCGTGGCGCCCGGTTTGACGCCTGAGAAATTGATTCCCGTCGGCAGGTACCATTCCCCGGCGTCGATAAAGGCCTTGCCAAGTTCGGCGCCTCCGGTCGCTTTGATGGACGACCATGACGCATCGGATACCGGCAGCGGTTTTGACGGCGCACCGGCAAGGGCAGCAATTATCAGCATATGGATCATGATCGGCCTCCGCATGTGCAAAACGATAGGAGAAAACTACCGCAAATATAGATAACGCAGTTCTACGGAACTGTCACGTCGTCCACGACACGATCAGGTCCTGCGTCGTGCCGTCAAAGGTCGAGATGTCACAGAAACCGAGACCCGCCACGTTGCGCGGCTTGGGGCCGCTCTGCCCATCGGTATATTGCCATAGCCAGTAGTGGCTCCACGTCGGGTGGATTTCCGGTGCGTCGGCATAGCGCGCCCACCACAGGGCATAGGGCGAAAAGGCTTTTTGCGGCGTCTTGCCGAATAGTTGGTACATATAGCTGCCGGTATAGAGTTTCGGTTTTCGCCCCAAGCGCTTTTCGACCTCGTGCAGGAAGTCGAGCGCGCCGTCGGCCGTCATGCTGTTCTTGCCATTGGCTTCGAAATCGAGCGCAATCAAAGTATTTTCCGATGGGGCGGCGGCCTTCAGAAAAGCATTAGCCTGCGTTTTGGCGTCAGCCTTTGTGCCGAAATGATAGGCGCCCCATAACAGCCCGGCCTTTTCCGCCATGACGCGGCTTTTGGCATAGGTCGCGTCGGTGACAGTCGCCCCTTCGCTGGCCTTGTAGATGACGCCGTTCAGGCCCGACGCCCGGGCGGCTGCAAAATCGAGCTTCGGGTTTTGGTCCCAGCTATAGTGCGACAGGTCGGCGACGACGGCACGGGGTGCGGTCATAAGAATCCCCCTAAGGTTGACAGATTGAGATTACGCCGTCCGCTGTCAAAGTCGATGGCCGGCGCTATTGTAACCGACAGAATTACACTTATATTCGGGTTTGAGATCGCATACGGTAAGAACAGGAGATTTGACCGATGATCGACAAGAGACCTTTCGCCGGGCTCGGCGGCGCCGACCACGGATGGCTTAACGCCCATCACCATTTCTCGTTCGCCAGCTATTACGACGCGAACAAGATGGGCTGGGGTTCGATCCGCGTGTGGAACGACGACGTCATCCAGCCGCAGACCGGCTTTCCGGCGCATCCGCACGACAATATGGAAATCATCACCTATGTGCGTAAGGGCGCGATTACCCACCAGGACTCCATTGGCAATAAGGGCCGCACCGAGGCCGGTGACGTCCAGGTGATGTCGGCCGGCACCGGCATCCGCCATTCGGAATACAATCTTGAAAACGAAGCGACCGAGATTTTCCAGATCTGGGTCCTGCCGTCCGAACGCGGTCAGCCGCCAGCCTGGGGCGCCAAGCCCTTCCCCAAGGGCGACAACGCCGGCAAGTTCGTGACGCTGGCCTCGGGTTTCGACAATGACGGCGATGTGTTGAAGATCCGCACACCGGCCAGGCTGCTCGGCGCGACCCTGTTGAAAGACCAGTCGGAAAGCTATCGTCCGCTGGCCACCGATCCGGCAACGGAACGTCACCTCTATCTGGTGGTCGCCAAGGGTAAGGTCAGCGTCAACGGCGTCGAGCTTGATGCCCGCGATGGCGCCGCCATTAAGGACGAAGCAGAATTGACCATCACCGCGCTCGACGACGCCGAAGTGGTGCTGCTAGACGCGGCATGACCTGCCCACTGGGGTCTAACCTTGCTGGACGGCTTCAATATCTGAACGCCAGGTTGGCTTCGAGCACATTGGTGCCGCCCGGCGTCACATCGCCGTCGCACAAGGTATGGACGGCATCGAGATGCAGGCTGCTGTCGCTGGTCAATGGCAGGGTAACGCCCATGCCGACGGCGCCCAGGACCATGCTGCGTTTCGCACCGATATCGCGTCCCCAGCCGGCATCGACAAACAGATAGGGTGCAAGACCGGCTTTGCGGTAAAATCCGACCTCCTGACGCACGATCGCAGCATCGTCCACGCTGCCATCGAACAGCTTGTAGCCGCGGACATAGGCCAGCCCGCCGACCGGACTTTGTTCTGTAAACGGCAGGGCCGCGTTCGACAATTGCAGGCTTGCCTGGCTGTGCCAGGTCAGATACGTCCCAAGCCGGCCATTACCTTCAAAGGCGGCGAGCAGATAGGCATAGCGCGCCGTTGTTTCGCGCCCGTCGCTGTATTGAATGTAGTTGAGTGACGAACTGCCCGAATTCAATCCGCCCGGACTGAGATGGACGACCATGTCGAGGTCGTCGTTGCCATCGCTGCGGTTCCGCGCGACATGATAGCCCGCATACAGTTGATAGACTTCGACGGCTGACTGGCGCGTCGCCCCGCCAGCCGAAGGTCTGATGAAGGTGCGTTCGTGACGCGCTTCGACGCCGGCACGGAAATCGCGCTGACCTGCTGTCGCAGGCACATTCAGCCTATAGCCGACGGACCCAAGCGCATCCATGATGCGATAGACGTTGGAGGCGTAGGTGAAGCGGAATTTATCGCCTTCCAGACTGGCTTCGATCACGCCTTGGCGTGTGACGGGCAAGGTGTAGGTGGCGTAGGCGTCGCCAAAATTGGGCTCGCGGACGCCGTGCAGCGCGACATCGGGCGAACCGGTGGCCTGGAACGCCAGAACGCTGTCGCGGCCGAGCAGACCGCCGATCGAGCCGCCGGCATAATAACGCCGCCAGGTCAGCCGATCCGAGCCGGCGTATTTGAACCCGACATAGGCTTGCCACGGCTTGGAGTGCGTTACGTCGAGGGCCAAGTCGTCGCCCTGCCCCGTCGGGTTCGGGGTGAGCCGTGCGGTGACTTTGCGGAATGGGTAACGATTGAGGGCGGCGAGGTCGAAAGCCAGTTGCCGATCGCTGATCGGCGCGCCAGGGGCCAGCCCAAGCCGGCGCTTCAACTTCGCGGCTTCAGCCGGCTTGGCGCCGGTGACGCGAATATCGTCCAGGGTCGCCTGGCGAAGTTCGAAATGCAACACGCCTGGGGCCTCAGCTTCGTCCGGCGCCCAGTGGGCCAGCAGCTTCCGCTCGGACCGAGCCAGACGGTCATTCAGCGCGGCTTCGATATCGTGGGTCAGGCCCGGCGTCATCGGCTGACCCACGAACTGTAGCGTGGTCGCATTGAGGGCGGCGATATCCAGGCCACCGGTGTTAGCAGTCGCGGATGTGACGGAAACGCCGGCAAGGCGAGACCCGAGCGGCCATTTGTCCGTCACGACAGGCTCGGTCGTGAGCAGTGGCCCTGGTGATGCGGATGTCGGAAGCAGGGGCGGATAGCGTTCGGGGGCAGCGTAACCTGCGGAGGCTATGGCCATACCCCACATGACCGCACCACAGGCGATCCGGACGTGCAGCGTTGTGACGGCCATGGCTTCGCCTTTTGGTCAGTCCGCATGCACCGGGCCGGAACGCGTTCGTGTTGAAAGTGCCTGCCGCCCGGTCAGATCGTGACGGGCCGCCCCGTTTCCAATATGCCGGAACAATCGACCTTGGACAACGGCGTTCTTGCAGCACGCGAGGATCGCGCCGCATCGGCGTTGCCCGGGGCATAAGGGTGCCCGCGAGAGCACCATCATCATGGACGAAGTGGCTAGCGGGTCTTGGCTTCCAAACGAACCTTGGCACGTTCGGCCGCCCGGAAGGCGCTTTCGCGGTTCTTCTCAACGCCAATCGCCGCGGGCGGTCCAGCTTTTGGCCATACCTTCCATTCGCAGCTGGTGTGGCCTCGCTCATAGAGCCGGATATCATATTCGACAGATTCAGTTTCCATCACCGACCTGTATCAGCAATTTCTCTAATTTCAAACGGAGACGCTATCCCTGCCGCCGTTTCTCCCGGTTGACCGCCTGGTCGAGCGCCTGCAGGAATTTCGAGCGATCGCCTTGGGAAAAAGGCGGCGGGCCGCCGGTGATTTCTCCGGTCGACCGGATATGCTCCATGATGGAGCGCTGGGCCAACGCAGCGCCGATCGAGTCCTTGGTGAACGGTCGGCCGTTCGGCGCAATAGCCTGGGCGTCGTTGGCAAGCACACGTCCAGCCAAAGGGATATCGTTGGTGATCACGATGTCGCCGAGGACCGCCCGTTCGGCGATCCAGTCGTCGGCGATATCCGGACCGGCATCGACGATCATCCGCGTGATCAGCGCAGACTTGGGGATCTGGATGAAGCTGTTGGAGACGACGACGGTGCTCAGGCCGTAGCGCTCAGCCACCTTGTAGACCTCGTCCTTGACCGGGCAGGCATCGGCATCGATGAAGATCGTCGTCATGGCGTTTCCATACTGAGCGGCAGCCCATAACACCGTTGCGGTTCCGGCGACAAGCGGCTCCATTTAAGAACTGGGACTTTCGCCGCGATCCTAGTGGTGCGGGCGGTGTGCGGAACTGAAGCGGGTTGCAGAACATTGGCGGGCCATCTGGAGCCTGCCCTATGCCCGTCGTCCCTCGTTCGCAGACTACATCCGTCATGCCGCAGGTTGGCGGTGGCAGTGCGTTCGACAACCCGCTAGTTCTGGCGGCCGCGACGCTGGCGGGTCGGCAGATGTCGGAGATGGGCGAGGCGATCCAGTCGTCGGCGCCGGGCGTGTCCGAAGCTGCCGATGCGGCCTATGCCTTGGCCAGGTCTGCCAGGGACAAGGCCGAGACGATGGTGGCGCTGGAGGGCAGCAACGAGCTTCAAGGCACGGTGGCCAATCTGTCGGACCCGGTCACCGGCTACAAGCCCCTGTCGGGCGGTGATGCGGACAAGGGGATCAACGGCTGGTCTTTGACGGATCATTATCTGTCGGTCTTCGACAAGGCTGGAAGGATATCTCGTCGAAGCTGATGCCGCGGCCACAGGCGATGTTCGACCAGTCAGCCGCCAATATGCGGAAAGACTTTGCCCGGGACCTGATCGCACACGAAGCCGAGCAGGGACAGATGTGGCAATCGCAGGTCCTGAACACGGCAGTCGCTAATGCCACCGGCGCTATCGTTTCGAATACGGGCGGCAATGACGCAGGTCACGTCGCGAAGGCGAAAGCAGCGCTGACGGCCGATGGTCTTGGGCAAGGCTTGTCCGGAGACACGCTGAACGCCAATACCGCAATTGCCTTCGGCCGGCGGGTGGTCGAGCCCGTTGTGACAGCCAAACTTGGCCAGGGCGACGTAGCGGGGGCGAAGACCTTCTTCGATATCCACCGCGACGGCATGGCGGCGGACGATGCCGACGTGCTCGACAGGCGGCTGGCGGAAGCAGGACGGGCATCAGATACAGCGGCAACGGTGGACGCTGTGTGGAAACGCCTCGGGCCGAAAAACCTGAACGATCCGATCGACATCGCGGCAATCGATAACGATCTGGTCGATCGCCATGGCCGTGACGACAAGGCCCTGACGCGGGCGCGCGACGAAGTCTTCCATCGCCTGTTCGGCTTCACGGAGGCCCGCGACGAAACCCATGCGGGTTACGTCAACTTCGCCATCAATCGCATCAAGGATGGCGCGTCACCTTCACAAATCGCGACCCTGCCGCAGTTTCTCGCCCTTTCCGAAGGCCGGCAACAGCAGATCACCGATTGGCACCGCGACCGGCTGGCGGACAAGCTCAACGGCTTCGCGCCGGAGCGAAATCTCGACCGTATGGCGAAACAGTTCGCCGCCTATCATGACCTGTCCGGCAGTGATGCGCTCAAGCAGATGTCAGAGGCTTGGGTACAGGCACTCGAGCCCGTGCTCGGTGAAGACCTGACGAAACAGGCCTTGGCCCGGAAAGACGCGCCTCCCGCGCTCGATGATGCGGGCTTTTCGCTTGTAGCAAAGACCGTCGGACTGGATCCTGCTCCCGGTCCGCTGGACGTTACGGCGAAGGCGAGGCTCGGCGTCCTGCATTCCCGCGTTGATGCGGCGATTGCTGCCGCCGAAGCCGCCAGCGGACCACTGTCGTCAGAGCAGCGGCTCAAGGTTGCGCTCGATGCTGCCGCCACCACTGTGGACGGCCATCCGCTGTTCGAGTCTCCGGATGTGGAAACCATTCTGAACGTCAAGCCGGACGCGATGAAGACACCTGAGCCCAAGGGCAAGCCTGCGCGACCTCAAAGATCGCCAGGCTTCCATTTTGGCGACGATCACTATTCCAAACCGGCGTTCTGGCCAGGCCGGCCCACAGAGAGGCCCAAGATCGATTTCAGTCTCGCGTCGTATCACAGGTGGATTCAGGACAAGGCACATCGCCCAGCCGACAGCAGTGCTGGTGGGTCCTATCGCACCCGCGCGGGCCAGCGCTACATCGAGACAAGCACGCCGACGGGAAACCGTATCGTCCGCGATCCAAGCGATATTCAAGCCGATATTAAATGGGCACAGAACCAGGAACGGCTCCAAAACATCATAGAAAGCCCAACGGGAGCCGCGGCCTATGGCGGCGCCTATCTGGCCGGCATGAGCAAAGCACAGCAAGATAGAGCACTGGAGCTGGGACCGCGGCCGGTCGGCTGTTTGGCTCTGTCGCGAGTACAGCTATTCTCGCTCGGAACTTCAGGCCATCATCGTTCCGAAGTTTACCTGATAACAGCGTAAATGCGCAGCTTGGCCAATCAACGTCCAACAATTACAAATCTACGTTCCTTGCCGCGTACCCACATCTTAAAGGCAAGGTCGTAGTCCATCATGCCATTGAACAACAAATTCTTAAAAAATTTCCCGGCGTTATTACGGAAAACGAACTGCACTCTTTGGAAAACCTCAGAGGCATTCCGCATGCACTAAATTCAGACTTGCATAATAGGCAAATCAGAACAGAATGGGATAAATTTTACAAGGCTTTTTCAAAGCATAGCCCGCCAACAAAAGCTCAACTTCTTAAAAAAGCAACAGAAATAGACGCTATGTATGGGGATCAATTTGATCCACCTCTCGGAGATTGACCGTGACAGAATATTACATCGTGGAACCAGAAGTGGCCGGCGGATGGGGAGACAACACTGAATTCACAAGAACACTGGGGCAGCATGACAATGTAACCAAGTTTCATTATGAATTCCAGGGATGGCTTGGTGATGCTTTGCTGACAAGTACGCCTTGCTATATCGGAACGGAAATGTTGGCCGAAGCTATAAAAGAAAAAGAATTCAGCGGAATTATTTTCGATGATGTTGAAGTTACCAAATCTGAGTTATTCAACGACATTTATCCAGGCAGAAAACTCCCGAAATTTTTGTGGTTCAGGATCGACGGAACACCGGAAAGGGACGATTTTGGCATAACTGACACTTTGGACCTCGTTGTGTCGGAGCACGCCTTGGAAGTCCTGAGGCAGCACGGTCTCAGCTACGCCGACGTCGCCCCAATCCACATAACTTGACGATGAGACAACCCAAACAAGCCACCTTAATTGCCGCCCCTTCTTCTCCCGAACAATAGCTTGGTCGAGCGTTGGCAGAAATTTCAGCCGATCGCCGGCGGAAAAGGGCAGCGTGCCGTCGGTGGTTTCTCTCGTCGAGCGGACACGGGTCGACTGTTGCAAAAGGCGACAGAAATCGACAGAAAATATGGGCATCAGTTCGTCCCACCACTCGGAGAAGGAAATTGACAACCTACTACAATGTAAAGCCTGAGGTGGCTGGTGGCTGGGGAGACAATACTGATGTTACAGATATCCCAGGCCAGCCCCTAAAGATAAACAAGCTCCATTACGCGTTCCAAGGTTGGGGGGCGACTGTCTGCTAAAATCAGTTCCTGTATATATAGGAACAGAAAGTTTGGCACAGGCAATCGAATCCAATAGCCTTACCGGTGTTTATTTTGATGACGTAGAGGTCAGCAAAGAATATCC
>FSUR01000113.1_pt1 | contig 14288 bp, 16 predicted proteins | sample 1637491 | NCBI WGS metagenome assembly FSUR01 (sample SAMEA3914816, study PRJEB12502) | metagenome | biome: forest; material: soil | place: USA | collected 2011-09-16 | depth 0.3 m
GGTGATGAGGATGATGGCCAGCATCAGGCCGATCGGCAGCTGGCCGGCGACCAGCCACACGGCCGTACAGGCGCAGACCACGATCGCGGCGACAATCCCCAGCGTCCACGGATTGACGGTCTCGCGCAGGCGGGACAACGAGAAACGGGATGCCAGGCCGCCAGCCTCGCCGCTGCCGTCCATATCGGGCGCCGCCGGGACGGTGTCCGCGATCGATTGAAACTTACGTGCAGCCAAGACGAACACCTTCACTTTAATAAAGTCCGGCGTCACCCGTTCCCCTGGGTGGACCGGCACGAATCACTGCCTGATATTAACGCATTTGGGGAAACGAAGCTTGCCAAGATAAAAGCAGGGATTCCATGCAGTTGGCCGGTATCATCAGAATCCGCGCCGTTTTTTCGTCAGGATGAAGCTGATCAATTTCGCCACGGCGGCGAAATGCTCAGCCGGGATTTCCTGGTCGAGGTCGATCGCGGCAAACAACGCGCGGGCCAGCGGCGGATCTTCGATGATCGGCACGTCATGCTTGTTCGCCTCTTCCCGGATTTTCAACGCGACCGCGTCCATACCCTTGGCGACGCAGATCGGCGCGGGCGTTTCGCCTGCCTCGTAGCGCAGGGCGACGGCGTAGTGGGTCGGGTTGGTGACGACCACGGTCGCGGTGGCGACATTGGCCATCATACGGCGGCGCGACTTTTCCAGGCGCAGGTGACGCAGCTTGGCCTTGATGTGCGGATCGCCTTCGGTCGACTTGTATTCGTCCTTCTGTTCCTGCTTCGACATCTTCATCTTCTGCATGAACCGGAAACGCACGATCATGTAGTCGGCGCCGGCGCCGACGAACAGGAACAAACAGACCGCCATGGCGACGGCGATCAGCAGTTCGCGGGCATAGGGCAGGATGAGGACCGGCGACGCGCCGGTCAGGTTGACGATGCCGGCTATCTTGTCCTTCAGCACTGCCCAGACGATGGTGCCGGTGACGAGAAGCTTGAGCAGCGTCTTGGCGAACTGGATCATGCCGTCGACGGCGAACAGGCGCTCCAGGCCCTTGAGCGGATTGAGCTTGGTAAAGTCAGGCGCCAGCTTCTTAGGCGTAAACATCAGCCCGGTTTGCAGGACATTACCCGCCACGCCCAGGACCAGGGCCGCGCCCATGATCATGATGATCGGCGGCAGGACCTTGAGCAGCAGGTCGCCCATGATGGTGACGCCGCCGTCGCCTTCCAGCGAGTTCAGCAGCTGTTCGGGGTGCGCCAGGAAGGGCAGCAGGTCGAACGCCAGGGTCTGGCAGATCGCCGGCCCCTGGATGGCTACGACGGCAACAGCGCCGATCAGCGACAGGGCTTGCGGCAGGTCGGCCGACTTGGCGACATTGCCTTCGTCGCGCGCCTGCTGGAGTTTCCGGCCCGAGGCCTCTTCTGTCTTGTCCTCGTCTGAGTCTTCAGCCATGGGCTACGCCCGCGGTTGAAGCCACATGCACCATACCATTTCCGCAGCCGCAGGCTTCGGAAAGTGCGCCAATGTTTTCGCTTCTTGGGCGCCCGAGCTGATGCGAGGCAAGCCCTCGTGGCGCTTGAACAGAAACCATCATCCACCGTGCCTTATGAACACGGACAGCATGTCCTGATAGTGCTCGATGAAAACCATGCCCGTGGCGCCCAGGCCGAGCGCGAACAGGGCCAGACCCAGGAGCAGGCTGAGCGGAGTGGCCGCGAAGAAGACCGGAAAATTCGGCATGATGCGGCCGATGAAGCCCACCGAAATATTGAACACAAGACCGAAGACGATGAGCGGCGCCGACATCTGCAGCGCCAGTACGAAGCTTTGGCCGATCGTCCGCGTCATCAGCGCCACGGCGTCGCCGATCATCACGGGACGCTGGGCCGGAAAGATGTGAAAGCTGTCGATCATGGCGCGAATGAACAGGTGGTGCATGTTGGTGACGTAGATCATGACCAGCCCCAGCATGGCGAGGAAGGTCGCGATGCTGGTCGACGGCTGGGCCTGGGTCGGGTTGGCGGTCTGGGCGAACGACAGGCCACTTTGCAGCGATATGATTTCACCACTGGTGGTCAGGGTGAACAGCAGCACGCGCATCAGGGAACCGAGCATCAGGCCGATAATGACTTCGTGCAGGACCAGGCCCGTCATGCCGCCGAGCGTCGGCGGTAAAGGCGGTATGGTGTCGCGGATCAGCGGTGTGACGACAAAGGCGAAAGCCAGGGCGAAACTGATGCGATAGCGCGCCGGCACCGCCTGGTCGCCCACACCCGGAAGCAGCATGACCAGGCTGGCCAGGCGCAGAAAGGTCAGGCCCACGGCCCACAGGTCGGACGACGTGCCGAAGAAGGAGCTGACGTCGCCGGCCGGGGCCACGGCGATCGGCGCCAAACGCAATGCGGGCGCGGCGGCCTGCCACATCACATGGCCGCTATCTTGCCGGCGACCTCATGCATGAAGCCCGACAGAAGGGACCCCATCAGCGGCAGGAAGAGCAGCAGGGCAACGAAGATGGCGATGATCTTGGGCGCGTAGATCAGGGTCTGTTCCTGGATCTGGGTCAGGGCCTGGAACAGGCCGATGGCGACACCGACGACAAGGCCGACGAGCAGGATCGGCGTCGCCAGCTGTATCGTCAGCCAGATCGCGTCGCGTCCGAAAGCCAGAACCTCAGTGCCGTTCATACCGTGTATCCGTTGCATGCTACCCGGCAAAATCTGCCGGTACTCCCGGCGGAATTTGCCTGCCTCAGGGTTAATGGCGGATTAAGAGTGAGCGGATTCTCGCCCATCGAACAGGCCGATCGATGGAAAACAGCAAGATTGACAGATGATACCGCAAAGCGGCATATCTCCACCGGGTGATAAGGGTTAACGGGGGCTTCATGCACAGCCAGGACCTATGCGCGGTCATTCGCCGGCTTTCGGCGCATCTGCTGGTTATTGTTGTTCTTGTCGCGGCCGGGCCCGTGGCGGCGCGCGCCCCTGACATGGTCGACGTGTACGAAATCACGCCCAGCTCAGCGCTCGATATTCTCAAAAAACAGGCGAAGCTGAGCTTCGCAACATACAATGTCACGCCGATTCCGGGTGGCATTTCTGTCCATACCCTGGTCATTCTGGACGCATGGGATACCGACGTCTACGTCCAGGAAGTTGAATTCGAGCTGATGCCGGGCACCGTTATCCACGGCGTAACCGTGGCGACGCACAGCGGCGGAACATCCTTCCTGACCGGCCGGCTGATTCACGACAATTTCCTCGGCAAGTTTCGGCGGAAACTCGAAAACGCCTCCAAGAAATACGTGGTGGCGGAGTCACGCGTCCGGGATATCGACGCCGGTGGCGGCGGTGAAGGCGGCAGCACCGGCGCTTCCAAGGGCGTCGTCTATGTCGGGACGGGATTCGTGGTTCTGAATGGCGGCTATATCGTTACCGCCAACCATGTCGTCGAAAACGGCAAGACGATTTCGGCGCTGTGCGGCACTGAGGCCGTCCGGCCGGCCCTTGTCGTGTCACGGGACCCGGCCAACGATATTGCCCTTTTAAAGGTCGAAACCCCACTTCGCTATCACCTGACGATTGCCGATGAGGGCAGTGTCCACACGGGCGACAAGGTGTTCACGATCGGCTTTCCGCTTCCTGAACTTCTTGGCGCGGAAGGCAAGTATTCCGAAGGCGTCATCAGTTCCCTCAGCGGTTATCAGGGGGCAGCAAACCTGATGCAGATGACGACGCCTATTCAGCCCGGAAATTCCGGTGGCGCCTTGGTCGACACCAATGGCCACGTAATCGGGATCGTGACGTCCACGGCGGCGGCGCGAGTGTTCTACGAAAATTCGGGTAATATCCCGCAGAACATCAATTGGGCGGTTAAGAGCGACTATCTGCGGCCCCTGCTCGTCCCTTATCTTCCGTCTGCGACGCCTAATCCAGTAGACAAGGAAAAGCTGTCACCGATCGAACAGACGGGACGCGCGACGTGTTTCCTGAAGGTAACTACCTAGATCGGCATCCGCATGATTTCCTGGTAGGCGCTGATCACCTGGTCGCGGATGGCGATAACGCTTTGCAGGCTGGTTTCAGCCGAGGACACGGCCGTGACGGCGTCAATCAATTCGGCCTTGCCCTGCTGCTGCTGCGCCATCATGTTTTCGGCGTTCTGGGTCGACTGGGCGGTCTGTTCCAGTGCGCCTTTCAGCATCTGGCCGAAGTCGGGGCGGCCGGTCGCGCCGGCGGCGTCCCTGGTCAGGCTGTCGCTCTGCTTGATTGCTGCGCCATAGGCGCGGGCTGCCATCAAAGGGGTCATCTAAAGCCTCACTTTTGCAGGATATCGAGCGTCTTGGCGTTCATGGCGCGCGCCGTATCGATGACGTTCAGGTTGGCTTCGTAGGCGCGCTGCGCCTCGCGCATGTCCATGACTTCGACGAGCGGCTTGACGTTGGGCTTCTTGACGTAGCCTTCGGCGTCGGCTGACGGGTGCGACGGGTCGTATTCCATCGTAAAGGCCTCGCTGTCGGGCACGATCTGGGCCAGCCTGACGCCCGTGGCGCCGTCGACCGGGGCCGCGGTGAAGACCGGCTGCTGGCGGCGGTAGGGATCGCCGCCTTTGACCTTGGAGGTCGAGTCGGCGTTGGCGATATTTTCGGCGATGATACGCATGCGCGCCTGCTGCGCCTTCAGCGCGGAGGCGGCGACCGCCATGGTCTGATCGGAATTGATGGACTTGACCATTGCTTACTCCTTACTTACCCGGTGCCCGGATCGCCATACGGACCAGCGACATCGACTTTTCGTAGAAGCCGACGGCGGCTTCGAACTGCTGACGGCTTTCGGCCATTTTGAGCATCTGCTCTTCAAGGACGACGCTGTTGCCGTCCATGGTGGTTTCGGAATCAGGCGCCGTGATCTGCTTGGCGCCGGCGGGCAGCGGGTTCTGCATCTGGATGTGCATGGCGTTCGTCACCATCATGCCCATCTGCCCCTGCCCTTCCGAACCACCGGCCATCAGCGCCCCAAAATCCTGGGCCGCGAGGTCGTGCGGCTTGAAGCCCGGCGTCGAGGCGTTGGCCACGTTTTCCGCCACGATCTTCTGGCGGCCGCTCAGCCAGCCCATGCGGTCGTGCAGCGCGTCGAGAAGCGATATGCCTGTCGCCATGATAGGCCCTTTCCGGTTCGCGTCGCCCCCGACTCGGCCTAGTGTCGCAAGCCTGCCCGGAGGTACGGGGCAAATAATGCCCACCTTTTGGTTAACAAAGGCTTTCGGTAAACGGGCCGTTAACCATCCATCGGGCAGATGAAAGGCGACATGGAAGCGTTGACGTCGATCCTGAAGGCGGTTTTTGCCCTGGCCATCGTGCTGGGGCTGATCCTGGCGCTCGCCTATGTGCTGAAGCGCTATGCGCCGCAGTTCATGGCTCAGCTTCAGGCCAAGCGCGGCCACCGGCGGCTGGAGGTCGTCGAGACCCTGGTCCTCGACCCGGCGCGCCGGCTTGTGCTGGTGCGGCTCGACGACGAGGAACGGCTGATCCTGCTCGGCGAAGGCCACGAGTTGATCGAGCCGCGGCCCAAACATGCCGAGATCAAACACGCGGAGCCGAAAGCCGCTGAATCAAAGCCAGTAGCGGCGCCCGTGCCCAAGCCCGTGCAACGGCCGGCTCCTGCAGCGGCTCCCACACCTGCCCCAACGCCGGTAAAATCGGTACCCGTTCCCGCCGCCCAGACCCAGGACCCCAATGACGACCTGTTCTGACGCCGCGCCCGCCCTGGCTCCCGAAGCGCCGCACAAGGGGCTGTCCCCGCGCGCCATGAATTTCATCGTGCTGGCCGTCTTCACCATCGGCTTTGCCCTGATGATCATGCCGTGGCCGGCGCTGGCCCAGGCGGTCAATGTCGACCTCGGCAAGGGCGGCAGCCTGTCAGGGCGCGTCATCCAGCTGATCGGCCTGATGACGGTCCTGTCGCTGGCGCCGTCGATCGTCATCATGTCGACCTCGTTCATCCGCATCGTCGTCGTGCTGTCGCTGCTGCGTACGGCGCTGGGGCTGCAGCAAAGCCCGCCCAACGCCGTCATCATCTCGCTGGCTCTGTTCCTGTCGGCCATCGTTATGGCGCCGACGTGGGAACGCGCCTATTCCGAAGGCATCCGGCCGCTGATGGATCAGGAGATGGAGTTGCCCCAGGCGTTTGACGCCGCGTCGACACCACTGAAAGGCTTCATGCTTGCCCAGGTCGACCAGAAGGACCTTGGCCTGTTCGTCAGCCTGTCGAAGATCCCCATGCCGAAGGACAAGATGGAGTTGCCGGTCCGCGTGGTCACCCCGGCCTTCATGATTTCGGAGCTGAAGAAGGCGTTCGAGATTGGCTTTCTCTTGTTCGTGCCGTTCCTGGTCATCGATCTCGTCGTGGCCAGCGTTCTGATGAGCATGGGGATGATGATGCTGCCACCGGCGACGGTGTCGCTGCCGTTCAAGCTGATTTTCTTCGTGCTGGTCGATGGCTGGGGCCTGGTCTGCGGCTCGCTGGTCAAGAGCTTCCACCCCGCGCTCGGCGGTGGAGGTTAGGTGAAGTCGCTGCTGCGAGCATCCAGTGCGCTGTTCACAATGCGCAGGATAATCACCACTTCCGCCTCCACACGATAATAGATGTTATAATTGCCGTAGGGCAGCACCCTCAAGCCGGGGTACAAGCTGTCGCGTCGGGCGCCCTTGAAAGGGGCCTGCAGCAGACTAAAGGACTTGTCCTGGAGCTCGTCCGTAAAGGTCACGGCACGGATAGGACTATCTTCAGCAATATAAAGCGCGATGTTTTCCAAATCCTGTTCAGCGGCATCCGCAAAGACAAGACGCATTAACCGGCTGCTTTTTTCTTAGCCACGGCCTGAATCTTATCTCGGATACGGTCGAAAACCTCCTCAGCCGGATAAAAAGGACCTTCAAGGCCCTTTTGGATTTCAGCCCGGAGAGCATCGGTCTTTGCCTGCGCTTCCACTTGACGATCTTCCAGCAGCCGCAAGGCCTCACGCACCACGTCGCTAGCGTCCTTGAAACGGCCGTTCCTGACCTCGGACTCGATAAAAGCGTCGAAGTGTTCGCCCAGCGCAAAAGGTGTCGACATTGCCTGCTCCTTGAGTACCGGAAGATATCATAAGGAGGCCGGGCGGCAAAAAGAAAAGGGAGGCGCGCCGTATGCGGCCTCCCCTTCCCCGTCTGTCCCCGGATGCGCTCAAGCCCCCCGGCTATCACTGCGCATCCCCCTCGACAGACGCCCCCAAGGTCGGATTATGCCTTGCCCGTCTTCCCCCGAAGACAGGCGTCGCCTGGCGCACTGCCCCCAGTTACGCCGTAGATTGGCTGGCCATCCGGCCTTGTTTCGACCCATCTCTACGACTTCGGCAACATGATACCTCTCCGCAATCGCGGTCCGGGCATCCTATGCGCCAAAGATTATCGTTTGGACGGGATTTGAGCCGCGTGAAGGCGCCACCTTTCTCAAGGTGTTGACAAAAATCGAAAGGTTTCCGGTGGAGTCCTGATCAGGTGAGACCAGATTTTGGGCTGTGCCGATGTACTTTTCTAAGCTTGTCGCCAGAGTTCGCTAATCTCGATGGCGGCGGCTGTTCTTTTGATTTGCGCCGGATTCATCAACGGCTATTGTAATCTATGTGACGATCATTTCCTTCGTTCGCCTTTATCGCCTTTGATAACTGTACGCTAACTTGGCGATGCGGACATATTACGCTTCTGCGAAATAACAGAAAAGCGAAACCGGAATGATCACGCCGATGTGATAACGTGTGGCACAAGCGATGTGCGGAAACGAAGTTCGGCGCAGCCAAAAGTGTCAGCGGTTTTCCGCTTAACATCGCGATCAGGCAAAAAGCGCCCCAGTAAAAGGCCCTGCACCACCGAAGGTGCAGGGCCTTACGCCTCAAGCAAAAGACGAGCCTTACCTGCGGTCTATGTTGACGAAGGGCACCGAACCGCCGGTAACCTGCGGCAGATGACCGTCCCACTTTTCGATGGCGCGCAGTTGCACGACCTCGGGACCGGACGCGATCGATTGGGCCAGCAGGCGGTTCGATTCGGCATCACCGCGCGCCTGTTCGATCTTCGCGTCGGCCTGCGCCTTCGCAACCGCAACCTGAGCCTGGGCGGCGGAGGCGTCGGCGTCGGCCTTGGTCTTGGCCTGGATCGAGTCGAGGATGACCTGCGGGTAACGAATGGTGCCGATCCAGTCGAGCTGGCTGACCTCGACGCCTTGCGACGCCCATTTATGGTTGACGCGCGCCAGCGCCTTCTGGATCACGACTTGGCGGCCGCCCTTATACAGGAACTCGACGCCGACCAGTTCGGTCTCGGCGGCAATGGCCGAGCGCACGTCGTTACGCAATGGGCCTTCGAATATCTGATCGAAGGTCAGGCGATAGCGGGTGTAGAGCAACGGCGCCTTCGACGGATCGATGCGCATGACCAGCTGGACGTCCGCCGTCATCGGCAGGGCATTGTTGTCCGAGAAGGTCAGTTCCTCGTTCTCCGGGCCGTCGTCATTGCGCTCCTTGGTGTAGGCGTAGGTGCGCTGGATCACCGGGAATTCGACGATGCGTTCGCCAATCAGGTTGAAATGGTAGCCCGACGACAACGGCGTGGGATCGACGCCGGCGCCTGGGCCGAGCGTGCGAATCTTGACGCCGACATTGCCCGGCTGGATCGTCCGGCCGCAGGACACCAGTCCGCCGGTTGCGATCAGCAGGACGCCCGCAACGGCGGCGATGGTCACCGCATTGCGCGGCAGGGAAAACCCGGAATTGGTAGTGTTCATGTCTGTATCAGCGCCCCACCCGAGGATGAAGCGGCCCCTTTCATTGCTGAATGAAGGCAGTCTACGGCAAGACAATGCGCACTCTGTTAACAGAGCGGAATAACCGTCACGATGTCCAGGGGCTTGATCGCTGTGCTGTGGGCGATGTTTAAGCAAAAGATGCTTAAACTTTTTCGCACATGGCAGATACGCAAATATGGGCTTGGCCGAGATTTCGACGTGAAGGCCGCGGAAGACTTGCGGCAGGTGCCTGGTTAATTTGCGATCATGGTCTTTCGTTTGTGTTTCCTCAGGCCTGACACGAGGTCAGTTTCGGGAACACAGTGATAATACAATGACGCCCGGTCGGCTCATAGCGAATCCGGACGCGGGTCACGGGGATGTGAATTACGCAGATTTAGCCGGAGCGGCCGCGGCGGCCTTGTTGGCGGCGGCGTTGGCATTGTCCTTTTCGCGGAAGCGCTTTTTCATGCCGGCGACCCAGCCGGCGAAGCTATCGGTCTGCGCCGCGGCGGCGGCGAAATCGCGCGGACTGATCGTGCCGCCATCGAGCGGCGCCAGCGCCACGCGCATGGCGTCGGGCGACGACGCCGTTGCCGCGAACTTGTTCCAGCGTTCGTTGAGGCGCGTCAGCGACGCCTGGTCCTTCAACAGCGAGAAGGCGACGCCCGCCCTTATCAGCCGGCCCTCGTCGACCAGGCTTAGCGGATTATCCTTCTTGTAGCGGTCGCCCAACTGCTTTTCGAGCACGGCGGCAGCCTTGCCCCAGTCCTTTTGCGCCCAGTAGACGTCGGCGCGGACGTCGCTGCCTTCGGGCGACATATCGTTGCCGAGCGAATCGAGCGCCTTGTCGGGCTGGCCAAGTTCGACCAGGGCGCGCGCCTCGAGCACACGGCGCTCCTGCATGACGCTCTTGGGCAACAGGGTGGTGCGCGTGTTCCACAGCACCTGCAAAGCCTTCTGCGGGTCGTGATCCATCAGATAGATGGCGGCGAGGTCCGACGCCACAGACGCCTTGGCCACGCCCTGTAGGCGGTTGTCGATCTGGTATTGCAAAAACGCCCCGGCCTGGTCGAGCAGGTCGACATCGACCAGCCGCCGCACAATGCGACGGACCATTTCGTCGCCGTCGGCGCCGAGCGGCGTGAGGTCGCGGAAGTCGTTGAACAGGCCCAGCGCCTCGACCGGCTGCATGCCGTCAGCCATGCCGCCCAAAAACAGGTTGCGGAAGGCCTGGTTGAGCGAGGTCTGGATCTGGGCGGCCTGGGGCTTGTCGCCGAACTGCTGGCCGGCGGTCCTCAGGACTTCCAGCGCCTCGCGGTAGTGGCCGAGGCTCAGATAGATCTGGCCCATGCTGCTGATGATCTGCAATTCGGTATCGTCGCCGCGCCAGCGATATCTGAGGCTATCGAGCGCCGCCAGGGTTTCGGGCGCCTTGGCGCGGCCGAGCTGGAAACGCAGCATAGCCGCGTGCATCATGGCCGGCGCCGCGATGCGGTCTTCCGAAGCGCGCGACACGGCTTCGTAGACGGCCAGCGCGCGCGACTTGTCGCCCATGGCCTCAATGATCTGGGCGTCGATCAGGTAGGCGGACAGCTTTTCGAGCGCCGGCCCATCCTGGTTGACGGCATAGGTGATCAGCCCGTCGGCGGCCTTCAGGTCCTGGGTCTGCAGGGCGGCATAGGCGGCCGCGGCCGCCAGCTTCATCTTCCACGCCACCGGCATCGATTCCAAGGCCTTGGAGCCGGCCTTGAAGTCCTTGACGGCGTCGGCATAGTGGCCGCCCTTGGCCTCGGCGTAGGACGCCCACAGGCGCGCCGCCGGATCGGTGGCCAGCGACGGTGTCGCCAGGTCGGCCTGGGCCTCGCTGAACCGCCCCGTCATCATCTTGGCGACGACGCGAAGCCCGCGCACCTGCGGGTCATCCATGGCGCGGGCGCTCTGCTTGACGATCAGGTCGAGCATGCCCTGCGCCTCGTAGCTCATCCCCTGTCCCACCAGGAAACGCGCCAGGGCCAGCCGCGCCTTGGTCGGCGCGTTGGCGCCGCCTTGCACCTCGTCGGCGGCAGCGGCCTGGAGCTCGGAATAGCGCGCCAGGAAGCCTTCCTCGGGCGTGGCGGACCAGTCGGCATTGACCGCGCTGGGGTAGAGCGCGTTCTTGTATTCCAGCTTGGAATCGTCGGGTTTAGCGTTGGGGTCAAGCGGCGACAGGGTCAGGCCGTCGGGCCGCGTCACGCTGATCAGGTCGCCGTCGAGCACAACCTTGACATCCGGCGTCATGTGCTCGACCACCACGCCCTGGGCGGTCGACGACAGCGTCGCCTCCACGGTGGTGCGCGCGCTTTTCAGGTTCTTGATCGGTCCGCGCGCGCAAATGATGGCCATGCGGTCGCCGACGCTGGGGTCGCGAATCCAGGCGACGCGCGTCGCGCCCGCCAGGTTGACATTAAGGCTGGGCGCGCCCGACGAATCGTCGCGCGTGATGGCGACGTCGGTCGTCTGGTCGGTCAGCGGACGGCCACCCAGGCGGACGCGCCACACCAGCCCGTCGTTCTGCACCGACAGCGAGCCGGTCGACGGCGCGGTGATGCGCATGGCGGTAAAGCCGTCATTGTGCGTCCACTGCACGTCCTGGACGGTCGTGCCGTCCTTGAGCTCGATGGGCAGGCGCAGGTCGACCTCGGTGTCGAAGACGATCCAGATCGCGTCGCCGCGCCGGAACACGGCCGTGGCGACCGGTCCGTCGAACGGGAAGGCTATATCCTTGCCATCGCCATCGCCATTGTCCTCGACGTCGATGGCGACCACCGGCAGCTTGGGCGCAACCGCAGCCGGCCCCTTGGCATCGGCGGCCTGACCGGTCAGCAACTGTTGCAGGTTGACCGTGATCGGCTGGCCGGGCTTGGGCTTATCCGTCGTCGCCGGGTGATCATGCGGATCGATCTGGATGAAGACGGCGCCGTCGGAGCGGCCGAAATGGGTGTCGTAGCCTTGCTGTACCGTCAGGACCAGTTCGGTGGCGCGGGCGTCGCTGCGGACGTCGGCGGTGGCGATGCCGATCGGCGGGTGCGAACGCAGGTCACCGACGTCGGGGCGCTGCTGGCCCGGCAGGCGAATGATGACCTTGCCGTCTTCCTTGCGCACCGAGGCGCGCGACCCGATGGCGCCGTAGATCTCGATGCGGCCCGACTGGTCGTTGCGGCCGATGCGGATATCGATGTCGGCGCGCGACGCTATGTTGAGATTGAGCGGGTCGCCGGCGGCGAAGCCGGTTATGCCGAAGCTTGAGACCGCCACCAGCGCGGCGGTGGCGCGCAGAGCGGCACGAAGTCCCCGGGGGCGCGGCTTCGCATCCCCGGCCACGGGGGCCTTGGCGTCTATGCTGGGTGTGCGCACGCGGCTCATGCGGCCCAACATGCCTAATGGGCGTTTAACGGGGGTTAATAAGGGATGTAAAAGTTGGAAATGTCTGACGAGCACCGCGAACGGCGCAGACGGTTTCTTCCGCTCAATTCGGCAATGTATCCGGCCACTGCTGGGCGGCATTGATTACGGCGATGATCTCGACACGATCCCGAATCCGATACGCAACAATGTAGGCCGTCCCGGGCATAACCCATTCCCGAGTTCCCGGCACACGGCCTGCCCGCCCGGCCATCGGCTGAGACGCCAATACGGCATCCGTGCGGTCCATGAGTTCGAACGTAAAACGATAGGCGGCCAACGGACTGTCCCTGGCGATATAATCCTGTATTTCGTCAAGATCATCCAGCGCGGCAATCGTCCAAACGACCTCCATCAGGCAGGACGATATTTGTTCCGGACCCGGTCTTTCGCGCTTTGATCGGCAAATTCACCGGCATCGGCGACTTCGATGCCCCGCGCGACCTTGTCCAGAAAACGCTCTTGCCACTCAAGCGAATGACCGTTGACGAGTGCATCCGCAACCACCTCGGACGGGGACAGCGAACAGCGCGTGGCGATGGCGTCAATGCGGCTTTGCAGTTCAGGCGTAATGTCAAATTTCGCGGACATACGCCGAAGTCTGCCACACCTTAGAAGAAAACGAAAGGCTCTACGTTTTAGCCTTGCCAGCCGTGGGAGCCGCGGCAGCAACAGGCTTGGCGCCCTTGGCCGGGGTGGACGAGGATGCGCCCGACGCCGTATTGCCGTTGGCCGTCATCTTGTCGAGCTGCTGTTGCATGCCCGTCGTGCTCTTCATGCGGTTGGTCAGCTTTTCGGTCAGGTCGCGCGCCGCGTCGGGCGTCATGGCGCCGAGGATGGCCGCAAGCGACCGATCCTTCATGCCGGCGGCGATCGGCAAGCGGACATCGTCGCTCATCGTCGTCAGGACAGCGGCGGCATCCTTGGGCTTCATCGACTCATAGACCTTGACCATGCGCACCGTGTCGTCGGCCGAGGTCTTTTTCGCCTGGTCTAGCAGGCCCTGGATCTGCGTCTTCAGCCCCTGCAGCTGGTCGATGCGCGCGCCGAGCTTGTCGTCGGCGGCCTGGATCAGCTGTTCACGCGAATTCAGCCCCTGTTCGCGCTGGTCGAGTTCCTGGCGGCGCTGGCCAAGGCTTTGCAGGATATTGAGCTCATTGGGCGAGATGCCCGCCTGGGTCGCCAGGTCCTTGACCGAGGTGGCGCATACGGGCGCAACGGCGGCCGCGGCAGCCGCCGCAGGCTTGGCTGACGATGTGGCATCGGCCGCCAGCAGCGCCGGATCGACGGCATGGGCTTCGGTCGGGTCGTCGTCCTTGACGACCTCGCCGCCTGAGCCCTTGGCAGCTTTTGCCGGCTTGGCCTTGGGCGTGTCGCCGGCCTTCTTGCCATCGGCGGCGAAGGCCGTGGCGGCGTGGAAAACGTCCGGCAGCACGTTAAGGCTGGTAATGGCCTTCAACGCCAGCACCCCGCCCACGGCAACGGCGACGATCGGCAGCAATCGGGGAAGGTTGGCCATGGGCTACTCTACTGTCATCTGCGCTGAATATCGTCGCCGCCAAAGAGGTCGTCTTCGACGGAAAGGATGCGCGGTTCGGGCTGACGCGACGGCATGGTCAGCGACCTTATCATTTCATTGAGATTGGCGACGACCAGCTCCGACATCTGCACCTTGTCGATCAGCTCTTCTTCGTCTTCCTGCGGCACGTCCGGCAGGACGCTTCGCCGCGGCGCGGCGCTGCTGCCACCGCCATTGAAACGGATGAGGTCGCGTTCGAACGGGTCGCGGGCCGGGGCATTTCCGGTTTCGCCACGGCCCCGCGCCAAGGCGGGCGATTTTTGCGTCGCCCAGGCGGGATTGTAATCGGCATCGTCTTCGAGACGCGGCTGCGGACGTGTTTCCTGGCGCGGCTCAGAACGCGACTCTTGACGCGATTCTGAACGCGGTTCCGGCCGGCGTTCTTCGTACCGCGGCATGCTCTCCAGCCGGCGTACAGCGTCTTCGGCGCGCGCCTGGAC
>FSUR01000221.1_pt1 | contig 14230 bp, 13 predicted proteins | sample 1637491 | NCBI WGS metagenome assembly FSUR01 (sample SAMEA3914816, study PRJEB12502) | metagenome | biome: forest; material: soil | place: USA | collected 2011-09-16 | depth 0.3 m
CGCGGGCCCATCATCCCGTCTCAAGAAGACGGCGGAAGGGCTTTCATACGTGCAGATGTCGCCGTTGGACTCGCGTGCTCGTTCCATCGAAACCCCCATTGTTGAAGGGAGTAACCTATTGGGAGAAATTCTTTTTTCAACTACCTTATACGTTGAATTTCGTATTTCGGGTAACTGTGTTATTTTTACTACCGTAGATTTATCATCGCGTCCGCAACCGAATGCGCCAGATTTAACGAATATCAAGAAAGTCCAATACAGCCCCTGCCGCGCGCTCCGCCGTGGGACGAGCCCCTCGCCCCATCAGGTCGAGCGCCTCGAACTGCTGGCGCACCTGGGTGTCGCGCAAAGCCTTGTCGTCCAGGCGCTCGGTCACGGCTCGCAGGAGGTTGTCGGCCGTGCATTCATCCTGCAGGAATTCCGGCGCGATCCGCTTGTCCGCCATGATGTTGAACATGGTGGCGTGCTTTAGAGTCGAGATGCGCTTGTAGATCCAATAGGTCAGCGGTTCGAGCTTGTAGGTGATGACCATGGGGCAGCCGGCCAGGGCCAGTTCGGTCGACACCGTGCCGGAGCACGCCAGGGCCAGCGTCGCCGCGCGCATGGCGGAAAACTTATCGGCCTCGCGTTCGACCAGCCGGATCGGTACGGGGATATCCCTGACGGCGGCTTCGACGCGGGCGCGAACCGTGTCGGCTACCGGCATGACAAAGGTGACGTCGGGGCGGTCTTTATGCAGGCGCGTCAGAACCTCTGCGAAGACCGGCATCATGTTTTTAATCTCGGCCGGCCGGCTGCCGGGCAGGACCAGCAGCATCGGCGCACCGGCGTCAAGGTCGATCGACTTGCGGAAGGCAAGCGGATCGGCATCGCCGAAATCGGTATGCAGCGCCGGGTTGCCGACGACGACGGTCTTCAGGCCGTGCGCCTCGAAAAACGGCGGATCCATCGGATGGAGCGCGATCAGGAAATCGACGCTTCTGGCCAAGGTCCTTGCCCGTCCCGGCCGCGCCGCCCAAACCTGCGGCCCGACATATTTGATCAGGGGTACGCCTGGCAACGCTTTGCGGATCGCCTGGGCCGCCCTCAACGTAAAACCCCACGAGTCGATCAGCACCACGGCGTCGGGCTTTTCCGCCACCGCCAGGGCCACCGTATCCTTCACCCGGGCCGTGACGCGCGGCAACGCCTTCAGCCCCTCGACCAGCCCCAGGATAGACAGCTGGGCGATATCGAATGGGCTTTTGACCCCGTGCTCGGCCATGCGCGCCCCGCCGACACCGACAAAGCTCCAGTCGATGTGCGGCGCCTGCACGCGCAGTTGCGCCATCAGGCCGGCACCGAGCGCATCGCCCGAGGCTTCGGCGGCGACAAGCATCAGCTTGCGTTTTGCAATGGGTGTGTCAGTTGGGCTCATGGCCGAAGATGAAAAGTCCGAGCGCATTAGCGCGGGAGAATACAGCCGGCTTGTCGACGATCAGGAGATGATGGGCGCGGGCGACGATACCGCACAGGCCGGCCGCGGCCGCGTCCTCGACCGTCGCCACACCGATGGTCGGCATGTCGAGGCGCAGATCCTGGATCGGTTTTGCAAGCTTGGCGAGGACTCCCTTGCGGTTTGCAATCGATCCCCGGACGTTGGGTGCCAGCGTCGGGATTCGGCGAAGCATGGCCTGTGTGCCCTCCTGCGCCTCGACCGCCAGCGTAACGCGGCCGGCGACAACGACGGCCTGACCGATGTCAAGATTGCCGATGGCGGCGGCGACGCGCATAGCTTCCTGCGCGTCTTCCATTGCCTCAGGCGACGGATCGGGCCCGGCCTGCAGGCCTGCACCGATCAGCAGTTCGGGATTGGCCTCGTGCGCGCCTGCGATGTGATAGCCCTGAGCGGTAATAACCTGGGCGACCTGGCGCAACAGCCCATCGTCGCCGCCGCGGCCTGCGGCCTGGATCGTCGGCAGTACGTCGGCGCCACCGGCATCGCGCTGCATGGTATCGAAATCAGGGCGCTGGACGTAACCGCACATGGTCACGGCGCGGCACTGCTCGGTCGTCAGAATTTCGAACAGCCTGGCGAAATCACCGAGACCGAGCGTATGGCCGGGATGATCATCAAGTGCCGCGTCCGACAAACCGGCTATGCGGACGACCGTATAGGGCCTCGCGCTCTTGCGCAGGTAGGCCGCCACTTCCACGGGCAGCGCGCCGCCGCCGGAAATCAACGCGATCTTGTCAACAGACGACACGGGATCAGACGTCCGACGGCAGGCAGATCGGCCGCGTCGAATCCTCGCGGATGAAACGGATGATCTCGACCACCTGGTCGACGTCGGAGAAGTTTTCCAGCACGTCGTCCAAGCGCTCCTGGAAGGTGCCCTCCTCGGCGAACATCATGCGGTAGGCGGTTCGCAGGGACAGGATCAGTTCACGCGAGAAGCCCCGGCGCTTCAGCCCCACCAGGTTCAGGCCTTCGAGGCGCGCATGGTTGCCCCACACCGAACCGTACGGAATGACGTCCTTGGTGACGATGGCGCCGCCGCCGATGAAGCTGTAACGGCCAAGACGCGCGAACTGGTGCACGGCGCATGAGCCGCCCAGGAAAACAAAGTCGCCGACCTGGACGTGGCCGCCGATCGAGGCCTGGTTGGCCATGATGACGTTATTGCCCAGCACACAGTCGTGCGCCACGCCGGAGCCGGCCATGAACATGCAGTCATTGCCGACGCGGGTGACACCGCCGCCCTTTTCAGTGCCGGTATGCATGATGACGTGTTCGCGGATCTGGTTGCGTTCGCCGACGACCAGCTTCGTCGGTTCGCCCTTGTGCGCCAGGTGCTGCGGCGGCCCGCCAAGGCAGGTAAACGGATAGACGACCGAGTCGGCGCCGATTTCGGTCATGCCGTCGATGACGACGTGCGACACCAGATTGACCCTGTCACCGATGGTCGCGTGCCGACCGACGATCGAAAACGGTCCGATGGACACGTCTTCGCCGATGACCGCGCCGTCATGGATGATCGCGGTCGGATGGATGGTGACAGGCATTGGGCTACGTTTCTATTTCGGGCTTTCGACGACCATGGCCGCGAATTCGGCTTCACACACGATCCTACCGCCGACATAGGCTTCGCCGCGAAATTTGAAGACGTCGCCGCGATGGCGGACGACTTCGACCGACATACGCACGACGTCGCCGGGGCGGACAGGACTGCGGAAGCGTACACCATCGACGGACATAAAGAAGATGGTCTTGCCTTCAACTTCTACGTCCAAAGATTTCGACATCAGCACTGCCCCGGTCTGCCCAAGGGCCTCGATCAGCAGAACGCCCGGCATGACCGGGTTTTCCGGAAAGTGACCGGCGAAGAAGGGTTCGTTGAAGGTGACATTCTTGATGCCGACCATCGACTTGTTCTTGATCCAGTTTTCCCCGCGATCGATCAGCAGGAAGGGATAGCGGTGGGGAATCCGCTTCAGGATTTCCGCATAATCGACCGAAACGCCGGTTTCCGTAACGTCATCCGGGGCATCGGCCGCTTCGGCCGGCTGAATGTCTTGACCCATATCACCCATGAAAATTCATATCCTTATTTATAAACGCGCCGGGGCTTCTCAGCCCTCTTTGTCCCGGCCCGACGCCGCACCCGCGGCATTTTTCTCCAGCCATACCGTCTCGCGCAAAAACTGCCGCGACGGCCGCGCCGGATAGCCGGAGACCGTCTGACCACCCGCTACGTCCTTAAAGACCGCCGATCCCGCACCCACCTTGGCGCCGGCGCCGATCTCGATATGGTCGACAATGCCGGCCCGGCCCCCGAACATGGCGCCGTCACCGACCTGAACCGAACCCGAAAGTCCTGCGTGCGCTGCAACAACACAGTTACGACCGATTCGGACGTTATGGGCAATCTGAACGAGATTGTCGATCTTTGTCGCCTCCCCGATGATTGTGTCGTCAAACGCCCCGCGGTCGACGCACGTTCCGGCCCCGATCGAGACGTCGTCCTGCAGGATGACGCGGCCGAGTTGCGGCACGTCGACCATGCCCCTGGCATCGCCGGCGACGCCGAAGCCGGCTTCGCCGATCCGGACGCCCGACGCCAGCTTGACGCGGTCGCCAAGGAGCGCGCAATAAAGTGTCGAATGGGCGCCGATGCGGGCGTTGCGGCCGATGCGGCAGCCGGGACCAATCACGGCATAGGCGTCGATGCGTGTGCCGGCGCCTATTTCGGCGTCCTGGCCGATGACGACCCCGACACCAAGCGTGACACCGTCTTCCAGCTTGGCAGTTGGATGGACGGCGGAAACCCCGTCATGGGCGCGCTGCGTATAGAGCGCTGCCGCCAGTCGCGACCACGCAGCCTGCGGCGAGGCGCAGACCAGCGCGACGCTGGTTTCCGGCACCTGCCCGGCAAATGCTTCGGTTACGAAGACGAATTCGGCGCGCGTCGATTTCAGCTGCGCCAGGTAGCGGCGATCGGAGAAGAAGGCCGCGACGCCCCGCCCCTCGCGACCATGAAAGTCTTCGGCCGAAAACGACAAAGGGGCGCAGGCCTCGATGAAGCCGCTCCCCTTCTTTTCCGCCACAGCAAGCCGGGCGGACGTCAATACGGCCGCCTGATCCACGTCGATTTTTGAACCGACTTCAAAAAAACGCAGATCAGGCATCGGCCTTTTAGCTCTTACTTCTTGGGTGTCGTCCCGGCGGCCGGAGCGGCCGGAGCAGCAGGCCTCGGTGCGGGCGCGGCGGTAGCCGGACGCGGCGCACCGGCCTGACCGGCCTGGCCCTGTTGCTGGTCGAGGTTGACGCGATCGATTTGCGGCAGGGTTTCCCCCGATGCGTCCATCTTCTGGACAACCGAGGTCGTGATGTTCATGGCCGGGTTGGCATAGATGAAGGTCGAGGCCGGGCCCGTACCGTTCGGCGCGTCGTAATGCAACAGGCTGTCAGACTGAACGACGGTGGCGCAGCTCTTGGCCGTGACGACCGAGTTGATGTGCGGAACCATCTTCTGGAACAGGATCGCCATGGCTTCCTGCTGCGTGTACTGCATTTCCTGCTGGCGCTGCTGGACCTTGGCCTGGAAGGCATCGCGCTTTTGCAGCCAGGCATTGGCCTTGGCGTCGAGGCCCGGCTTGGTCGCCGCGGTGGCGGTCTTTTGCTGCCCCTGGATCGTCTTCATTTCAGTTTCCAGCGTCTGCGCCTGCTGTTGCAGTTCGCTGTCGACCTGGCCCTTGAGCTGGCCGAGACGGTCGGAAGCCGCCTTGCCCAGGGTCGAGTCGGCCATGGCTTGCTGAATGTCGATAACGCACTGGCCGGCGATCGGTGCACCGAAGGTCGGCGGCGCCGGAGGCGTGGCGGCGGTCTGGGCTTGAGCGGCGCCCGCCACGAGGGCGGCCACACCTGCGAGGAGGAGGATCTTCGTGTGTTTCATGGGTCTGGGCACTTTTTGTCTTGGTTGATAGAGAATGGGTTAGAACTGGGTGGACTGCGAGAAGCGGAAGGTTTCAACCTTGTCGTACTGCGACTTGGCCAGCACCTGGCTCAAATCGAACTGGATCGGGCCCATCGGCGACTTCCAGCGGATAGTGATACCCGCTGACGCGCGCAAAGCCAAGTCGTCGACAATATTGGTCAACTTCGTGCCTGACGACAGGTCGTACTTCAGGCGCTTATCGATGCCCCCGAGCGTACCTACGTCCATAAATAAAGCCGTTTTAAGGCCATATTGGTCCGGCAGGTGGTTCGGAATACCGAGCTCGACCGAGCCGATGGCGTAGGTCTGACCGCCCAGCGCGTAGCCTGTATTGGTGTCGCGAGGACCGATGCCGGCATACTGGAAGCCGCGCATCGTGTCCGCGCCCTTGAAGAAGCGGTCGTTGATGCGCACGGCGTCGCCGTTCCATGGGATGATCGAACCGGCATTGCCCGAGAAATGCAGCACCATGTCCTTCTTGAAGCCATGGTACCAGTTGCCTTCGATTTCCGAACGGACGTACTTCACGTCGCCACCAAGGCCGGCGAAATCCTGGCGAAGGATGGCGTTCCAGCCGCGCGTCGGATTGATGAAGTCGTTTCTCAGGTCGAAGGACAGGGTGTAGCCGACGCTGGAGGTCCGGCCGGTGCCGCAGTTATACAGCAGGCCGTCGCACGACGATGAGGTGGCGTACGAGATCCGGTCGCTGCGCAGGTTGTAGCGCAGGCGCAGTACCGACCAGCCATTCAGGTTATAGCCGAGGCGCAGGCCGAAGCCGGTCGAGTCCGACGAATAGTCTACCCCCGAATAGTTGTACGAGCTTTCGAACAGGTCGAAGCCGGCCGACACGTCGCGGTTCATGAAGTGCGGCTCGGTGAACGAGAAGTCGATATCCTTCTGGATCGAGCCGGTCTGGATGCGGGCGCGGACGTCCTGGCCCGTACCGCGGAAGTTCGACTGGCTGATGCCGATATCGAGGATGAACTTCTGGTATGACGAGAAGCCGGCGCCGAAGCTGAGCTCTCCAGTCGGCTGTTCCTGGACGGCGACCTCGATATTGGTCTTGCCGGGTGTCACCGACGGTTTTTCGGTGATCTTGACGCCATCTTCGGCGTTCTTGAAGAAGCCGAGGCCGGCGACGTAGATCTTGGAGCGTTCGAGCAGCGCCTTGTTATAGGCGTCGCCTTCCGACACCAGCATCTGGCGGCGAATGACTTGGTCGAGCGTCTGGGTGTTGCCGACGATGTTGATCTTGTCGATATAGACGCGTGCGCCTTCGTGGACGTTGAAGACCAGATCGACCTTGTGGTTGTTGGGGTCGGCCTGCTCGTCCGGACGAATATCGACGAAGGCGAAGCCGTTGGCACCCGCGGCAAAGGTGAGGTCGTCGACAGCCTTTTCGACGCGCTCGCTTTCATAAAGCTGGCCCGGCTTGATCGAGACCGAACGCAGCAGGTCTTCGGACTTCAGCTTGTCATTGTCCGTCTTGATGGTGATGCGGCCGAAATTGTACTTCTGGCCTTCGTCGAGCGTGTACGAAATCGCGAAGTTCTTGCGGTCGGGCGTCAGTTCCGCCACGGCCGAGATGACGCGGAAATCGTAATAGCCGCGATTGGTGTAGAACTTGCGCAGCTGCTCGCGGTCATAGTCCATCCGGTCGGGATCGTAATTGTCCTGCGAGGCAAAGAATTTCCACCACAGCGACTTGCGTGTCACGATGGTGCCGGCCAGTTCGGTATCGGAAAAGGCCTTGTTCCCGATGAAGTTGACCGATGACACGCCCGTTTTGGGGCCTTCGTTGATTTCGAAGATCAGGTCGACGCGCTTTTGCGGCAGTTCGACGATCTTAGGCGTCACGGTCGCGGCGATGCGGCCCGATTTGCGATAAAGTTCGATGATGCGCTGGACGTCTTCCTGGACCTTGGCCTTGGTGAACACGCCGCGCGGACGGATCTGCACTTCGTCGCGCAGCTTGTCCTTGGTCATGGCGTGGTTGCCCTCGAACACGACCTGGTTGATGATCGGGCTTTCGACCACCGTAATGACCATGTCGTTGCCGTTCATGACGATCTGGACGTCGGAGAACAGGTCCGTGCGGTACAGAGTCTTGACCGCGAGATCGATCATCTGGTCGTCGACCGTCGCGCCCGTCTGGAACGGCAGGTATGAGACGATGGTCTGGTTGTCGATACGCTCATTGCCCGAAATGGTGATGCGCGACACGACGGCGGTCTGCGGCGCGCGCGGCGCCGCAGCCTGAGGTTCTGCCGGTGCGTCGGCGGGAGGGGCTGCGTCGGGCGCGGCCGGCGGTGTTGCGGGCACGTCCTGGAGCCAGGTGCGCGCCTCGGCACCGGACGCGCCGGCGCAAAGGATGGCGATCAGGCTGACGCTTAAGGACAGGCTTTTGGAACGGGTCATGCGGCCTCTTGTCGGGGTCTCGGTCGTGCGGTCTTGGTTTGCGCCGGTCTTGTTCAGGCCTGACATGGAAAAATTACCTTTGCCGTGGTGCGGACGGAGCGGATCACCGGCCCAAACCGAAGTGGTTGTTAATATCATTCCAGAAGGCGAACAACATCAATCCTAATATCAGGACGGCGGCGACGCGAAAGGCCACATTCTGGAATCCTGCCGAAACGGGCTTTTTGGTCACACCCTGATAGACATAGAAGGCCAGGTGCCCGCCGTCGAGGATCGGGATCGGCAGCAGGTTCAGGAAGCCGACGCCGATGGAGATGCCGGCAATGAGTTCAAGGTAGACGCCCAGCAGGAATTCGGCCTTGGCGCCCAGTGGCGCCTTGGTCTGAGCCGCCTTGACGGTATAGTCGCCTGTCACCTTGGCCATGCCGACGACGCTGGATATCTGGTCGCCGTTTTCCTTGCCGGCAAAAATCCGTGAAATATAGGTCAGGCTGCTACTGAAGGTCTGCCACGTCTTGTCGGCGCCATACGGCAACGCCTCGATGACGCTGATCGGCCGCGTCACGATCTTCTGCACGGGCGCCAGACCGATCTGGCCGCCGCGATAATGCTGCATGCCGTCGGGCGATGTCTGGACCGCGCGGATGGGCGTAACGCTGATGGTCACAGGCTGGCCCTTGCGCTCGACGACGAAGGTCATCGGCGTGTTGGCGCTCAGGACCACCCGTTGCTTGATGTCTTCAAAGCTTGATATCTGTTGTCTATTGACGTTGACGATGCGGTCGCCCGGCTGAAAACCGGCGCTGGCTGCCGGACTGTTCGGCATGACGCTGCCGACTTCGGGCGCGATATAAGCGTCGCCGAAGGCCAGGCCCATACCGGCATAGATCAGGACGGCCAGGATGAAGTTGAACACCGGACCGGCCAGGATGATCAGGAAACGCTGCCACAGCGGCTTGAAATGAAAGTAGTCCTTGACCGCGTCCGCGCCTTCGCGCGCCGTGATCGACTGGCGCGCCGCGTCGAGTTCCTCGGCCGACGGCGACATCGACGCGATATTCTCATCACCCGCGAACTTGACATAGCCGCCCAGCGGAATGGCGCTGAGGCACCATTCGACGCCACTCTTGTCCTTTAGGGTAAGGAGGGGCTTGCCGAAACCGACCGAGAAACGTTCGATGCGCGTTTTGAACAGGCGCGCGACGCTGTAGTGACCATACTCATGGAAGGTCACGATCACGGAAATGATCAGCAGGATCGGTAAAACGCCCGCCAGAAATTGCAGCAACAGCAGGTCTCCCTTCCCTACGTCCTTATGGTTCCCTTATGCCCCGACGCGGGTCGCGGTGAAAAGGTCCTGCATCAGGGCACGGACGGCAGAATCGGTTTCCAGCGCCTGGGCCATGTGCATATCTTCCCTATCACGACTTGTGTGAACCGGGGAAGGCTTAGACGGTAATTGAGCCCGCATCATGGCAGTTTCCACATATTCGGCGATTTGTAAAAATCCGATGCGGCGGTCCAGGAAGGCCTGAACGCAGACCTCGTTGGCGGCGTTGAAGACGATCGGCAGGCCGTTGCCCGTCTCCAGAGCGTGCCTGGCGAGGCGCAGCATTGGAAAGGCGTCCAGATCGGGGGCGTGGAAGGTCATGGCGCCCTTGGCGACCAGATCGAGCCGGGGCGCATTCCACGCCAAACGGTCCGGCCAGCCAAGGCAGAACGAGATCGGCACACGCATGTCGGCCGTGCCCAGTTGCGCCAGGCTTGAACCGTCGGCGTATTCGACCAGGGAATGGATCACCGACTGCGGGTGGACAACTACGTCGATCTTTTCCGACGGCATGTCGAACAGATAGCTGGCTTCGATCAGCTCAAGCCCCTTGTTGGCAAGGGTTGCCGAGTCGATAGTGATCTTGGCGCCCATAGCCCAGTTGGGGTGTTTCAGCGCCTGTTCGACGGTCACGGCCTTCAAGTCGTCGCGGCTGCGCCCGTAAAACGGCCCGCCCGACGCCGTCAGTGTCAGCTTTGAAACCTTGTCGGCCTGGCGGGCATCCAATACCTGGAAAATCGCGTTGTGCTCGGAATCGACCGGCAGGATGCAGCCGCCGTGCGCCACGGCGCGGTCGATCAGCGCGCGGCCGCAGCAGACGAGGCTTTCCTTGTTGGCCAGCGCCACCGTCGCGCCCGTCCCGGCTGCCGCCCAAACCGGGCGCAGGCCGGCGATACCGACGATCGCCGCCATCACCCAGTCGGCCGGGCGCGCGGCGGCTTCGATCACCGCGTCGTCGCCGCAAGCGACCTCCAGGCCCGAATTGCCGATCAAATCGCGGAAGGCCTGCCACTGGCTTTGGTCGGCCAGCACGGTAATGCGCGGCCGGAATTTCAACGCCTGTTCGGCCAACAGTTCGACATTCCGGCCGCCGACCAGGGCTTCGATACCATAGTCCTCGCCCGGGCGGCCGGTCTCTTCCAGCAGCCTGAGCGTTGATACGCCGATCGACCCCGTCGAGCCGAAAATGGAGATGCGTCTCATATTTCCGTCCCGAGGAAGACGAGCATGCGGACGATGCCCAGGGCGACGATGGCGAACATCAGACCGTCGACGCGGTCCATCAAGCCGCCATGGCCGGGAATGAGCGCGCCCGCGTCCTTGACGCCGAAGCGCCGTTTCAAAGCCGATTCCCACAGGTCGCCGGCCATGGTCGATAGCGCCACGATCAATCCCACCACCATGGCCGATGTATCGTGCGCCAGCAAGTGCGTGACGTCGGCCAGGGTCGCGGCCGTCAGCATGCCGGCGATCATGCCGCCGGCAAAGCCCGACCACGTCTTGTTGGGCGAATAGCGGCGCCATAGCTTGGGGCCGCCCACCAGCTTGCCGACGACGTAGGCGGCGCTGTCGGATGCCCAGGCGATGAGGAAGGCGAAGAACACCCAGTCGCGGCCGTTATGCGTATCGCGCAGCCAGATCAGCACGATGGCTGGAATGCCGATGTAAAGCGTGCCGTAGGCCGCATCGAGCCAGTTGCTCTTCAGGCGGTAGGCGTAGAGCCCGGCGCACAGGGCGCCGAACATCAGGATCAGGAAGGCCAGGACGGGATGGCTCATATAGGCGACGAAAACGCCGCAAAGCGTCGCTGCGCCGACGGCGATCGCCATGCGTCCGGACATGGCCGGCGCGGACATTAGTCCCCATTCGATGCACAGAAGCGATACGCCTACGCTGAGCATGACCAGGAACGGCCAAGGTCGCGAGAACGGCATCCAGTCGAGCGGCATGGCGATGACGATGAGCACGACGGGGATCAGCACCATGGCCGAGGCGATGCGAATCACCAGTTCCTGCCACTTGGCGCTTTTCTTCGGTGTCGTTTTCTGAAGCGGGGCTTTGCCGGCTTGAACAGGTTTTTCCGGTGTCTTTAGGGCTTCTGGCGGCTGAGACGTTTCTGACCCGTCCCCGCTTGTCCGCGCCTTACGCGGATTGGACGGCATGATCCGCCTCCAGTCCGCCGTACCGCCGGCTGCGGCGGGCAAAGATGTCGAGCGCAGCCTTCAGCGCGTCGCGGCCGTAGTCGGGCCACAGGATGTCCTGGAAAACGAATTCGGCATAGGCCGCTTCCCACAGCAGGAAGTTCGACAGCCTGTGCTCGCCGCTGGTACGGATCAAAAGGTCGAGTTGCGGCAGGTCGTGGGTCGACAGGCGTTGTTCGAGCGCTTCGGGTGTAATGTCCGCGGGATCGAGCGTGCCCGCCCTCGCCTCTTCGGCCAGGCGCCTTGCCGCCTCGACGATATCGGCCTGGGCGCCGTAGTTAAGCGCCACCTGCAGGAAGAAGCGCGAATTGTCACGCGTCCTGGCGTGGGCATCGTCGACCATGGTGACAATGTCGGGCGGCAGGCCTTCGCGCTGGCCGATGATGCGCACGCACACGCCTTCCCGGCGCAGGCGTTCGAGATCCGCCTTGATGAAGGCCCGCAACAGGCCCATCAGGTCGCTGACCTCCTGGGCCGGCCGACGCCAGTTTTCCGTCGAAAAGGCAAACACCGTCATGTGCGTGACGCCGAGATCGACGGCGGCGGTGATGGTGCGTTTCAGCGCCTCGACGCCGGCGCGATGGCCAAGCGTCCGGATCTGGCCCTTGCCCTTGGCCCAGCGGCCGTTGCCGTCCATGATGATGGCAACGTGCAGGGGCTGGCCGTCCGCGCACAGTTGCCCTGTATCTGACCGGGGCGGAGTTGCGGGCGGCGTGCCAAGGGGCATGAAAACGGCTTTCGGATCGGACTCAACTGAAGGCTTGAAGCGGCATCCCGACGCAGGATGCGCATATCGCTGCAAAAAATCAAAGGCAGGTTTACACCTGCATGATTTCGACTTCCTTGGCTTTCAGCATTTCGTCGATGCGCTTGATCGCCGCGTCGGTGAAATTCTGGATTTCGGTCTGGCCCTTCTTTTCTTCGTCTTCGCTGATCTCCGATGCCTTTTCGGCCTTTTTCAGGTCGTCATTGGCGTCGCGGCGGACGTTGCGCACGGCGATGCGCTGGGATTCGGCGTACTTGCCGGCGACCTTGGCCAGTTCCTTGCGGCGTTCTTCGGTCAGCGGCGGGATCGGGATACGCAGGGTCTGGCCGTCGGTGATCGGATTGAGGCCCAGGCCGGAATTGCGGATGGCCTTTTCGACCGATACGACAAGGCCCCTGTCCCAGACGTTGACGCTGATCATGCGCGGCTCAGGCACCGAGACGGCGGCGCACGATGTCAGTTGCATCGAAGAGCCGTAGGCGTCGACCATGACCTGGTCGAGCAGCGACGACGAGGCGCGGCCGGTGCGCAGGCTGCCGAATTCTTCTTTCAGGACCGAAACCGCCTTGTCCATGCGGTCCTTGTAACGGTTGAGGTCTGGCTTCATGGCTATTTCTCGCTTCTTGATCTTACAGAGTATTGGAGATGACGGTATGCGTCCCGCCGCCCTGGATAACCTGATTCAGTTCGCCTGGCGTGCGGATCGAGAAGACGACGATCGGAATGTCGTTTTCGCGCATCAAAGACACGGCCGATGCGTCCATGACCTTAAGGTCGCGCGACAGCACATCCATATAGGTCAACTGGTCGTAACGCTTGGCCGACTTGTCCTTCTTCGGATCGGCGGAATAGACGCCGTCGACCGACGTGCCCTTGAACAGTGCGTCGCAATCCATTTCGGCAGCCCGCAGTGCGGCAGCAGTGTCGGTGGTGAAGTAAGGCGCGCCTGTACCGGCGGCGAAGATCACGACACGGCCCTTTTCGAGGTGGCGGATGGCGCGGCGGCGGATAAAGGGTTCGCAGACCGCATTCATCTGGATGGCAGATTGCACGCGGGTGTCGATGCCGAGTTGTTCCAGCGCGTTCTGCATGGCCAGGGCGTTCATGACGGTCGCCAGCATGCCCATATAGTCGGCGGAAGACCGTTCCATGCCGACGGCGGCTTTCGACAGACCGCGGAAGATGTTGCCGCCGCCGATGACGAGGCATAGCTGAACGCCGGTGCGCGCGACTTCGGCGATTTCCCCCGCGACCGCCTGGACGGTATTCATGTCGATACCAAAGCCCTGGTCGCCCATCAGTACCTCGCCCGACACCTTGAGCAGGATACGTTTGTATTTCAGCTCTGATGGCGAGGTCATGGGAATCTCCGGAAATATAAATGGTACGATAAAGTCGAGCCCTGAATAGTTCGCGCTTTCGCCGTGCGCAAGAGCCTTTCCCGACCAAGTGAACACCGGGCGGCCGATATGAAAAGAGCGCGGCCCTCGCGGACCGCGCTCTTCAGACAGGATATTTCGGTGGTTTAGACCGCGCCGGTCATCGAGGCGACTTCGGCGGCGAAGTCGTCCTGCTTCTTTTCGACGCCTTCACCGAGGGCCAGGCGGGTGAACGCCTTGACGGCCACCGGGGTGCCGAGCGTCTTGGCCGTGTCGGCCAGCAGTTGTTCGATCGTCTGGTCGGGATTCATGACGAAGGCTTGCTTGAGCAGCACGACTTCTTCGAAGAACTTGCGGATGCGGCCTTCGACCATCTTTTCGACGACCTGGGCGGGCTTGCCCGATTCCAGGGCCTGCTCGGTGAAGATCGCCTTTTCGCGTTCGACCGCGGCCGGGTCGAGATCGTCGGTCGACAGTGACAGCGGCTGGGTCGCGGCGACGTGCATGGCGATCTTGCGGCCCACGTCCTTCAACGCGTCCGGATCACCGGCCGACTCGAGGCTGACCAGCACGGCGATGCGGCCGAGATCCGGCGCTATCGCGTTGTGGATATAGGTGGCGACGACGCCTTGCGATACCGACTGACGGGCAACGCGACG
>FSUR01000104.1_pt1 | contig 14219 bp, 9 predicted proteins | sample 1637491 | NCBI WGS metagenome assembly FSUR01 (sample SAMEA3914816, study PRJEB12502) | metagenome | biome: forest; material: soil | place: USA | collected 2011-09-16 | depth 0.3 m
CTTGCGCACGTTCCACCGCACCCCCCAAAGGAACGACGGAACGATCACCACACGCCTTGACACCGCCCCCCGGCGGGCATGCATCGCGCGGCGTGCGCAAGTTACCACCGTAGATGCGGCGGTACTTCAGCCTAACGCAGTTCTTCCGCGCTGGCAATGGGACACCCTACGTCCAGTTGCAGAAAACGCTGTCAAAGCCGCAGCGACAGCGGTTCCATGCAACCTTATTTTGATGTCGGCAGCGTGCTTTAAACCGTCAAGGCCTTGGCGGCCGCGGCGGCCTTCTTGACGTCCTGGGCGCGATCGAGCGGGCAGACCAGGACACCTGACGGCGTCGAGATCACCATGATGTTGCTGAGGCCGATGATGGCGATTGCCGGCCCATCGTGATTGTGAACCAGGTTGTTTTCGGCGTCGATCAAGATCGACGCGCCCTTCGAGTGATTTCCGACAGCGTCCTTTTCGCCCAGTCGCCACAATTCGGCAAACCCGCCGACATCGGCCCAGCCGATATCGCACGGCACCACCGCTGACCGCTTCGTCTTTTCCATGACGGCGTAGTCGATCGAGATCGAAGGAACCCTGGCGAAGGCCTCGGTATTTAGCAGCAGATTGACCCCATCGCGGCTGCCGGTCTCATAGGCCTGACGGGTTGCCGCGAGCACCTCGGGCGCGTGCGCCGCCAGTTCGTCGAGCATGACGCGCGGCGAGAACAGGAAGATGCCGGCATTCCAGTCGTGGCGGCCACCGTCGACATATTTGGTGGCAGTGGCAAGGTCCGGCTTTTCAAGGAAGCGCGCGATTTCAAGGATGCCGCCGCCGAGCTCTGCACCGTGTTCGATATAGCCGAAGCCAGTTTCGGCGTGGGTAGGACGTATGCCGAAGGTGACGATGCGGTCGCGCGCCGTCTCCGCCGCCTGATGGATGGCAGCGTGGAAGGCGCCCGGCTTGGTGATGACGTGGTCGGCTGGCAACAGCAGGACCAGGGTATCGGGATCGATCGCCTGCCCGGCCAGCGCTGCCACCGCGGCGACCGCTGCCGTGTTGCGCGCAAAGGGTTCCAGGACGACCAGCGCCGGCGCATGATCGATTTCGTTGAGTTGCGTAGAGACAAGGGTCGAGTGGGTGACGCCGCAGATGACCACCGGCGCCAGGAAGCCGTCACCCGAAACGCGCATCGCGGTCTCCTGGATCATGCTGTTAGTCGTCGCCAGGGCATGGAATTGTTTCGGCGCCTCAGGCGTCGACAGCGGCCACAGACGCGTTCCGGATCCTCCGGACATGATGACCGGCAATATAGTCGTAGGCATGAATAGTATGTTCCCCTTACCGTTCAGCGGCTGAGCCAGGACAATGGCACTCTCGCACGGTAAATTTGCGATTAGGCCTCTCGCAGTCACTTGTAAAGGCAGTATCCAAACGGATTTTTGCAGCTTGCGGCGTATTGCGTCGCGGTGCTAACCGAAAGCTCCAACTTATTTTTGCGAGCCCTGCCATGCCAGACGCCACCGGTCTGAAGCCCTCCCTTACGGAAATACAGTCCAGCTTGACCTCCTGGCTGTTCGACGAGGCTCTGCCGATCTGGTGGAACACCGGTGGCGACCGCGAAAAGGGCGGTTTCTACGAGAAGCTCAATCTCGACGGCACGCCGTACGATATCGACCGCCGCACACGCGTGGCGGCGCGTCAGGTCTTCTCGTATGCCCTGGCCGAATCGATGGGTTATAAGGGCGAGACCGACCCCGCCATCCGTCAGGGCCTGGCCTGGTTGTCGGGTCCGGCGAAAAATCGCGATACCGGCCTGCTGTACGCGGTCCTTAATCCGCAAGGCGGCGTGGTGCGCTCTGAATTCGACTTCTACGACCATGCCTTTGCCATGCTGGCCTATGCCTCGGCCTACCGCGTCCGTCCGCAGGACAAGGGGCTGGAAACGGCCGCCGTCTTTATTCGCGACCAGATCGTCAAGACCTATTCGCACCCGGTGCGCGGCTTCGAGGAAAGCAATCCCCGTACCCTGCCGCTGAAGGCCAACCCGCACATGCACATGTTCGAGGCGTGCCTGGCCTGGCTGGATGCCGGTGGTGACGACACCTGGCGCAGAATAGCGGCCGAAATCGCCGACCTGTGCATCGAAAAATTCCTGCATCCCGAAACAGGGTCCTTGCGCGAATTCTTCGACGGCGACTGGAACCCCATGCCGGGCGAAGCCGGCCGCATTATCGAGCCAGGCCACCAGTTCGAATGGGCCTGGCTGTTCCTGCGCTGGGGCCGGCGCACCGGCGATGACAAGTACATCCACGCGGCAAGCCGCCTGATCGAAATCGCCGAGGACAAGGGCACGGACCATGAGCGCGGCGTCACGGTCAACGAGCTGTGGGATGACTTTTCCGCTAAGGACGACAAGGCGCGTCTGTGGCCGCAGACCGAGCGCATCAAGGCCTATGTCAAGCTGGCCGACGCGGCAGCGACGCCCGAGGACAGGGCCGCGGCGGTCGCACGCGCGATCGACGGCGCAAAGGGCCTGGAGCTCTATCTGTCGACCGAAATCGAAGGCCTTTACCGCGACCGCATGAAGGCCGACGGCAGCTTTGAAATCGAGCCGGCGCCGGCAAGCACGCTGTATCACATCATCTGCGCCATCGACGAACTGCGCAGCCTGACGCTATAGGCAGTAGGGCGGAAGTGGTATTTTAACACCATTTTCGTCTTGGGCCTCTATTTCCACTTTCATTTTTCTTTTTCGAGCCGCGGGGCTGAAAAGCGCTTCACAGTTTTCGGAATGCGTTTTAGGGTCGTTTCAAACCAAAAAAACGGGATGAGACGACCCATGATGAGAACGATTACAATCGCCGCCTTAATGGCTTGCGTTTCGACGTCCGCGCTGGCGCAGACCCAACCCTGGCTCGACAAGTCGAAGTCGGCCGACGACCGGGCAAAGGCCGCCGTCGCCGCAATGACCACCGAAGAAAAGATGACGCTGGTATTCGGCTTTACCGATGGCGGCGGGCTCGACAAGGTGCCGGACGACGTCGTGTCCCCGGCCGTGAAGGCCGACGTCGCGGCGCATGCCGTCAAGGGGTCGGCCGGTTTCGTGCCCGCCATTCCGCGCCTTAACATCCCCGGCCAGACGCAGACCGACGCCTCGATCGGCGTCCGCGTTCAGGGCATGGCGCGGACTGCCCTGCCCTCGTCGCTGGCCACTGCCGCCAGTTTCGATCCGCAGGTCTCCGAAGCCGGCGGCCGGATGATCGCCCAGGAAGCCAAGGCGTCGGGCTTCAACACCTTCCTGGCCGGCGGCGCCAACCTGGCGCGCGAGCCGCGAAACGGCCGCAACTTCGAATATGTCGGCGAAGATCCGTGGCTGGCCGGCAAGATGGCCGGCGGCCTGATCAATGGCATCCAGTCACAGCACATGGTCTCGACCATGAAGCACTTCGCGGTCAACGACCAGGAAAGCCAGCGCACGACGGTCGACGTGACGATCGCGCCCGAGGCCATGCACCAGTCGGATCTTCTGGCCTTCGAGTTCGTCTATGAGACGGCCAAACCCGGCTCGGTCATGTGTTCGTACAACCTCGTCAACGGCCGCTGGGCGTGTGAGAACGAATACCTGCTCACCAAGACACTGAAGCAGGACTGGGGCTTCAAGGGCTACGTTATGTCCGATTGGGGCGCGGTGCATTCGACGGCGGACGCCGCCAACTTTGGGCTGGATCAGTTCACCGGCTTCCCGTGCTGCGGCGATCACCAGTCCTATTTCGCGCCAAAGGTCTTCAAGGCCGCGCTCGACAAGGGCGACATTTCGATGGCGCGCCTCGACGATATGGCGACGCGCATCGTGTGGCCGCTGTTCTCCTCGGGTGTATTCGACGATCCGGCAAAGGTCGGTCCGATCGACTTCAAGGCCAATGCCGACGTATCGCAGAAGGCCGCTGAAGACTCGCTGGTCCTGTTGAAGAACGACGGCAACCTGTTGCCGCTTACCGGTGTCAAATCTGTCGCCATGATCGGTGCCCATGCCGACAAGGGCGTAATGGCCGGCGGCGGATCGTCAGGCGTGACGCCCATTGGCGGCAATGCGATCGAGGGCCTCGAGCCCAAGACCTGGCCTGGCCCGGTCGTTTTCATGCCGTCGTCCCCGGTCGAAGCCCTGAAGACCGAACTGCCCAAGGCCAAGATCGCCTATGCCAGCGGCGACGATATCGCTGCCGCCGTGGCGCTGGCCAAGTCGTCCGACGTGGCGGTCGTCTTCGTGACGCAGTGGATGGGCGAAGGCATGGACGGCACGCTTGAGCTCAAGGGCAACCAGGACGCCCTGGTCGCCGCCGTCGCTGCCGCCAACCCGAAGACGATCGTCGTCGTCGAATCGGGCGGCGCCATCCTGATGCCGTGGGCAAACCAGGTGCCTGCCGTGCTCGAAACCTTCTATCCCGGCGCCCGCGGCGGCCAGGCCATTGCGCGAATTCTCACCGGCAAGGTCAATCCGTCCGGCCACCTGCCGATCAGCTTCCCCGCGTCGAACGCGCAACTGGCGCACGACGCCATTCCGGGCTTCGGTAAACCCGACGGCGTGCCCGTTCACATCACCTATGCCGAAGGCGCGGCCATCGGCTACAAGTGGTACGACGTCAAGGCGCTCACACCGCTGTTCGCGTTCGGCCACGGCCTGAGCTACACGACGTTCGCGGTGTCGGACGCCAAGGCCCAGGTCGATAACGGCGCGCTTAGCGTCGGCGCGACGATCCGCAACAGCGGCAAGACGGCTGGCAAGGGCGTCGTCCAGGTCTATGTCGCGCCCGCCGACTACAAGGCCGTCGGTTGGGAAGCACCGAAACGCCTGATCGCCTTCCACAAGGATGCGGTTGCCGCTGGCGCTTCGTCCGCCGCCTTCACCCAGAAAATCGATCCGCGCTTGCTCGCCACCTATGAGGCCGCAGACAATAGCTGGCGCATCCACGCCGGGACCTACCACGTCCTGTTCGGCCAGGCGTCGGATGACCTGCCGGTATCGGTCGACGTCATGCTTCCGGACCTGGTCTGGTCGGCAGTTCACAAATAGCAGGGCGCTCGCTCACCGGGGCGGCAGTTTGGCACCGCCGCCCCGTGCCTCTTTTCATGCGGCGGGTTTCAGATTAGGGTCGCCGCAACCAAAAACGGAGCGAGGCGACCCATGTTGAAACCGATTACAGTCGCGGTGCTTATGGCGTGTGTGTCGACGCCGGCGCTGGCGCAGAGCCAGCCCTGGCTCGACAAGTCGAAGTCGGCCGACGACCGCGCGAAGGCCGCCGTCGCCGCCATGACGCTCGACGAAAAGCTGACCCTGGTCTTCGGATTGCGAGACAGCAGCGGTCTCGAAAAGATCGCCGACGATATCGTCCCTCCAGCAGTCAAGGCCGACGTCGAAGCGCATGCCATCAAGCATTCGGCCGGTTACCTGCCCCCCATTCAGCGGCTCAATATCCCGGCGCAATGGCAGACCGATGCCTCGATCGGAATACGCGTCAAGGGTGGAATGCAGCGAACCGCCCTGCCCTCATCGCTGGCCACCGCGGCCAGCTTCGATCCACAGGTCTCCGAAGCCGGCGGCAAGATGATCGCCCAGGAAGCCAGGGCGTCGGGCTTCAACACATTTCTGGCCGGCGGCGTCAATCTGGCGCGGGAGCCCAGAAATGGCCGCAACTTCGAATATGTCGGCGAAGATCCGTGGCTGGCCGGCGAGATGGCCGGCGGGCTGATCAACGGCATCCAGTCGCAGCACATGGTTTCGACCATGAAGCACTACGCGCTCAACGACCAGGAAAGCCAGCGCACAACGGTCGACGTGACTATCTCGCCCGAAGCCATGCGCCAGTCGGATCTTTTGGCATTCGAGTTCCTGTACGACCGCGCCCGGCCCGGCTCGGTCATGTGTTCGTACAATCTCATCAACGGCCGCTGGGCGTGCGAAAATGAATATCTGCTCAACAAGACGCTGAAGCAGGACTGGGGCTTCAAAGGCTATGTCATGGCCGATTGGGGCGCGGTGCATTCGACGGCCGACGCGGCCAACTTTGGCCTCGACCAGTTCACCGGTTTTCCTTGCTGTGGCGATAAGAAGCCCTGGTTTGCGCCGAAGGTCTTCAAGGCCGCGCTCGACAAGGGCGACATTTCGATGGCGCGCCTTGACGACATGGCCGAGCGGATTGTTTGGCCGCTGTTCTCGTCGGGCGTGTTCGACGACCCTGTCAAGGTCGGTCCCATCGACTTCAAAGCCAATGCCGCCGTATCGCAGAAGGCCGCCGAAAACTCGCTGGTCCTGCTGAAAAACGACGGCAACCTCCTGCCCCTGTCGGGCGTGAAGTCGGTCGCCATGATCGGCGGTCATGCCGACAAGGGCGTGCTGGCCGGCGGCGGATCGTCGAGCGTCGACCCCGTCGGCGGCAACGCGGTTCCGGGATTGCAGCCGGCGGCCTGGCCGGGGCCTGTGGTCTACATGCCGTCCTCGCCGGTCGACGCGCTGAAGGCTGAACTGCCCAAGGCGAAGATCGCCTACGACGGCGGTGACGATATCGCAGCCGCCGTTGCGCTGGCCAGGTCGTCAGACGTGGCGGTCGTTTTCGTCACGCAGTGGATGGGCGAAAGCTTCGACGGGCCGCTGGAACTCGGCGGCAACCAGGACGCCTTGGTCGCAGCCGTTGCCGACGCTAACCCCAAGACGATCGTCGTCGTCGAATCGGGCGGCGCCGTCCTTATGCCGTGGAAGGACAGCGTTCCCGCCATGCTCGAAGCCTTCTATCCCGGTATTCGCGGCGGTAACGCCATCGCGCGCATTTTGACCGGCAAGGTCAATCCGTCGGGCCACCTGCCGATCAGCTTTCCGGCGTCGAACGCGCAACTGGCGCACCCCGACATCCCCGGCTTCGGCAAGCCCGAAGGAAGCATGCCGGTCCACATCACCTACGACGAAGGCGCCGCTATCGGCTACAAGTGGTACGACGTGAAGGCGCTCACACCGTTGTTCGCCTTTGGCCATGGCCTCAGCTACACGACCTTCGCGGTCACCGATGCCAGGGCGAATGTGGCCAATGGTGCACTCAGCGTCAGCGCGGCGATCCGTAACACCGGCAAGACGGCGGGCAAGGGGCTGATGCAGGTCTATGTCGCGCCGGCCGACTACAAGGCTGTCGGTTGGGAAGCACCGAAGCGCCTGGTCGCCTTCCACAAGGACTCGGTCGCTCCCGGTGCTTCCTCCGCTGCCTTCACCCAGGTCGTCGACCCGCGCCTGCTGGCCACCTATGAGGTCTCGGACAACAGCTGGCGCATCCACGCCGGAACCTATCACGTCCTGTTCGGCCAGGCCTCGGACGATCTGCCGGTGTCGGTCGACGTTACCCTGCCCGATATGGTCTGGTCGGCTGTCCATAAATAGCAATCGGTAACAATTGCAACCACCTTGACCCTGCGCCGGGGAAGTGACAGTCTCCGGCACAGGAGTTTCCATGTCCGCCCTTAGCGTCACCGACCTCTTCACCATCGGCATCGGGCCGTCGAGTTCGCATACCGTCGGGCCGATGCGGGCGGCGAAGCACTTCGCCGAACGTGTCACGGCCGACGGTGCGCCCGAACGGATCGTCTGCCGGCTCTACGGTTCGCTGGCCCTGACCGGAAAAGGTCACGCGACCGACCGCGCCATCATGGTCGGCCTGTCCGGCTGGCTGCCCGATACTGTCGATCCCGAAGCGATCGACGGCATTGTGTCCACGATCGAGACCACGCAACGGCTGCTGCTCGACGGCCAGCACGACATCGCCTTTTCACCCACCTCGGATCTTCTGTTCATGATGGGGGAATTTCTCCCCGAGCATTCCAACGGCATGCGTTTCGAAGCCTTTTTCAGCGACGGCCGCATGGAGACGGCGACCTACTTCTCGGTCGGCGGCGGCGCCATAACCGGGGACGGCGTTACCGCCAAAAGCGACAATGTCGCCCTGCCCGTTCCCTACGCCTCGTCGGTCGAACTGCTGGCCGTCTGCGAACGCGAACACCTGTCGATCGCCGATATCATGTGGCGCAACGAAGATGCCTTCCGCCCCGCTCCCGAAACACGCGCCTTCCTCGACGCCGTGCGCGCCGCCATGCTCGGCAGTATCGAGCGCGGCATCGAAAAGGACGGCATCCTGCCGGGCGGTCTGAACGTTCGACGTCGTGCCCATGACATGGCGGTCAAGCTGCGGAAACGCGGGCCGAGTATCGATCCATCGCAGATCTTCGAGTGGGTCAGCCTCTACGCCTTGAGTGTCAATGAGGAGAACGCCGCCGGCGGCCGCGTCGTTACTGCGCCGACCAATGGGGCTTCCGGCGTCCTGCCCGCCGTCATCAAGTATTACGAGACCTTCGTCCCCGGCGCCAACATCGACGGCACGCGGACCCTGCTGATGACCGCCACGGCGATCGGCTTTCTGTACAAGACCAACGCCTCGATTTCGGCCGCCGAAATGGGTTGCCAGGGCGAGGTCGGCGTCGCCTGTTCAATGGCGGCGGCGGGCCTGTGCGCAGCGCTCGGCGGGACACCCGGCCAGATCGAGAATGCTGCCGAAATCGGCATGGAGCACAATCTCGGCCTAACGTGCGATCCGATCGGCGGACTGGTGCAGGTGCCGTGCATCGAGCGCAATACCATGGGCGCCATCAAGGCGATCAATGCCACCTACCTGGCGCTCAATGGCGACGGCCACCACATCGTCAGCCTCGACGCCGTCATTGAGACCATGCGCCAGACGGGCGAGGACATGAAACAGAAGTACAAGGAAACGAGCCTTGGCGGGCTTGCGGTCAATGTCGTCGAATGTTGATCAATCGCCCTTGGGCGGTTTTCGGGCATGGGTGGCCTGCTCGAAGACGTAGCCGGCCTTCAACAGATCCGCTTCGCTCCATTTCGGGCCGATGAAGCTCAAACCGACCGGCAGGCCCTGAACGAATCCCATCGACACGGTCAGGTGCGGATAGCCCGACGTCGCCGATAAGGTCGTCGCCGACGGACCGTTATACACGTCGCCATAGATGGGATCGGATTTCCACGCCGCGGCGTAGGTCGGCGCCACCAGAAACGCGACCTGATGGTCTTTCAGCAGGCCGTCGATGCGGGCCTGGGACAGCGCTTTTGCCCTGGCCGCCGCAGCGATGTATTCGGCATCGTCAAGGCCCTTTTTGGCATCGGCGGCCTCAAAGTATTCCTGGCCGAAGAACGGCATTTCCTCAGCGGCGTGCACCTTGTTGAAGGCGATGAGGTCGGAAAGCGTCCGCGTCTTAACCGCCACCGGCGTCGTCGCGAGATAGGCGTTGAGGTCGGCCTTAAGTTCGTAGTGCAACACAACGTCCTCTGCGTCGCCCAAACCGTCGGCGCTCGAATCCTTGACATCGACCAGCTCCGCGCCTTGCGCCTTCAACGCCGTCAAGGCCTGCTCGAAAACGGCAGCCGTCTTCGGTTCGTTGCCGATCTGGTCGCGCAAAACGCCGATGCGGACGCCCTTGAGGCTTGCAGCCTTCAGTCCGGCGACGTAGTCGGTCTTTCTTTTGTCGGCCTCGGCGGTCGCGGCATCGGCCGAATCGCTGCCCGCCATGACGGTGAGAAGCGCGGCGATATCGGCGACCGAATGGCCCATGGGCCCGGCTGTGTCCTGGCTGTGGCTGATCGGTACGATATGCGTGCGTGAGATCAGCCCCACCGTGGGTTTGAGGCCAGCAAGACCGTTCATCGATGACGGACAGGTGACTGAGCCGTCAGTCTCGCTACCGATTCCGACGACGGCGTAGTCCGCTGCGACGCCGGCACCTGTGCCGCTCGACGACCCGCAGGCGGTGCGCGTCAGGTCATAGGGATTGGCGACCAATCCGCCGATGCCCGACCAGCCGCTCATCGAATGTGTTGATCTAATATTGGCCCACTCCGACAGGTTTGCCTTGGCCAGGATGACCGCGCCGCCGGCACGCAGGTGTGCGATCGCCGGCGAGTCGCGTCCCGTCACATTGTCCTTCAGCGCCAGCGATCCAGCGGTCGTCGCCATCGGATCGGCGGTTTCGACATTGTCCTTGACCAGGACCGGAATGCCCATCAGCGGCCCCAGGTCCTTGCCCGCCTTGCGCGCCGCGTCGGCGGCGCGCGCCTGTTTCAACGCATCGGGATTGACGGCGATGACGGCGTGCAATTTGCCGTCGAGCGCCCCGATACGGGCAAGCGCCGCCTGGGTCAGGGCCTCGGACGTCAGCTCGCCACGGGCGAACGCCACCTCGATATCGGCGATGGGCATTTCGCCGGTAAGCGCCTTTGCCGCCAAATCCGGCGCAACAGGCTTGGCGACGACAGGCGTGGCGGCAAGTGCGGCCACGGCGAACAACAGAATACGCAACATCAGCCCTCCTTGACTTGTATCAACCGATACTTGACCGGATTTCTCTGGGGGGCAAGTCTTGTTTATGACAGGCACCGTGAGTCACCGACCGTAATATAGGCTAGGCGATCTCCAGCAGGACGGTCATTGTATTACGCACCTGTAGAATTTCCGCACTTTCGAGCTTGCGCCGTTCCACCGTGGCATAGAAGGCAAATACGTCATTAAGGTACTGTCGCATGGACAAATGGCGCTGTCCCGGCGGCACCAGCCAGGCTGGCTTCTGAAAATCCATGCTGCCGTGGATACCCAGGCGCTTTGCCAATGCGCTATAAATCGGCCATGTGAAGCTTTCGCTGAGATGGTCCTTTGCGACATGCGGAACGGGCGTCGATGGCGGGATCATTCCCAGCCGGACATAGAGATCATGGCACAGCGTCGTCAGGACGCGGACATGCGGATGGTTGGCCATGTACATGAACGGGCCAATGTCGCGCAGCCATTCCTCCACCATGCGGGGATTAAAACCGCAGTCACTCAAATGTTCCTGAAGCGCAGCGCGCGACGCAGGAAAAACGTCAATGTATCCAAGCGCAGCAAAGACGGCAGCGTTGTACAGTCCCAGAGTGCGTTCGGCGGGAAGCCCCAGCAGGAATGCAGCAACAGCAAGCCTGGAATGAAAGTCGCTATGCACCCCGCTCAGAAGCCCATTTTCCGTCGGAATATAGGTCAAGTCGGGATAGAAGCCTGGAAAAACGACGGTCGGCATAAAATGGACGTTTTTGAAGCGCGCCTCGAGTTCCGGCATCTGAAGCTGTTCAAGGCCAGGGCCTGACGTGATCTGCGACAACACAAGGTCGGCGGCTTTCAACTTCGTCAGGATCGTGTCGACAGGATCGGGAGGATGTACGCCGACATGCCAACAGAAGACGTCTGCTTTGGGCAGCAGAGCTTGAGTCGACTCCCGCAGGCCTTCAGCCTGACAACCGCCGATAATTCCTATCTTAAGCTTGCGACGAAAGAACACTGTCTATCTTCTCTTCGTCGCAGATTACGGACGCAATTTCTGTAATAGCGGCTCTTTGACGCGCAATGGCATCTCGTGAAGGCATTTCTGTGCCTGCCGCTAGCTGAATACTGGCGTCGCCCAAATAGTGAGCCGCGAATTTCGACATCGCGTAGAGGACCCCCTCCGGCTTAACCTCCCGCAGATCGTCGCCCCAAAACGCACCTCGGACATGAGGTCCCGTAATCATTTCATAGGACGGAAAATAATCAGCAAACGTGAACTTCCGCTTTATTTCCTCGGAAAGAACACGCAAGGCGGACTTGCTGTAAGTGGTAGCGGTTAGCACGTGGGCATTTTCATATGTTGCGATTAACGGCACCGGCGATACCGTCAAAAGCACCCGACACGCTGGATTGACGCTGCGCAGGGCGGTAAGAAAATCCGCCAGGTCTTCGACCATTTCGCTGAGCCCAAAATTACAAAAGCGATAGTTGGTTTCATTGCCCTCTGCGCCAACTACCCCCGGTGCCAGCGGAAAAACGGCACCATCGTTAACAGCCTCCCAGCCCTCAGTCAGACCCAGGGTAAAAATAAAAACATCGCAATCCTCGAAAACGGTTCTGACGGCTTCAAAATGCGCCTCACGGTCCGCAACGACTTCCTCCGCCGTGGCAAAACCTTCTTCAACGATATAAGGGCGGAAAGGATCGACATACCGTCCGTCAGCGCGACGCCACGCAACATCCCTAGGACAGAAAAGCCCGTATGCCCTTCGGAAAAGCTGGCGCAGTTGTCGAACTGTATAGATATTGCCGTATCGGGCCGAAAACGTGCCGAAATTCTCAGATCCGGAAAACGAGAAGGCTGGAGACTGCTCGGTCACCATATAGTTAAATCCGAGCTCGTTGAGGGTCCGGGAAACATGTTGCGCAAAACAGCTGCCGGCCGTAGCGATACGATCTTGAGGGCCGATAACGAAACGCGTCTGCACGACCGGATCGACTTCTGTCGGAGCTTTGCCTGAAAAACTCCTCCTCCAAAACTGGTATTCCGGTTTTGCCGTGTAAGGATTTTGCATGTCAGGTCCTGAAGATCGGCGTCATCATACCGTCCCGCAACATAATCGCAGCATATGGCACTGTCCATCAGGATTTGCCTTGTTGATGCGGGATAAGCTAAGGCTCTTTCAAGCGGTGTTGGTACTTAACGCCTTTGGTTATGAACCAGTATGTTTTCAGTTGAGCCCGACGCTACGACCGCTTAGGAGGACGATACGAACCGGTTGCCCGCCTTTGAGGCATTCTGACGGGAGCATTCATGGACCTCAATCCGATCATGCTGAAGGCTGGCGCTGAAATCATGCGCGTCTATGCCGGGGACATCGTCGTCGCCACCAAGGGGGACGCGTCGCCGGTCACCGAGGCCGACGAGCGCGCCGAGCGGATTATTCTGGAAAGCTTGAACTTTCTCACCCCCGACATCCCAATCGTTGCCGAAGAAGAGGCTGCGGCCGGTAGATTTCCTGAAATCGGGAATCGCTTCTTTCTGGTCGACCCGCTCGACGGCACCAAGGAGTTTATCTCGAAGAACGGCGAATTCACGGTCAATATCGCCCTGATCGAGGATGGCGTGCCGGTCTATGGCGCGGTCTACGCCCCGGCGCTCGACCGCCTGTTCTGGGGCGGCGGCGATCAGGCCTTTGCAGCCGACGTGCACGAAGGTGAGATCGTCAATGTGACGCCGATCCGCGTGCGTCAGGCGCCCGAGGCCGGCCTGAGCGCTATCGGATCGCGCAGCCACGGCGGCGATGCAACGCAGGACTACCTGAAGGCCTTCAGCGTCGGCGAGTTCATCGCTGCCGGCTCGTCGCTGAAATTCTGCCGTCTGGCCGAAGGCGCGGCCGACATCTATCCGCGCATGGGCCGGACGATGGAATGGGATACGGCGGCGGGCGACGCGATCCTGCGCGCCGCCGGCGGACGCGTCGAAACGCTCGATGGCCGGCCGCTCGTCTACGGCAAGCGCGTCCAGGACGACGCGCCGTTCGCCAATCCCCACTTCGTCGCCTTCGGCGATCCCGCTATCCGGCCGTAGCCGTAATAGTCGCCAGCGTTTCGTCGAGCCACTTGCGCCAGCCCGGCAGTTCGAGACCGTAGACCTCGCGGATTTTCGTGCTGTCAAGCGCAGTATAAAGCGGACGCGGCGCCGGCGTCGGAAAGACAGAACTGGCCACGCGGCAGACCGGCACCGAAGGCCGACCGTGGTCATGCGCCCACGCCATCACGGCTTGGGCCAGGGTCGCGCGATCGACGACGTCGGCACCCACCAGATGAAACCGGCCGTAAACCCCCGGTTCGCGCAGCCCTTCGGCCAGGCGCAACAGCGCATGCGCCAGCCCGACACCCGGCGTCGGACAGCTGATCTGGTCGTCGACCACGCTGATCTCAGGCCGGTCGCGGGCATAGCGCAGCATGGCGCTGAGGAAGTTGTCGGCAAACTGCGAATAGACCCACGACACGCGTACGACGGCGTGGTGCGGGTTGGCGGCGATCACGGCGTCTTCACCGGCCAGTTTCGAGCGGCCGTAGACGCTGAGCGGCCGCGCCACGTCGTCCTCACGGTACGGCCGGTTCGCCTCACCATCGAAGACATAGTCGGTTGACAGGTGGATGATGGCTGCACCAACGCCCGCGCAGGCAGCAGCCAGATGTCCCGGCGCCGCCGCATTGACGGCAAAGGCGCGCTCGGGTTCACCTTCACAAGCGTCGACGTGGGTGAAGCCGGCGCAGTTGATCACCCCGTCCGGCCGCACAGCGCTGACAAGGGCGTGGATGGTCGCAGGC
>FSUR01000237.1_pt1 | contig 14016 bp, 9 predicted proteins | sample 1637491 | NCBI WGS metagenome assembly FSUR01 (sample SAMEA3914816, study PRJEB12502) | metagenome | biome: forest; material: soil | place: USA | collected 2011-09-16 | depth 0.3 m
GCCGTAGCCCGTTTCCCAGTCGCGGTTGTGTCCGATGCGGACCCAGCGGCCGTATCCGCCCCACCATTTCGCATCCTCGACGACGCCGTCACCGGCCGCCAGGATCGGCGTGCCCGTAGGCGCGGCGAAGTCGATGCCGGTGTGCATCTTGTTGAAGCCCAGGATCGGATGGAAGCGCATACCGAAGCTCGACGAAATGCGCGCGCCGTAAACCGGCGTCGTCAGCAGAAAGCCACGGATATTCTTGCCGGTCTCGTCGAAGAACTGGATCTCGTTCGTGCCCTTGGGCTGGTACGAGTAAAAGCGGTCGGTGCCGCTTTTGGCCTCGATTTCGGCATACAAAAGATTGCCGGCTTCGACGGTGCGGCCGCTTTCGGTCACCTTGCGGTCGAAAACCAGCTTGAAGGTGTCACCCGACTGGATGTCGCGTTCAAAGTCGATCTTGTGCTGGAACAGCGACAGGACCTGCTTGGTCAGGGCGGGCGTGGCGCCGAGCGCCGCCGCGGAGGTAAAGAGCGAACCATCGAACGTGCCGATGGCGACGCGGCGTTCGTCGCGCACCGATTCTTCCAGCGCGCGGATACGCATGGCGCCGTCGCGCGTCGTCGTCAGGGTCAATTGCTTGGCGGGGCCGGTGCGCAGCGTCAGGCCCAGAAGCTGGGCGCGGCCGTCGCCGTCGGACGGCTTGGCGATCGCCGCTTCGAGCGTCATGCCTGCCTTCAGGCCGTTGACGTTGAACGCCTTGGACATGAGATCGGCAGCAGCCTTGGCTTCATTGGGGGCGACGCCCGAACGCGCCACGGCGTCGGCAAGGCTTTCGCCGGCCTTCAGGGAAATGGGAACGTCGATCGGCTGACTGAAACCCGGACGAGCGGCGGCTTCGGCATAGGCCTGGGTTTCAAGCGCGATCGCGGTCGCCGGATCAAGCGCCTTGATATCTCCGGGCATCGGCTGCAGCACGCGGAAAAGCAGGGTGCCAACCGTCAACGCGGTCGCCGATGCAAAGATCATCGGCGTTAGACGGACCGGTTGGCGGCGGGGATCGATTTGAGCCATGTACGCGAGTTACATCCTGTTCGTCGGTGGCTGACCGTTTCTCGGCCAACGGCAAGGGGTCAAAAAACGCATGCGGGGTACCCATACTTCGACGGGAAAAACCGCACTTCCTAAAACGTCCGCCCAAAAAAACGCAACACGGCGGTGGCAGTTAGATACGTCTTGTTCCAGCTCTCGTTCTCGAGCCCCGGATGTGCTTCATCCGACTACATTCACAAACCGGTACTGTGAGTCTCGGTTTAGCGGAAGGCCCTGCATACGCCAGAATAAGGCGAAAATGAGGCGAGATTTTCTGCCCACAGGTCCAGGTCCACGCAGGCTATTAACCGGAAAAGCGTTAACATCGGCCTTAAAAGAGATTAATGAGGTGTTAACGGGTTTTGTCCGGTGTCTGACGAAACGACGTGATTTTCGTAAGCGACGCATAAATAAGAAAAATCGCGGCCAAAGCGTGGCGCATGCAAAATTTGCTCCCAAAAAGGGCATTCCCGACCGAATTTGGCCCGAGAGCATCATTATGCTTAAAAAGTTTTTGAAGATGTCCACAATTTTTAACGGGTATGAGTCATAGTCGGAAGCTGAAACGATGCGAGCAGAAGCCCGGTCCGAATCGAGATGCCAGAAGCGTAATGATTGAAAACCGTCCCGCGCAGAATGTGATGGCCGACGATGAAGCCCTGTGGTTTCCCGCCCAGATGGGTGGAAGCGACAGCTTTCTGCGCGTTACCCGTCCCGATGGTTCCGCCGACGGCGAAGACGATGGTGTCGGCCTGCCGAACCCCCGGCCTCCGAAAAAGAAGGGCGGGCGAAAGCCTCCCCGCAAGGGCGGCTTCAAGGCGACAAGCTGGCTGTGGATCGCCCTGTGGGGCACCGCCGCCGTGTCGATCGTCGCGGTCGCCGCGCGCAAGGAAATCGCTGCCGAGATCACGCGCGAATGGCTGAAGGGCCAGGGCGTCGCAGCCAAGGTCAAGTTCGACACCCTGTCGCTCAGTCACGTGTCGGGCAATGTCCTGATCGGCGATGCCACCCGTCCCGACGTCCAGGTCGAACATTTCGACGCTGACTATAGCCTCAACCTGTTCGCCGGCCACGGCCAGCCGCTGGTCCGGCTCAATCGCCTGCACGCCGTCCATCCCCTGGTCGCCCTGGTGCTGAAAGATGGCCGCCTGCACTTCGGCAGCCTCGACAAGCTGGTGCAGAGTGCGTTGAATGCACCCGCGACCGGCGCGCCTGCACCCAAACTGATCCAGCTCGACGATGTCAGCCTGCTGCTGACGACCGACTATGGCGTCGTGAAGACGCGCGGCAATCTGACCGTCGCCGACGGCCGCATAAGCTATCTGAGCCTCAGCCTCCCCGCTTCGCAGTTCAACGGCCCGCGCGGCGCCGGCGAAATCCGCGACGGTGCGATTGTCGTCAAGGCCATCGCCGGCGACCAGCTCGAGGTCCACGCCGCCGTCGACGTCAGCGATGCCGACATACGCGGTGGCGACGGCGTCGTCGAAGACGCCGACCACCCCGACATGCACGCCCAGGGCATCGGCGTTACCCTCGACGCGCGCCTGCCCTACCGCAAGGGTGCGATCGGCCTTGCCACGCTTACGGGGCCTTTGAGCGGGACGCTTTCGGTGCACGCCGACGGACTGCAAAGCCCGCTGGCCACTGGCAGCGGCATGCAAGGCAGCCTGACCTTCGATGGTGCGCTGACCGGCAACAAGACGGGCATCACCTATGACGGCACGACGCGCCTGGTGGCGCGCGCCGATACGCTGACCAACGGCACGATTGACAGCAAGGCCGTCAGGTTCGACGCCCCCGCCTTAAGCCTCCGCGCCGGCTTCACCGACAAGGGCCTATCGGTCGCCGCCAATGGCGCTGCCACGGCCGGCATGGCCTCCCTTCGCCAGGGCACTGTTTCCGTCAAGGCGGCGCATCTCGATCTCGGCACCCTGGCCTTCGCCATCGATGGCGACGGCACGCACGGCGATTTCAAGGGCAGCCTCAAGGCGGCACGCCTTGCCGCCGGTGACATCAGCCTCGACGGCGCCGCCGTGCAGTTCAGCGGCAATGCGCAAACACAGGGCGACCAGTGGACGGCCGGCATCACCAGCGATATCGCCGGCAATGCCACTTATAGCGGTCTGTCCGCCCTGGCCGCCGACCATCGCAAGGACCCGAAGGCGCCGAAGGACGACGCCATCGTCGCCATGGACCGCGCCTTCCAGCGATTCAGCATTCATGTGCGCGGGCTGAAAACGACGCTGATGTCGGGCGCGAGCGCGACGCCGCATTACGATGTCCGCGTGAACGGCTCAGCCGAAGCGCAGTTGAACGGTGGCGGCCGCATAGTGGTTTCGCCGCTGTCGGGCAAGCCGCTCATTTCTACCGAAACACGCGGCGGTTTTGCCCTGGCGCTCGATGGCGCCAGTCTTCCCAAGGTCAAGCTCGACGTCAGCGACTTCGGCTACGATCCGCGCGGGACTGCCCTGTCGGGCCGCTATGCCGTGTCAGCGCGCTTCAGCACCGCTCCGGTGTCGGGCGTCGCGCTCGATGCCCACGGCCAGTTCAGCGCCGCTTCCGATGCCGGCTTGGCGGTGACGCTCGATGCGCCCGCCACCGTCACCGTGGCGTCAGCCGAGATCGGCGACCATATTGAAAATATCGCCGCCACCGTGTCGCAGACCGGCGGCGCGTTGTTTCGTGCCAATCCGGCAGGCTGGCATGCCTCCGGCCTCTATTCCGGCCTGTCGCTGAGCGCACCGGCAGAACAGGTCGCCCTCGGCGGCGGCCAGGGCCGTTTCGACGTCTTCTCTCAGGCCGACAGCGACGTCCTGGGCATGAAGCTGTCGCTCGATGCCGCAACGATCACCGACGCCATGGCCTCCGACCAGCGCCGCTTCAATCCCTTGCGCCTCGGTGGCGCCATCACCCAGGACCGCAAGGCCCTGACCGGCCGCTTTACCGCCTCGGTTCCCGTTGCCGGCAAGGCGCTGCCAATCGCCGCGCTTAAACTCGACAACGACGTCAAGAGCGGCCGCGGCAGCCTGGCCTTCGATACCCAGGACTATCTGTCCTTTGCGCCAGATGCGTTGCAGCCGTCCGATCTTAGCCCGATCGCCGCGACCGTCCTGTCGAAGGACGTCAGCGGCAAGGCCAACTTTACCGGCGCTTTCGAATGGGCGGGCGAGAAGACGACCAGCCACGGCGTGCTCACCGCCACCGACATCAACTACACCGGCGTCACCGGCGTGTCGCAGGGTCTGAACGGCCGCATTGCCTTTACGTCGCTGGCACCGCTGCAAAGCGACCCAGGCCAGACCATCGCCATCAAGCAGATGCAAATCGGCATCCCGCTGCACGACCTCAACCTGCGCTTCCAGTTCCAGGGCGACCACGTCGCCGTCGAGGCCGCCTCGGTCGAAAGCCCGGGCGGTCCGCTCAATCTCGAACCGACCGTGCTGCCGCTCGACGGCAAGTCGGCGATTGCTGGCGCCGTCACCTTCAACGGCAAGCTGACCGGGCGCGTGCCCTTCACCATTATCGGCGGCCATATCAGCTTCGCCGACGGTGCCGCCGCTGCCGATGCGCCGGGCCGCATCTCGGTTTTCCGCACGGCGGTTACGGACATGACGGCCGGCGGGTCGATGGCTGCCAATGGCAGCGCAGCCCCAGCCCAAGCCGGCGTCAATCCCTTCCAGGACCTGGCCTTCCAGGCCATGGAACATTTGAGCTATGACAAGCTCGACGCCCGTATCAATTCCGTGGCGGGCGGCAAGCTCGATCTCAACTTCCACCTGAAGGGCCGTTTCGATCCGCCGCAGCCGCAAAAGGCAACGATCACTGCTGCCGACTATCTCAGCGGCAAGTGGATGCAGAAGCCGATCAAGCTGCCGTCGGGCACGCCGATCGAGCTCTATCTCGACGTGCCGGTCAATCTCGATGAGATTCTGAACGACCTCGGCCAGTTCAGCAAAACCCGGTAAAAATTAAGCCTTTCCCGTACGGCTTCAAGGCTTTACAGGGATGACATGGCAAAGCTCGACCCCGTCGCCCTCACCCAGGCCCTGATCAGCCGTCCGTCCGTCACGCCGGCCGATGCCGGCGCCATGGATGTGGTCGAAAACCAATTGCAGGCGCTGGGCTTCGCCTGCATCCGCCTGCGCTTCGGCGAGATCGAGAACCTCTATGCCCGCCGCGGCGCCAACGGCCCCAATCTCTGTTTTGCCGGCCATACCGACGTCGTACCGGGCGGCACGCGCAGCCTGTGGCGCTACGATCCGTTCGGCGCCGAAATCCATGACGGCGCGCTTATCGGCCGCGGCGCCGTCGATATGAAGGGCGCCATTGCCGCCTGGGTCGCCGCCGTGTCCGGTCACGACGAAGTCGCAGGCTCCCTGTCGTTTCTGATCACCGGCGACGAGGAAGGCATCGCGACCGACGGCACGGTCAAGGTCGTCGAATGGCTGAAAAGCCAAGGTGAAATCATCGACCACTGTATCGTCGGCGAGCCGTCGTCGTCGGCACGATTGGGCGACATGATCAAGGTCGGGCGGCGCAGCTCGATCAACGCCACCTTTACCGTAGCCGGCAAGCAGGGTCACGTCGCCTATCCGCAGCGTGCGCTCAATCCCCTGCCTGTGCTGGTCGACCTGCTGGCGGCGTTGAAGGCCAGGGTTCTAGACGACGGTTTCGATTCGTTCCCGCCGTCGAACCTGGAAATCACCACGATCGACACAGGCAACACCGCGACCAATGTCATTCCTCAGGAAGCCAGGGGCCGCATCAATATCCGGTTCAATCCCACGCATACGGGCGCGGAGTTGCAGAGGTGGATGGAAGGGCTGGCCGCCGCGTTCGCGGAAAAGACCCGCGCTGCGATCCGCTGCGAATGCGCGATCTCGGGTGAGGCGTTTTTGACTGAGCCGGGCCCGTTCGTCGATCTCGTTGCCGATGTCATTCAGGCGCAATTCGGTATCGAGACCGATCGCTCGACGACCGGTGGCACGTCGGATGCGCGCTTTATCCGCAATCTATGTCCCGTGCTGGAGTTTGGCCTGGTCGGCCAGACCATGCACCAGATCAATGAATGCGTAGCGGTCGACGACCTCAACGCCCTGACCGATGCCTATTCGGCCTTGATCGAGGCGTATTTCTCGAAGTTCGGCTCTGCGTCGTAAGTCACCTGCGTAAGATAGAGGCCTTCGGCGGGCGCCACCTGGCCGCAGGCGGCGCGATTGCGCGCATCCAGGGCTTTCTTGACGTCACCGACCGCCCAACGACCGATGCCCACCTCGACCAGGGTGCCGGTGAGCGAACGCACCTGGCGATGCAGAAACGAACGGGCGGCAAAGACGAGGTGGATCTCGTCGCCGACCTTGGCCACCCGCGCAATATCGAGCGTCTTGACCGGCGAATTGGCCTGGCAAGCTACGTGGCGAAAGGTGGTGAAGTCGTGCGAGCCGACCAGGCACTTGGCGGCCTCAGCCATCAGGCTTATGTCGATCGGCCTTTTGACGTGCCACACCCGGCCCTTATCGAGCGCCGGCGGCGCGTGGCGATTGAGTATCCGGTAGAGATACATCCGCCCCGTCGCCGAAAAGCGCGCAGAAAAGTCCGGATCACAGACTTCTGAGTCCAAGATGGAAATAGGTTCGGACGCCAGATAGGCGTTGATGGCGTCGCGCACCACGCCGGGCTTGAAATCCTTGTCGAGATCGAAGGTTACGACCTGGCCCGTCGCATGGACGCCTGTATCGGTGCGCCCGGCCGTGGTCAGCCTGAGGCTTTGTCCGCTGAAACCCAGGATGGCGCGCTCTATCGACGCCTGCACTGTCGGCTGATCGCCCTGGGCCTGGAAGCCGTTGTACGGCCGGCCGTCATATTCGACCAGAAGCCTATAGCGGGGCATGGGTGGCTCCGCCGCGACTTACAGAGGCGCGCACAAAAGCAAAAAACCCCACCACCACATCTCGTCGCTTTGCGCCTCGTGCGGTCCCCCTCCCCATTTTCTGCGAAAACGGGGAGGTGCAAAGGCAAGCTGCCCGGCCTTCTTGCACCTCCCCGTCGCGAAGCGATGGGGAGGGGGACCGCACGAGCAAGATTTGCGTCAGCAAACGAGCGAGATGTGGTGGTGGGGTTTCTTGCTTCTTGAGGCCCCACAAATGTTGCGGGCTCACAAGAACTGATCCCCGGCCTGCAAGCCCGAGCCCTTGAGGAATTCGACGGCATCCTGCGCTGACCTGCCTTCGCGCTGTACCCGCAGCAACTCAACCACGCCATCACCCGTCGCGACCTTGAGCCCCAAGCCGATCAGGATCGTGCCCGCCGCTTCGCCGCTGTGTTCATCGCTCAGCCTCGACATCAGCACCTTCAGGCGCTGCGGCCCCTTGCCCGTCGCCATCATTGTCCAGGCGCCGGGAAAGGGCGACAAACCACGGATATGAAAATCGAGATCACGCGCCGGCCGGTTCCAATCGATGCGCGCCTCTTGCGGCGTCACCTTCTTGGCGTAGGTCGCTTCGCCCACCTGTTCCTGTTCGCGTGCCCCGCCGCGTTCGATCGCCGCCAACGCCACCGGCAGCAAAGCCGCACCCAGCACCGCCAGCTTGTCGTGCAGGGTTTGGGCGGTATCGTCGAGCGTGATTTCGACGCGGCCCGACAGGATGACTGGTCCTTCGTCCAGGCCCTCACTCATTCGCATGACGTCGACGCCGGTAAAGCTATCGCCGGCCATGATGGCGCGCTGGATCGGCGCAGCTCCTCGCCAGCGCGGCAACAGCGAACCGTGCAGATTGAAGCAACCGAGTGGCGGGTGATCAAGCACGGCCTTTTTCAAGATCTGGCCATAGGCGACGACGATGGCAGCATCGATGTCGAGCGCCTGAAACTCGGCGATGGCGTCATCGCTCTTCATCGACTTCGGCGTCCGGACGGGGAGGCCCAGCCCTTCGGCGAACTGATGGACTGGCGATGGCGTCAGCACCTGGCCACGGCCCTTGGGCGCCGGCGGCTGGGTATAGACGCACACGACCTCATGGCCGGCGGCAACCAGTTCGGCCAAAGCCTTTACGGCGAATTCAGGGGTGCCCATAAAGGCCAGGCGCATATGAAAAACCGCTTAGTTGGAGATAATTCGGGGTGATGAGTCGAAAAGCATTAGCTATCGAGACGCGTAGCGGAGCGTACTATAGTACGTGAGCAACGCATCGCAGATAGATGATGTTTTGCAGGCCATCAACGCGGATTATTAGGCGGCTTTCTTGAGTTTTTTGACCTTTGTGACCGCGCGATCGCGCTTCAGCTTCGACAGGTGGTCGATAAACAGCACGCCATTCAGATGGTCCATCTCGTGCTGGATGCAGGTGGCATAGAGGCCGTCGGCCTCTTCCTCGATGGCATTGCCGTTATAGTCGAGATACCGCACACGGACGCGCGCGGGACGCTGTACCTCGTCATAGATTTCCGGGACGCTGAGGCAGCCTTCTTCATAAGAAGCCAGCTCTTCCGAGCTCCATACGATTTCCGGATTGATGAAATAGCGCGGATTCTTGATGCCTTCGGCGTCTTCAGCAGCACCTTCGGGCTTTTCCTGCAGGTCCATGACGATGACGCGGATTGGCTCACCGACCTGAATCGCCGCCAGGCCGATGCCCGGCGCGTCGTACATGGTTTCCAGCATGTCGTCCATCAGACGGCGCAGGTTGTCGTCGACCGTGTCTACGGTCTTGGAGGCCTGCTTGAGGACAGGGTTCGGTACGGTCAGGATTTCACGGATAGCCATGCGACAAATGTAATCGGGCAAACCTTAAAAATCAAGAATGCCCAACCGCAAAGTTAGGCGGTTATACGGTTTCGTCCTCGACCGGCGCCAGCGACAGCAACTTGGCGGCCGTCTTGGGCTGGACCTCGACGGCCTTGGGCTCAGGGATGCTCTTGCCCTCGTGGTCGACCTGCAGATCCTCGAAGCGGCGCGCCTGGGTCAGCACCTTGGTCTCGAGCGAGCCGACAAAAGCATTGTACTTGTCGACCGCACGGCCAAGCGAATCGCCCATCTGGGTGACATGCCCACCCATGACCGACAGCCGGGCATAGAGTTCGCGGCCAAGATCGGCGATGTGGTTGGCATTCTTCATCTGGTCTTCGACGCGCCAACCGTAGGCGACAGCCTTGCACAGGGCGAACAACGTCGTCGGCGTGACGATGATGACCTTCTTGTCCATGGCCTCGGTCATCAGGTCGGGAAGATGTTCCAAGGCCGCCGACAACAGGCCATCACCGGGGATGAACATGGCGACGAAATCGGGCGAGGTCTGGTCTTTGAACTGGTCCCAGTAGGCCTTTTGCGACAGGTCGCGGACATGGCTGCGCATGGCCTGGGCGTGCTGGCGCATATGCAGTTCGCGTGCCGCGTCGTCGACCGCCTCCGCCGCCTGAAGATAGGCGGTCAGATTGACCTTGGAATCGATGACGAAAACGGCCGAGGTGTTTTCGCCCGGCAGACGCACCACGACGTCCGGACGGCGGCGGCCTTCTTCGGTGTCGAGATTGTGCTGCTCCATAAAGTCGTAGCGTGCCGAAAGGCCCCCCGCCTGCAGAACGTTGCGCAGAACCTCCTCGCCCCAGCGGCCCTGCACGCCGGCGCCGCGCCTCAGCGCCCCGGCCAGCTTCTGCGTCACTTCTCGGGTGGCGTTCGACGCCTGCATCAGGTCGGATATCTGCTGACGCAGGCCGCCGGTATCCTTGCCGCGCGCCTCTTCCATTTCCTTGACCTGGGCTTCGAAGCGCGTCAGGTGCTCGGCCACCGGCTTCAGGGTATTTTCGACACGTTCCAAAGCCAGCTTCTCGCGCTCGGCCGCTTCCTTGCGCAGAACGTCCGCCGACGTTTCCATGGCCTGCTGCGACATCAGCTTGAACTGCTCGCTCATCGTCGAGCGCGCATCTTCGAGATTTCGCGCCCGTTCGCGCAGGCGCTCCAGTTCGGCCGTCGTCGCCAACTGCCGCTCACCGGCGTCATCGAGCGCGGCGCGCAGCTTTTTGCCTTCGGAAAAGGCCAGGAACCACGCCGCGGCAAAGGCCAGGGCGACAAGACTGAGGACAAGGAGCACGACTATGTTCATAGAATGTTCCTTACACCGAGTCCTCAGCCACGCAAAGATGGAAAAAAGCGCGTTGCCATGAACCAAGGGCGCTGACATGCTCGTAAACAAGAAAAAAGGGGCACGACATGGATTTCAAGACGGTTCTGAAGCGCACCTTTACCGGCCGCGTGCCGTGGACCTATCTCTATCTGTTCCTGATCCCCTTCGTGAACTGGGGCTTCGACAAGATTCACACCATCCCCCTGCCGACCGGCGGCGACTGGCATCCGCTTACGGTCGTGACGGGATTGACGCTGGTTGTACGCGACTTCGCCCAGCGCGAGGTCGGGCATTACATCTTTGCGTTCCTGGGAATAGGCCTTGTCCTGTCGTTTATGACGTCGGACCCGTCGGTCGCGTTCGCCTCGACCTGTGCCTTTGCCATTTCGGAACTGGTCGACTGGGCGTTGTTCACCTTCGCCAAGATACCGTTGTCGAAGCGCGTCTTCTTGTCGTCGGGCATCAGCGCGCCGATCGATGCGGCGGTCTTCCTGGCCATTGCCAGCCAATCGATCCCGGGCATCTTCAATCCGTGGTCGTTCCTGGCTGCCATCGTCAGCCGCTTTATCGGCTGCCTGATCGTCTACTTCCTGATGCGCAACCGCGACCGGCGCGAGGCGGGAGCGGCAACAAATCAGTAGCCCTGAGATTTACCCAATCATGACGGAGTCATCTGACGACGAACAGATCCTTCTTCCTGTCGCCAAGGGTGCTGACTGGACCTATGTCGTGATCTGCGGCACAGGTCTTGCCCTGTCTGCCTGGGTCGGCGTCGTGGCTTCGCCCACGGACTTACAAAGTGACGGGTCGTCCACAGCACTTGCGGAACTGGTTGCGTTCAAAGCCGTTGCCGTTCTGATGGCCTACGCATGTGGAGCTTACGGCTATGGAGCAGCGTGGAGACTTTTATCTCCGCGTCCGCAAATGTTGGCTACACGGTCCCAAATTCGGTTTCATCCCAGTCTGCATCCGCTCCCGATGACCTGGCAGGACGTGAGGTCGATAGACATTTCCGAGGAAAATCCTCCCAAACTTGTTATTCGGGTCCGCCGTCGCTTCTGGTCGCCAGTCAGCCCGGTAACGGAAACGAAAATCGTCATTCCGCTGATGTGGCTTTGGAAAGAGGAACAAATGCAAAGCCATATCGATACTATGCGCCGTTGGCACACCGACATATCAGTTGCATAGTCAGGCGAGACCCGGCTACCGTCGACTTTTGAAGGCGTGCGCGATCGTGTTGTCGTCCAGCCAGTCGAGGTCGCCGCCGACCGGCACGCCGCGCGCCAGGTGCGTCACCGACACGGCGTTGCCCATGCCCTTCAGCCGATCGGCGATATAATGCGCCGTCGTCTGGCCTTCGACAGTCGTCGGCAGGGCCATGACGATTTCATCGACCTCGCCGGCCCGCACGCGCGCAACCAGGCCTTCGATGCGCAGGTCTTCGGGCCGCACACCTTCGAGCGCCGACAACAGCCCGCCCAACACGTGATAGCGGCCACTAAAGGCGCCGACGCGCTCCATGGCCCACAAGGCGCTATCCTCCTCGACGACGCAGATCATGGTGCGGTCACGGCCTGCGTCGGAACAGATGGCACAGGGATTCTGCGTCGCCAGTGAGCCGCAGATACGGCACGACGTCACCTTGTCGGCCGCGTCCTGCATCGCCGCCGTCAAGGGCAGCAACAGCTGCTCGCGGCGCTTGAGCAAGGCCAGGGCCGCACGGCGCGCCGACCGGGGGCCGAGCCCCGGCAGCTTCGACAGCAGCGCCATCAGGCGCTCGATTTCGGGACCGGCTCCGGCCATCTGGTCCTAAAAGAACCGCGGCATCTTGGGCAGGCCGCCGCCGGCGCCCAATGGGCCCGCGGCTTCAGCCAGCAGCGTTTCATTTAGAGCTTCCAGCTTTTTCTGGGCGTCCTTGTGCGCTGCCATGACCAAATCGGCCAGGACTTCGGAATCGCCCGGCGTCATCAGACTGTCGTCGATCTTGAGCGTGAGCATTTCGCCCGTGCCCCTGAGTTCAAGCGTCACCAGCCCCGCGCCCGATGCGCCCGACACGACGCTATCGTGCATCTTGGCCTGCGCCTCGGTGAACTTCTGCTGGACCTGTTGGGCCTGCTTCATCAATGCCTGAAAATCCATACGATTGTCCTTCGCTTATTCTTGGTCGTCAGTGTCATCGTCCTCAACCGGCGCCGTGGTCACGCCGGTATCCTGGACCTTGAGTTTCGGGCGGATCGATGTGATTTCCGCGCCGGGAAAGGTTTCAAGCAGACTTTTGACAAAAGGGCTCGATGTAATGCGATCGCGCATCGACGCGACTTCCCGTTGGTCGCGCTCATAGATGGTTTCCGCTCCACCGCCGCCCTGGGTGGCGATCAGCCAGCGCTGGCCGGTCCATTCCTTGAGCTTTAGCGACAGCTTGCGCACTAGGTCGATCGGCGCATTGGGCGCCGGTTCGAAGGTGATGGCGCCCGGCATGAACGACACCAGGCGGACATAGCGTTCGACGTCGACGCGCATGGATATGTCGCGCTTCTTTTCGATCAGTTGCAGCACTTCGTCGAAGGTCTGCGGATTGGGCATGGCCGCCGGCTGCGGCGCGGCCTTGAGCATGGTCGCTCCCCGCATCTGCGTGCCTTGCGGTGCGCCCGACATCTGACCGGTGCCCTGCAGCAGGGGTTCACCCGATTGCAGGCGCTTCAAAAGCAGCTCCGGCCCCGGCAGGTCGGATGTGTAGCACATCCGTACCAACGCCATTTCGAACGCGGCGCAGGCGTCGGGCGCCCGGCGCAGTTCCTCAAATGCCTTGAGCATCAGGGTCCACAGACGCGACAGCGTGCCGGCCGACAACTGCGTTCCCAATGCCGTGACGCGCATGGCCTGGGCCTTGGGCAGGCGCGTGGCGTCGGCGCCCAACACCTTGGCCACGGAGGTGGCGTGGCAATATTCGAGCAGGTCGCCCATGATCTGCGACGGATCGGCGCCGAAACCATAGAGCGTGCGGAAGGCCAGCAGCGCTTCGCTGATCTGGCCGGAAATGATGTTTTCGAACAGCGACAGGGTCGCCGAACGATCGGCCAGGCCCAGCATGTCGCGTACCGATTCAGCGCCGACAGTTTCGCCCGACTGGCCCTGGACCAGGGCCTGGTCGAGCAAGGACAAGCTGTCGCGCACCGAGCCTTCGGCGGCGCGCGCGATCAAAGCTAAAGCATCGGCATCGATGCGCACGCCTTCGAGGCCGCAGATCTTTTCGAGATGCGGGATGAGCGTCTCCGGCTCGACACGGCGCAGGTCGAAACGCTGGCAGCGCGACAGGATGGTCACCGGGACCTTACGGATTTCGGTCGTGGCGAAGATGAACTTGGCGTGGGGCGGGGGCTCTTCCAGCGTCTTCAACAGCGCGTTGAAGGCGCCGGTTGACAGCATGTGGACTTCGTCGATGACGTAGACCTTGTAGCGCGCCTCGACGGGCGCGTAGCGTACCGATTCAAGCAGTTCGCGCATGGCGTCGACGCCGGTGCGTGAGGCAGCATCGAGTTCGAGCACGTCGATATGGCGGCCGTCGATAATAGCCTGGCAATGCCGGCCCATGACCTTAAGGTCGACGCTGGGTTGGTGGACGGTATCGCTGTCGTAGTCGAGCGCGCGCGCAAGGAGTCGCGCCGTCGTCGTCTTGCCGACGCCGCGCACGCCGGTCAGCATGAAGGCGTGGGCGATGCGATTCGACGCAAAGGCGTTGGTCAGGGTGCGGACCATGGCCTCCTGGCCGATCAGGTCCTCGAAGGTGCGCGGGCGGTATTTGCGCGCCAGCACAGTATAGGCC
>FSUR01000447.1_pt1 | contig 13813 bp, 11 predicted proteins | sample 1637491 | NCBI WGS metagenome assembly FSUR01 (sample SAMEA3914816, study PRJEB12502) | metagenome | biome: forest; material: soil | place: USA | collected 2011-09-16 | depth 0.3 m
AGTCATGACATCGCACCAGAGCGCTGACAAGCGGCGATCCGGTGGCGGGGGAATTGAAAACCGCAGTGGACTTATACTTTTTAACAATATCGTCAAGAAATTTTACGTAAAGAATACATATTGTTACGGGAATTTCCGCGTGCCCGGGCATTTATTTTTATGGATTCTTTACAACGTCTTACGGGTCGGCGCGATCGGCGGTGTCTTGTTCATGTAAGGGCTCGCGCGGCTGGCGTGGACCTGACAATGCGCCGGGGAGGTCAGGGCAGACCGCCGGGACCCCGGCGCACCCTCTTTTCTCGGGGTGTGTGCAGTGCGCGGGCGTATTCTCAACATCATGCTGGCCGGGGGCCGCGGCGGCGTCGAAACCATGGCGCTGCGTTATCACGAGGCCCTTCGCGCCGAGGGTTGTGAGACACTAAGCCTCGGGCATCCCAAGGGCGTGCTGGCCGAAGGGCTTGATGCGTCTCAGTTTCGCGCACTCGACACCCTTTGCAACCACGATCCGCTTGCCGCCTTGCGCGTCGCACATATCGTCCGCAGCTTCCGCCCCGACACCATCCTGATGCACGGCAACCGCGCCACGGGCCTGTGCCTTATGCCGTTCGTCGCCGGCGAAGCGCGTACAGTCCAGGTCCTGCACAATCGCTGCTACAAGCCGCATCTGAAGCGCGTCGGCGCCGCCATGTGCGTCAGCGCCGACGTCAGCCAGGGGCTGGCCCAGGCTTATCCCGAGGTGCGCCGCATCGAGGTCGCCAACTTTGCCCACCTCAATGCCCGCCCCGTAAAGCTTCGTCCCGGCCGCCCGCCGGTTATCGGCGCCATGGGCCGCCTGCACGAAGTCAAACGTTTCGACCTGCTGGTCGACGCAGCCGCGCGTCTGCGCGACGCCGGCACCGAATTCACCCTGCGTATTGCCGGCGACGGTCCTGAGCGTGCCGCGCTTGAAGCCCAGGTCGCGAGCCTGAACCTGACTGATCGCGTGGAATTTTCCGGCTGGATAGGCGATACGCAGGCCTTCCTGTCCGAGCTCGACCTGTTCGTCGTTTCGTCGCGTTATGAGTCCTTCGGCCTCGTCCTGGTCGAAGCGATGGCAGCCGGCGTTCCCGTCGCTTCGGCCGACATTGACGGTCCGCGCACCGTGTTGGGGGATGGCCGCTTCGGCACCCTGTTCCGTGGCGGTGACGCCGAAAGCCTGGCCGAAGCGGTGGGCGGCGTGTTCGCCGACTGGAACGGCGCCCTGCGCCGCGCCCGCAAGGCCCAGGGCCATGCCCTGGCGACCTATGGCTTCGTAGCGGGGCAACGCCGACTGGCCGACGCGCTGCGTCAGTTGCACCACGAAGACGCTTTCTGGCTCGAAACCCCGGCAGCCGAACCGGCCTACGCCGTATTCGCAGCCGAATAGGCTTGCCGCACAGTTCTGCAGCCCGTAAACCGGCAGCGGAACAGGATGCAATCTTGGCACGCAAAACCACCGAACTTTGGCATACGGGCATCGTTGCGGCGCCGATCGCCGACTTGATGACGTCGGCTGCCCTGCATGCCGCAGACATCCGTTGGCTGCCCGAGCCCGGCGCTTTTCGTTTTATCGCCGATCCGTTCGGCATATGGCGCGATGGGCGTCTGACCGTTTTCGCCGAAGCCCTCGATTACCGCGTCAAGCGCGGCGAGATCCATTATTATACGCTCGATGCCGGTCATAGGGTCGTGGCCCAGGGCGTCGCGTTGCGCGAGCCGTTTCACCTGTCCTATCCGGTCGTCGTAGCCGATGGCGATGACGTCTTCCTGCTGCCCGAGGGGCACCGCAGCGGAAAGCTGACGCTTTATCGCGCCGAGCGTTTCCCTGACAAATGGGCGCCCGTGCAGACCTTGCTGGACCTGCCGGCGATCGACGCCAGTCCGGTCCGCTTCGATGGCCGCTGGTGGATGTTCTTTGCGCTGCCGGGCGACGACAACCGCGCAATGCGTGAATTGCACGTGGCCTTTGCTGACACCCTGCTCGGGCCATGGCACCTGCATCCGGCCAATCCGGTGCGCACCATGCTTGACTCAGCCCGGCCCGGCGGGACGCCGTTCGCGCACGGCGGGGTGCTCTACTTGCCGACGCAGGATTGCGTCGGCGGCTACGGCCGCGGCATCAGCCTGTTGCGCTTCGACACGCTGACGGAAACCAAGGTTGAAACGTCGGTCGTGTCACACCTGACACCCGAAGGCTTGCGCGGTGGCTGGGACGACGGGCTGCATACGCTGTCGGCGGCCGGCGATGTTACCCTGATCGACGTAAAGCGCCTCGATCCATCTCCGGGACGGCTTTGGATCGACGTGCAACGCCGTTTGCGCCGCCTTTTGCCGTGATCCTCTATGCCGATGACCACCTGGTAGTGGCCGACAAGCCGTCCGGCCTGTTGAGTGTGCCTGGCCGCGGGCCGGACAAGCAGGACTGCCTGGTCGTTCGCGTCCAGGCCGAGTTTGCCGACGCCTTGACGGTGCACAGGCTCGATATGGCGACATCGGGTCTGATCGTCCTGGGCCGTGGGCCCGAGGCGCAGCGCCGGCTGTCGATTGCCTTCAGCGACCGGCAGGTCGAAAAGCGCTATGTCGCCGTGGTCGCGGGAACGCTTGGGACGGACGCCGGAGAGGTCGACCTGCCGCTGATCACCGACTGGCCGAACCGTCCACGGCAGATGGTAGACCACGATATCGGCAAGCCGTCGCTGACGCGCTATCGCGTGGTGGCTCGCGAACAGGACCGCACGCGAGTCGAGCTCGAGCCCGTAACCGGCCGGTCACACCAGCTGCGCGTGCACATGATGGCGCTGGGCCATCCGATTGTCGGTGACGCCTTGTATGCGCCTCCAGAGATTGCGGCGGAGAGCGAACGCCTGTTGCTCCATGCCGAACACCTTGTCGTCCCGCATCCTGAGACCGGCGTGAAAATGGCTTTCGTTAGCGCCGCTCCTTTTTGACGAGTGCTTGAAGCTGCGCTGCAAACCCTCCTATAACACCGGCAAAAGGTGAATCTGGAGGACGACATGCGCTTGGAATGGATCAGTGTTGCGGCGCTTGTGGCGGCCGTATCGTTCGGAGCAGAAGCGCGGACGGTTACGCCGCTCAACAGCGACTGGCGTTTCGTTCGCCAGGACGTGGCGGCGGCCAAGGACGGTGATGCCGGCGTCCAGTGGCAGGCTGTGTCGCTGCCGCATACCTTCAATGCGCATGACGTGCGGTCGCTGAACGACCCGCAGGCCGTCCCAAGTCCCGGCGGTTATTATCGCGGACCGGCGTGGTACCGCCATGCGCTCGATATCCAGCCCAAGGCCGGCCAACATTATTACCTGCAGTTCGACGGCGCGGCGCTGGCGACTGACGTCTATGTCAACGGACAACTGGCTGGCCATCATGAGGGCGGATATGCTGGCTTTCGCTTCGACGTGACGCCGTATCTCAAGGCCGGATCGAATGCGATCGCCGTGCGCGTCGACAATACCAAGGTGCCGCAGATCGCGCCGCTGGACGGTGACTTCAACGTCTATGGCGGCTTGTATCGCGGCGTCTCGCTGGTCGCTGTCTCCGACGTCCATATCGACCTGAAGGACCATGGCGGGCCGGGCGTCTATATTACAACGACAAAGCTTTCCGACGCCGGCGCCGACGTCAAGGCGCGTGTCCTGCTGGCCAATGACGGCAAGACGGCGTCGACGACGGTGCGCGTGAAGGTCAGCGACGCCGACGGCAAGACGGTCGCATCGGCGCAAGTTCGCCAGACCCTTGGCACCGGCACTACGGCGGTCGAATTGCCGCTCAGTCTGAAAAAACCGCACCTGTGGCAGGGCCGGGCCGACCCGTATCTTTATCACGCCGAGGTAACCGTCGGCGACGATACGGTGACCGTGCCGCTAGGGCTGCGCACGGTGGCGGTCGATCCGGACAAGGGGCTGGTCCTCAACGGCAAGCCCTATACCGTCCACGGCGTCAACATGCAGCAGCCCGGCCGGCCGGGAAAGGGGACGGCCGTATCGTCCGACGAGATAGACGCCGACATGACGATGATCGCGGATCTCGGTGCCACGGGCGTGCGCCTGGCGCACATGCAGCACCCGCAGCGCGTCTATGACGACGCCGACAGCCTGGGCTTTGTCGTAACCACGGAAGTGCCCTTTGTCGGCAATGTCACGGTGGGCGACGCTTTCCGCGATAACCTGGTCGAGCAGATGAAAGAACTGGTCGCCCAGAATTATAACCATCCGTCGATCGTCATGTGGGGCCTGGGCAACGAGGTCTGGAAGGATTCGCCCGAAGGCAACGCGGTTTTGGCAGCGCTGCAGACGACCGCCAAGTCACTGGATGCCACGCGTCCGACCGTCTATTCGCATTGCTGCCAGCCCGACGACAGCCCGACGGCGCTGCACGCCGACGTGACATCGTACAACCGCTATTACGGCTGGTATTCCGGTGACGCCAAGGACTTCGGCACGTGGGCCGATGGCATCCACGCCAAGTTCCCGAAGCGGGTCGTTGGTGTCAGCGAGTATGGTGCGGGTGGCAGCGTCCACCAGCAGGAAGACCCGGCGGCTAGACCGCCGACGACCAGCTTCTGGCATCCCGAGCAATATCAGGTGCAGTTCCACGAGCAGACCTGGAACCAGATGAAGACCCGGCCCTTCCTGTGGTCAGAGTTCGTCTGGGTCGCCTTTGACTTCCCGTCCTACGGCCGCAACGAAGGCGATCGCCCTTCGGTCAACGACAAGGGGCTGGTGACCGAGGACCGCCTGGTCAAGAAAGACGCCTACTACTGGTACCAGGCCAACTGGTCCGACCGGTTGATGCTTCATATCGCCAGTCCACGCTATACGACGCGGCGTACGCGCGACGTGACGGTGCGCGTCTATGCCAATGTTCCCGAGGTACGGCTACAGTTGAATGGCGAGAGTTTGCCGGCCCAGCCGGTCCAGGACCACGTCGCGGCCTTCAAGGTGTCGCTGAAGGACGGCGACAACACGATCGAAGCCTTTGCCGGCAAGGACCTGCACGACGCGGTTCACTGGCAATACGGGGATGCTGTCAGCCAATGAGCAAGCCCAGGATACTGGTCACCCGGCGCTGGCCGCAGGCGGCGGAAGACTATGTCCGTCAACACTACGACGCGACGATCAATATCGGCGAGCGGCTGACGAAGAACCAGTTGATCGCCGCCATGCGCGAATACGACGGCATCTGTCCGAGCGGTGGCGATAAAATGGATGCCGAGGTGCTGGGCACGTCCGGCGCTCGCGTCAGGATCGTCGCCAATTTCGGCGTCGGCTTCGAGCACATCGATGTCGCGGCCGCAAAGGCTGCCGGCATCGTGGCGACCAATACGCCCGACGTTTTGTCCGATGCCACGGCCGATATCGCCATCCTGCTGATGCTGATGACGAGCCGCCGCGCCTACGAAGGCGAGCAGCAGCTGCGCGACCAGACTTGGCGCGGCTGGGGCGCGCGGCACCTGCTGGGGCAGTCGCTCGATGGCAAGACGCTGGGGCTTTACGGCATGGGGCGGATCGGTCAGTCGGCAGCACGCAAGGCCCGCGCCGCCTTCGGCATGAAGATCGCCTACCACAGCCGCAATAGGGTGGCGCCCGAGATCGAGCACGAACTCGGCGCCACCTACTATCCCACGCTCGAGGCCCTGGCGGAGGTCTCGGATGTCCTGTCGCTGCACGCGCCGGGTGGGCCGTCGACGCATCACGCGGTCGACGCGACTCTGCTGAAAAGGATGAAGCCGACAGCCATCCTGATCAATACGGCGCGCGGCACCCTGGTCGATGAGGCGGCACTGGTCGAGGCTTTGAAAGCGCGCACCATCTGGGCGGCGGGGCTCGACGTTTTCGAGAAAGAGCCCGAGGTCCATCCCGGACTGCTCGACCTGCCGAATGTCGCCTTGCTGCCGCATTTGGGATCGGCGACGGTCGAGACGCGCGTCGCCATGGGTATGCGGGCGGCCCACAATCTCGATGCCTTCTTTGCCGGTAAGGCGCCGCAAGACCGGATAGCATGAGCCGCGCGCTGGACGCGGCTTCGGGCGCTATCGACGGCTGGCTTTCCGGCTGTCGGCGGCCATTGGTCGTTGGCGTCTGCGGCGCGCAGGGCTCGGGCAAGAGCACCCTGTCGCGGCATCTGTGCGAACGCATCGAATCACGTGGCGGACGCGTGGCACTGCTGTCGATCGACGATCTTTATCTCTCGCACAAGGCGCGCGCGCAATTGGCGGCCGACGTGCATCTATTGTTCGCCACGCGCGGCGTCCCCGGTACACACGATGTGGCGTTGGGGGCATCCGTGGTCGATGGATTGCGAGCGGGAAAGACCATCCACCTGCCGCGCTTCGACAAGAGCACTGACGATCCGAAACCGGAAAGCGACTGGCCGGTGGTCGACAAGCCAGTCGACGTCGTCCTGTTCGAAGGCTGGTGCGTCGGCGCCCGGCCCCAGGATGACGATGCCCTGGTCGCACCCGTCAACGACCTCGAACGCGAAGAAGACCGTGACGCGCGGTGGCGGCGTGCGGTAAATGCCGCGCTTGGCGGGCCGTATCGCGACCTGTTCGCCCGCCTCGACCGGCTGGTATTCTTGGCGGCGCCCGAGTTTTCGGTGGTACGGGACTGGCGCACGCAGCAGGAGCACGGCTTGAAACACCGGCTGAAACGCGAAGGGCGCCGCGGCAGCCATGTGATGAGTGACGCCGAGGTTGCCCGCTTCGTGCAGTTCTACGAGCGGCTGACCCGGCATATTCTTGAGACGATGCCGGCCTATGCCGACCTGACGGTGCATCTCGACGCCAATCGCCGGCCAATCGACTGAGCGCATCTTATCCTTTTCTGATTTTCCGCTGTGTTTTCGCACATCGCGGGATAACGGCGCCCTGCCTAAGCTCGGGTCACGTCTTGAATGGAAAACGGGGTTGTCATGTTCAAGTGGAAATTCAACGGCTTTGCGCTGGCCATGGCATTGACGACGGCGGCTGTCGTGCCGGCTATCATGCCCATGACGGCCGAGGCCGCGACCAAGGCCGATCTCAACGCACAGTCGTCGGTTGCGCTGAACGCGCTCTACGGCGCCAATCCGGCCGCCAAGGCCATCGGCAGCAAGGCGAAGGCCATTCTGATCTTTCCGTCGATCGTCAAGGCCGGCCTGGTCTTTGGCGGCGCCTATGGCGAAGGTGAACTGATCGAAGGCGGTAGTGCCAAGGCCTATTACAATTCGCTGTCGGGCTCGTGGGGCTTGCAGGCCGGGGCGCAATCCTATGGCTATGCTGTCTTTCTGATGACCGACAAGGCTGTGAAGTACGTCCACGATACCCAAGGCTGGGAAATCGGCGTCGGCCCGACGGTGGTGGTTGTCGACGAAGGCGTGGCGCGAAATCTTTCGACCACGACGCTAAAAGACGACGCCTACGCCTTCATCTTCGACCAGAAGGGCCTGATGGCCGGGGTTCAGATCGAAGGAACCAAGATTTCGCGGATCAAGGACTGATCGCGGATGACCGCCTGAATTCGGCAGCGTTCTCCCGTCGCTGCCTGATCCTGGGCGCCGGCCCTTATCCCCGGCCGCGCCGCCCTTAAAATTGGGCCCTTCGGCGTCAATCGCCGAAGGGCCGCTTTTTATCTGCGGCACCTTTTATCAGCCCCGCCTTTTCTGCATTGCACTGCGTCATTCGAATTGCCGGGCGGGCCGCCAGGGGCTACAACGCAGGTCCTTTTTCACCATTAAGGAGTTCCCATGTTACGTACGGCAAAGGCCCACTGGGCCGGCAGCGGTCAGGACGGCCAGGGCACACTGACGACGCAGAGCGGCGTGCTCAATGACCAGCCCTACAGCTTCAAGCTTCGTTTCCAGAACGAAGACGGCAAGGCGGGAACGAACCCCGAAGAGCTAATCGCGGCGGCGCATGCCAGCTGCTTCACCATGGCCCTGTCGTTCGCGCTCGGCAATGCCGGCTTTACGGCGACGGCGCTCGACACCGAAGCGCAACTGACGCTGACGCCAGGTGAGGCGGGCTTTTCGATCACCGCCATCACATTGAAGCTGACGGCGACCGTGCCTGGCATCGCCAAGGATCAGTTCGACACTGTCGCGGCCGGCGCCAAGGCCAATTGCCCGGTGTCGAAGGCGCTGTCGGCGGTGCCGATCACGCTGGAAGCGGCGCTGGCCTAGTCGACAATCTCGCAGCCGGCGGCTTTCAGCCGCCCGCTATAGAGACGGAAGTCCGATTTCGGATTGGGCTTTGGACCTCTCGACACAGTGCCGAGATCGGTGACGTCGTCGAAACAGCCGTAGAGATCAGGCATATGCGAGGCAGGGACGACGACGATAGCCGTCTGCCCTGCCTTTTCGTTTGTCGGCCAGTTGTAACGCGCACGTTCGGCCATGCCGATGACCGGTACACCCGGCAGGTGGAAGCTCAGTTCGCCTTCGGTATCGTAATCGACCGTGGCGATGAATTGGGCGCCGCGTGTCACCTGCATCCGGCGGACGTGACCGGTGACCGTGTCCCACCCTTGACTCAGGCCCGCGGCGCCGCTTAAGGGGGCGAAGTTGCCGAGTCCGAGATAGACCAGAAAAAGTACGCTTATCGCGATGCCGAAGGGGGCCGCCCATGTGCGCAGGTGCGTCAGCCATTTGCCGGTGATGGTGTCTGCCGAAGCCGCCGCCAGGAGCACCAGGCCCGGAAAGACCGGGGCCGGCCAGTTGCCCTGGATGCGGTCGTGGAAGACGTGAACGAACAGATAGGCGACGAGCGGCAGGGGCAGGGCGATCAACAGTGTCAGTCGCGGATCGCGGTCCTTAAGCCAGCCTTTGACAGCCGTGACCACGAAAACGAAGATCAGCGGATTGAGCAACAGGGGCTGCGATACGATCAACTCGACAAGGAATTTTCCGGTCAGCCCCCCGGTCTCCATGCGCCCGAACTGCTTGGCGAGAGTGGCGTAGCCGTGGCTGGCGTTCCAGATCAGGTTGGGCGCCATGGCGGCGACTGCCACGATCAAACCGAGGTATAAGGCCGGTGAAACCAGCCAGCGCCGGGCGTCGCGGTCGAGGATCATCCAGGCGGCAACGCCCATCCCTAAGAAGAAGTTGGTGTACTTGGCTTCGACGCCAAGGCCGGCTGCCAGGCCGAAGACCAGCCACCACCAGCCATTGCCTGACGCCTTTAGTCGCGCCAGGGCCCACAGGCCTGCCACCCACATCAGAACAGACGGCGGATCGGGCGTGGCGATCACGGAACCGACGCTGACGAGGAGGCAGGCATTGAGCCACAACACTGTCCGTCTAGCAACCGCCTGATCGAACAGCCGCCGCGCCGCGTCGTACATCAGCCAGCTTGCGGCGAGGAAGCTCAGGATAAATGGCAGGCGGACCGTGAAGGGGGAGGGGCCGAGGACGGTGGTGAAGGCGCCGATCCACCACGCCACCATGGGCGGATGGTCGTAATAGCCGGCGGCCGGGTGCTGGGCCCACAGCCAATAATAGCTTTCGTCGGGCACGAGATCCGCCCGCGCCGCCGTGATCAGCCGCAGCACGGTTAAGGCTGTCAACAGCGGCAGATATGGAATGGCTTTCAGACGGGCAAGCAGGGCGGACACGGGCTATCTATTCCAATACATATCAGAACGTGGCCGCTATGATCTTATGCCTCCCTACTACGTGGGCGGTGGTGGGGGCTGCTGCCGGTGTCGCCGCCCAGTCCACCTCCCCCGCTTGGCGGGGGAGTATAAGATTTGTTCCTACGCCGTCGCCGTCTTCTTGGCCGCGGGTTTTTTCGGGGCCGCCTTCTTGGCGGTGGTAGTTTTGGCCGCTGCTGTAGTCGTCTTTTTAGCGGCAGGCTTCTTCGCCGGGGCCTTCTTGGCGCCGGCCTTTTTGGTAACCCCGCCCTTGGCTTTGATCAGTTCAAGCGCCTGCTCCAGTGTAACCGTTTCCGGCGTCACCTCCTTAGGCAGGGTGGCATTGACCTTGCCGCACTTGATGTAAGGCCCATAGCGGCCCGCCATGACCTGGATGGCGTCGCCGCTCTCCGGATGTGCGCCCAGTTCGCGCAATGGCGCAGCGGCGCCCGCGCGGCCCTTGCCGCCGGCGCGCTTTTCGGCCAGCAGGGTGACGGCGCGGTTGATGCCGACTTCGAATATTTCATCGAAATTGGAAAGGTTGGCATAGGTGCCGGCGTGTTCGATGAACGGGCCGAAGCGCCCAAGGCCCGCGACGATGGGCTTCTGGTCTTCGGGGTGCTGGCCGACCTGGCGTGGCAACGACAGCAGCTTCAGCGCGCGATCAAGATCGATGCTGGCCGGTGGCCAAGCCTTGGGCAGGCTCGACCGCTTGGGCTTGTCGTCCTTGGATTCGGCCTCGCCCAGTTGCACGTAGGGGCCGAAACGGCCGATCTTCAGTGCCACAGCCTTGCCGGTTTCTGGATCGGTGCCAAGATCCTTGTCACCGCTGGCGCCGCCTTCGGATTCGGCGTCCGGCGTGCCCACGGGCCGCGTATACTTGCATTCGGGATAGTTGGAGCAGCCGATAAATGCGCCGAAGCGCGACGTCTTCAGGCTGAGCATGCCGTTCGAACACGACGGGCAGGCGCGTGGATTGGTGCCGTCGCCTTTGTCCGGGAAGATGTGTGGCCCCAAGGCGTCGTTCAATGTGTCGAGAACCTGTGAAACGCGCAGTTCCGTCATGCCTTCGGCGGCGGCGTGGAAATCCTTCCAGAAATCCCGAAGTAATTCTTTCCAGTTGAGCTTGCCGTCCGAAACGAGGTCGAGCTTTTCTTCCAGGTCGGCGGTAAAGTCGTACTGGACGTAGCGATGGAAGAACTGGTCGAGAAAGGCCGTGACCAGCCGTCCCTTGTCTTCGGGGATGAAGCGGTTCTTGTCCATGCGGACATAGGCGCGGTCGCGCAGCACTCCCAGGATGGATGCATAGGTCGACGGCCGGCCAATGCCGAGCTCTTCCAGCTTTTTAACAAGCGTCGCTTCGGAATAGCGCGGCGGCGGCTCGGTGAAGTGCTGGGCCGGACGGACGTCGTGAACCTGGGCGGCTGTGCCGGCCTTGACGGCGGGGAGGCGGCCGCCTTCATCGTCGCCGTCGTCGTCCTTGCCCTCTTCGTAGACGGCCATGAAGCCGTCGAAGGTTACGACCTGACCGGTGGCGCGCAGGCCGGTCTGGCGGTCGGCCGACAAGAGGTTGATGACGGTGTTTTCGACGCGCGCCGATTCCATCTGCGAGGCGATGGTGCGCTTCCAGATCAGTTCGTAAAGCCGCGCCATGTCGCCGTCGAGACGCAGTGTCTCAGGGCGGCGATAGCTGGAGGTCGGGCGGATGGCTTCGTGCGCTTCCTGGGCGTTCTTGGCCTTGGCCTTGTAAAGGCGCGGGCTTTCCGGAACGTAGGGCGCGCCGAAGCGTTCGCCGATCAGGCGGCGCATCTCGGCAATGGCGCCCGGTTCGATGTAGACGCCGTCGGTCCGCATATAGGTGATCAGGCCGACCGTTTCGCCGCCGATGTCGACGCCTTCGTACAGCTTTTGAGCCGTCTGCATGGTCCGCGTCGCCGAGAAGCCGAGCTTGCGCGCCGCCTCCTGCTGCAGGGTCGATGTGGTGAAGGGCGGTGCCGGGCTCTTCTTGCCAGGCTTTTGCTCGACGTCGGCGATGCTGAACTGCGAAGACCGGATGGTGTCGCGCGCCGCAAAGGCCGAGGCTTCGTTCGGCATGTCGAACTTGCCGAGCTTCTTGCCATTCAACTGCACGAGACGGGCGAGAAACGGCGGCGAGGCGGCCGACACGTCGGTGTCGACGGTCCAGTATTCCTCGGTCTTGAACTTTTCGATCTCGATTTCGCGGTCAACGACGATCTTCAGCGCCACCGACTGGACGCGGCCGGCCGAGCGTGCGCCCGGCAGCTTACGCCACAGGACGGGCGACAGGGTAAAGCCGACGAGGTAGTCCAGCGCGCGGCGGGCGAGATAGGCCTCGACCATCTCCATGTCGAGTTGGCGCGGATTGGCCATGGCCTCTTCGACCGCCGACTTGGTGATGGCATTGAAGGTCACGCGCTCGACCACTTTTTCCTTGAGCACGCGCTTCTTGTTCAAAACTTCCAGCACGTGCCATGAAATGGCCTCGCCCTCACGATCCGGGTCGGTGGCCAGAATCACGCGGTCGCTTCCCTTGATCGCCTCGGCAATGTCGGACAGCCGCTTATTGGCCTTGGCGTCGATCTCCCAGGTCATCGCGAAGTCCTCATCCGGGCGCACGCTGCCGTCCTTCGACGGCAGGTCGCGGACGTGGCCGAAGCTGGCCAGGACGGTATAACCCTTACCCAAATACTTATTGATGGTCTTGGCCTTGGCCGGGCTTTCAACGATAACGACGGTCATTAAATCTCTTCAGGCGAAAATATCCGCGCGCAAATGCCGGGAGTCTGCGGGGAGGAAAGAAGCGGTCACCGTTTCACGAAGGGCGCCGGGCAATGTCTGCATACATGCTAATCGATTCCTCCTCTGTCAACGGCAGAAAAAATTTAGGCTTCCCGCAATCGACAGTTGCCGGTGCCGTTTCCGGCCGTCACGTTAGGACGTAAGCCCCGCCGTCGACGGCCGAAATGCGTCCGGCGATTTCCAACTCGGACAGGGCCGACAGCGCCACGAAGGGCGGCAAGCCGGACAGGCGCAGCAACTCGTCGCGGCTGGTCGGTACGGGGCTGATCAGCTTGAGGAGGGCGCGGCCGGCCTTGCCGATATCGTCTTCGAAACGCTGGGGTTCCGGCGGCGCCTCGCCGGTGGTGGGCACGACCGAAATGCCGAACTGGTTTTGCAGTTCGCGGATAATGTCCTCGGCCGATTCGCACATGTGGGCGCCATTGCGCAGCAGGTCATTGCACCCCTTGGCGCGTGGATCGAGCGGAGAGCCCGGCACGGCGAAGACCTCGCGATTCTGCTCCAGCGCCAGCCGCGCCGTGATCAGCGAGCCCGAGCGCAATTCGGCTTCGACGATAACGGTCGCCAGGCTCAAGCCGGAAATGATGCGGTTCCTGCGGGGGAAGTCGCGTGCCTGGGCGCGGTACCCCATGGGGCTTTCCGATACGATCAGGCCATGCTCGGCGAGGCTCGCGTGAAGCCTCGCATTTTCCGGTGGATAGATGTCGTCGATGCCGCCGCCCAGCACGGCGACCGTGCCGCTTTTCAGCGCCGCCTCATGCGCGCGGGCGTCGATGCCGCGCGCCATGCCCGAAACGACGGTGAAACCGGCGGCGCCGAGATCGCGGGCCAGCGCCGCGGCCATGGTCTGGCCGGCGGCCGAGGCGTTTCGCGCGCCGACAATCGCCACGGCGCGCCCGACGGGCACACCTGGCCCCAATGTCCACAGTACCGGCGGCGCCGCGTCGATCTGCGCCAGCAGCGCCGGATAGTCGACGTCGCCGGCCATGAGCAGCCGGGCGCCGATGGCGTCGCCCGCCTTGATCTCGGCCTCGACGCGTTCAGGCGGCGGCGCCGTAAAGGTTCCGCCCGAACGGCCGGCGATGTGCGGCAGGGCTTCGAGCGCGCGCACGGCGCTGCCGAAGCGTATCAACAACTGGGTGAAATGGACCGGGCCAACGCGCTGGCTGCGCGCCAGGCGCAGGCGGGCGAAACGTTCGGCATCCGAGCCGGTAGCGGCTATGCGGTCGAAGCTCATTATTCCCCCGAGCCTATACCTCAGGCCTCTTTCTTCTTGCCGATCTTCGGTTCTTCGCCCTTGAGCAGGCGGCGGATATTGTCGCGGTGGCGGACGTAGATCAGCACCGCCATGA